>Ga0189291_100146_pt1 | contig 65612 bp, 62 predicted proteins | sample UW1redminimetaG_FD_130331 | JGI IMG/M metagenome (GOLD analysis project Ga0189291, IMG submission 130331) | Marine microbial communities from the Costa Rica Dome - UW179B-red mini metaG | ecosystem: Environmental > Aquatic > Marine > Oceanic > Photic zone | place: Costa Rica: the Eastern Pacific...
CTCCGGCTCTGGCGGCACGAAAGGCTCCGGCTCTGGCGGTACGAAGGGCTCCGGCTCTGGCGGCACGCGGGGTTCCGGCTCTGGCGGTACGAAGGGCTCCGGCTCTGGCGGCACGCGGGGTTCCGGCTCTGGCGGTACGAAGGGCTCCGGCTCTGGCGGCACGAAGGGCTCTGGCTCTGGCGGCACAAAGGGTTCCGGTTCTGGCGGCACGAAGGGCTCCGGTTCTGGCGGTACGAAAGGTTCCGGTTCTGGCGGCACGAAGGGCTCCGGCTCTGGCGGCACGCGAGGCTCCGGCTCTGGCGGCACGCGAGGCTCCGGCTCTGGCGGCACGCGGGGTTCCGGCTCTGGCGGTACGAAAGGTTCCGGTTCTGGCGGTACGAAAGGTTCCGGTTCTGGCGGTACGAAAGGTTCCGGCTCTGGCGGCACGAAGGGCTCCGGTTCTGGCGGCACGAAGGGCTCCGGCTCTGGCGGCACGAAGGGCTCCGGCTCTGGCGGCACGCGAGGCTCCGGTTCTGGCGGCACGCGAGGCTCCGGTTCTGGCGGCACGCGAGGCTCCGGCTCTGGTGGTACCGCTGGCGGCGGTGGACCTGTCGATCCACCTGCAAACGACAAATCGGTTTTGAACTTCGTGATGGGCGATCCGGCTGAGATCAATATCTCCGTCACTGAAACCCCCCATGGTCAGTTGCACTTCAACTTGAGCCAAACCGATTTCGCAGATCAGCCTTCGGATATCGACGGGATCTTCTTTGATCTGAGCGATGACAGTAAATTGAGCTCGCTCAACTTCTACCCTGAAGAAAACAGTCATAACGTCACGGATATCCAAGCCGATGCAAACGGTGTCTCTTCCTTGCCAAATGGCGCCGGGGTCGGTCAAAACTTTGATGTTGGGCTGCAATTCGGCACGGAGCCTGACAGCTCAGAGGGCAGTGTCAATCACGCCAGCTTTACCCTGTGGTCAGACGACGGACCGGTGACGGTTGACGATATTGACCTGAACGGAATGCGGGTGATCGTCGACAGCGACGGAACCGGCGGTGAAGTCCTTGGTGTCTCGGGCAGTGATCATCCTGACTTTATGGATGGCGACGGTGAGGCCGACAGCGATATCGTTCTCGAAGATGTCATGTCCTTGATGAGCGGGGCAGGCACCGAAGAAGACACGGATGCTACTTCGGGTGATGAAATGGAAGAATTCATCATCTGATCCAAGATCAGTAGCGTCCAAGGAGCGGCACCTTTCGAGGTGCCGCTTTTTTTATGTGTTGCGGCAGGTCCAATCCGTTTCAGGCGCAGTCAGCTTGGTAGGCGTTGTTGGCCCTGAAATCATGATGCCGCCGCGACGCGCATACCAAACCTGCCCGCCCCAACTGGGCGAGCTCAAAGAATTGTTCGACCAGAACAATGACCAGAGCTGCCTTGCTGCGCAGCGGACGGAGACACTCCAGAGACTTCACCCCTGCTGGGTGATGGTGGTCTGGCTGCAGGCAGCGGGAGAGCGCACCATTTTGTAAACGCAGCTTCATTTGCAACGCTCTATTCTATATGTGTATTCGCCGGTCTGGCCCTGGTTGTTAGCTGGCAGGCGTGGAAAGGGCACAAAGCGTTAGCCGGATCTGACTTCAAGGCAGACCTTGATCCTCGATGTGGGCGATCGGTCTGCCTTTGGCTTGGCCTCTGAACATTCGGCGCCGCGACACTAGGAGAACGCCGCGGCGCGAGCGCATTGGCAAACACCTAGGGCAGGCTGCGCACGTCGCCAATCCGAACCTCCTGCCCGGTCTTCCGTGAGGCGATTGCGGCGAAGGTCAGCGCCAGTGAGGTCAGGTTTTCGCGTGCCGAATTGACCGGAGCGCGGCCCTCTTCGATGGCACAAAGCAAAGCGCCCATCGCGCCTCGAAACCCGTCATTGAACCATGTGCCTTGTAGTTTGGGATGGGCGATACCCTCGCCTGTGGTCAGGGTCACAGACTGGCTGCCAAGGTCGGGACCATTGGCCACGATACTGCCCTCGGTTCCACCGATGTAAGTGGTGTCGCGGGGGCCATGCGGCGTGCCGCCATCAAAAACTAGGCTGGCTTGACCGCCGTCCATTTTGATCAACGCCTGCGCAAGCAATGGGGTGGCATTGGCCTGACCGCGGGCATGGGCGGCTGAGGCGGTCACACTCTCGGCGCGATCCCCAACGATGGAGGACAGGAAATCGAACCAATGGATGCCAAAATCGTAAAGGATCAGGTCTTCGATCTTGTCAAACGGTGTGCCGGCGGTCCAGCCGTGGTTCCAATGCAGGGAGGCGTGCACGGATATGACATCGCCAACCACACCGTCCCGGCAGGCGTTGCGCATCCACGCCATATGCGGCGACCAGCGGCCGTTTTGGTTTACCGCCAATTGCACGCCTTGGTCTTCCGCGAGCTTGACGAGCGCCTCGCCGGTATCAAGATCGGACACAAACGGCTTTTGGCTGAGGACATGTTTGCCTGCCTTTAAGGCCGCTTCGATCACCGGGGCGCGGACCTCGGTCGGCAAGGTGATGTCGAGAACGTCGATGTCATCTCGTTCCAGAAGGGACTGCACATCGTCAAAGATCTGCGCATCCGGGCAAAACTCGGCGGCTTTTGCCTCGGCCTTGTCGCGGCTGCGGTTCCACAGGCCTGCAACTTCCCAACCTGCATTGCGATAGGCATCAAGGTGGCTGTTCGAAATGCCACCTGTGCCGATCATCCCAATCTTTGGGCGATAAGTTTTGGGCGCGGGCGGCAGGTAATCCACCTTCGGCGCGGCGATCTCGGGCAGGGCGCCGGCTTTCAGTGCATAGGTATCGCTATCGGCAGAATCGTCACTCATGGCAGCAAGCTCAATGTCCGTTTTTCTGCGGCCGATTGCATGGCCGTATCGACGATGCGCTGCGCAGTCAGGCACAGATCAGGGGCCAGCGGGCCGTCGATGGCGTCGCCCCGATTGAGGCGGCTGACGGCGTATTCGATGACATTGGTCTCGCCCGCGGGCAGCGGATCGGCGGCAATCTCATGTCGTTCGGGGCGGTCCCGCGTTTGCACGGTGACGTGGCTGGCATAATCGGGCGAGGATATGGTCCCATCGGAGCCAACAAACACAAAGCCGCAGGTCGGTTGCGGCTGGATCGCCCATGGGTCGGTAAATGTGCCCCAACGGGTTTCCATCTTGGACAGACCTCGGGCGTAACGGCACACGGCGATGGCGTGTTGATCCACCTCGATCCCGGCGGTTTCATCCACGGTGCAGGTTACTTCCAATGGCGCTTCACCGTCCATGTACCAGGTGCCTAGCGTTGCGCCGTATCCCATGTAATCCAACAAAGCGCCGCCGCCGGACGCCTTCTTGTACCACCATGAGTCCGGCTTCTGGCGTTCGACCTCTTCGGGGCTAACCTCGACCTTGTCAGCCAGATGATAGAGCGGGCCGCGATTACCGTCATAAAAATGCACCTCGCGCAGCTCGCCAATGAGCCCCTCGTCAATCAGACGCTTGGCGGTCACGTGACTTTCGACCCAGCGCAGGGGCCAGTTGATCAGCATTTCTTTGCCGGTGCCTTGCATCGCCGAAATCATCCGCCGGGCATCATCTGCCGAGGCCGCAAAGGGCTTTTCTACAAGAACATGACATCCATGCGGCGCCAACCGCTCGGTCATCTCGGCGTGTTGGGCGGTGGCCACACAAAGCAACGCCATGTCATAAGGGCCGGCTGCCATGCAGGCGTCGAAATCGGTAAAGACGCGATCTTCCGGCAGATCAAACGCATCGATCGCCGTCTGCATCTTGGCGCGGTCGGGATCGTAGATCCCTGCGATCTCTGCTTCGGGGTGCGCATGCACCATCCGCAAAAGATCGCCCATGTGCATGTGATCAAAGCTAATTCCAACGACGCGAAATTTGGTCATGTGGCTTTTCTCCTATCGACTGCCCGTGATGCGCACATAGATGGCAGTCACGGTAAGAATAATTAGCCCGAACAACATCGTGCGGGCGCCTTCGGGCATTTGCATCAGGGTCAGCATCGTATCGAGAACCCGGATGATCAACGCGCCGACAATCGCTCCGGCAAAGCTGCCACGCCCGCCAAAGATCGAGGTTCCGCCAATCACCGCCGCAGCCACGGATGGCAGCAACAACGGCGTGGCGAGGCTCAGCGAGGTTTGGCGGATCATGCCAAGATAAAGCAGGCCGGCCAGTGCGGCGATCAGACCTGAAAGGGCATAGAGTGCAATATAGACCTGCCATGACCGCACCCCGGACAGCTTGGCGGCGTTCTCGTTAGAGCCAAGCGCAAAAAGCAAACGGCCAAATCCGGTAAAGCGCATGAGCCAAAAGATAAAGAGCGCGAAGGGCACGAACAAAAACAAGCCATTCGGCATAGACAGCGTGCGACCCGTGCCAAGCCATGACAGAGCGGCGGGGATCTCAGATCCGGCATTGATCACAAGGCGCTGATAGACCTGCATACAGCCGGTCGCGATCAGGCCGGTACCCAGCGTCATGATCAGCGGATGCACCCGCACGATGCCAACGCCGATACCATTGACCACGCCAACCACAAGTCCCATCGACATCGCAACCAGCACAGCGGGGACCGGCCCCCAAATGGACGATAGGGTTGCACAGACAAAGGCAGCCACGGTCGCAACAATACCTGCCGACAGGTCAATGCCGGCGGTCAGCATGGTCAAGACCTGACAGGCCGCCAGCATCGCAAGCGGGATCGCGAACTTGATCAGGTTGCCGACCCAGAAGGTCGAGATCAGGCCATCCCGGCCCGCGCGAAACGGCGTCACGATGCCGGGGCGGATCACCTCGAGAACCGCGATCATCAAGACCAGAAAGGCCAAAAGCGGAATGACCGGATTGTCGCGCAAAAAGCGGCCGAAGCGGATCATCGATGAATCGGTCGTTGCCATGTTCATTTTCTGGCTCCCCGCAAAGTTGCGGCTGTGCCCAACATCACAACACCCACCATGATGGTGCCTTCGATGATGGTTGTGACATTTGGGTCAACAGCCAAAAGTGTCAGGATCGTCCGCACGATCCGCAAGATAAAGACCGCGATGATCGGACCAAGCAATCCGCCGCGACCTCCGCCCAGAACCACACCGCCCAGAACCACGGCCGCGACCGATGCCATCAGATATGGCCCCGGCACCGGCTCCCCGATCCCGGTGAGCGAGGCAAGGCTGAGCCCACCAAAGGCGCAGAAGATCCCGCAGACGCCATAGGCCATGATCTTGGTGCGTCCAACCGCCACGCCAGAGCGGAACGCGGCCAGCTCGTCCGAGCCGGTGGCGTAGATCGAGATGCCCAGTTTCGAGCGGCGCAGCGGGATCCAGACCACCGCCACGCATGCGGCGATGATCGCCAGCGCGTTGGGCACAAAGGGGATCACGCTGCCGCGAATACTTTGCTTGAGCCATTCGGTTGTTGCGCCACCTGGCGATTCCAATATGAGCAGGGCAACACCTTCCCAGACAAAGAGCATTGCCAATGTCACGACGATGTCAGGCACGCGCGTCAGCACGATCAGCCCGCCGTTGATCAGACCCATGACAAACCCCAGGGCCAATACGATCAGGATGGCAGGCACGCCGGCCATCCTTTCCATCAATACGGCCGCTGTGACCGCGCAGACCGCCATCATGGAGGCAACCGAAAGGTCGATGCCGCCAACGATGACGACCACCGCCATGCCAGCGGTGGCAAAGGCAAAGGGCAGGGCGGCGCGGGCCACGCTTTCGAGGCCAGACATGCCAAAAGAGGGTTGGATGACCTTGGTCAGAACCAACAGCACGATGAGCAGGGCGAAAAGGCCAGCAACCCATGCATTTTTCTTGATAATATCGGTCACGCCGCGCCCTCTTGTGCCGTTAGTCCATAGGCCGCCCTCAGCAGCGTCTGCTCGTCCGCATTCTCTGCGTCGATGATATCAACAACGCGGCCGTTAAAAATCACCACAGCGCGGTCGCAGGCCAGAGGGATCTCTTCCAGTTCCGAGGTGTAGAACAGAACCGATGAACCTTGTTCGGCCAATTCGCGCACCAGCGGGTAGATCTGGCGCTTGGTGCGCACATCGATCCCGCGGGTTGGGTCAAACAACAAAAGCGTCTCAACGCCGGTTGCCAGCCAACGCCCGATAGTGACCTTTTGCTGGTTGCCGCCGGACAGACGCTGCACTTCGCCCTGCGCCCTTGTATCGATCTGCAAGCGGTCGATGGCATGGGCCACCCGCTCGCGTTCGTGGCGCATGTTGAGCCACCCCCAAGACGACATCCGTGCCGAAAACGGCAGCGCGATATTCTCGCGCACCGACCGCTGCGCAAGCAACGCATCAGCCCGGTCGCCGGGCACAAATTTGACCCCCGCTGCAATCGCATCTGCCGGATGACGAAAGGCCGTGGTGGTGCCGTTCACTTCGATGCTGCCCGCCGTGGGCGGCATAAAACCGGCCATACATTCAAACAATTCGTCCTGTCCCTGACCCTCCAAGGCGACAACACCCAGGACTTCGCCGGGATACATGTCAAAGGATATATCACTGACCTTCGGGGCAATCGCCACGCCCTTGACACGGACCCGCGGTGTGTCACCGATGGTGCCGCGCGTTTTGTCCACTTCACGTGCTGCAAGGTCGAGCCGTTGACCCAGCATCAATTCAACGGCGCGGTCCTCCACGCCCGGTTCAATGACCAGATCGCCAACGGTTCGACCGTCGCGCAACACCGTGGCGCGGTCGCATAATTCGGAAATTTCGTTAAAGCGGTGCGAGACATAGATGACGCCCATGCCCTTGTCCGCCTGTTGCCGCGTCACTTTCAGCACACGCTCAACCAGATCCGATGGCAATGCGGCAGTCATTTCATCCAGCAACAGCACATCCGGCTCGCTTGCCAGTGCGCGGGCCAGATCGAGAATGCGCAATGTGGCCAGTGGCAGATCGCCCACCATGTCTGACAGGGACAGCCCATCGATGCCCAATTCCTTGACCCAACGCTCAAACGGGGCGACGGGTGTATCGGTCAGCCGCAGATTGTCGGCAACGTCCAGATCGGGGATCAACGAGGGTTCTTGATATACCGGCACAAGGCCGGAACGACGGGCTTCGGCCGGGCTTCCAACTCGGGCTTGCTTGCCGCGAATGAGCACCTTGCCGCTGTCCGGGTTCAGCGCCCCGGCTATAATTTTCACAAATGTCGATTTGCCGGCACCGTTGGCACCCATCAGCGCGACAATCTCGCCCTCCGAGACACTGAGGCTGGCATCAACGAGCGCTTTGACAGCGCCAAAGCTTTTGGCGATGCCGCTGGCATCTAGGATCTGATTTGCGTTCATGGGAATGCGTGTTCTTTTCTCGAATGGGTGCCCCCGCCCGACAGGTCGGGCGGGGGCGTTCCGGGTGTTGATCAGCTGTCGCCTGGGCCTTCGCAGGCGATGATCTGATCCATCGTGTAATCGGTCCAGCCCGGCACAGTGACGGACACGGGCCATTCAGGATCGAGGTTCGGGTTCTGCGCCGCGGTGATCGTGGCACGGCCCTCGTCAGAGGCATTTTCCCAAAGAACCGGATCAACCAGCACGGTTTTCTCGCTTGGCGCTTTGCCATTGAGAATGTCGACTGCAAGCGCAACGCCCGCACCGCCAACCGAGCCGGGGTTGGTCACGGCAGCGCCGGTAAGTCCGTCCACTTCGCTCAGGTATTGAACAAAGCCCGCGTTGTCAGCACCGACGATCGGCACCAACGGTGCACCGGATTCAACAAAGGCATCCACGATCACGTTGTCGATGCCAGAGGTCCAGACGCCGTCAAACGGAATGCCCGTTGCCAGATAGTCAAACATCTGTTGCTTGCCCTGGTCCTGCTGCCAGCCGGTGAACACTTCATGGACAACGTTGATACCTGGGTATTCTGCCAAGGCCCGCTTGAAACCATTGTCACGGTCACTGTCTGCCGAGACACCAGCAATGCCGCGCATATAGACGATGTCGCCCTTGCCGCCGACCTGCTCAAACAGCCACTTGGCGCCGAGATAGGCATATTCTTCCTGGTTGTTGGACAGGATGTAGGCACCTTCCGCGGATACACCCGCGTCAACCGCGACCACAACGATGCCTTTTTCCATCGCCATTTCCAGCGCAGAGTTCAATGCGTCGGGGTTGGATGGGTTGAGAACAATCGCGTCTACGCCCGCCTCAATAAGGTTGTTGAGATCTTCCAACTGACCTGCGGAATCAGTGTTGCGGTGTGCCACGATCAGATTGGACACATCCTCTTCGACCAGTGCCTGCGCACGCATGGCGCAGATCATCTGCTCGCGCCAACCATTGCCCTGCACAGTATTGGATATGCCGATGGTATAATCCGCCGCGAATGCCGCCGGGGCCATGGTGGCCGCGATCGCAAGAGCCGCCGCGCTTGTGAGTAGTTTCTTCATGTTATTTCCTCCCAAATGAAGATTTCGTGTGGTGATTGCTGGGCTTTGACGCCCAATTACTTGATGAACGGTTGCAGCACGTCGCGCGCCAATAGAAAGCCGCGCTTGACCTTTTCGTCCGTGCCTTCGAACAGCCTGTCTTCATGCTCGATAATGACCGGGCCGTCATAGCCAGCCCGGTAAAGGCCGGAAAAGAAACCCGACCAATTGACATCCCCCAGCCCGCAAAGGCGTGGCACTTGCCAGCCCATGCCTGCTGACATGATACCATTTTCGTAAAGACCATCGTGATCAATCATCAGGTCTTTGGCGTGCACATGGCCGATCTGGGGGCCAAACTCTTTGATGAATCTGGTCTGGTCGATGAACTGCCAGATCAGATGCGAAGGGTCGAAATTCATCCCCACATCGGTGCCCCATTCCTCAAAAATGCGGCGCCAGATCTTGGGCGAATAGGCAATGTTATGCCCGCCGGGCCATTCGTCATAGGAAAAGATCATCGGACAATTCTCAAAGCAAAGCTTGACGCCCGCATCTTTGGCATGCGCCACAACGGGGCCAAAGATCTCTTGCGCGCGGGCCCAGTTTTCATCGACGTTCAACGTCCGATCCCCGCCCACAAACGTATTGACCACCGGCACCCCCATGACACCAGCCGCGGTAATGACCTTCTTCAGGTGGGCAATCACATCCTCACGGTGCGCCGCCTCCGCGTGCAGCGGGTTGGGATAGAACCCAAGGCCGGAAACCTCGATGCCCTTGGCTTCCAGCCCGTCCTTGATGTCCTTGCCCTGCGCTGCACTGAGCCCATCCACGTTGATATGACAGGTCCCCGCATAGCGCCGCTTGTCACCGCTTGATTTTGGCCAACAGGCGATTTCCATCGCCGAGAACCCGTTGGTACTTGCCCAATCGGCAACCTCCATCAGGCCCTGGTCTTCAAATGGCACACTCAGAATCCCAAGTTTCATCTCGTTCCCCTCAAATCTCGTCCAGATTGACCCAACGCGCCTCTTGCGCGGATTTCAGGACGGCGTCGCAGAATTTCATCTCGTAATGACCGTCGTCAAATGTGGCCCAAGTGCTGTGGTCCCCGCGTTCACCTGCTGCAACATCTGCGTAAACCCCGCCAAAAAAGGCAAAGAAGCTGTCTGCAAATCCTTCGACGTGTCCGGGCGGCAGGGATGCCGCACGGGTGCCGGTTTCGTTCATCAATGTGAAGTCGCGCATAAGTGTTTGGTTCGGGGCATCGCGATGCCCGATGAACAGATGATCGGGCGTTTCACTGTCCCAAGAGGCACTGGCCGCGCTGCCGGCGATGTCCCACTGCAGCGAATTTTTGCGGCCAATGTTGATCTGTGATGTGGTCATCACACCCTTGGCGCCGTTCTCATATCGGATCATGATCGCTGCCGCGTCATCGGTGTCGATCGTAACGGGTTCTGTTGTGCCTTCCGCGCTTGAGAAGGTTTCAACCGGCCCTGTTGGTCGCTGCCGCTCGGGCAGGAATGTGCTGAGGTCGGCAAAGACCGATTTGGCTTTGAGCCCCATGATAAAGCTGGTCAAATCCACCCAATGCGTTCCGATATCTCCCACCGAACGCAGGGCGCCGCCCACTTCGGACTGCAAACGCCAGTTCCAATCTGTCGCCTTTGCCAGCCAGTCCTGATGATAGTGCCCAGTGACAAAGCGCAGGTCACCCAGTTCTCCGGCTTTCACCATGCCCTGTGCCTGTTGGTTGAGGGGATAAAACCTGATGTTGTAGCACACCGCGCAAATCTTGCCGGAGGCCCTGGCCAGCGCGGCCATTTCCGCCGACTGGGCGCTTGTCATTGCCAATGGTTTTTCGCAAACGACATGTTTTCCCGCGGCAATAATCGCCTTCACTTGCGGGTAATGCGCATGATTGGGCGATGTGACATGCACCACATCAACAGCATCATCGGCCAACAGATCGTCAAGCGAGGCATAGGCATGCCCGACACCGATCTCAGCCGCGCGCGCAGCACCACGTTCTGGCGATGATCCCAGAACACCTGCAATGCGCACACCAAGACGGCGCAGCGCTTGCACGTGCACGGTGCCAATGAACCCGGTCCCGATGACCGCCGCATTGATTTGCGAAACATCAGACAAGGTGTTTCTCCTCAGACAACAGAATATCCTCCATCCACGGGGACACAGATCCCGGTCATGAATTTCGAGGCGTCCGATCCCAGAAACAGCGCGAGACCGGCGATGTCATCCGGCTGGCCCCAGCGGCCAAGCGGCGTGCGGGCCTCGACGGCATCGGTGAACGCCTGATCTTGTCTGGCGCGGGCAGATTGTTCCGTCACGATGAAACCGGGGGCAATGGCATTGACGCGGACGCCATCCGGCGCCCAGGCAATTGCCAGCGACTTGGTCATCTGCTCGACCCCGGCCTTGGATGCGCCATATGCCGGGTTCCGGGGGGAGCCGAAGCGGGCATACATTGACGCGATATTGATGACGCGGCCCTGACGTTTTGCAAGCGCCCCATGCAACGCCTTGGCGCAGCGCATGGAGCCAACGAGATTGACGTTTAACACATGTTGAAAGAACTCTGCGTCCATTTCTTCGCCGCGTTTTGTGATGGCGGCGCAATTGACCAGAACATCCACTTCATCCCGGCTTTTGGCAAAGTTGTCTACGGCGTCCGTGTCGGTCACATCCAGCTGCGTATAGGCGAAGCGCGCCGCATCTTCGGGCAAGCATTCGGGTTCGGCGCCGGTGATTTCCACGTCACCACCCGCATCCTGAAACGCGCGCGCTATCGCGGCCCCGATGCCGCCGCGGCTGGCGCCGATCACGATGATGCGGGCGCCGGAGAAATCAAATTCCGCCGCTGCGCTCATGGCAACATAGCCGTTGTTTTGCCGGATTTGGCCGGTTTCATGACATCCCCCTTTGACGCACAAAATGCGTTCTGAAATCGATTTCATTTCGGACAATTAAGTCTTTTCAGATCATGAAATCGATTACATAATCGGCAAGACAAGAGATTCGTGTCAACAGAAAAATTATAGATGGCGACCGGCGCAGATGATTCAGAAACCCGCGACAATTCAGGATGTGGCCCGTGCGGCGGGTGTGTCGGCTGCGACGGTTAGCCGGGTTTTGACCAACCCCAGTCTGGTCAGTGACGCCACCCGCGAAACCGTTCTTGATGCGATCAAGAGCACGGAATACAGGGTCAATCAGGCAGCGCGAAATCTACGGCTGCAGCGGGCAAACGCGGTCCTTGTCTTGGTGCCCAACCTGGGAAAGCCGTTTTATTCGGGCATTCTTGCAGGCATCAGCGAAGAGTTTTCCGGCACAGACTACGCGGTTTTGATCGCCGATACTGATAGCGACCCGAATGTAGATACGGCACTGGCGGGGTACTTTCTGGATGGCCGTGTTGACGGCGCGATATCGTTGGACGGCGGTTTGGGTGCGTCGGCCTTGCGCGAATGTGTCGATCTGGGTGTCGAAGATCGGATCGTCTTTTTGTGCGAATGGGTCGAGGGCCAGAAATTCCCTGTGATCTCCAGCGACAATGCCGAAGGGGCACGGCTTGCCATTCGGCACCTTCATGATCTTGGGCATCGCAAGATCGCTCATATCACCGGGCCGGACGGCAATGTTCTGACCACGGCACGGCGTGAGGGAATGGTGTCCGAACGGGCGCGCCTTGGATTGCCTGCGAAGCCGGAATGGATCATCAGGGGCGATTTTTCACTGGAGTCTGGTCATGAGGCTGCGACGCGTATTCTCGGCATGGAGGACCGGCCCACCGCAGTTTTTTGTTCGGCGGACATGGTGGCGTTTGGCTTGATGGCAGGGTTGAAGAGCGGCGGATTGCGCGTGCCGGAAGACATTTCCGTTGTTGGCTTCGACGACATTGAAATGTCAGAATACTACATTCCGGCGCTGACCACGATCCGGCAAGATCGCCACCGGTTGGGGTGCCGCGCCGCAAGGGTGCTTTTGGACCGGTTGAGAGACAAAAACCTTGAGCGCACACCCGAAGTGCCGATCCCGGTTGAGTTGATTGTCCGCGAAAGCACTGCGCCGCTACGGACCTGATCGCGGCCCTCAGCCGATACCTGCATTGGGTGCGCCGGTGACGGATTGTTCGAAATCCAGGTTCACACCGGTCATTGGCGCCGATGACGGTGACAGCAAGAATATCGTGGTCCGCGCCGTTTCCTCAGGTGACACCAGCCTACCAAGCGGAAGATTGGCTCCGGCCTTTTTCATCCAGTCTTCGCCATGGCCCAGAACGTTCGCTTGCATGTTGTGCTCGGCTTCGGTCAGCACCCAGCCCAAATTGATCCCGTTAACACGAATGCCATTATGCAGATGCGCATTGGCGGCGTTTTTGGTCAGCGTCTGGAGGGCCCCTTTTGAGGCGGAATAGAGGGCCAGCTCGGGCGGGCCACAATGGGCATTCATCGACTGGATGTTGACGATCACACCGCCAGCATTGCGGTTCTGCATATCCTTGACGGCCTCCTGCATAAGCAGGAATGGCGCACGGGTATTGATGGCGAAAATCATGTCGAAATCTGTGGCGGTGCCGCTGGCAACGCTGGCGCGGGTGGTGACGCCGGCGGCGTTGACAAGCCCGTCGATCCGTCCAAATGCTGCCCTCGCGCCATCGGCAATCTTCTGTGCCGCCGTTGTTTCTGAAAGGTTGGCGACGACGCAGGCAACCTCTGCATGCCCTGAAAGTTCGGCGGCCAAAGAGGCCATTCCCTCTGGGTTGAGGTCGGTGGCCAGTATTTGCCGTACGCCCTGTGCCGCGGCCTCAATGGCGACTGCCCTGCCGATGCCGCTGGCCGCGCCGGTGATAACGAGAACCATGTTTTCAAGGTCTTGTGTCATGGAAAGGTCCGTTCTGTTTGCGTGTCCGGTCGCCCCATTGGATCACGGGTTCGACCCATTGCGGATCGTTGCCCGATCGGCACTGCCCTGGGCCTGACCAAAATTGTTCCCAGCGGCACAGGGCGCCTCCTACTCTCGAATCAAATATTCCACTGCAATAGTGAAGGGGCAGGGGACAATAGTCCCGATCAATTCCATCAAAATGCCTCACAACGGCCTGTTCAAGTGCCTTGTCAACAAAACAGGTTTCACAGAATCCGCCTTCGAAACCTCAGATCTTGGGCCGGTCTGATGTGATCTGATGTGTTGCGGCCTTGCAGGACACAACCGAACTCAAGACATTGGACCGAACCCGAAGACAGGTCGCGCTAGTTGCCAAGACGCAAAGCAGTTCGCGCATTTTTTGGGCCGCAGACGAAACGACAACCAGATGAGAGCCGATGAGCGACGCAGCCCAACCACATTCCGAGATACCCGCAGCACGAGACTATTCGCTGACGGGGGCATCAAGCCGCCACGCCGAAGAGGTCGGGCTTGCCGCGGCCGAATGGTATCACAGCGAAGTTCCGCGCAAGACCATGAAAGCGTTGATGAAACGGCGCGACGGCCCGGCCTTGCGCGACACGGGTATCTGGATCGCGCTGCATGTTATTTTTGCGGCCGGCGGCATTTATTTCTGGGGCTCATGGATCGCTGTGCCGTTCTGGCTGGCCTATGGGGTGATGTATGGCTCGGCAAGCGACAGTCGCTGGCACGAATGTGGCCATGGCACACCGTTTCGCACCCGCTGGATGAACGATGTGGTCTATCACATCGCGTCCTTCCAACTCATCCGAAACCCGGTGAATTGGCGTTGGAGCCATGCCCGCCACCATACGGACACGCTCATTGTCGGGCGCGACCCCGAGATAGCGTGGATGCATCCGATCAACCTGTTTCTGAAGGCGCTGGCTTTTGTTGGGTTTGTAGATACATGGGCCTCGTTCAAGACGCTGGCGCGCAATGCACTTGGTATTCTGTCAGAGGATGAGAAAAATTACATTCCTGAAACCGAATGGCCCAAGGCGGCGTTCTGGGCGCGGGTGCATTTGGCGCTTTTTGCGCTGACGGCGCTGGCTGTTCTGCTGATGCTGGCAAATGGCATGGGGTGGAAATCTGCAATCCCGGTCCTGCTGGTCGGCGGGCCGCGCGTCTATGGTTGCTGGCACATGGTGTTGACCGCGTTGTTGCAGCATGGCGGGCTGCCCGAGGATGTGACCGACCACCGCCTGAATTCCCGCACGCTTTACATGAACCCGATCAGCCGGTGGATCTATTGGAACATGAATTATCACATCGAACACCACATGTTCCCGATGGTGCCCTACTATTCGCTTCCTGCCCTGCACGAGGAGGTAAAACATGACCTGCCCTCGCCAAACACCTCGATCTGGGATGGCTATAAAGAGATGATGGGCGCGGTGATGAAGCAACGGAGCGACCCCAGTTACGCGGTGCGGAAAACACTGCCGCCCACCGCGAAACCCTACAACGAATTTTTGCACAAACACGTGCCGGACCGCAGCGATGCGGGCTGATCCCCTCACCCAACCAAGCGGAGCTATACATGCCCTGGATTGACGCAATTGCCGCAGATGATGTCGAAGAAGAAGACGTCATCCGCTGGGACCACGATGACAAGACCTATGTGATCATCCGCAGCCCTGACGACGAATTTTACTGCACAGCCGGTTTGTGCACACACGAGCATGTTCACCTGTCTGACGGGATGGTGATGGACAACGAAATCGAATGCCCCCGCCACAACGGGATCTTTGACTATCGCACTGGTAAGGCCCTGCGGGCCCCGGCCTGTGAACACCTGAGCACATATGAAACCAAGAAAGAGGGCGATCGGATATTCGTGAACCTGCCGTGAGCCGTAGATTGCCTACTGTCGCTGATCTGCGTGCCCTGAAGGGCAAAAGACAGCTCAGCATGCTGCGCTATTTCACGATCGAAGAGGCCGCCGCCGCGGAAGCCGCCGGCATCGATATCGCTTCGGTGCCGCCTGAAATATTGTTCGATCCACGTTACCGCGATGTTGCACCGTCGATATTTTCGATGACCGGCCAAACCCATACGCAATGCGGCACGCCGCTGGATTATCTGCGTTGGTGCAATGACGCGGTCGAACGCGGGGCGGATGCGCTTTATTGCTCCGGCTCGATGCAGACGGTCGAGATGTTGGCGCGTGAGTATATTCCCGTCGTTGGCCATGTCGGTCTGGTGCCGGCCCGCGCCACATGGACAGGTGGCTATCGTGCCGTTGGTAAAACAGCCGCCGACGCCTTGCGCCTGTTTGACGAAGTAAAGGCTTATGAAAATGCCGGGGCCATTGCGATTGAGTTGGAAGTGGTGCCAGAAGAAGTGGCTACCGAAATTTCCAAACGTGTCAATATCCTCGTTTGGTCGATGGGTGCCGGCACGGGCTGCGATGCGCAATATCTCTTTTCCAACGACATCCTTGGCTACACCGAAGGCCGCGTTCCGCGCCACGCCAAGGTCTACCGTGACTTTCAGGCAGAATATGATCGCCTGCAAAAGGAGAGGATCGCGGCCTTCCAAGAGTTTGTCGCGGATGTGGATAGCGGCGCTTTTCCGCAGGGCGAGCATCTGGTGAAGATGCCGGAAAATGAGTTGGACGCTTTCCGCAACCAACTTGAGACACGGTCTTGAGCGGCACCGGCGCTTTGACATGATTGTTCTTGCTTCTCGGGGTATTCGCCTGGCGTTCGATCCGTCGTTGGGCCAGATCGTTCGGTTTGTGGTAACAGAGGGCGCGCGTGAAATCGCGCCGCTTCATCGTGCGCCTTGGAACGAAACAGGCGAGGTTTTGCCTGATGGGTTGCCGCCACATCTCTATCATTTGGGCGGCGATTTTTTCTGTGCGCCTTTTGCCGCGGAGAAGGATGGGGCGCCGCCCCACGGCTGGCCCGCGAATGCCCGCTGGCACTTGCAAAACGCCTCACCGGACCGCTTGTCGGCACGCCTGTCAAAAACGGTTCAAGGGGCGATCGTGACCAAGGAATTGTGGCTGTGCCCCGATCAGCCGTTTGTCTATCAGCGGCACACATTTGTTGGCGGCTCCGGCCGGGTGCCGGTGTCCAACCATGCCAATGTTTCGCTGCCCAATGGCGGGCTGATCCGAACGTCGCCGAAACAGCTTTGGGTGACGCCGCCTACGCCGCTTGAACCCGATGCAGGCAGAGGGCGCTCCGGGCTGACCTATCCCGCAACTTCTACTGATCCAACGGCCTTCCCTGCCGGTGCTGGCACGGCTGATCTGACCCGATATCCATGGTTTGATCGGCATGAGGATTTTGTCTCGGCGGTCGAGGCGCCGGGCCACCGCTTGGGGTGGACGGCGGTGACGCGGCCCGCTGAAGGGGATGTGTTCTTGTCGCTGCGCCGCACGGATCAATTGCCGATGACGATGCTGTGGCATTCTAATGGCGGCCGCGACTACGAGCCGTGGTCAGGACGGCATAGGGCGTGTCTGGGTGTCGAAGAGGGCGCGGCGCAGCACATGTTGGGCGAGGATCATGGTCTGCCCTTAACCGGACCGGGAGACTTCAAGCTTCATAATGAATGCGCGATGTCGGTCTCGCATGTGATCGGCGCAGTTGCCTGGCCATCGGGCTCGGCCATCCGCTCTGTCGAGTTGGCAGGCGGGCAGCTTGTTCTTTGTGGCGATGACGGCAGCCGCCGTGAGGTGCCTTTTGACAAGGACGCGTTGAAGCTGGCCTAAGCGGTCAGCCCCGCGCCTTGTCCCAGATGTCACATAAACGTTGGTAGTTCGCGGCCATCTGCGCCACCGCATCGGCGTCAGACATCTCGCCTTTCATCCAGGCTTCGGCGCTTTTTGCAAAGATGGTTCGCCCCACGGCAAAGCCTTTGACAAGCGGCTGTTTCGCGGCGACTTCAAAGCTCGCGGCAAGTGCCGCCTGGTCTTTGCCAAGCCCCAGTACCACGATCCCCCGGCAATGAGGATCATTTTCCAAGATCGCGGCGCTGGCCAGATCCCAGGCTTTTGCCGATTGCATCGGTTCAAGTTTCCACCAATCAGGAAAGACGCCAATCTCGTAAAACCGCCGGATTAAACGGGCGGTCGTGTCATCGGCGACATCACCAACTTTGGATGGAATGACCTCCAGGAGAAATTCCAGATCATGCCTCCGGCAAGCCGTGAACAGGCGGGTGATTGTGTCCTCTTGCGCACGCTGAATATCCGCCGGATCGTCCGGATGGCAAAAGCACAAGACCTTGACGACCTGACCGGCGGGCCAAGTATCAAGCCCACCAAAATCGGGCCCCAGTGAGGGTTCTAGCGTCAAGGGCCGCGATCCCGGCCACTCCACCGGGCGCCCAATCCAAAGGCTGCCGCCCGCCGCCTTGTGCAAAGCGGTCTCGCCCAGCCGGTCATCACAAAGAAATCCATATCCATCCTGCCCCTCGGCCACGCGGTGAGCCGCATCAAGGCACAATTCTTTGAACCGGCCGATCTTGTCAGGGTTTGCGCCTTCCAGTTCTTCCAACTGCATGCGGTGATCAAAGGCGAAGACCCGCAGATCCGGCCAGTCGCCGGCTCGGTTGGTGGCCCAATGCACCTGGTTCAATGCGGCGTCGTTGCGCAAATCCGGACGGGTCACGCCGCGCGACAGGAAAAAGCGCAACTCTTGCAAGGAAGGGTAGGCAGGGGTGCAGGCGTGACGCGAGACCGCCAATGCGCCGCAAGCGTTGGCGTAAGTGATCGCCTGTGACCAGTCTTCGCCATCAAGCCACCCTTTAAGCAACCCGGCCATAAAACCGTCACCTGCGCCCAGGACATTGAACACCTCAATCGGAAAGCCTGGCACAACAGGTCCGGCCTCAACTTGATCGGGAATGTCGCCGGAAAAGGCCACAGCCCCCTTTGCGCCCAGCTTGCACACCAGCGTGGCATTGGATTTGTCCCGCACCGCACGCAGGGCCGCCACGGTGTCTGTTGACCCCCCGGCGATATGAAACTCTTCTTCGGTACCGACGATCAGATCAAACAGATGCAATGTCGTTTGCAGCTTGGCCGTTACCTCGGCACTTTCGACAAAGCGGCTCTCGCCATCCCCATGACCGGCAACACCCCAGAGGTTGGGCCGGTAATCAATGTCCAGCGCAGTTTGCATCCCATCTTCGCGCGCAATCTCCAGTGCCTTGATGGTGGACGCCGCCACTTGTGGATGGCTCAGATGGGTGCCCGAGGCGACCAGCGCACGCGCCTGCCGAATGAAATCGGGATCTATGTCATCCGGCGTCAGCCCCATATCGGCGCAATTCTCGCGGTAGAAAATCAGGGGAAACTGCTCCTTGTCGCGAATGCCCAAGAGAACCAGCCCTGTCAGCCGCTCAGGATCAACCTTAACGCCCGTCGTATCAACGCCAAGCCGCTCGAGTTCTTCGGTGACAAAGCGGCCCATATGTTCATCGCCCACGCCGGTGATCACCGCGGATTTCAGCCCCAGCTTGGCGGTCCCGCAGGCGGTGTTGGTGGGAGAGCCGCCGATGTATTTGCGGAAACTGCGTACATCTTCCAGCTTGCCACCGATCTGTGCGCCATAAAGATCGACGGATGACCGTCCGATGGTGATCAGGTCGAGCGTCTTCATAGGTTTGAACTTTCTTCCCGATGAAAACCGGAGTCAGGCCGGCTCACCGTGGTTGGCGTTGCACTCAAATGTTTGCGCTACCATTCAGAGTTTTAACCTGCTTGTCTACTGTCTTCGTGGTGGAACCGGAAAAAGCCAACCGTTTCACTCCAGCATATCCGGATCGCTGTAGCTTCCTTGTTTTGACGAATTTTCGCACTCGCAGAAGCTGATCACGCCGAAATGCGTTGGCGGTTTTCGTCGAAGGCAAAGGATTGTCGGTCGTCAAAATCCAACTGAATGCTCTCGCCCACCTGTGTGTTGTCCTGCCCAAAGATCCTCACGGTCAGCGGCTCCTGCTGCGCCGTGGAAACAAGCAGATTGGTATCTCCGCCAAGGCGTTCCACATGGGTGACAGTGCCTTTGATCCGCCCGTCTTTCTGAACACGCAAATACTCAGGGCGGATGCCCAAGGCACCGTTTTGGGGAATAGGCAGTGGCGCTTTGTGCAGGAAATTCATTGCGGGAGAGCCAAGAAAGCCAGCAACGAATTGATTGGCGGGATTATTGTAAAGCTCCATCGGAGAGCCAACTTGCTCAACCTGACCGTCGCGCAACACGACAATCTTGTCAGCCAATGTCATCGCTTCGGTCTGGTCATGGGTCACATAGATCATCGACGCGCTGAGGGTGCGGTGAAGCTCCGCAATCTCGATCCGGGTGTTCATACGCAAAGCGGCGTCAAGATTGGACAGCGGTTCGTCAAACAGGAACAATTTCGGCTCCCGCACGATGGCGCGTCCGATGGCCACACGTTGCCGTTGACCGCCTGACAGGTCGGACGGGCGGCGATCAACATAGGCACCAAGGTCAAGCATATCGACGGCTTTGCTCACCCGTTCATCAATCACGGCCTTGGGTTGCTTTTCCTGTCTGAGGCCCAAGGCCATGTTGTCGCGCACAGTGAGATGCGGATAAAGCGCGTAGGACTGAAACACCATCGCGATGCCGCGTTTGGCGGGGGGGATGTGGTTCACCACGGTGCCGCCGATATCCACCGTTCCACTGGTCGCGTCTTCCAGGCCCGCGATGACCCGCAGCAGGGTGGATTTGCCACAACCGGACGGGCCGACAAACACCACGAACTCACCGTCCTCAACGGTCAGGTTGATGCCCTTCAGAACCTCGACATTGCCAAACGACTTGCAGACATTGGTCAGGGTAAGAGCGGTCATCAGATGTCTCCTAGTTCTATGGGGCGGCCTGTGCGGATGCTTTCGTCCGCTGCCAGACAGATTGCGAGGGATTTCACCGCGTCATTCATGTGGCGTGTGAGGTCGATGTCCTTGTTGATCGCATCGATCATGAAGGCTTGTTCAGCGTCGCACAGACGTTGGTGATCTGGCTCATCGGGCAACTCGATCAGGGTATCGCCTTCGGCGCGGTGCACCAGCAGGCCGCCGACCTTTGTGTGACCATCCACATTGTCCGACGCGCCCTTGTTGCTGTCGACAATCGACACGGCGCCCTTGGGCGACACCACATCTTTGACGAAGAAGGCGGTCTCGGACATCATCGGGCCCCATCCGGCCTCGTACCAGCCGACAGAGCCATCGGCGAACCAAACCTGCAACTGGCCATAGTTGTACATGTCCGGCGCAATTTCATCCGAAAGCCGTAGGCCCATGCCGCTTACACGCACGGGCGCGGCATCGGTGATCTGGCACATCACATCGACATAATGCACGCCGCAATCCACGATGGGGCTGGTGTCGCGCATCAACGCCTTGTGGGTTTCCCAAGTGGGGCCGTCCGACTGTTGATTGAGGTTCATCCGGAACACGTAAGGCCCGCCCAGTGCCCGCGCCTCTGTGATCAGGCGCTTCCAGCTGGGGTGGTGGCGCAGGATATAGCCAACAACCACTTTGCGGCCCAGCCTTTTGGCCGTGGCAACGACACGCTCTGCGTCTTCGATGGTGGTGGCCAAAGGTTTTTCGATAAACACATCGGCCCCGGCCTCCATCGCCGCTATGGCATAGCTGGCGTGGCTGTCGGAATAGGTCGCAATGCAGACCAGATCAGGTGCCTGGGCAAGACCTTCTTCAAAGGTGCTCAGGCGTGGATACCCCTTCAATGCGTCGGGCAGCTCGACTTCGGAACGGTTGACCAACCCAACAATCTCGGTGTCCGGATGTGCGTGATAGGCCAGCGCATGACTTTGCCCCATATTGCCGAGACCGGCGACGACGACTTTCATTTGACAGCTCCAGATGTAATGCCGCGGATAAGTTGGCGTGAAAAGATAACGTAAAGAGTCATGACCGGCAGGATCGCGAGCGATAGTGCGGACAGCACCGCATTCCAGTCAGTGACAAATTGCCCGATGAACACCTGGCTGCCAAGCGTTAGGGTTTTGACCTCTTCTGCGGGGGCCAGGATCAGCGGGAACCAAAGATCGTTCCAAATCGGGATCATGTTGAACACCGCCACAGTCGCCATGGCTGGCCGCACCAGCGGTAGCACCAGCCGAAAGAAAATGCGGTACTCGCTCAGCCCGTCAATCCGTCCCGCGTTCTTGAGATCATCACTGACCTGGCGCATGAATTCAGACAGGATGAAAACGGCCAGCGGCAAACCCTGCGCCGTATAGACAAGGATCAACGCCCAGAGCGTATTCACCAACCCGGTTTGCACCATCATTTCGAGAATGGCGACCGTACCGATCCGGATCGGGATCATAATGCCAAGGGCCAGGTATAAGCCCATAATCATGTTCCCCTTGAACCGGTATTCGGCCAATGCAAAGGCGGCCATCGCCCCGAACAGAAGAATAAAGAACAGTGAACCGACGGTGACGATCATCGAGTTCTGGAAGTAGAGAAAGAAATCCCCCTGTTTCAGCACGGTCTCATAACCAATCAGTGAGAAACTGTCGGCGCTGGGCAATGCTAGCGGTTCGCGAAAGATCGCCTTGCGGGTCTTGAAGCTGTTGATGACGATCACAAAAACAGGGAAGAGCGCGATCAACGTGTAGAGGATCAACGCGCCATGGGCGGCAACGGTGTTCAGGCGGTTCTGGCGGGCGGCGTTCATGACGGTCTCCTCAGAACTGATAGCGGCGCATGCGTGACTGGATACCAAAGAGGTACAGGCACACACCGACAAGGATGATGGCGAACATGGCTGATGCGATTGTGGACCCCATGTGAGGATCGCCCAGTTGCAGCTGGAAGCCAAAGAAGGTGCGATACATAAATGTGCCAAGAATATCGGTGCTGAAATCCGGCCCGGCCAGCGCCCCTTGCGCGGCATAGATCAGATCAAAAGCGTTGAAGTTGGCAACGAAGGTCAGGATCGAGATGATCCCGATGGATGGCAGGATCAGCGGGAGCTTGATCTTCCAGAATGCAGAGAGACCCGTGATGCCTTCGACTTCGGCAGCTTCGAGGATCTCGTCAGGGATCGACAGAAGCGCGGCATAGATCAGCATCATCGGGATCCCGACGAACTGCCAGACAGAGACCAGCGATAGGGTGGTCAGTGCATAGGCTTCCTTGCCCAGCCAAGGAGCATAAAGCGATTTCAGCCCGATCGCATCCAGCATGCCCGGCGCGATGCCCCATATGGGCGACAGGATGAGTTTCCAGGCGAAACCGACAATCACAAAGCTGAGGATGGTCGGGATGAAGATGGCAGAGCGATAGAAACTGGCAAAACGCAATTTGGGGTGGCTCAGGATTGCGGCCAACGCCACGCCGATGGGGTTTTGCACCAGCATGTGAATGATGAAGAACCAGAAGTTATTGCCAAGCGCATTCCAGAACTGGTTGGACCAAACGGTTTCGCCAAAAAGCGTCTGGAAGTTCTGCAAGCCGACGAACACCCGTTCCTGATCAATTTCGGTGAACAGTGACAGACGAAGCGTGTTGAACAGCGGGTAAATCATCACCGCCGTATAGACCAGCACGGCAGGGGCAAGGAAAACGACAATGTGCCAGCGAAACTTTGGACGCGAAGGTTGGTCTGACATGGTGATCTCCTGACAATCCGGTGGACGGCGACACGGTATCGCGAATGGAACGATTGGGGCAGAAAGTGATTGCCCGATCGGCGGCAAATTCAACCCGGCGATACCCTCAATGGATTGATCGGGTCGAACAAGGGGCCTTGCCCCGGCTGGAAGGACGCCGGGACAAAGCGGGCTGTCTTAGCCTTTTATTGCTGAGGCGCGTACCAGCTGGCCAGACCCTCCTGCAGGCGTGCACCGGCGGCCTCCGGAGTTTCTTCGCCTTTGATAACGGCCACAGAGGCATTCCATGTATCGTTTTCAAGGTTGGGCGTGCCGCGCGAGAGAACCTGGTAGGTTGAGCGGATGGTGCTTTCACACTCGCCGCGCCATGAGATGAACTCTTGCGCCAGCGGGTCTTCCAGCTCGACCGGGGCCGATGACAATGGGAAGAAGCCGGGCAGGGCGTTGGCAAAGATGGTCGCGAACTCGGACGAGCCAACCCAGTTCAGGAAGGTTTCCGCCGCTTCCTTGTTGGGTGTTGCGGCGTTCATGCCAATACCGATGTCAGTGTGATCCGAAATATAGCAGGTATCACCGGCATTCTGGACTGGTGGGTAAAAGGCGCCCATCTCGAAATCTGCCAGCCCGTTGAAGCCGGAGATTTCCCATGAACCGGTCGGATAGATCGCCGCGCGGCCAAGGGTAAAGATGTTCTGGCTGTCCGGATATGTTTGCGCCTCATAGCCATCACCCAGATAGGCACCCCATTTTGCCAGCTGGCGGTATGGTGCGACCCAGGCCTCATCCGTCAGCTTCTGATCGCCAGAAAGAAGCGCCAGACGGCCCTCTTCACCTTTCCAGTAATTCGGACCGATGTTGTTGTAGCCCATGGTCGCAGCTTCCCACTGATCGTTGGTGCCCATTGCCATCGGGATGTAGTTGCCGTCTTCCTTGATCTTGTCGAGGACCGCAAAGAATTCGGCTTCTGTGGTTGGAACCTCGACACCGACCTCTTCGAAAGCTTCTTTGTTGTAGATGAAGCCGTGGATCACGGAGGCCATCGGCACGCAGAATTGAACGGAAGCGTCATCCGTGCTCCAGCCAGACTTGGCAACAGGCGAAAAGTTGGCCATGCCCTCAAGTCCGCTGATGTCGGCCAGGTGGCCGGCTTCATATAATGCAAGCGAGGCGTCGAAAGGGCGGCAGGTGATGATGTCACCGGCAGAGCCCGCATCGAGTTTGGAGTTCAGCACCGCGTTGTATTCCGCGGGGGCGGAGGGGGTGAAATTCAGCTTGATGCCCGGGTGTGCGGCCTCGAACGCGGGAATGATCTTGTCTTGCCAAATGGCAAGATCGTCATTGCGCCAGCTTTCGATAGTCAGTGTCACATCCTCGGCCGAGGCTGCGCCTGCGATAAGTGTCGAGGCCAGCATGGCACCGATCAGATTGGATTTTTTCATGGTCTTCTCCCTGGTTAGACGATTGCGTCTTTGTTTGATGTTATGGATTGCAGGCAAGGCCCGAGCTGACCGTCATGCGCGAGCAAAAGGTTCTTGGCCTCTTGTGCAGAACAGCCAGACGCCACCAAAATGGCCTGCTTGGTGTTGCCGTTGCTGTCATGCAACGCGGTCTTGGCGATTTCGGAAGGCACGCCGGCGATGTTGGTAATGATGCCAGTCGCGCGCTGCACGAGTTTGGCGTTGTCTGCGACAACGTTAACCATCTGCCCTTGATAAACATGACCCAAACGGATGCCCATCATCGATGACAACATGTTTAACGCGGCCTTTTGCGCCGTGCCTGCCCCAAGGCGGGTCGACCCGGCAATGGCTTCGGGCGGCGTTTGCAGGCAGATCGGCATATCCGCGATCTTCAGCAGCGGTGATGCCGGGTTGTTGGCGATGGCGATCACCGTAGCACCCTTTGCCTTGGCTGATTTCGCGGCAGTCACGGCAAAGGGGGTTGACCCGCTGGCACTTATTACGATGGCGGTATCGCCCTTCTTGATGTTCTGGGTGGCCAGCTCTGCGGCCTGCGTGTCGTCTTCGGTGTTGCCGGGCATGCTGGCATCTGTCGGGATGCCGCCTGCCATGTGAATTTGGATCGATGATGGGGGGATACCGAAGGTTCCGGGCAGCTCACACCCATCGGCGAGGGCCATAAGGCCGGAGCTGCCAGCCGCGATGTAGATAAGAGAGTTGCCGGTCCGAATGGTCGCAGCCATCGTTTCTGACGCATCCGCCAGGGTGGGCAATGCGGACCTGACCGCGTCGAGCGCAGCCACCTGGCCATCCAGAAGTGCCTGAGTCGCAGCATGCGGTGAAAGCATGTCAATCGCGCCTATCTGGGGCAGTTGTTCAGTGGTTGGTGGCGGCATTCGAATCTCCCTGCCTAATCTAATACCTTTTAGATACCTTTTGTCTACCATTTAATTCTTGATCGGAAGTTTGCGGGATTATAATACCAAACACATGCTTATATGCCCATATAGGTCTTTCCTTTTTCTAAATAGGTATTATAAAGGTATCTTATGGTAGATCTTGCATCAAAGCATGTAACGGACTTGCAGCGCGGCACCTGTGCTTGTCATTTTGCCGGGATTGAGTGCGCGCGTCGAACTGGCGCAGTCCTCCGTCTGGTCAAGTCATCTGCCCCTGAAATGCGAAGGAGCTTCGGATGAGCATCACTGAATTTCTCGCGCCGCATAACTGGCTTGAGCCAGGCGGAGGGCCGCGGTATTTGCAACTGCGTCAACGCCTCAGCGATGGTGTGGATCAGGGCTTGCTCAAGGCGGGCAGCTCCCTGCCTCCGGAGCGTGAAATTGCAACAATCACCGAATTATCCCGCGTGACGGTTCGCAAGGCGATCCATGCCCTCGCCGAGGATGGTATAATCGTTCAAAAGCAGGGCTCGGGGTCATTTGTCGCCTCGGATACCCCGCAAATCGAACAATCCCTGTCGCGGCTGACTTCCTTTAGTGAGGATATGTCCCGGCGCGGCATGGAATCCTCCAGCATCTGGCTTGAGCGGGGCATCTTTATGCCATCCCCCGACGAAGTGCTTGCCCTTGCGTTGTCTCCGGATGCATCCGTGTCCCGCATTGCCCGGCTCAGAACCGCTGACAACAAACCCATGGCGATCGAACGCGCGTCACTGTCTACCGAAATGCTGCCCAATCCGCTTTTGGTCAAAACCTCACTTTACGAAGTGCTTGCGGAAACGGGCCTGCGCCCGGTTCGGGCCTTGCAGAAAATTTCAGCGATCAACCTCGAAGAGGACAACGTCAGGCTTCTGGAGGTTGAGCCGGGTATGGCCGGTCTGAGCATCGAGCGAACGTCGTATCTTGCGGACGGACGCACTGTTGAATTCACCCAATCCATCTATCGCGGAGACGCCTACAATTTTGTGGCCGAGCTTCGACTTGCAAAAGAATAGGACGTCCAATGTCTGCCTCTCAAACACAAATGCGCCGTGAAGTGCTCGAAATTCCTGTTGCTGTGGACCGTTTGTTGCAAAATGGCGGCGCTGATATTGCCCGCGCTGCGGATGCAATGCGCGCCTGTGCGCCGACCTTTATGGTCAGTGTCGCGCGGGGGTCTTCTGACCACGTTGCAACCTATCTCAAATATGCGTCAGAGTTGCTGATGGGCACGCCCATCGCCTCTATCGGCCCATCGGTCGCCTCGATCTATCACCGCAAGCTGGCCCTTGATGGCTCTGTTTGCCTGTCCGTGTCGCAATCGGGCAAAAGCCCTGACATCGTGCAGATGGCCAAGATGGCACGCCAAGGCGGGGCCTTGTCCATCGCCATGACCAACGACCCTGCCAGCCCATTGGCGCAGGTGTCGGATCACACGTTGAATCTGCACGCGGGGCCGGAGCTGAGCGTCGCGGCCACAAAAACATTCGTCAACTCGGCCGTCGCTGGCATTTGGTTGCTGGCAGAATGGGCCGAGGATGACGCACTCCGCTCCGCCATTCGGAACCTGCCCGCGGCATTGGAAAAGGCCGTCAGAAACGACTGGCCCGAAGTCCGAGAGGCCTTGGCCGGACGCAGCTCCATCTTTTGCCTTGGGCGGGGAACAACCAACGCCATCTCCAATGAGGCGGCTTTGAAATTCAAGGAAACTTGCCAGATCCACGCTGAATCCTACTCCTCTGCCGAAGTGCTGCACGGTCCGGTTTCCATTGTGGATGGCGGGTTCCCCGTGATTGCCCTGGGTGCAAAAGACGAGGCCGAAACCGCGCTGGCCGCCGTCGCGGATGAGATCGCAGCCAAGGGTGCCACTGTTTTTGCCACAAGCGACAAGGTGCAAAAGGCGACCCCTTTGCCGGCTATCAGAACCGGCCACGCGCTGACCGACCCCATTGCCCTGATCGCAAGTTTCTATGCAATGGTTGAACAAACTGCGGCCGCACGCGGCATCAATCCAGACACACCGCGCCATCTGAAAAAGGTGACCGAAACGGTATGACCCACATCACCAAGGCCTTTGTCGGCGCAAAAATCCATGACGGTCGCAATCTTTATGCCGATCACGCGCTTGTGGTCGGCAAGGGGGATCTTCTGAGCGTGCGACCGAAGGGCAGCCTTCCGCAGGGATGCCCCACACACGTGCTGAAGGGCGGGATCATTATGCCCGGCTTTGTGGATTTGCAGGTCAATGGCGGCGGCGGGGTGATGTTCAATGATGATCAATCAGTCCGCGCGTTGCGCACCATTGCACAGGCTCATCAGGCGACAGGCACAGCCGCGATATTGCCCACCTTGATCACCGACACGATTGAGCGGACCCGCAAGGCAATTGACGCCGTGGAACAGGCCATCGCAGATGGCGTCGGCGGTATTGTCGGCATTCATCTTGAGGGGCCTCATCTGTCCGTTGCCCGCAAAGGTGCTCACGATCCAAATCTAATCCGAACCATGACGGATGAAGATCTCGCGATCCTGCAAGACGCGGCAGATCGGTTGCCCAATGTAATGGTCACACTTGCCCCGGAAAACGCAACCAGCGACCAGATCAAAATCCTGTCTGACGCCGGGATCGTTGTATCGCTTGGTCACACAGACGCCGATTTTGCCACCTGCATGGGCGCGTTTGATGCAGGCGCGCGCTGTGTGACGCATCTGTTCAACGCAATGAGCCAGATGGGAAACCGCGAACCGGGTCTGGTCGGTGCAACCCTTGTCCGCGATGACATATGCGCAGGCCTCATTGCGGACGGCATCCATGTGCATCCGGCGACCATCCGCGCGGCCTTGGCCGCCTGCGACCACTCCGAACGGATTTTTCTGGTGACGGATGCAATGGCAACAGCGGGTTCTTCCATCCAGAAGTTTTCCATCAACGGACGGGACGTGTTCCGAAAGGATCAACGCCTCACTCTGGCCGATGGCACATTGGCAGGGGCCGATCTTGAAATGCCCCGCGCGATTGCGGTGATGAGGGAGCAGGTCGGCGACAGCGAAACACTGGCAATCCGCAGGGCAACATCAGCTCCGACCGCTTTGCTCAGGGAGCCGGGGCAATTTGGCCGGCTTGCGAAGGGGCTGGAGACAGTTGTCCATTGTAATGACGATTTCACTTCGATCAGCAGACTGCACATGAAAGATCCGGCACTCGCACAAGGGCAACACAGCCGAAGGCCCGTTATATCCAGTCCTTGAGAGTTTCCTGCTCCACGGCTGACTGCGATCCACAAAACGAAAGAACTGGGGATGGTGTCCCGCCCCGTTCTCACCGCTAGGTTTTGACTGGGAAAGACCTGTCCGCGGGGAGGCATATTGACCCCGTTCTGACGAATGAGCGCCATTATTATGGCCAAATTCTCGTCTACTTGTCGGCGTTGGAAAGTTCTATCTCAGGAGATATCCATGGTCGCTCGTAGTCTATACGCCATCGACAGTGAAGCATTGAAAGTGACGTATTCCAGAACGCAAAGCGTTGGGGATAATGTCATCAACATTTCGGATTCTCCGAACGGAACCCAATATGCCTTTGGCACAGGATATTCGACACGGCAGGTCATTGTCGATGATCGCGGCGGCAATGCCGACAGGCTAGAGGATGACAACCATTGGAACCATGTTGTTATTGATGGCAAGGGACTGGTCAGCAATGGAACCGGGATCGAGGCGGAATCCGTCATTCAGCTGCGCGAGCTGACAGACGCAGGTACACCGACCGGCCCGGTCATCAACATCTATGTTCTTTCTCAAAACGGCGTCACCAGAGATATCTGGGGATTTGCGACCGATACGCTGTTGGAGCCGGGCACCAACTATCAAAAGGTTGGCGGCAGCAACATCGGGTCGACCGACTATGCAAACTACCAAACGCCTTGGCTCGTTACCGTTGACGGGACAAACCAAGATGACGTCATGGAAAGCGAATATACGGACCGTCAGGGGGACCAGATTGACGGCACCGACGGCACCAACGAAGCCATCTATGGCTATAGCGGTAATGATTACATCGACGGTGGAAAAGGCACGGATACCCTGTTCGGGGGCACTGGGTCGGACACGCTGACCGGGGGCGCCGGGGCAGATGAACTGGACGGCGGCATTGGGTCTGACGTCGCGGATTACAGCAGCTCCGATGCCGGGGTGACTGTCAATCTGGAAGAGGGCACCGGCACAGGCGGCGACGCGGAAGGTGATACCCTCACGGATATTGAGAATCTGAAAGGGTCGCGGTTCAACGATGTCTTGACCGGTGATCGCAATGACAACGTCATTGAGGGCGGCTCTGGCCATGACACTCTGAAAGGTGGCGAAGGCGATGACACGCTGCATGGTGATGGCGGCAATGATTATATCGATGGCGGCAGCAACAACGACAGCTTGACCGGCGGGTATGGCAGAGACACGCTGCGCGGCGGGGATGGCAACGACACGCTGGACGGCGGCTCCGGAAACGACAGTCTTGATGGCGGCAGCAAGAACGACAATCTTTCCGGTGGATCTGGAACTGACACGTTGCGTGGGGGTGACGGCAAAGACACGCTGGACGGTGGCAGTGACAATGACAGCCTTGATGGCGGTGAGGGCAGAGACCACCTGTCCGGTGGCGATGGCGCAGATACGCTTGATGGCGGCACGGGCGACGACACTCTCATCGGGGATGAGGGCGACGATAGCCTTTCGGGCGGCGACGGCGATGATTTGCTGATGGGCGGCGATGGCGATGACACCCTTGATGGTGGCATGGGCGAGGACATCTTGGTTGGCGGCCGCGGCGCTGACAGCTTTGTGATCGAAAAGGCCGATTTCTCTCCTCTTGGCAACTCAGAAGAAGTGTCCAACGCCATCCTGCGTTCAAATCTCTCGGATCTCAGAGGTTGGGCCGCCAAGAAGGCGCATGACCCCTCTTCGAACGACACCCCTGATTTTCAGGCGACCTCGCTTGATGTTCAATCTATTGGTGCCGCGGTGCGTGACGCAGCACCTGCAGATCTCGATGACATAACCGTCGAAGCGATTGCCACATTGGTCGAGACCACAATAACCGGAATGGTTCTGACCAACCCTCTTGGCCACCTTGATGCCAAAGATGTGTCCAAAGACATAAGTGATCTCCTGAAACCGATCTACGGCAACAGAACCGCAAAGCGGATCGAGGATGCCGTCGAAGAGGACATCGACCAGCAATACAATGATCTTGCTGACCAACAAAACCCATCTGCAATTGGCAGGCAGGACATCCTTGATCTGGCAAAGGACGTCACCATTGAGGATTTTGAGATCGGCACAGACGTGCTGGTTTTGTCATCCCACGATTATCTGGGTCAGATGGGCCTCTCGACCAATGATGTGAGAGTCACCGACTCCAAAGATAATGGAAAATCCAACGGTAATGGAAAATCCAACGGTAAAGGAAAATCCAACGGCAATGCAAACTCCAATGACAGCGCAAGGGGGGATGCCGTCCTGAACCTGCCTGATGGTTCGACCATCACATTGAAAGGCATAGATCCTGCATCGCTCGACCCTGAAACGCTTGAGACCATGGGCTTTCTTCCCTCAAATGACACAAACGACTTTCAGAACAAATTTCTAACCGATGCGGGCAAGATCTATGGCGGCGGCGGCGATGATGAACTTGTCGGGTCTTCCAACAACGAAGAAATCTCCGGCGGCACGGGGGCTGATGTCGTCTTTGGCGGCGGCGGTGCGGACACGATCCATGGCGGCAGCGGATCAGACTTCATCGAAGGTGGTGATGGCGATGACGTGCTCTACACCGGTACGGGCGACGATACGCTCGTCGGCGGTGAGGGTAACGATATTCTGAACAACTCCTCCGGCGATGACAGCCTTGTTGGCGGCGTTGGCGATGACAAACTGGTTGCCTCGGCAGGTGACGATACCCTCGAAGGGGGCGCAGACAACGATACGCTGATTGGCGGGATCGACGATGATAGCCTGGATGGCGGCTCCGGTGATGACGTCCTCATGGGCGACTTCGAGACCACGGGTCTGGTCGAGCCGAACCTGCTTTTCGCTTATGAATATTACGAGCTGGACGGCGCAAGTTCGCTCAACAGTTTTGCGGATGCCGGTTTCACATCAGGGACTGAAAACGACAACCCCCCCGATGGCGAAGGCGTTGTACAAAGCATTGACCCCGCCGCAATCGACGCCTTCCATGGCGGCAACGGCGATACCTTTGCGGTCAAACTGTCGACCACCCTGACGGTCACCAACGCTGGCTCTTATTCCTTTGGTGTGTCCGCTGATGATGGCGCACATATCTATATCGATGGCGTATCGCTGATCGAAATCACCGGTTCGGGATCAAGTGCGTCTGCGTCCACCCCATTGGACGCAGGTGAGCACCTCATCGAAATTCTCTATTTCGACCAGAGCGGCGCCGAAACACTGAGCGTGGATTTGACCGGGCCGGATACAGGCGGCGTGCCTATCGGATTGGAAAGCGCCAACCTGTCCACATCTTTCGACGATGTCCTGATCGGTGGCACCGGCAATGACACGATCACCGGCGGTCTGGGCAACGATACGTTTGTCTACAACGTAGGTGATGGTGCCGACACGATTACCGATTTCAACGCCGGCAACACCGGATCAATTGCCGATGACGACAGCACCAACAACGACTTCATCGACCTGAGCGGCTATTACGACAGGCTGTCGGAACTTTACGCTGACCAAGCGGATGACGGCATCCTCAACCAATCCAACGATGGCGTTGGCAAGGTGGACTACAGCGACAACACCAGCTTTGGCACAGGATCGCTGACCTTCACCGGCGCAAGCAGCAACAATTCGTTCTTCACTGCGGACAACACCGGCGTGGTCTGTTTCACATCCGGGACCAGCATTCGAACCCCCAAAGGCGATGTGCTGATCGATGATCTGCGTATTGGGGATCTGGTGTGCACCATGGACAATGGGCCACAGCCCGTCCGTTGGATCGGGCAACGCGAGGTGAGTTCCAAAGAGCTTGCCGCGGACGTGAGATTGCGGCCTGTTTTGATCCCTCAAGGTATGCTTGGGGCCGAACGCGACCTCTTGGTGTCACGCCAGCACGCAGTGCTCGTTGACAGCGACCGTTTGGCCAGAGCCATCCACCTGACCGGCGCCAAAGGCCTGCCAGCACGGATCGCGCACGGGAAAAAGCAAGTCACTTACATTCACCTGATGTTCGACGAACACCAAATCGTATTTGTCGAAAACGTGCCATCCGAAAGCTTCTACCCAGGCGCAAACGCGGTCAAAATGCTGACCGAGGGCGCATTGGAGGACTTGCTTCAGGTTCTCCCTGAACTCTCGACCGCAAACAGCCCCGAAGACATTAAGCGTATCTACGGCCCGACAGCGCGACCCATTGTTGGCCTCGAAGAATTGACGGATGTCGAATGCAATGCTTGTGGGGATGGCAATCCGCCGCCTGCAAAGCGGAATGAAGATCAAAGAAGGTTTGCTGCATAACGGTGAGCACACCAAAGCTGCCAGATGCCGTGGCGGTGTTCCGGTGACAGATGTCCTTGGAAGCAGGGGCCACCTGAACTGGGACAGAGCTGTGCGCATCAGGTTGGGATGGTTTTTCTTCATGCCGTTTCCCCGCAACTGAAACGGCGGCTTGGCCCAAATGCCACAGAACCTTTGGCTGCAGTCACAATCCTGAAGTTGTTTGGCCACTCCCAATTCGCAGTTTTTGAAAGTGACCATATTCGATCAATATCTGCGATTAGGCCGCGTCCTTCGCAAGTCCGGTCCAGACATTCGGCGCAAAAGCCGTGTCCAACTCGGTCTCGGCGATGTGATTGGTGTAGTTGGACATGGTCTTGAGCGCCGTGCCCAAGATCACCTCCAACATGGTCTGGCGGGTATAGCCGGCCTCCAGGAACGCTTGGATTTGCGCTTGCGTGGGCCAGCCCCGGCTGTCGTTGATAGCAATCGCAAATTGACGCAAGGCCTCCAGCTTGGGATCGGAAATCGGTGTATTGTTGCGCAGGGCATCGATGACATCTTCAGACACTCCGCCCATCTGCGAAAGGGTCGTATGGGCCGCCATGCAGTAGGCGCAACCGTTCATCCGGTTGTTGGTCATGAGGATGATCTGGCGTTCGGTTTCCGACAGTTTGGCCTTGCCAAAGATCGCGGAAAGGGTGGTGTAGCCTTCGAGAATGGCAGGCGCTTCGGCCATTGCGCCATAAAGATTGGGCAGGAATCCATAATCATTCAGGGCGCGCTGCAGGATGGGTTTGGCAGCGTCAGGGGCAGTGTTCAGGTCATGGGTGACAAAGTTGGTCATTGGGTCGGTATCCTTTGAGGGAGGGAAGAGGTCGTTTCGCAGTTTGAGAAGGGCAGGGGGGACGGCACAAAAGTCGTTTTGCCGTCCCTCCTTGAGCCGGATCAGAGCGCGCTGATGGGCGTGTTCACGATCTCTGGCCATTTGGCCTCGGCGCCCTTGATCACGGCGTCCTTGTCTTCGAGGTATTTGTCAAAGATGGCTGCGTTGACGAAGAGATACAGTTTGCCGTCAACGATATCGGCATAGCGGACATCGCCATCAAGTTTCTTGCCAACAAAAACACCGAAGGCGCAAAAACCGCCAAACTGGGGAAGGTATGCCGCGGGATCGGCGTCAAACTTTGACTGTGCCTCGGCGGAGGAAAAGTAATAGTCAACACCATCATACGCAGAGGTAAAGGCGGCGTCCCCTTGCCCCGGTTTGCCGCCCTGGAACATCGAGACAGGATCAACGCCGTGCAGGCCAAGGGGATGGCCTGCCAGTGTCAAACCGTTGTTGACGTTGTATTCGTCCGCGGCGAAGGCGGATGTTGCGAGGGCCAAGGTCATTGCGGTGGCGATGCCTGGCAGAGTGCGAGAGTATTTCATTGCTATTTCCTTTATGAATTGAAGTTTTGAGAGGGGAGAGATCAGGCAGAGCTGGCGATGCGTTTGACGGCGTCATCCGTCCACCAAAGACCATTGGCCACCATGCGGAAGTTGATCAGCGCCGCGAGATAGCCGTCACCCTCTGGCACCTTCGCGCCGGCGGTTGCGTCGCGCACAACGGCAACCTCATAGCCCAGCTCAAGCAGGTCATAGAGATGGGCCTGTGTGCACAGGTTCGCGGACATGCCCGCAAGGATCACCTTGTCGATCCCGCGTTTGCGCAATTGCAGGTTCAGGTCGTTCTGCGCGGGGCTATAGACCTTGTGGGGGGAGCAAACGATGGTCTCGCCGTCTTCGATGTATTTCTTGTACTGCGGCATCCAATCGGCGCCGGATCCTTCGAAATTGTCGAGGTTGAGCGGGCCAAGCCGGTCAAACATCCCGATGGAGTGCATTGTGGCCTCAAGGGTGCCTTCAAAGTTCCATTTGTGATCATGCGGATAATAGTAGTGGGGCGAGATAAACACCGGCATGCCAGCTGCCTTCGCCGCTTTGAACAGCTCTTCGATGTTGTCTACGGTGCCCTGCTCGGTGACGCTTTCGCCGACCACGCCCCAGGTTACGCCGTCCTCGGACAGAAAGTCGATTTGAGGATCTGTGACCACCAATGCGGTGCGCCCCGGTTCGATGGACATATCAATCTGCGGCAGGCCCGGATTTTCCGGATCGGCATAAAGCGCCTTGGCCTCGTCTGTTGCAGCCAGAGCGCCACTGCCCGCAACACCGGCTGCGCCGGCCACACCAGCAGCGGCAACGCTGGCCAGAACGCGGCGGCGGGCCAGATCGACGGTTTCTTCGGTGTGGCCGCATCCGCAACCGTGGTCATGTTTATGTGTCATTGATTGTCTCCTTGGTTTGCTTGTGCAGCGCAGATCGCGCTGCGGGTGTCAGGGCGGCGGACCTTTGGACAGATCTTTCCCGTTCACGGCAAAACGGGCCGTGTTGGTCAGAATGCATCTACGGTGGATCCACCTTCCTTTTGCGCCAGCCCGCATGAAACGCAGGCCGGAATTCATTTGATCTTGGGGCTAGAGGCCCAAATCGGTCAGCCCCTTGTGGCTCATCGGGCGGGCGGGCTCGGACCAATGAAACAGACGGTCTGCCTGTTTGATCGGCAAATCGTTGATCGACGCGATCCGCCTCCGCATCAGGCCATCGGGAGCAAATTCCCAATTCTCATTGCCGTAGGACCGGAACCATTGCCCCGCCGCGCTGTGCCATTCATAGGCGAACCGCACGGCGATCCGGTTGCCCGAGAACGCCCAAAGCTCTTTGATCAGGCGGTACTCCAGCTCTTGCGCCCATTTGTCTGTCAGAAAGGACACAATCTCTTTGCGCCCTTGCAAAAAGGTCGTGCGGTTCCGCCAAACGCTATCAACAGAATAGGCGAGAGCGACTTTTTCTGGGGTCTTGGAGTTCCAGCCGTCTTCGGCCATCCGAACCTTTTGCTCGGCGGTTTCCAATGTGAACGGCGGAAAGGGTGGGCGCGTCATATCAAGGCCTCGTGGTTTGAGAAAAAAAGCGCCCCGGATAAAGTGGCAGGTCGGGTAAATGCCGGGGCGCTGGAGTTTGCCACGTTCGGGAGCTGGACAGATGGGAGGGTCCGAAAATGGCTTGGGGAAATGTGGTGTCTGACCGTGGGGCCAAGGTGGCAGGCCTCCACCAGGGTTGCCAACACAAGCCAGACGATGAGGGTCGTCGCGATCGCAAGCAGCCGGTCGTCGGGGCGCCGTGTTCGCGACCCAAATGGGGTCTGGAAGATCACGGGCGGAGAAGCCGGAAGGCGCCCGGAACCGCGGCGCTCATTGCGGCGGGGGGACGGTGCCGCAGTGCGCCTGACGGGGCAGGTCATGTGGTCCGGATGGGTCATTCCAGCTTCTCCGTGCGGAGTGATGCCAAGCCTTTGCCCTAGGGAAATCGGGCATCGGCCAATTGGCACCTCTCGGTTGATCGATGAGCCAGATGTAGGCGGTGCGGCTCCGCAAATATTGGCCCTTTCAGCCAAGGTTTGGGCAAATCCTGCCATGCTTTGACGGGCTGTTCGGCTGCACCGCTTATGGCCTTCGCCGGCGATTTTGTGCGGCAAAGGGGCTTGCGCAGATGTGATGTCTCTTGGAAGGCAGCGCGGTCTTCCTATCTGATCAGAATGACTTTTTTGCTTTTCCTTCTGCCGCTTTGATATCCCACGAACATCGCGCTGTCGGTCGGTTCCCTGCACAAAGGACACAAATATCTGACCATACCGCAGTGATGCGTAAGCCCGATATTTCTCAGGAGAAATCAACGATTGGCAGGGCGGGGCAAAGCCCTGACCGGTAGGGCCAAGAAGACGGTCGCGAGCCTGACTAGATCTGGGGAAGGCCGGTGCCATACGACAATATCAAATGCCGGTTTGCCCCAGAGGCGCATTAAAAAGGAGCATCTGAAATGCAGCAAACAACAGATCACAACGCAACCGCAGCGGGGCATCAGTATCCTAACGAAAACAAAATCAGGTTTCGGTTGTCCGGCCTTGGGGCGGCAACGGTTGTCGCCTTTCTGGTCTCTACCGGTTTGGCCCGCGCAGATGGCGCCAAGCAGACAGCATTCAAATTCTACGGGCAGCTTAACTTCGGCATTTTTCATGTCGACGATGGGCAGGGCAATGACACCTACCTTACCGACAATGACAATTCGAACAGCCGGTTCGGCATCATCCACCAGACCGAACTGGCCAATGGCCACAGGCTGAAATTCCATTTCGAAAGCGGATTGGGGTTTTCCGGATCGGCGGCGGCAACCCTTGACGACAATGACCTGAACCTGAAATGGCGGCGTACCGAGTTGCGAAAATTGGAGGTGGTATACAGCACGCCCGCCTATGGCGCCTTGTCTTTTGGTCAGGGCAGCACCGCAACAGACGGCGTTGCAGAAACGGACTTTTCCGGCACCAGCGTTGTGCATTATTCCAGTATCAATGCACTGGCGGGCACCATTGAATTCCGGGACGCGGGCGGCGCGGGGTCCGGCAGCAACATCAACGCAGCATTTCGAAACTTCGATGGCGCGCGCCGGTTTCGCCTGCGTTATGACAGCCCCGCGGTCAGTGGTTTCGTCCTCTCTGTTTCCGCCGGACAAGAGGTGCTGCGCCATGGCGATGATCGAAATTATTACGATCTGGCGCTCCGCTTTGATCGGGATCTGGACCAGTTCAAAGTCTCAGGACGCATAGGGTACGCCCGTGCGGGCTCTGACCGGTCATCGGTCGCCTCTTCCATCGCGTTCTTGCACACATCCAGCGGCCTCAACCTTGCGGTTGCCACGGGGCGGCAACAGGAAACGGGGGCCAATTACGCCTACCTCAAACTTGGTCTAAAGCGGCGTTGGAATGATCTGGGCGAAACAGCCCTGTCCTTTGATGTGTTTGAGGGGGATGATCTGGCTGGAATCGGGTCACAGTCCGCGTCCTATGGCATTGGGTTTGTCCAGAAATGGGAGCGCTACAACACTGAACTCTACGCAGGTTACCGCCGCTATGAATTGAAAGGGGCCGCCGTTGCCGTTGAGGATATCAACGTCGCCGTGATCGGTGCCCGTTGGAAGTTCTAAAGGGCAAGTGGCAGATGGAAGGGGGCGGGCAAATCCTCCTGCCTCGATCTGGATATTCGCGAGATATCTAAAGGCCCGTCGCGGCGCGAAAGAAGATCACGCGTGACCGTTGGGTCCATCCGCGCCAAGCGCCGCATCCATCAGCGCCGCTGCGACGCGTTTGGCATTTAGCGCCGCCTCAGGCATGCCGCGGACATGGGCCGTGGCAATCGCCCCCTCCTTGATCAGGGCAATCTGCTCAGCCAGTTCGAGGGGCGCGGCCGCACCCGCCTTTCGGCAAATCTGCTCAAGGTGGTCAACAACGCTCTGTTTATGCTCTGCGGCCAAACGGTGGGCCGGATGCTTTTGATCGCCAAATTCGCTGGCTGCATTGATGAACGCACAGCCGTAAAAACCAAACTCCTTGAAAGCTCTGCCTTTGAACCAATCCTCAAGCGCGTCAAACATTGCCAAAATCTGGGCGCGCGGGTCAGGGCCAGCTTTCTTCATCTCGCCCATGAGCCAATTGCGGAACTTCTCATCACGGCGGCGCAGAGCGGCAAGGATCAGTTCATCCTTGGAGCGGAAGTGATTGTAGAGGGTCATCTTGGCCACGCCGGACTCGCCAAGGATCTTGTCGATCCCGGTGGCATTAAAGCCGCCCGTGTAGAAGAGCTTTAACGCTGTTTCGACGAGATCGTCGCGACGAGGGTTTGCCATGTTCTCAAAACCAATCAGACTGTTCTGTCTATATTTTGCATAGTTTGCCACGCCTGGCAAAGCCAAATCATTCAAAGTACGGTGTTTCTGTTCACTTTCTCTCGTAGACCAATCTGTATGGATGGGTTCAATGACGGTCAGTTGCGTGCGATGATGCCATGGGCGTTATATGCTGCTGAGTAAGTTACCCATAAACAGTGAGTTAGTTCCGATAGGCATGCTGTGTTTGGCAGAAAATGCCATCCCCTTGGCGGTGGCAGGCAAGAGCGTATCACAAACGTCCTATAGAGTGTTCTGATATCGAAAAAACCCACCTCTGCCTCCCGGCAAATTTAAGGACAAGCCAGATGCAAAGCATGACTTCATTGACCCTTACAGCCATCGCCGCAGGTATCGCGGTCAGCGTTCTGCTTTTGCCCGTGACGATGTCCAAGGCTCTGTTTGGCCGGAACAATGATGCAAGCGTGAAGGCAGTGCCGCAGCCGACATTCGTGGCAACCCGTGAAATTGACGGCGGCCTTTCAGACTGATCTCACGTGGCATGGAATTGGAGTTAGAACTTGTGGTGAAATCTAAGACTTAAACCATTTGAGCCGGGGTTGAATTCCGACAAACCTCCGTTGGATCGGTGATCAATGGCAAGAGATATCGACGAGGTTTTTGTGATTTCATAGCCCACCGCCAGCACCGACCGGAATTCGATGGTATGGCCCAATGCCGTTGCTGGCCCGTTCTCAAAATAAAGACCGGGCATCAGGCTTGCCTCGGCAAACCAGCGATCACCAAAATGACGCTGCGCGATCAACCCTGCACCTGCCCAGACATCACCCGAAGCATGGCCAACAACCGCCACGCCCCAGCTGATCTGGCCCTTGTCCCACTCGCGGTAGGGATCGAACCGATATTCAAACGTGAACTGCCGGTCATTGGCGGTGAGGTTGGAGTTGAATTCCACCACACCAGAACCAATAACAAGTTCAGAAGCTTGCGCGGCTTGCCCAAAGGTGAGGCCGACAGCCATTGCGATGGTTTTCAAACATTTCATATCAGGCATCGGGGCGAACCTTGGACCAGAATGGGGGAATGCCCGCCGAGCGCGGTGTCGGCGCAGCGCTCGCTTTGGTTCTGTCTGAAATCGCATTGAACATCTCCAATAGATCAGTGCCGACAAAAGCCCTTCCTTCGCGGATGGCTGCCAATGCGGCTTGTTGCCTTTGGTCTATTCAATCGAAGGGGTCAGGGTCTTAGCCGGGTCTGCCAAGCTTCGGGCTGTTTCTGCCATCTTGTGGTGCTGCGCGACTTATCACGCGGATCTCTGCTGCCGAAACTGCGCGGGCGCTTGGCCGACCCAGCGTTTAAAGGCGCGGCTAAAGGTGCTTTGCTCGGAAAACCCGGTCAGAAAGGCGATCTCGGCAATGGAAAAATCACTGTCGATCAGTAATTTTTGCGCCAAAGTAGTCTGGGCCTGTCGCAACACATCGCGGTAGGTGAGCCCCTCATTGGAAAGGCGGCGATAGAGCGTGCGTTCGCTCATCCCCATCTGCGCGGCAATCTTGCTGGCCTGCGGTGCCCCGTTATCCAGCGCCTCTGCCAGCAGGCCAAGCAGTTCAACGCCCAGCGGCGACTCGCTGCGCAACTTGCTCAGCTCCTGTTCGAGGTGTTGCGTCAGGAAAGTGCAGACAACCCGATCGCCGGACATATTGGGGGCATCCAGCATTGTCCGGGGGATCGAGATCGCGCAACGATCCGCTGCAAAACGGACCTCGCAATCAAAGAGGGTATTATATGCTCCGGGCGTACTGCGGCAGCTATGGCGAAACGAGACGGAGTCAAACCGGATATCCGCCGAGATATAGTGCCGGATGTAGCGTGCAATCGCCGCCAATGCGCATTCGTTGCGAAACTGCTGGGTCGGGTGTGGGGTGTTCGGCTCTTCTACCGTCAGAAATGCCAGGGCGCCGCGTTCCTCAAACCCGTAAGCCGCGCCATCTGACAAAAGCCGGAAATACCGGGCAAGCAATTCAAGGGAAGTACGCAGGGTGGGGGCTGTCTTGACCGCAAGGCCCAGCACGCCAAGGTCTTCTGGCTCAATCATCTCGGCATAGGCGGCGACAAGCTCTGCCTCGTCGTCTTGGGTGGCCCGGATCCAGTCGATGAGGGCAAAATATTCCATGTTCGGAGCCAGCCCGCTGTCTGACGCTCTCACCCGCTGCACAACCGCGCCATCGGAAAGAATTGCATCGCCCTCGGTCATGGCCAGCCCGGCGGCGCGTGCGGTGGCGCGAATGAATGATGCAGTGACGCTTGGCATGTCAGTGCCGCAAGAGGAGGGCGCGCGCCATGGCTCTTGTGTCCACCGATAAACGGATAATCCCGGTCATGTCTGGCCTCCAGCCTGTCATATGTGGCAATGTTAACACTTTGTTAAAATTGAATGCAATCAATTTCGAATAAATGTGGTGCAATTTTATGATCTGACTTGCGGCAATGGCTGTGCGCCCTTACCATTCCGGCTGTGTCCTGCGGTAAAAGGTGAGCTTGATGTCCCCCAAAAACTGGGTTCCCGAAATCCGGCAAACCGACCTGCCGCGCTATGTCGGGATCGCCGAAGCGATTGGCGCCGACATTGCATCAGGCCGCTTGAAACCCGGCGATCGCTTGCCGCCGCAGCGGCAGATCGCAGAGGTTCTTGGGACGGATATATCCGCTATTTCAAGAGGGTACGCAGAAGCCGCCCGGCGCGGATATGTGCAGGCCCATGTCGGCCGCGGCACCTTTGTCTTGGATCCACGCGCGGGTAAACCATCGGCCGATCCGAGGCGCACCAGCGAAGAAGATCCGCGCATGAACATGCCGCCGGAACCCGAAGACCCCAAGCTGATTGCAAAGATGCAGGCTGGGCTGAGCCATGTTGCCGCCAACATCGTCCCGCTGTTGCGGTATCAAACCCCATTGGGAGGCGACAAGGACAAGGAAATCGCCGGAAAATGGCTGCATGCAAACGGATTGTCCTTTGTGCCGGAACGGTTTGCTGTCGCGCCGGGGGCGCATGCCGCGATTGATGCCGCGCTAACGGTTTTGCGCCAGCCAGGCACCGTTGTTCTGTGCGAACAGGTGACCTATCCGGGCATCCGCGCCATTTCCGCCCGTCTTGGATTGGAACTGGTCCAGGTGGACGAAGATGAACATGGGATTTCCCCTGACGCTCTTGAGGCCGCGATCGCCGGCCATCCAACCGCTGTACTGTACCTCAATCCAACCCTGCGAAACCCGACAACGCACACCATTCCTGCGCAGAGGCGCAGCGAAATCTCCCGCGTTTTGCGGGCCCATCAGACACCACTGATTGAGGATGACGCCTACCGGTTTGTGGCCACAAATGCGCCCGCGCCGATCTGTGACAGTTTGCCAGATCTTGGCTGGCATGTCGCGGGCATATCCAAGGTGTTCGGTGCAGGGCTGCGCCTTGCCTATGTACAGGTGCCTAATGCGGCTTTCCTGGGTCCGTTTGTAAAAGCGGTGCGGGCGGCGCATGTCATGACCTCCCCGATCAGTCTGGCCTTGCTCAGCACCTGGATCGAAGACGGAACCGCCGCGCAGGTGCAGGCATTTGTGCGCAGCGCCGCCAGAGAGCGGCAGCAGATCGCCAAGGAAACCCTGACCGGGATGACTTTTGACAGTGCTCCGGATGCATTCAATATTTGGCTGACACTTCCAGATGGATTAAATCGGGCAGAAGCACTCGCGCGGTTGTTTGGCCGGCAAATAGGCATATTGCCTAGCGATTTTTTCATTCCAAGCGGGGCAGGGCAGGACAAACTGCGGATTTGTTTGGGAGGACCGATTTCGCAGGAGAGTTTGCGCAAGGAACTGCAGCAGGTTCATCACGCCTTGTCCGCACCGGATTGGTCGGGATAGCGGCCTTGTTCTTCGAAAGGCGCTATTGGGAACAAGCATCCTGAACGCATCTCTGTTGGGCGACGCGTTTGGACGGACACCTATCTTCTATCCGATGTCTCGTGCAGGCCTCCCTGGCCTGTCACAACTCTCAGAAATCATCAGACTCCGGGACAATCCCAAGCCTGACAAGAAAGCTGGGCGATCCGACTTCGCCACTGTCTGGGTCTTCCGAAATCATATAGGCATCGGCGCCGGCGCAATTCTCTGATTGGGCTTCCCGCTCGGCTCTGTTCTGGGCTTCTGCTGCTGTCGAATACTGAAATTGTTTGTCGATCTTCAGGAATGCTTGTCCGTCACGCACGGGCTTTTGTTCCACATACGTCTGGCAGATATAATGAACCTTTTCTGTGCTCTCGTTCGTGTCGGTCATGGGCGTCCCTTCAGGTGTGTCCGGTCGCCCCGCAAAAAAGAGGTGTTCCAGAAACATGCATCATATCTTTGCTGCGGCTTTACATGAACTTTTTCACATTCACTAGCGCGAGGGCGGTGTCGGCGTATTTGCCTCCCGTTCAAGGCGCGCCTTGCGGAGGCGGGCGTTTCTGGCTTGTCGCTTCTCCGCCTCTTCTTCGACCATTTGCCGAACGATGCGGGTTGTCTTGTCCATCGCGGTTTCCGCTTTCGGGCTGCTTGCTTTGAACACGCTTGTTTTTGTCAGCTTTGCCATGGGGCACTCTCCTCTTTGATTTGTCCTAACCCTTGTCTGAACAAAGCAGTTCAAACCAACGCCAGGTGTTTTGCGGGGCCATCGGTATTGCGCACCGTTGGCTCCGGTCGGTCATTGTAGAGTTCTATCTGAATATCGGGCGCGACCATGACGCGCATGAGAGCGCTATAGGTCATCCCAAACCGCATTTCCGCCCCGACGCACAGCGCGGGATCTTTCGTGCCAATGACCAGATGATCACTCGTCGCGCCGATATGGCTGCATCCGGAGGGCATCAAAAGCGATGCTGCATCGGTGTCTTGGTTTCCGAGGGCAAGAATGATCCGTGTGACATCTGATGCTTCAGGAACGGGCCAAATTCTAACCAAGGTATGATCCACCTTGCCGGTAAGCAGGCGCATGGGCTTTGCGTCCGTTTCGATCACTTCGGCAACGAGCGTGAAGGCGTCCTGATGCAGACCGGCAATCGGCTCCCCCGTGATCGGATCAACACCAAGCAGTATCGCTTCGCCGATGCGCAGATCGTTGATCCGGCCTGTCGCGTGCGGGCCAAGCGCCCAATGCAGGTTCGCAGAATTGCCCCCAGACACCGTTTGAAGTGACGGGCCACATCTTGCCTCGACATCATTGGCCATGGCCGACAGGGCCCGCATCTTTGCAGCAGTCGGGGCGATGCTTTGCATGCAGGCAAAATTGGCCCCTATACCCGTCAGCGCCACGCCGGGCATGTCCGTCACCTTCTGGGCGATATCGCCCAGATCATCTGGCCTGATCCCTTCGCGGAGGTCGCCCATTTTGACCATCAGAAGAATGCCGTGAACCTTGTTTTGGCGCAGCGCAGCAGCGGCCAAAGCCGAGATCACGGCGGTCTGTGTGTTAAAGCTCGCCGCGCAGGTTTTTACAACATCATCAACCTGACTTAGCATCGGAGTTCGGATCATCGTGATCGGACAGTCTATTCCTGCTTTGCGCAATCGCTTTGCGTTGCTCAAACGCGATTCAGCCAGGCCCACAGCGCCACCATCCAGCATGGCACGCGCAATGGCCGGATGCCCGCAAACCGCTTTGGTTACCGCCGTTACGCGGATGCCACCCACCGCCAACCGTTCGACAAGGGTCCGCGTGTTGTGGCGCAACTTGCGCAGATCAACTTCCAGGCGCGGACTATTCAAATTGTGGCCATGGGGGTTCCTTGCTGCAAGCCGGGGTAGGCGGCAACAACCATCGCGAGCAACTGCGCCACTGGCCGGCTAAGCGCGTCAGTGACAGGCAGTCCAAGTTTTTCGCTTTGCGCTTCAATCGTGCTGGTGATCTCGGCTTCGGACATGCCCTCGTGATTGAGCGTAACGCCAATCACTTTGGTGTCCGAGAACGCCTCGATCAACGCGATTTCACTTGCCGGGGTGGGCATTGGCATATTGGGAAAATCGCAGCGATGTGCACGTTTTGGGGCGTGCTGAAGGATGACAGCGTCTGGTTGGCTGCCGCGCAAGATAAAGGCGGATGTACAGAATGCCGGATGGCTGAGCGCACCTTGCCCTTCGATCAAGATAACGTCCGGTTGCTCTGCCTCTGAGGCAGCGACAATCGCGCCCTCAAGTTCACCACAGCAGAACTGCGGTGGGACGGCGTCCATCGCCACGCCATGTTTTGCCCCCTGCATCAGACCCGTCTGGCCGGTACCAATCAATACAGTCTTGATGCCCTTCGCGTTCAACGCACGGGCCAGAACCGTTGCAGTGGTCCGCTTTCCTATGGCGCAATCGGTTCCGAGCACGGCGATGCGCAACGCATGGACGTTTGCGATACTGCCATCGAACAAGCGCATGTCTTTGCTGGGCTTGGGTTTGCGGATGTCGCGGATGGTGATCTGTCGTTCCAAAGCGGCCTGCGCAAATTCGGTGTCATCGCTCAGGTACTCGTGCAGGCCACTGACGATATTCATTCCCCGTGCAATCGCGTCCAGTACGACGCCACGATCTGCGGGTGAAAGCCGCCCCGTTGAGGGGGCCATTCCGTAGATAAAGGTATCAGGCATGGCTGCTTCGGTCGCGATGGCCGCGTCTAGGTTTTTGCAAATTGGTATGGTGTTGATCACATCATCAAGAACCTGCCCGCTGTTCTTGCCGCTGTGGGTGCTGTCGATAACCGATACGATCCTGTAGGCCTCGGAGTGACGCACAAGGCCGTTGGCTGTCTTGCCATCAATCTTGGCAAAGTTGCCCTCGCAATAGACAACTGCTGTAGGCTGGGCGGTGATCGGGGTTAGCGAAGTTGGGCGTGTCGGTGTGTTGCTGACCATGGAAGGCGCTTGAGAGGCCGCAGAGGGACAGCGAACGGTATCTACCGTCTGGAGATCGGTTTTCATCGTGTTTTCCTTGTAAAGTCTTAGGTGTCGCCGGGCGGCATGTCTGAACGGGTGTCAGGGTGCGACACGTTCAATGGTTGAGAACGCATAGCCCCTTGGACTTCTGGAAATTCCAATTGCATTCCCAACGATTTCCTGACCGGTCGAGATGGGCATTTTCCGGGATATCGATCTCTTTGCAGGCAGCGCCGGAGGCTTCGTACCCCCTGTGGCACTTCCATCCTTCGCCATAAGCGGCATCGTCCAAATATCCGAATTCCGGGACAACAACGGGCTTGCAAACGGCGTCTTGTTCGAAAAACCCGCGTTCGCAGCTCCATAACTGGCCATAGCGAGATCCGTTCAAATACCCGTTGGTCGGAACCACAACTGCGGTGCAGCTTTGACCGGTTTTCTCGAACCCGCGTTCACAGTCCCAAGCAGACCCAAAGGAGGCTTCCACCAGATAGGCGTTTTCAGGCACGACGACCTTTTGGCAGCTGTCGTCAACTCTGTGGAAACCGCGCAAGCAGTGCCACCGTTCGCCAGAAGGGTCCAGGAACCCTCCCTCGGGAACGACGACCGCGACACAGGCTGTTTCATTGACCTGGCGATAGCCATGAAGGCATGCCCATCCGGTCCCATATGAACGGTTTGTTTCATATGCGTTTTCCGGTGCGGCTACGGCTGCGCAATTGTCGCCATCCGGCCGATATCCGATGTCGCAATCCCAGCCCTCACCATAGCTCTTTGCGCTGGCGTTTTCCGGCATGGTTTGGGCAAATGCGGGCATCGCCAAGAGAAGCAAACCAAAAACAGGTCCGAGAAAAACGAGCCAGAACACTTTGGCGTCCGTTGATCCACCGGTCTCGCAAAGCGATCTTTGCAAAGGCAGTTCTGTTTTTGAATTATGATCCATCCAGGGCAAGCCCCGCGAGGCAAGCAACGGCAAGATCACGGTCTGGCGCATCTGAGCCTGGAGGCGTCGCCCAACCGGTTTCCAACATTGCATTGCGGCGGCCAAAGCCCGAGAGATCCTGAAGCACTACAAGTTTCTCTGCGCGTTCTGGATCGGTTGCCGAAATGTCGAGGCAAACCGGAACCATTGCCGAGGTCACTTCTTCGGATGCCAGGTTCTGTGCCATGGTTTGGGCGCTGCTGCTTGTTGTCCAGCCTCCCCAAGTAAAGCCAAGGATAGAAACCGCAATCGCGCCAACCAACGCCCCGTAGATACCGGGTTTCGTCCATTCTGGAAAAGTCATCTTTTGATCCTTTGACGGGGAAAGCGCCGCCTCACTGTTTTTGGCACTGACAAAACATTTTGTCAGCGCCGTCGCATCGTCGCTAGACCGACAGCACTCTGTTCATTTCCAACCGCCAAAACGCATGAACCTACAGCACGGACGATGAGGTTGTGCGCGATCGCATCGGCAACCTCTCAAGCATCAAATCCCGCTACGGCATGTGACATTCGAATTTTCGTGAAAGATAATTGCAGTTTGCGATGGCGGGCGATGCGCCTGTGCCGCGAAAATCCACAACTTTGTACCCTTTACATAGCCGCTAAATGCCCGAATTACAATGTCAGTTGACCTAAACTTGGTCCTGACGCCGACGACGAACCATATGTGCCGGGCGCGAACGGGCTTGCAGCCATCAGCCACAAATTGTCGACCGCCCAGATAGACCGGCAGGCGGATCGAAATTTTACAGCCCGTTCAGCAAGCATACTGAAACCTAACTGGCTTTGATTTGATGGGATCCGAAGGTCAGTTCGTCGGAGGTGCGTAGGTGCCCTTGACCTGCTTGTAGACATCTCGTGCCTTATGGCTTTCGGCGCTGCTGTACATTGGAATTGTTTTGAAGCTCTCAATCGCACCGCCCATAGTCGCAGCCAAAACCGTGCCGACATATTCAGAAACACTGGGCATATCTGCAATGAGGGCGACGTGGTGCTCTTGGCCAAGAAGGCCGTAAAAACCAATCAGCTTCCCTCCGGCAGCTTCACAGACTGCACGCGCGACGTCTTCTCGATCTGTGTCCCCTTCGACAATCGTTTTTATCGCCTGCGGGGTGTACTTTATCATCAACATGTAAAGAGCCATTTTGCAAAATCTTCCAAGAATATGGAGCACGGCAAATCGATGCAGATGATCTGCAATTCATTTCCGCCGATAGCGCACCTTATCACTTTGGGTCTTGAGAGTCGTTGACGTTCATTGAAGTTACGTCAATTCAATCTGGCGGGGAATTCCTGTCAATGCGATGTCCTTGCTGTAATTTACCCCACATGCGGAGGTGAGGACGCGTTTCAAGGGGCATCTGTCGATCAAGTCGGGTTCGGACGTTTGCAACTGCCCGATGTCAGCTTGCTGGCGCGAAACAAACATCAAGTGAGATCAATTCAATGTCCATTTTCCAATCTCGATCTGGCTCAAAGTTACTTTGAAATTTGCCAGACACACAGCAGGTCTATCGCCTCAGGGACATGATTATTTAAGCACACCTGCTTTGCGCATCCCGTCAAACAAGTGGTCCAGATCAGCCTGATTTTTGTAAGGCAACTTTTTTGCCAGTCCACTCAGAGTGACGCCTGGTTTGAGAGCCATGTAAATTTCTGAGTGTTTTCTCGCCTCTACCTGCTTTCCCAATTGGGCATAGGTGGGTGCCAGCCACTGATGAAGTCCGTCATAGTCAGGGAAACGCGCCAAGCCCTCTTCGAGAGGTATCAACGCCTCTGCATATCGCTTTGTCAGGTAGAGCGATTTGCCAAGCATTTCATAGTAGTCACAGCGGGCATAAATCGGATTGTATCTCAGTGCGAGCCGCGCCTCTTCCACCGCTTCATCAGATTTACCTGCCGTAACCAGATAGTAGGAAAGCGCGAAATGCACATCTGCATTGTTCGGATCCAGCTCAACCGCCTTTCTCCCCTCAGAAACGGCAAGGCTATGCTGTCTCATCCAACAATACACATCCCCAAGAACCATATGCGCCTTCGCCAGACCTGACGCCAGCCGCACGGCCAAGCGCGCATGTTTTAGTGCCAGTTCGAGTGCTTGCTTGGGCTCCGGGCTCCATTCCTGGTTTGACTCATGGGTCATCGCCCAGGCAAAACCGGCATGGGCCGGGGCATAGTCAGGGTCCAATTCCATCGCACGTTTGTAGAGCTCCAATGCCTGTGCATTCGTCTCCTTTGTGAATTGACTGTGCAGTGCGTTCGCTTGCAAAACGTAATCATAGGCACGCAAATCTTTGACGTCTTTTCGAAATGCCCGTTCTTGTTCGGCCCGCGATAGAGTTATGGACAGAGTTGCGACAATGCTCTCACTAATCCGATCCTGAAGGTCGAAAATTTCTTGCAAATCTCCGTCAAAGCGATCTGCCCAAAGCTGGGCTGAACTCTCGGCGTCCGTTAGTCTGGCGTTGACCCGAACCCTCCCTCCGCCCCTTCGAACGCTGCCTTCAAGTACGTAACGGACACCCAGTTCCTGAGCCACCTGGCTCGGGCCAACAGACCGATCTTTATAGGCAAGGGTCGCGCTGCCGGCGATGACAAGCACGCCTGATATCCTTGAGAGGTCAGTGGCGATGTCATCCGTCATGCCATGTGCAAAGTACGTATCTTCTGAATCCCTAGAGACGTTCTCGAAGGGCAGAATTGCGATTGAGGGTATCTCGCTTTGTCTTTGTACGGCACCGGTCGCGGGCCACCGATAGACATGAATCGGTTGTGCAATCCCCTTGACCTAATGCTGACCGGCATCTTCGAAGCTGGCATCAATTCGATTATCGATACTTTCCTGAACAATTGAGGTGATACAAATCCCGTCTGGGTCTGCCAATGTTTCAAGCCGAGCGACGATGTTCACCCCATCACCAAAGATATCCTCCCCTTCAATGATTACATCGCCAAGATTGATCCCGATCCGCATGCGGATCTGGCCGTCCGCTTGGACTGTCCGCTGTTGGATCGTCAAAGCGGCCTCGACCGCCTCGACCACGCTGGTGAATTCGACCAAAGCACCGTCGCCCATCAGTTTGACTACACGGCCACCTCGCGCTGCGATAACCGGATCAAACACCTCAGCCCTATGCTTTTGCAAAGCGGACAGCGTGCCCAGTTCATCACCGTTCATCAGGCGTGAAAACCCGACCACATCCGCCATCATTATCGCTGCAAGTCGCCGCGCCATAATACACCTCTTCGAAAGCGAAGTTATCGAATGAAGGAGGATTAAGCTACCGCAAGAATGCCGACATTCACACTTGATGCAGCAACCGGCAGCTTTGGGTTCATTGCCGACCCTGAATGCGCCGCGGCATTCCCGAGGTATGGTGCGCGGTCAATGTCGGATTGGCGTTATGGGCGGGTTTGGCAGAACGGGGGGCAGTTCGGGAAACCCCGATCTTGCCTGCCAAGCGCACGTCTACCCCGGACCTATAAACAATTTCAAACTACGCCTGCAGCATGGACCAGCCGTAAAAAACGGTCACCCCAAGCGTATAGATCGCAAGCATGACCACATTGGCCGGGTTCCCGGACAGTTTGGGTGTCTTGATCTGAGAAACATTCAGTCCCGCAAGACACAGGCTACAGACCGCAAGAAGGACCGCGAACGTCGGGCGCTCGAAGTACCCCGCAAACATGACAATAAAGACCAGGATGATACTGTTGTTGTCGATCGCGAGCCCCGTATACTTGGCATCGCCCGATAGCCCGAAGGTGCTGAAATAGCTCAGGCGGATGGCGCCAAAGACCAAGGTCACAAACACAACTGGCAGAAACGCGGCACTGAATTCGGCGTAGCTGAGGATAAGAATGGCGGGCGTCACCCCGTAGCTGACAATGTCGATCAGAAGATCAAGCGTGCCACCGAACGCCCGGTCATCACCTGTCCGGCCCTTCATTTTGCGCGCGATCAATCCATCTGCCCAATCAAAACCGACGGCCCAGATCATGCCGATCATCGCCGCAGGATAGAGTCCAATAATCAGAAAATAGATGGCCAGCAGCGAACACCCCAAGCCCGCAAGCGAGCAGATGTTGGGCAGATCTTTGATGTATGACAGGATCGGTGGCATTGGCGCGGCAGCGTTTTCGATTGTCATGAGACATCCTTTGAGTTAATGGAACAGACGCGTTGTCAACATCTGACAAGCGATCTCTGCTTTCAATTCTGAGTGCTTTTGAAACCAGCCGTTTCAAAACAACAATCAACTCCGGACTTCTGACAGTCTGGAGTTATCTCAGCTTACTTGTTTGAAACAACTGAACGAAATTCACGCACACACGCATTCAGATGCCGCGTGCTACCACCGATGACAGGTGGGCAAAAGGACAAAGCAAAAATGATCGTCTATACCGTTGGCACATTCGACTTGCTTCATGTGGGCCATTTGGCCTTGTTGCGACACTGCAAATCTTTGGGCGATATCCTTGCCGTTGGCGTGGCCTCCGATGAGGTTGTGAACCTCTACAAGCCGAACGTTCCGGTTGTCCCGTTAGATCAACGCGTTGAGATGCTTGAGGCGCTGAGTTGTGTCGACATTGTGCGCCCCTATCACACCCTGGAATATGTTTCGGGCTGCAAAGCTGTCGGTGCCGATATCTTCGTGATCGGCGAAGACTGGGGCAGCAAGTCCCACAACCTTGATGTCGATGCCTATTTGAAACAGATGGGCAAGGAGATTGCGCAGGTGCGTTACAATCCGCGCACATCCTCCACCAAAATCAAACAGATGGTTCTGGCGCAATCACACGATCTGCTTCAGCCACATTGAATCGCGCGCAGATTGGCAGCCCATACCCGGACTGAAGCCTCAATCCAAATAATAGAAGGTGACCAACATGCCTGCACTCTACTCCAAGCCGGAGGCGTTCAGTCCGGGCGAATGTGACCGAATTATTGCGGCTATCACCGCGGTCCCTTCCAAAGATGCGATGCTTGTGGGGCAAAATGAGGATCACGTTCTGCGGACCGCTCAGCTGGTATGGGTCGATGACGTTGACGGGCTGGGCTGGGTCATGGAGCGGCTGATCGAAATAGTTCGAAAATCCAATGTAGACCAGTTTGATTTCGACCTGCACGAATTTGCCGAAAGCCCGCAGGTCGCAAGCTACAGGGCTACTGACAGTGGACATTTTGCTTGGCATTCCGACATTGGAGATGGCCCCGTAGCACGCAAACGCAAGCTCACATTGGTGCTTCAGCTTAGCTTGCCAAGCTCATACGAGGGCGGCGAACTGGAGATCATGCCAAGTGCTCAAATCCTGTCCGCCAGCCGCTCCCAAGGGTGTGTCAGCATCTTCCCCAGCTTTACACTTCACCAGGTCGTGCCCGTCCGATGTGGAGTGCGCCATTCCTTGACGGTCTGGGCCCATGGTCCTGCATTCAGATAACACGTCCTGAGAATCTCTGTGGCACGCCCGCAAGCCACGTCCGTTGACATCCATGTTCCGGCACAATGGTTCCGGTTGCATTTTTCCGCAGGGCTTTACGATGAATCTCAACCTCATGGCAATCGGCCATGGAAGAGCTGTTTTTCTTGATAACCCCAAAGGAGGGGGCGAGATAAAAATTCCGATGCTGGGGGTGAGATACCCGGATTGGGCAGATGTCGCGGTAGTGGGTGACTGGCGCGACAATTGCCCGGAGGTACGGTGACCTTGGTGGGGTCTTGGCTGTATCTGTCCTGACGCTATTGCAAAGCCGGCTTCGCAACTCAATCAAACGTTTAGATAAGCCGGCCGGTTCATCGGCCTTCGGACTTTGTGTCATGAATTGGGCAAGGGGGTGCATACCCGCCCTGATACCGCCTTTTTTTCGTCCTGATCGCGTCAGGATGATCTCGTATTGATGAACATGAGGGAAACAGTCACGGCAGAAGGCGTATGATTGTCGTACGATCATGAAGGGAACTTCACGATGTCAGTACATCATTGCAACCTGAGCAAAACAACGTCTCACGTTGCTCATGCTTTTGGCACAGCCAAACCTGCGAAGGGATGCAGTGTGCGCCCTGTTCCTCACCTCATTTGTTCAGCCGAAGCAAGCCATGAGGATGACTTGCAATGAGCTATTATCTCAAGCTTTTTGACTGGGCGCTATATACCCTGCCATCCAGTATTCCGATGTCGGATATTGAGGGCAACACCCAACCCAATGATCCGGCGCATCCTGATTACTCTAGCGGCGCTCCGACGTGGATCGGTGAAGATTTCACCTTTAATGGTGGCGTGGGTTACCAGATTCTGGTCGACGATGATGATGGCAACTTCGAAGACGGGTATGTAGAAACCGGCGGCATCCAAACTCTTGCGCAAGATGTAACGATCAACGGCACGCTTTACACAGCCGGATCGCAGGTAGAGAACGAATTTTCCCTGATTGACGGCCTCGGCAACGAGGTTTGGGTGCTTCGAATTGCCGGCAAAAATGTAGGTTTCGTATATCAATCCGGCGAAGAACCAACCGCTGGCGAAACATTCACGCCCACAGGTGGCCGCGACGGTGATCCGGCCGATAGTGCCGATGGTGTTGCCTCGGCCGAGCCTTACACCACAGTTGATGCACGCGACGGCACTGTTTCAGGATCGGCGGGCAATGACACCATTGATGCGTCTTACACCGGTGACCCACAAGGCGATCAAGTCGATGACGGCTGGGCTGGCGGCGCTGGAACAAACGACAACCTCATCGAAGCGCTGGACGGCAATGATTCCGTCGCAGCCGGTCTGGGCGCCGATACTGTTTACGGCGGCTCCGGCAACGATACGATCGACGGCGGATCAGGCAATGACAGTCTCTTTGGCGGTGATGACGCTGACCAGATTGATGGCGGTGACGGCAATGACACTGTTTGGGGTGGTACCGGAGGAGACAATATCTCCGGGAACGCCGGTACAGATTATCTCCATGGTGAAACCGGCGATGACATTATCTGGGGCGGCGATGGAAATGACTTTGCATTCGGCGGCGACGGAGCGGATACGCTCTACGGTGGCCAAGGCGCCGACGTGCTCTACGGCGGGAATGAAGCTGACGTTCTGAACGGCGACGATTTCTCATCGGTCGGGGGCAATGACACGCTTTATGGAGAATCCGGTGACGACGTTCTGAACGGCAATGCTGGTGACGATCTTTTGGTTGGTGGGGCCGGAAACGATCTGTTCCTCGTCAGCGATGGCAACGACACCATCAGCGATTTCAACACTGGCAATACCGGTGCGCTGGGTGACGGAGATATCTTCAACAACGATTTCCTGTCGGTTGGAAGCTACTACGACAGCCTCGGCGAGTTGCGGGCGGACCAAGCGGACGATGGTGTTCTAAACCAGTCCAACACCGTCGATGATGAAGGCAAGGCTGTCGATTATTCCGACAACGCCCAATTCGGCAGCGGCTCAATGACGGTGCAGGGTGCGGATGCCTCCAGCTACACCTATGACAACACCGGCGTGGTCTGCTTTGCATTGAACACGATGATCCTCACGCCAAGGGGCGAAGTTCCAATAGAAAGCCTATCTCCGGGCGACATGGTCACCACTTTGGACAATGGTCCGCAGCCAATCGCTTGGATCGGCCAACGCCATTGCAACTTTGAAGACCTTAAGAGGGATGAAACGCTGCGGCCCGTGTTGATCCGAAAAGGCGTATTGGGAGTTCAGCGGGATTTGTTGGTGTCGCGCCAGCATGCAATGCTGTTGGGGCAGAACCATTTCGCCAGGGCGATCCATTTGGCGGAAACGATGCAAGGGGTCAGGGTCGCCCATGGCAAACGTGAAGTGACCTATTTCCATCTGATGTTCGATGCACATCAAGTCATCTTTGCGGAGGGCGCTCCGAGCGAAAGCTTTTACCCTGGCCAGATGGCGATGCAGATGATGTCGAAGGACGCGCGTTCGGACCTTTTCCGCCATTTCCCGAGACTGATGGGCTGCATAGAAGATGCCGATGTCCAGCGGGCTTTTGGTGAGACAGCGCGACCCTTCTTGGCAAAGGCCGAGATTTCCGGGCTGTTCACTGCAGCCTGAACTTTCCAGACTGCTCTGGCGGGGAATGTTTGATCTGCCTGACTGATACGCCGCCCCGCCTCAGTGGTTCCCGCAACCTGTTTCTCTCGTTTCTGAGATTTACGCCCAACACCCCTTCAAAGGCGACAAATCGTCAATCCCGGATTGTCGTTGCAGCGCTGAGCTCAGCCAACGTTCCGTTGTGATCGCTCATGCCAGCCTCCCAGATAGCGTCTCGCGTGACCTCGTTTATCCGCGTATGACCTCCTGACTTAACCTCGACGAAAAGCTTCGGCTTGAATTCGAACGCAGCGAGATTTCTCAGCACCCCCGCGATCATCCAAAGCTTGCATTGCGGACAGATGGTTTGATCAACCCATATCTTTACTTCAGGACTGCCATCAAAGTTTTCATGAGCGTTATCGTACCATGACTGAAGCTTCTTTTGGGCCTCACGCCACGCCTGCCGCTCTGCATGGTTTTCGGCGCCGTTATTGTCCGCCATGTTGCTGCTTCCATACCCTTGCGCGCCGCCCCAGCCGTTGCCTACTCCCGAAAATCTGAAATATACCTTTGCAGTTGCCACTTTCTTCTCCCTAAGTCACAGTTCCCCAGAAGGAACCCGTCTAGTTATTGATGGCACCAATGCAGGTTGAGGCGCCCCCGGTTTCTTAGACACCTGCCTTTTTCAGTTTGATCTGTTCTACTTCGAAGTCAACTGGCGGTAGCGTGCCATTGTGCCGTGACCCGCTGATAGTGGATTATTGAGATGTGTTGCTCCTCCGTTGATGGGATGGCACCACTTTATTTTGTGTCCCCACCATTGATTTGAAACAGGACGCGGACGTGCCTTGAGGGCGTGCCAGCGACGATCCAATAAGGCCAAAGGTCCACGTCCCCAAGCGGGCATCTTTGGAATTTGGGCCGAAAACCCGTACAGCACGCCATGCTGACAGATTCACTTGCGCGGGACCAAAATGCATAGCAAGATTAATTATGGGGGACCAATATTGCACACACAGATAGCCGTCGAAGCACGTAACGTAGGCAAGATTTACGGCGCAGGACAAACCGCAATCACAGCGTTGGGAGACGTGTCTATTGCGATCGAAAAAGGCGAGTTTTTCACGCTTTTGGGTCCATCGGGTTGCGGAAAAACCACTTTGCTGCGCTGCATCGCAGGTTTTGAAACCCCGACAGCCGGATCCATTTTCTTGTCTGGCGAGGACATTACCTACACCCCGCCAAACGAGCGACCGGTGAACACGGTCTTTCAATCCTACGCCTTGTTTCCGCATCTTACGGTGGCCCAAAATATCGGTTTTGGCCTCAAAATGCAGGGGAAGCCCGCATCGGAAGTCAAGCGCGCGGTAGAGCGTGTGCTGGCGTTGGTGAAGTTGGAGGATTTTGCAAACCGTCTGCCGACGCAGTTGTCAGGTGGTCAGCAACAACGTGTCGCGCTGGCGCGGGCCCTCGCACCTGAACCTCAGGTGCTGCTGCTGGACGAGCCTTTGTCGGCGCTGGATCTCAAGCTGCGCAAGGAAATGCAAAGCGAGCTGAAACGCCTCCAGACAGAAACGGGTATTACCTTTGTCTTTGTGACTCACGATCAGGAAGAGGCACTCACGATGTCCGACCGCATCGGCGTAATGTCTGCAGGCGCGCTTTTGCAGGTTGGCACACCCCACGATATTTATGATCGTCCCGTCGACCGCTTTGTTGCGGATTTCATTGGCGAGACCAACTTTCTGGACGGACAGGTCGAACAGGGCGGTGTGCGCATCGGAACCGGCGATGTGCTGGCTGTGACGCTGGGCGCGGCACAAGGCAAGGTCACTCTGGCCATTCGGCCGGAGCAGGTCAGCCTTGCCCCGACGGGCAGGGGGATGACCGCCAGCATTGTCGAGAAAACCTACATGGGCACCGACACGCATTACAAACTTACCCTAAGTGACGACAGCCACCTTGTCGCGCGGGTCCAGTCCAACTCCGCAATCAGCTTTGCGGTGGGTCAGGATGTGTCGGTCAACATCGATACGCAGGCGGTGCAGGTGCTGACCTCATGAACAGGAAAACCATCGGCCGCAGCAAAGGGGTGAACGGCTGGTTGCTCTCGGCACCTGCGCTTGTTCTGTTGATCCTCGCTGCAAGCGGTCCGCTGCTGATCGTCGCGCTCTATTCGGTGCTGGAGAAGGGCGATTATTCCGGCGTGCGCTGGATCCTGTCGGGTGATGGCTGGTTCAGCGTGTTCCTGCAGCGCGATATATTCGATCAGACAATCAGCCTTGCAGATGCAAACCTCACGATTTTCTGGCGGTCGGTGAAACTGTCGATCATGACAACCCTGATTACGTTCGGTTTCGGCCTGCCAACCGCATGGTTCATTGCCACACGGCCCGCAAAGGCACGTGCGTTCTGGCTGTTCCTGATCACCATTCCGTTCTGGACAAATCTGTTGATCCGCACCTTTGCGATCATGGAGGTGATCCGCAATCAGGGGATCCTGAATACCTTTCTGATGTGGACGGGCCTGATCTCCGAGCCGATACAGATTCTGTATACAGATACTGCGGTGCTGATCGGGATGGCCTATGTCTATCTGCCGCTCATGGTGCTGCCTCTTTATGCCGCCATCGACCGTTTTGACTTCCGTCTGATCGAGGCGGGATATGATCTTTATGCCTCGCGCTGGCAGGTGCTGCGCGGTGTGATCATACCGATTATCAAACCGGGGATTATCGCGGGCAGTATCCTGGTCTTCATTCCCAGTCTCGGAGCCTATGTGACGCCGCGCGTGCTGGGCGGCGGCAAGAATATGATGATTGGGAATTTCATTGAGCTGCAATTCGGACAAGGTCAAAACTGGCCCTTGGGGGCCGCTCTCTCAACCCTCCTGCTCGCGGTGGTTCTGATCTCTTTGGTGATCTATACCCGCGTCTCCACCAAGGATGATCCCCGTGACTAAAAAGCGCGCCTTTGATGTGACAACGCTGCCGGGGTTCACTTTTATCGCGATCCTCGCGTTTGTCTTGCTGTATGCGCCGATTGTGACGCTTGTTATCTACTCGTTCAACGGTGGACAATCGGTCAATCAATGGGGCGGGCTTTCACTGCAATGGTATGTGGTGGCCTGGAACAATGAGGCCGTTCAGGACGCCACTGCGCGTTCCTTGATCATTGCGCTCTGGGCCTCTGTCATCTCAACCACCGTGGCAACAATGGCCGCACTTGGCACAACGCGGCGGGGCAAGTTCAAGGGGCAGACGGTGATCTATATCATCATCAACCAACCCCTGATGGTGCCCGAGATTGTGACGGCTGTGGCGCTGCTGATCTTCTTTTCCTCCGTCAAGATCGCAACGGGTTATAGCGGCCTTGGCTATCTGATCCTTGCCCATTCCGCCTTTTGCATCCCCTTCGCCTATCTGCCGATCAAGGCCCGACTGGAGGGGATGGACACCAGTATGGAAACCGCGGCCGCCGACCTTTACGCGACCCCATGGCAGACGTTTTACTATGTTACGTTGCCGCTGCTGTTGCCCGGTGTGATCGCTGGTGTGATGCTGGCCTTCATTATCTCGCTCGACAATGTGATCATAACGGAATTTGTGAAATCTGCAGGGCAGGATACACTGCCGACATATATGCTCGGCCAGTTGCGCCGCGCCCTGACACCCGAGGTCAACGCCATTTCAACAGCGCTTTTGGCGCTTACGGTTCTGATCCTGACGGCATTCGTTTTCGTAACCAAGAAGCGGGAATAACCTGCAAAAAAACCAACAAGGGAGATTAAGATGAAGACCTACATTATCGCAACAGCAGCCTTACTGGGCAGCACCATGGGCGCTTATGCCGAAGGGGAACTGAACCTCTTTAACTGGGGCAACTACACCAGCCCCGAGATGCTGGAGAAATTTACCGAAGAGACAGGGATTACTGTCACTGTCACCGATTACGACAGCAATACAACCGCTTTGACAAAGGTCGAAGCAGGCGGCTCGGGCTATGATCTGGTGGTGCCTTCGGCCAACTATATTCCTGTCTATGTCCGCAAGGGCCTGATCGCGGAATTGGACCATTCTAAAATTCCGAACATCGGCAATATTGCTGCTGAGTGGAAAGATGTTCCATGGGATCCGGGCCGCACCCATTCCGTACCGTGGCAATGGGGCTCGGTCGGGATTGCGGTCAATACTTCCGTTTATAGCGGCGATGTGAACACCTCTGAACTGTTCATGGACCCGCCGCCCGAACTGGTTGGCAAGATCAACGTGGTTCCTGAGATGACGGATGTTTTGAACATGGCGATCTTCAATGTGGGCGGTGAGGCCTGCACCGAAGACCTGACAGTTCTCAAGAAAGTGCGCGACCGTCTGATGGCGGCCAAGCCGAAATGGCTGTCGATGGATTACGGCACCACAGACAAACTATCCTCGGGTGACTATGCCGCGTCGGTTAACTGGAACGGCTCGACCATGCGCGCACGGATCAATAACCCTGACGTGGTTTATGGATACCCCAAGGAAGGCTATCCGTTGTTTATGGATTCTGTCGCCTTGCTGGCCGATGCGCAAAACGTCGATGAGGCATACCAGTTCATCAACTTCATTCTTGAGCCGGAAAACGCCGCGATGATTTCAGCATTTGCACGCTACGCGAATGGCGTCGCAGGCTCAGAAGAGTTCATGCCTGAAGACATGAAAACCGCGCCCGAGATCGTCACGCCAGCGGAATTTGCAGCAGGTGGTAAGTTCCTTCCGACATGCCCGCAATCAGCGACTGATCTCTATACGGCAATCTGGACTGAATTGCTGAAATAAACCCTCAGTGCGGGGCGGTGTAACGCCCCGCATTTTTGCTGCGGGATCAGCGCCGCGCTGAGTCAAAGCTGCCCGGCACACCGTAAAGATCGGTTCGGCGGACGCGAAACATTCCCCACGCATGCCGATCCCGCGCCGGCTTGATCCATATTCTGAGCGCCATCGGGATCCGTCGCAATTTTCAAGGCGGCAAAAGCCAGCTTACGCACCCATGAAACCTTCAAGGACATTCACGGTATTTATGCCGACCGCTTCGATCGCATATCCGCCTTCCATGCAGATTACGGTGGGAAGTTTCATGCGCCCGATCCGCCGACCGGCATCGGTAAAATCATCGCTTTCCAATTTGAAGAAACTGATCGGATCCTCCTTGTAGGCATCCACACCCAGCGACAGCACCAGCGCTTCGGCGCCCCAGTTCCTGATCTTGCCAATCGCATCGTCCAAAGCTGCCGACCAGATGTCATATCCAGTGCCCTCCGACATTGGGTAGTTCAGGTTGCTCCCTTCACCTGCGCCCCGACCGGTTTCATCCTCATATCCCAGATAATAAGGGTAGGTTTCTGCCGGCGCGCCGTGCAGGGAGGCGAACATCACATCCGCACGGTCATAAAACAACGATTGCGTGCCGTTTCCGTGGTGAAAATCTATATCGAGGATCGCAACCCGTTCTGCGCCCGATGCGCGGAACATCTGGGCCGCTACGGCCGCATTGTTGATAAAACAATAGCCGCCATATTGATCTGCCGTCGCATGGTGTCCGGGTGGACGGCACAGGGCAAAAGCACTCTGCGCTCCTGCCGCAACATGGCGCTGTGCGGCCTGCGCGCAGGCAAGTGATCCAAGTGCCGCTTGCCACGTCCCCTGCGTCATTGCCGTTTCGGACGCATGACAGTAATAGCCGACCTTCCCATCGATATTTGTCGGGATGCGGTCCATATGCATGCCACGGGCGGGAACATTGGCGGCAATGATCTCGCCCGCCATCCCCGCCTGTTTCCACTCGTCCCACGCTGTTTGAAGGAATGTCAGATATCCGGGATCAAGCAGGGCCCTCACCGGCTCCATATCGACGGCATCCGGTGCCAGAATATCGCTTAGACCCTGCGCCTTGAGGCGATTCAGAACGTATTCCACCCGTGACGGCCGCTCAAAAGGCGTGACGAACTGCCCACCCGACAATTCAGCCTGTGGAAAATGTAGTCGGTGATCTTCACTGTGGTAAATTCGCATTCTGCATAAGATCCTTTGAGGAAACGAGCATCGAGATACAAAAAGACTGTGCAGATAACGATCGGTTGTCCAGCCTAAGGTTCGGACGGGCTTGAGCTGGGCGTGTGGCGGTTTGATGCCCGTACTTATTCAATTCGGGTTATGGACATTGGATGTCGCGCGTGCGGCTTAACGGTCTTTTGCATATTCCTGAGCGCGCCAGATTACGTCCGAAATTCAGGGGCTCAGTTGGCAGGGCGGTCTAGAAGGCACCGATACCCTCACGCGACCTGCGCGATCTCGTCCCCTTTGGCCAAAGGACAAGTAAACCAGAACACGGTCTCTTTGTCCGGCTCGCTTTCAAAGCCGATTTGCCCGCCCATCGATTCAATCAGTTGGCGCGAGATGTTCAGGCCAAGCCCGGTTCCGCCCCTTTGGCGAGTGTCGGAACTGTCAGCCTGTGAGAACGGTTGGAAAACCTTTTCGCGAAATTCCTCCTGAATGCCGATCCCCTGATTTATCACAGAAATTTTTGCGCAATCGGGCAGAAACTCCGCACAGAGGCGGACAGTCGTGCCGGAATGGGCAAATTTGCATGCATTGGACAGAAGGTTGCTCAACACCTGAATGGTCCGTTTCTTGTCAGTCCAGATGTCTTGCTCGCCTTCGGGGGCTTCTACGGACAATTGCACGTCCCATTGCGATGCGTAGGTCTCGGTATGTTTGCTGGCGAGGGCCATGATGTCACTCAAGCGCTCAGGCTTTGCGTCGTGCGCCATACTGCCTGCACTGGTTTTTTCCATGTCCAGAATATCATTCACCAGACTGACCAGCCGTTCTGAGTTGGACGAGGCGATTTCGATCAAACGGTCCGCGCCGTTGGTGTCCACGTCTTTCAGTTGAACCTGCAACAACCCGAGTGCCCCTTTGATGGATGTCAGGGGCGTGCGCAATTCATGGCTGACCGTTGCGACGAAATCGCGTTTGAGCTGCTCCAACTTATAGCTTTCGGTGATGTCCATCTGGATGCCCAGCATCCGGATCGCCGTGCCATCAGAAGAACGTTCCACCACCACGGCATCGGACTGCATCCAGCGCCACTCATTCTGGGCCACTTGCACGCGGAACCGCACAGATGCACGATCCGCGCCGCCGTCAATGCAGGCGGCCTTGGCTTCCTCCAGTAGGGCAACGTCATCGTCATGCATCAGTGCAACCTGAAAGGAATAGGGATCGGCACCACCTTCCATTTCAGGTCGGTGCAAGAGCGTTTTCCAGGTTTCTGAAACCACAGAGGTCTGATTGCGCAGGTCCAGGTCAAAGACGCCGATTTCGGCGCTGGTCAGGGCGAGGTTCCAGCGTTGTTCAGTCTTGGCAATTTCCTGTGTGTGGCGCTCGCTTTGGGTGATATCGCGCATCATCAGTGTGAACCGTGTCTCACCGTCTGCTGTGAACCATGTATTCTTTTCAATCTCGACGATCCAGGGCTCCGCGTCGCCCCCGGCCGGAGGCAGATGCAATTTTGTCCTGCCTTGACTGCGGCAAAGATCATAATCGGGCAGAACCTCCCCAAGGGAAAACCGCGTCAGGTCGATCTGGGTGGCCGCAGGCACCAGTAGTTTCTGTGCCGCATCGTTTGAATGCAAGATCCGCCCTGCCGGTGTCACTGAAACAATGGCAAGCATCGCGTTTTCGAGGATCGAGCGTTTCTCTTTGTCCTGGGTTTCCAGATCGCGGGTCTTTTGGGCAACGGTCAGTGCAATCGTCTGGTTCTTTCTGATCAGAAAGCGCAGCATCATACTGACCAATGCAGTGATCAAAAGCCCCAGCATCAGGACAATCCACCGGGCCCGAAATGGCTGAGAAGCATCGAATTTTTCGGTGCTGCTCCAAGACAGCGCAAAGGTCTGACCAAGTTTATTGATCGTTTGGCTGGCCGTGAAATCTGATGTGATGGGAGCGGTGACGGCCAGATCGCCCTGACCTGCGGCGAGGCCATCGGGGTCTGGCACCACCTTCAATTCGATAAGCTCCGACTGTGCGGCCGTCAGGCACTTGAATGCATTTTCGATATTCATCACGGCAAATGCAAATCCGACCAATTCCTCACCGGGCGGCTGGGCATTTTCCCCATCGCCGAAAGGTCTGAAAATCGGTTTGATCAATAATGCCAAAGGCTGACCGTCAGGCGCGGAAAGGCCGGGAAGATCCCTTACCGCGAGGGTTTGTCTTGTCCTGCGTGCCTCTTGCGAGGCTGCAAGTAGTTCGGGGTGTTTGGAAAACGCCAACCCAACCATATTGCCATGATCGACCGAGGGTTCGACATATTGCACCACAGAGATATTCTGTTTCAAAGCAGCAGTCGCGCCCGTCGAACCTTTGCCCATGTCCTTGGGCATGGCCAGACCGATTGCATCCAAACCGATCATGTTATCCTGAACCTTCAGGGCATTGGCGTAATTCGACATATCCTTGGCTGTGACAAGATCCGACCCCAGCACCAAGCCGGACACCCCGTCCAGAACGCGGCTGTATTCCTCGAAACGCCGGTCGAGCGACACCAGACTTTGATCAACCAGAATCTGAAAGCTCTCATGCGAACGGCTTTGGGCAATGGAATGCACAAGAAGGAAGGAAACGTATGACAGGCCGAGGAAGACAACCAGAATAACTGCCTGAAACCACTCGATTTTGTTTTTTGAGGACACTGAATACCCCCTTTCGGCATAACGTTAGAAAGCCGGACTGCGCAGGGCATCCCGTTCTGGCACGATTGGCCCGAACTCTATCATTGCCCTGAGAAAGCGCTTAAATTATGGCGCAATCGGAGCATTCTGGGATGATTGTTGCGAAAACCGAAACCTCGGGGGATCGTGCAGGCAACTCAAGCGTTGGCTCGCGTTTCCAACCTGAATTTCTTTGCCGAGCATTGTCTCATGCCATACCAGCGGCGACACCTTGTCTGACGTCGCTTGAGATGCAGCCGTCTTGCTGTCAGTGTCAGATTTCACAGATGCAACCTGGCATGAGCAAGAGAAGAGCAGCGAAAATGAACCCAAATAGACTTCAAGAAATGCTTGGGCTTGCCTCTGCTGCCGCTGCGTTCTGCGACAGAACCATTCACGCGGTTTCAGCACTGCGTGAACTTCTGAACCGCGCAAAACCGAAACGTGATCCCGAGGTCACTGAAACACTGAAGAAACTGGATGCCGATCTCTTGGCCACAGCAGTCGTTCATGCACGGCTCAGTGCCAAGCTAACAAACCTGAACGAAGAGATTTCGCGCAATGAGGAGTTCGAAAAAGAGAGATCCCGATATGAATTGGTTGAAACATCCGAGGGCGACTTTGTGTTCCGGATCAAGAACAACATGGCTGATGAACAGCCCATTCATTACATCTGCCCTGTCTGCGTGAACCGTGACAAAACCATAAGCTTCATTGCCGGTAGGAACCGGAAAGTCTGCCAGACAGACAGGAAACATGTGTTTAATTTTGGCAAGACCGCCCCTGTTCTGACCCCAAAAGTCAGGCACTGACCCCCATTTCGCTCTCTTGATACATGTCAAAGACAGCGTCCGCCCTGCCAACTAATACTGTGTATAGGTGCGGCAAAATCGGAGGGTGGAGAATTGAGCATGTTTTCAAAAGTAGGCAAGAGCGCTGACTTGTCCCAGCAAATGGCGGACAAAGTTGGCGTGGATATCAGCGGCAGGATCGCGCAAGACCCTGTGGCAGCGGGCAAGGTTTTCCGCTCAATTACGTTGCGGTGTTCAAAGTGTGACCAACAGACGGATTGTCTTGAGTTGCTGTCGAAAAACGATCGGTTGGACGCGCCGCCAGATTATTGCCTGAACAAACAAATCCTTGGAACCATGAAGGACAAGTAACCTCATTAAAAGGCAGAGGTGCACCTAATTTCCTAGACACCAGCTTTTCCCAGTTTGCGCAGTCTGTTTTCGCAATCAACCGGCGACAATATGCCGGTGTTCGTGTTGACCTGCCCCCCGATTGTCCCTCATTCATAAAGAGAGTTTGCGGGTCTGATTTTCATAGTCTTCGGTTTTGGTTTGAGCAAGCGCGCAGGGCGTGGAGCCCTCATTTAGCTCAAGCGTCCGGCGCGCTTCTGCGGGGGTTTGATTTCCGAGCGATGAGTGTGGCCTGACGTTGTTGTAGTCGTAGCGCCAGAGTGCCAGCTCTCGCCGTGCATCGTCGAGGCTGTCGAACATTTCCTCGTTCAGGAGCTCGTCGCGCAGGCTGGCATTGAATGACTCGATGAAGGCATTCTGCTGGGGTTTTCCCGAATCGATGTAATGCCAGTCGACGTCATTCTCGTTCGCCTATTTCAGGATGGCAGGACTTGTGAACTCGGTCCCGTTATCGCTGACAATGCTGGCGGGTTTGCCGTAGATCCGAACAAGCGCATCCAACTCACGAGCGACACGCGCGCCTGTGGACCTGTCACGGTTTGATGCCGCTCCTTTGATAGCATTTATTGCAGCAAAGGAGACGAACTATGGGAACGAAACGGACGAACGAATTCCGCGCTGATGCGGTGCGGATCGCTCTGACGAGCGGACTGACACGCAAGCAGGTTGCGTCGGATTTGGGTGTGGGCCTATCCACATTGAACAAATGGGTCACAGCGCATCGCGACACCGAGGTGGTATCCGACAAAGACCTGGACCTTGCCCGTGAGAATGAGCGGCTTCGACGCGAGAACCGCATTCTCAAGGAGGAGAGGGAGATCTTAAAAAACCGTTCCGGGTTTTGGCCCGCCTGTGCGCGGTAGAAACAGCCCGTGCTAGTGTTGCTCTATGAAGGGCAGCGGCCGTTCGCTTATTGGTGGTCTGCC
>Ga0189291_100147_pt1 | contig 65585 bp, 68 predicted proteins | sample UW1redminimetaG_FD_130331 | JGI IMG/M metagenome (GOLD analysis project Ga0189291, IMG submission 130331) | Marine microbial communities from the Costa Rica Dome - UW179B-red mini metaG | ecosystem: Environmental > Aquatic > Marine > Oceanic > Photic zone | place: Costa Rica: the Eastern Pacific...
CAAGGAAATCCGTCCGATCGTTGAAAAGCTCGTCACGCTCGGAAAGCGCGGCGATCTGCATGCCCGCCGTCAGGCGATTTCGCAGATCCGCGACAATGATGCCGTGCGCAAGCTGTTCGACACCATTGCAGCCCGCTACGCCACCCGCAACGGCGGCTACATCCGGATCATGAAGGCTGGTTTCCGCGCCGGCGACAATGCTCCGATGGCCGTTGTCGAGTTCGTCGACCGCGACGTCGACGCCAAGGGCGCCAAGGACCGCGCTCGCGTGGCTCTGGAAGCTGCAGCCGAAGAAGAAGCCGCGTAAGCGCTTCCCTCTGGCAAAGCCGAATATTGAAAGGCCGGGTGCTTCAAGCGCCCGGTCTTTTCCATTGTTGGCGTTCAGTCCGTCAGGGATGACGTATCACTCGGCCTGCGGCTGCTGGGCGGTCAGTCCATTCGGCACCTGGCGTGCCGAGCGCTTCCTCGTCATGTAGCGTGGCCGCAGCAGCCGCCAGGCAAGCAGCACCGCAATCAGCCCGGCATGGATCCATTGCTCCGGGCCGATCACCTTCACCGACAGGCAGTAATGCAGCGCCCCGGCAGCGGCGACCGGGTAGATCAGCTTGTGCAGCTCGGTCCAGCCGGAGCCGAGTCTGCGGATCGACCAGCGGTTCGAGGTCAGTGCCAGCGGGATCAGCGCCACGAACGCCGCCATGCCGATGGTGATGAACCAGCGCTTGACGATGTCCTCGACAATCACATCGAGCGCCAGCCGCTTGTCGAGCACCATGTAGGCGGCAAAATGCATGGTCACGTACCAGAACGCCAGCAGGCCGAGCGCCCGGCGGTAACGCACCCAGTTGACCCCGGACAGGTCGCGGATCGGCGAGATCATCAGCGTCAGGATCAGGAAGCGCAGCGCCCATTCCCCAAGCAGGTGCTCGAAGATCTTGACCGGATTGCCGGTCAACTGGCCGGTGGCCCCGAGATAGAATGTCCACGCGGCAGGGATGAACCCGAGCAGATAGAGCGCCCAGATCGATGCCGCGTGAAAGCGTTTCGGTAGCGTTGGCAGGCGCATGCTCAGAAATTCGCTTTCAGGTCCATGCCGTCATAAAGCCCGGCGACCTCCTCGCCGTAGCCGTTGAAGGGCAGCGTCGGGCGATCGTTCGAGCCGAAGAAGCCGCCGCCGCCGATGCGGTTCTCCGTCGCCTGGCTCCAGCGCGGGTGATCGACGGCCGGATTGACGTTGGCGTAAAAGCCGTATTCGCCCGGGGCCAGCCGGTTCCAGGTGGATGCCGGTTGCTTCTCGGTCAGCGTAATCCGCACGATCGACTTGATGCCCTTGAAACCGTATTTCCACGGCGTCACCAGCCTGACCGGGGCGCCGTTCTGGTTGGGTAGCGTCTTTCCGTACATGCCCATCGCCAGGATGGTCAGCGGATGGAGCGCCTCGTCAAGCCGAAGACCTTCGACATAGGGCCAGTTCAGCGGTTGGTAGACACCGCGCTGGCCAGGCATCTCGTCAGGCCGGATCACCGTCTCGAAGGCGACATATCTGGCGCTGCCCAGCGGCTCGGCCTTGTCGAGGAGGCTTGCTAGCGGCAAGCCGATCCACGGGATCACCATCGACCAGGCCTCGACGCAGCGCATCCGGTAGATCCGTTCCTCGAGCCCGAGTGCCATCAGCGCGTCGAGATCGAATTCGGCGGGCTTTCCCACCAGCCCGTCGACCTTGATGCTCCAGGGCCGCGGCTTGAAGTCGCCGGACTTTTCAGCCGGGTCACCCTTGCCGGTGCCGAACTCGTAGAAATTGTTGTAGCTGGTAGCATCGGCTTCCGGCGTCAGCTCCTCTTTCGGATCATAGCCGCCCGGCCTGGCGTCGAGCATTTCCGTGCCCAGTGCCAGCGACGGCGCGGCAAGTGCAAGCCCGCCGGCCGCAGCCATGCGCAGAACGTCGCGCCGCTGCAGATAGGTTTTTTCAGGCGTGATCTCGGATCCGGGGAGGGCGAGGGGGCGATATGGACGCATGGCTATTTTGGCTCCTGGGCTGGCCGGTTGGCGGCGGCGTGCGGCACGTTTTCTGATCCTGAAGATATACGATTGGCGGGCAGGGCAAAGTGCACGTTTGACCACGTTTTCGTGTAGAGCTGGTGATCACCTTCCCGCAGCACCGATGAGGATCCCGGGGCCCCCATTCTTGCCGGGTGGCTTCACCTTATGTGGTGCTGCCTTGAAGCCGTCAAACTGATGATGACTTTAGGGTTCCAGTCAGGCCATACTGGCCCAAATCACTGAGGATTCCCGTCATGATTCCAGATCGTTCGCGATTGCGCGCCGTCCCGTTCGTCCTGTTGGCAATTGGCCTTCTGGCGGCATCGGTCATTGTCCCGGCTTCGGCCCAGACCGGCAGGGATGACACGGTCAGCGGCACGATCGGAAAGATTTTCCGCGACGTGATCGGCGGCGCTGACACCAAGGCTGTTCCTGAGCCCGCGCCGCAACCGGCGCCCGCGCTCGACCGAGAAATCCCGGGCTCGCGCGCCGACATGATGCAGTCGTTTTCGCCATTGGTGAAGGCAACGGCGCCTGCGGTGGTCAATGTCTATGCCGACCGGATGGTTCAGCGAAACACCTCGCTGTTTGGCGGCGATCCGTTTTTCGAGCAATTCTTCGGCCAGCGCATGCCCAACCGCACCGAGCGGCAATCCTCGCTTGGATCGGGCGTGATCATCGAAAGCCGCGGCATTGTCGTCACCAACAATCACGTCATCCGGGATGCCGATGACATCCGTATCGCACTCGCCGATGGTCGTGAGTTCGAAAGCCGGATCCTGCTCAAGGACGAGCGCTTTGACCTGGCGATCCTGCAGATTGACGGCAAGGGTCCGTTTCCGGTGATCGAGTTCGGCGACACCGATTCCGTCGAGGTCGGTGATCTCGTGCTCGCCATTGGTAATCCGTTCGGCGTTGGCCAGACCGTGACCAGCGGCATTGTTTCCGCACTGGCCCGCAACCGCGTCGGCATTTCCGATTTCGGCTTTTTCATTCAGACCGATGCGGCGATCAATCCCGGAAACTCCGGCGGTGCGCTGATCGACATGACCGGCCGCCTGATGGGGATCAACACCGCGATCTTCACCCGCTCCGGTGGTTCCAACGGCATCGGCTTTGCCATTCCCGCGAGCCTTGTCCGCGCCGTGGCCCAGACCGCCGAATCCGGTGGCGACGTTTTCGAACGCCCCTATATCGGCGCCACCTTCGAGACGGTAACGCCGGAGATCGCCGAGGCGCTCGGGCTCGAGCGGGCCACAGGCGCGCTGGTGTCCGATGTCGCCGATGGCGGGCCTGCGGACAGCTCCGGCCTGCGCGCCGGCGATATTGTCGTGGCCTTCAACGGCCAACCGGTCGAGCATCCCGATGCGCTGGGCTATCGTCTGGCCACAGCCGGTGTCGGCGCATCAGCAGAGCTCGGCGTGTTGAGCCGCAAGGGCCGCAAGACCGTGGCCGTGACGCTGCAGGCGCCGCCTGCGGATGATCCGCGTGACCGGCGGACGCTGGAAGGGCAGAACCCGTTTGCCGGCGCCGAAGTGTCCAACATCACGCCGCGCATTGCCGACAAGTTGCGCCTGCCGTCGTCGCTCATCGGCGTCATCATCACCGATGTGCCGGGCCGTTCGATCGCGGGCCGCTACGGCTTCCGTCCCGGCGATCTCATCATCGAGGTCAACGGCGTTGAAATCGCCAATGTCGATATCCTCGAACAGGCTCTGGCCGAAGGAGCCAGTTTCTGGCGCTTCGAGATCAACCGGGGTGGCCAGCGCATCCGCCAGATCATCCGGTGAGGCAATGAGCGATCTGTTTGCCACGCCCGGCGCCGCGCCAAGCGACAACCGCCCGCTTGCCGACCGGTTACGGCCGGCAACGCTCGCAGAGGTGACCGGCCAGCCGCACCTGACAGGCGAGGACGGGGCGATTACCCGGATGATCGCCTCGGGCAGCCTCGGCTCGATGATCTTCTGGGGACCGCCGGGAACCGGCAAGACCACGGTGGCGCGCCTGCTGGCCGGCGAGACCGAGCTGGCGTTCGACCAGATATCGGCGATCTTTTCGGGCGTCGCCGATCTCAAGAAGGTGTTTGAAACGGCCCGTGCCCGCCGCATGAACGGCCGCCAGACGCTGCTGTTCGTCGATGAGATCCACCGCTTCAACCGCGCCCAGCAGGACAGCTTCCTGCCGGTGATGGAGGATGGCACCATTGTGCTGGTTGGCGCGACGACGGAAAACCCGTCGTTCGAGCTTAATGCCGCGTTGTTGTCGCGCGCCCGGGTGCTGACCTTCAAGCCGCACGATCAGGACAGTCTCGAAAGCCTGCTCGAGCGCGCCGAGGAAGAGACCGGCAAGCCGCTGCCGCTTGAGCCCGAAGCCCGGTTGAGCCTGCTTGGCATGGCCGATGGCGATGGCCGCGCGGTGCTGACGCTGGCCGAAGAGGTCTGGCGCGCCGCGCGTGAAGACGAGGTCTTTGACACAGCGGCCTTGGTCCGCATCGTCCAGCGCCGGGCGCCGGTCTATGACAAGGGCCAGGACGGGCACTACAATCTGATCTCGGCCCTGCACAAATCCATTCGCGGGTCCGATCCCGATGCGGCGCTCTATTATCTCTGCCGGATGCTCGACGCCGGCGAGGATCCGTTGTTCTTGTGCCGCAGGCTGGTCCGTATGGCTTCGGAGGAGATCGCGATGGCTGATCCGCAAGCACTGGTCATCGCCAATGCGGCCAAGGACGCCTATGATTTTCTCGGCTCGCCGGAGGGCGAACTGGCGCTGGCGCAGGCCTGCGTCTATCTTGCCACCGCGCCGAAATCCAACGCCGTCTACATGGCCTACAAATCCGCCATGCGGGCCGCCAAGGACGGCGGCTCGCTGCTGCCGCCCAAGCATATTCTCAACGCCCCGACCAAGCTGATGAAGGCGGAGGGCTACAACGAGGGCTACCGCTACGACCACGACGAGCCCGACGCGTTTTCAGGCCAGGACTATTTCCCTGAAAGCATGGGCCGCAAGACATTTTACGATCCGCCGGAGCGCGGCTTCGAGCGTGATATCCGCAAGCGGCTGGATTTCTGGTCCCGGCTGAGAAAAGAGCGGTCCGGCAAAGGGTAGGGTGGAATGAACGATACCAAGGCTGAGAACGTTGCGAAAATCGGCATCATGGGCGCCGGCGCCATCGGGCTTTATGTCGGTGGCATGCTGGCCGAGAGCGGCGCACAGGTGGTTTTCGCCACACGTGGGCGCACATTGGAAGCAGTGGGTCGCGGTCTGTCGCTGTCCCGTTACGATGGCTTCAAGGCGGCCCTGAAACCCGAACGCTACCAGGTCGGCGGCGTTGACCGGATGGCGGACTGCGATCTGGTGCTGTTTTGCACCAAGTCCGGCGATACCGAACCCGCGGCGCTGGAGCTCGCCACCTCACTCAAGCCCGGTGCCACCATCATCAGCCTGCAAAACGGCGTCGGCAATGTCGAAATGCTGAAGAAGCTCCTGGCGCCGCATGACGTTATCGCCGGCACGGTCCCCTTCAATGTCGTGCGCCTGTCGCCAAATGCGGTGCATTGCTCGATGGAAGGTCCGGTTCTGATCGGTCCCTCGGAAGCTTCAGCCATGCTGGCCGGGCTTGCCGGTGCATCCCGCCTGAAACTGCGGGTGCATGAGAACCTGGAAGCCATGCAATGGGGCAAGCTGCTGCTCAACCTCAACAACGGCCTCAACGTCATCAGCGGTCTTCCGTTGCGCCGGCAGTTTGCCGATCCCGGCTACCGCAAGGTTCTGGCCATGGCGATGGACGAACTTCTCGCAGCACTGGACGCAGCGGACATACGCGTCATTGGCGCAACCCGCACCAATCCTCGGCTGATTCCAAAGGTTCTGCGGCTGCCGACCTGGCTGTTTCGCATCGTCGCCCGCCAGCAGCTGAAGATGGATGACACCGCCCGGTCCTCGTCCTGGGATGACCTCAAGGCGGGCAGGGAGCCCGAAACCCGCTTCCTCAATGGCGCCGTCCAGTCGCTGGCCGAAGCGCATGGCTGCACCGCTCCGGTCAATGGGTTGATCTGCCGTCTGGTGGATGATGCCTTCGCCGCAAAGGCGTCCCCGGAAATGCCCGGCGCCGAACTTTTGGCATTGGCCCGAAGCCCGGCGGACTGACCCCTCAAAATCGCGGCGCTTGAAAGGGCTCTTGACTTGCGTCAATGCCCGGCCGGTGAAGGCGCGGCATGCTGGTCCGACATGATCACGGAGGACGCGCCTGTGACAGTTCTGGTTCTTTATGCCACCGTTGAGGGGCACACCCGCAAGATTGCCGAACGTGCCGCAGCCCAGCTCGAGAAGGCTGGAGAGGGTGTGGTGCTGGCCGATGTTCGTGAACCCGGTTTTGCCGTCCCGGGACGGTTTGAAGGCGTGCTGATTTGCGCACCTATTCATATCGGCCGTTATCCAACCTCCGTCGCCCAGTTCATCATTGACTGGAAGACGGCGCTGGCCGATGTGCCCACGGCGCTGGTATCGGTGTCGCTGGGCATTCACAGTGATAGCGAGGAAGAACGCGCCGAAGCCAAAACCTATCCCGCCAAGCTGGAAAGAAAGACCGGGTTTCACATCGACAAGGTCCATCATGCAGCGGGCGCGCTCAAGTTTCTCGAGTATGATTTCTTCAAGCGCATGATGATGCGCCAGATCGCGGAGAAGGAAGGCGGGCCGGTCGACACCAGCCACGACCATGAATTTACCGATTGGGCCGCACTTGACGGCTTCGTGCAGGAATTCGCCGACGATATCGCCCTGGCGGCAAAGGCCTGAGCCCTGCCGGCAATAGCGGGGGGCGCCGAGATAAAATCAGGCCGGTGCGCCTGATGCCTTTATCGCCGCACGCTTTTCGGCTAAGCACCAGTCATGAATGCACTTGTCCTTGTTTTCCTCGGCGGAGGTCTTGGTGCCGTGTCCCGCCATCTCACCGGAATGACGGTGATGCGCGTCTCGGGCCCCGGGTTTCCCTGGGGCACGATGGTGGTCAACATCGTCGGCTCTCTTGCCATGGGCCTGCTGATCGCCTGGCTCGCGCGCCGGTCTTCGGGCGATGCTGATCTGCGTTTGCTGCTGGCAACCGGGTTTCTCGGCGGTTTTACCACTTTTTCCGCGTTTTCGCTCGATGCGGTGACGCTTTACGAGCGCGGTGCGTTGACGGCGGCTGCCGCCTATGTGATTGCCAGCGTCACAGTATCCATCCTGGCGTTGTTTGGCGGGCTTTGGCTGGCGCGCCAGCTCTAAGTCAGCTCTAACTATCCAGGTCAAAGAGATAATCGATATGGCGGGCGTACAGCTCAAACAGGTAGATCCGGACGAAGCGGGCATGCGGCTCGATCGTTGGTTCAAGGTGCATTTTCCGGGTCTCGGTTTCGGGCCGCTGCAAAAGCTGCTCAGATCCGGGCAAATTCGAGTCGATGGCGGCCGGGTCAAGTCTGACGCGAGGGTGCAGCCGGGGCAAACCGTGCGGATCCCACCCATGGATGTCGACGAGAAGGCCTCCGGCCCGCTGACTACCAAGACTATGCGCAGCCAGAATGACCACGATGTGTTGAGCCAGATGCTGCTGCATGAGGACGCCAAGGTTCTGGTGTTCAACAAGCCTGCCGGCCTTGCCGTGCAGGGCGGCTCCGGTGTGACCCGCAACGTCGACGAGATGCTGGAGGCATGGCGGAACAAGAAGGGTGAGAAGCCGCGGCTTGTACACCGGCTTGATCGCGACACCGCCGGGGTCCTGGTGGTTGCCCGCACAAGAGGTGCTGCGCAGTCGCTGACGGCAGCCTTCCGCGAGCGCACCACCAAGAAAACCTACTGGGCGCTGGTCAAGGGCGTGCCGCGCGACAAGGAAGGCAAGATCTCGACCTGGCTGATCAAGGAAGCCACCGAGGATGGTGACCGGATGCGCGTCGCCAAGCATGGCGAGCAGGGTGCCGATCATGCGGTGTCCTATTACCGCATCATCGACAAGGCTGCCCAGAACCTGGCCTGGCTTGAGCTCGAGCCCTACACCGGCCGTACTCACCAGCTCCGAATTCATTGCCTGCATCTGGGACATCCGATCATTGGCGACCCCAAATATTTCGAATTCGACAAGAACTGGGAATTCCCCAGCGGCATGCAGAACCGGCTGCATCTCTTGGCGCGCCATATCTCTATTCCCCATCCTGACGGCGGCCGGCTTTCGGTCACCGCTCCCTTGCCGCCGCATATGGTGCAAAGCTGGAACTTGCTTGGCTTTGACGAGGCGTCGGGCGGAGAGCCGGAAGAATGAAGCTGGCGCTGTTTGATTGCGATGGCACCATCGTCGATAGCGCGGCGGTCATTCATGCCTGCATGGAGCGCACGTTTGAAGATTTCGGCCAGGCCCGGCCCGAGCTTGATCTGACCAAGTCGATCATCGGTCTGACGCTCGATATTGCCATCGCGCGGATGCTTGATCGGCCGGTGGACGCCGAAATCGCGGCGATGACCGCCCGTTACAAGGAGCACTTCATGCTGCACCGTCAAAATGGCGGCGTGCTTGAACCCGCCTATGACGGCCTGCTGCCGCTGATTGCGGCGCTCGCGGCCCGCGACGATGTGATCCTCGGCGTGGTCACCGGCAAATCCCGCCGCGGGCTGGATGCGATCCTCGCCCATCACGATCTGACCAAGGCCTTCTTCACCACCCGCACCGCCGATGACTGCCCGTCGAAACCGCACCCGGCGATGGTGCTGGAATGCTGTGCCGAAGCCGGCATCGAGCCGGAACATACGACGGTTATCGGCGATGCGGTGTATGATATGCAGATGGCGGTCAACGCCGGCGCCCGCTCCGTTGGTGTGTCGTGGGGCTATGGCCCGGTGGAGGCGCTCAAGGCAGCCGGAGCCGGACATGTGGTCAACCACGCCGATGAAATTGCCGCCCTCATCTGACGACAGGAGACGCTTTCATGCGCGACATACTCAGCGATCTTGATCTGGGAGAGGACAAGCCGTCCGATCCGGTCCGCAAAATCCAGGCGGGCATGAAGAAGAAGCTGCCCAAGCGGTTCTACAAGGAGGCTGCGGTCATGCCGGGCGAGGACGGCGGGTTCGTCGTCGCCCTTGACGGCAAGCCGGTGCGCACGCCGTCCCGCAAACCGCTCGGCGTTCCAGGCCGGGACCTGGCGGAAGCGGTTGCTGCCGAATGGCAGGCGCAGGAGACCGTCATCGATCCCGCCACCATGCCGCTGACGCGCATGCTCAACACCGCGCTCGACGGTGTCGCTGCGGCGCAGGAAGAGGTGTTCGAGGAAATCCTTCGCTACGCCGGCTCCGACCTTCTGTGCTACCGCGCCGAGACGCCCGAAGCGCTGGTGGCGCGTGAAAGCGAGCTTTGGGATCCCTATCTCGATTGGGCAGCCAACATGGGCGCGCGGCTGGTGTTGTCGGAAGGCATCGTTCACGTCGAGCAGCCGCCGGAGGCAATCCGCGCCATCGCGGTGCTGCTGCGCCGCTACCCTTCACCGCTGCAACTGACCGCATTGCACGCAATCACCTCGCTCACCGGGTCGCTTGTCCTGGCATTGGCGCTGGCCGAAGGGCAGGGCGAGCCGGACGAGATCTGGGCCGCGGCCCACGCCGACGAGGATTTCAACATTGCCCAGTGGGGCGAGGATCACGAGGCTGCGGCGCGCCGCGCCAAGCGGCTGATCGATTTCGAGGCGGCACACCGCATCCTCTCGGCATTCTAGCCGGCCCGGCGGCCAAACAGCTGGACTACCAGCTGGCTCACCCGCTCAAGGCTCGATGCGAGCCACATGGTCTTGCCGTGCAGCTCATAAAAACGCTGCTCCTCCGTTTTATCGAGGCGGCGGTTATGTGATCGGTTTGCGCAGGATTGGCCGGCGAGCAAAGCGCCCAGCAGGTGGCAATAGTCCATGGTTCATCCTTTCCGCGGCCCGGTGGCACGCGAATTTTCGGTCGTTGAGGTTGAAAAGGGCGGCCGGGATCGGCCGCATGAAGCGGCTATCCGCCTGAGGCAGTCAGTTCAGTTCAGGCTTGCTGTGCTTGGGCCGTCTCGGGCGGCAGCCTTTCGGATTTCGGCCGCCCCCGGCCAGCCTCGACCTCGTCATATATTTCCAGCTTGTGGGCCAGCAGGGCGTCGCACTGGTCCAGTTCCGCACGTCGTTGCGCCAGCAGCTTGGCGTGGTCGCGCAGGATCTGCTTGCGTTCGGAGACTGTGTGATCTCCTGCTTCCACCAGCTCGGCATAGCGTGACAACGCCTTCATCGGCATCCCGGTGTTGCGCAGGCAGTTGAGCACGCCCATCCAGGCAATGTCTTCCGCCGAAAACTGCCGCTGTCCGCCGCTGTCGCGGGAGATCGGGCGAATGATGCCTATTTTCTCGTAATAGCGGATCGTGTCGGCGCTCAGTCCGCTTGCTTCGGCTGCTTCTCTGATCTGCATTCCTGGCTTCCGGATTGTTGGTGTATCCATTTTTTACCGGCTTGGAGCAGCTCCAAGTCAACACGCTGTCATCATTTTTTTTGAAATAGTGCCTATATCGCCGGACCATCGACCTTCGGCGGTGTCCTGGAGCCATGGACATCGGCGTTGACCTTTGCTCCTCTTGCCAGAGTGTTCCGGGCAATGAGAGGAGTGTGCCATGACCGACAATGCTGCGGGTGGTTTCATTGATCCCACCAGGGAGGCGTTTGCCCAATTCCGCCAGATGGACAGGCCCGGCCCGGTCCACATGCTCAATCTGGTCAGGTTTCGCGACCAGGCTGCCTATGATGACGGAACGGTGGCCACCGGCGCCGAGGCCTATGGCAATTACGCCCGTCAAAGCGGGCCGGTTTTTGAGCGGCTGGGCGGACGCCAGGTCTGGGTCGGAAAGCCCGAGCTGATGCTGATCGGGCCCGAGAGCGAAGCCTGGGACCTGGCCTTCATTGCGGAATATCCGGACAAGGATGCCTTTGTCGCGATGCTACGCGATCCCGACTACAGAAAGGCCGTGCGTCACCGCCAGGCAGCCGTCGCCGATTCACGCCTGATCCGGATGCAGCCGGCTGAACCCGGTGCCCATTTCGGCTCGGTGGTAAAACACGGCATCTGAGTGATCGAACCGGCAGAGGTGGGGTCTGTAAGTTATTGCGGGTCTGAATCTGTATGTTTTTTGAGCTTTTAACCATGTGCTAACTATAAAATGAGATTTTTCGGAAGGTGAAACCACGAACTTCCGGAGTATCGGTGTGTGGCAAGGCGATCAATTTACTTTGCGTTTATTGCAAGCGATGCTTTTCATCGTACTGGCGACGGCGCTCTCCGCATGCGCGGGCAGGCCGAAACAGATGGACACGACCCGGCCGTTCAATGTTGTCGAAGTCCAGGTAACGGCTCAGGGCGCCGGGGATTACGGCTTTGCCGGTCGTTTGCAGCAAAGGCTCGAGGCCAGCGTCGGGCGTGCCACCGCCGATATCGGTCAGACATCGGCGCTCCAGGTCGTGGTAATCGATCGTCAGGGGGAGCCGTCTCCGCTCAATTTTTTCAGCCGTGCTTTCAGGTCCGCCAGTCTCGGCCTGATACTGACAGATCCAGACACCGGACAGGTGTTGCGCAGCCGCGCCTTGCGGGCGACGACGTCCAGTTTCAATGGATCGGATTCCGAATCCGCTCTGATCAGCAGGTTGACGGATGACATTCGCTACCTGCTGGGTCTGTCCGGGTATACCCCGTACCCGGTCAGCGGCATCAAACAGGATGTTGCCTGGCCCCAGAACAGGCCGGGCTCGGATGAAGGGCTTACAGATGCCGCCCTTCTGGTCGACCCGTTGTTGAATGGGACCGTGACGCCAACCACGGTGATCGTCGACGCGGAACCGGATGCCAGCCCGGCAATCGATATCTCCAAACCTTTGCTTGAAGCAACGACACCCGTAAAGCACTCGCAGCGGGTGGATACCATGTCGACGCCGGCGCTGGTGAAAGTGACTCAAGGCCTGGAATACCCTGTCCAGGAGCCGGATATTGCCCTGTCTGTCGTGGAGCCGGAGGGGCAACTTGATGAGCCCTGCATCATAACGCTGGACAATGATTGCAGCGATCCGGACAGCCGGTAATCCCTGGTCGCGAACACCATGAGCGCGATAGAAAGCCGTAAAAACGCTTCTAACAATTGAGATGAACAAAGTTTATTATGTTGTTGATTGCGATATTCTAAATTAGAAAACTCACAAAGAGCTTCAACGTCGGATTCAGTGCGCCGGATCCCGCCGCACCGATGCGCAGGCTATCAGGGCCGAGGATCAGCCCAGCCGCTCTGCATGCCAGGCGAGGTGGTCATCCATGAAGGTCGAGATGAAGTTGTAGGAGTGGTCATAGCCCTCCTGCATCCGCAAGGTCAGGCCGATGTCGGTCTCCCGGCAGGCCTCTTCCAGAAGCCACGGGCGCAGGCCGTTTTCGAGAAAGCCGTCGGCGCTTCCCTGGTCGATCAGAAACTCGCTGAACCGCGCGCCGTCGGCGATCAGCTGCGTCGCGTCATGGCGCCGCCAGGCGGCCTCGTCCTCGCCGAGGTATTTTTCAAGCGCCGGGCGCGACCAGTCGGCAGTTGAGGGCTGGACGATCGGCGCGAAGGCCGAACAGCTCTTGAACCGGTCCGGGTGCTTGAGCGCGAATGTCAGTGCGCCGTGACCGCCCATCGAGTGGCCCATGATCCCCTGACGTCCCATGTCTGCGGCGAAGTGGCCGGCAATCAAGTCCGGCAACTCCGCGAGGATGTGGGTTTCCATGCGGAAGTGCTTTGACCAGGGCGCTTGCGTTGCATCGAGGTAAAATCCCGCGCCCTTGCCGAATTGCCAGTTGTCCGGCTCGTCGGGCACATGATCGCCGCGCGGACTGGTGTCCGGGCAGACGATAATCAGGCCGAGTTCGGCGGCCATCCGCCGGTATTCGCCCTTGTCCATCACGTTGGCGTGGGTGCAGGTCAGCCCGGAAAGGAACCAGACGACGGGGCACAGCTGCTCCTTGGCCTGCTGCGGCTGGAATACCGCGAACGTCATGTCGCAGCCGCAGGCGTCCGATTCCATTGTGTAGACACCCTGGCGTCCGCCATGAGCCTTGGCTTCCGAGATAATCTTCATCGATACGTCGTCCGGTTGTCTGGGTGTGGTGACGGCTGCTTTTATCTCGCTGCCGCTCAGTAGATCACAACGCTGCGGATGCTTTCGCCCTTGTGCATCAGGTCAAACGCATCATTGATGCCCTCGAGCCCCATCGTGTGGGTGATCATCGGGTCGATCTCGATGCGGCCCTGCATGTACCAGTCGACGATCTTTGGCACATCGGTGCGCCCGCGCGCGCCGCCGAAGGCGGTTCCCCGCCAGGAACGGCCGGTGACCAGCTGGAACGGCCGGGTGGAAATTTCCTGGCCTGCACCGGCAACGCCGATGATGATCGATTCACCCCATCCCTTGTGCGCGCATTCGAGCGCCTGACGCATCACCTTGGTGTTGCCGGTGGCGTCAAATGTGTAATCCGCACCGCCCTTGGTCAGATCCACAAGGTAAGGCACCAGATCGCCTTCAACCTCGGTCGGATTGACGAAATGGGTCATGCCGAAGCGTTCGCCCCATTCCTTCTTGGAGTTGTTGAGGTCGACCCCGACGATCATCTCGGCGCCGATCAGCCGCAAGCCCTGGATCACGTTGAGACCGATGCCGCCGAGGCCGAACACCACCGCGCGGCAGCCTGTTTCGGCCTTGGCGGTGTTGATCACCGCGCCGATGCCGGTGGTAACGCCGCAGCCGATGTAGCAGACCTTGTCGAAAGGTGCGTCGGGATTGATCTTGGCCAGCGCGATTTCGGGCAGAACCGTGTAGTTGGCAAAGGTAGAGGTGCCCATGTAGTGAAACAGCGGCTTGCCATCGAGCGAGAACCGCGACGTGCCGTCTGGCATCAGGCCCTGGCCCTGGGTGCTGCGAATCGACTGGCACAAATTGGTCTTGGGATTGAGGCAGTATTCGCATTCCCGGCATTCCGGCGTGTAGAGCGGGATCACGTGATCGCCCTTTTTCAGCGAGGTGACGCCGGGGCCGACATCGACAACCACGCCTGCGCCTTCATGGCCGAGAATGGCGGGAAAAATGCCTTCGGGGTCGGCGCCCGAGAGCGTGAACTCGTCGGTATGGCACACGCCGGTGGCCTTGATCTCGACCAGCACTTCGCCGGCGCGCGGGCCGTCCAGTTGAACGGTGGTGATTTCAAGCGGTTTTCCCGCTTCAAAAGCTACGGCTGCGCGAACGTCCATTCCCATGCTCCCGGAAAGTGATTTGTCATAGACGGCGACCCTGCCAGAGTGGAACGCTTGGCTCAACCCCGGTTGGCACCTTCGATTTGAATTGATCTGGTTTGGAGGGTTTCGGTCCGGCTCAAAGGTCTGGTAGCCACCAATCTGCCGGTTGGACCACGCGGGGGCTGCAATGCCCCCACGCGGTCAACAACGGCTACTCGGCTGCCACCCGGGTCAGCGTCTTCAGGCGGCTTTCCAAAGTATCCACCGATACGCTGATCTGCGCGGCCAGTTCCCGCAACCGGTTGATTTCTCCGGTCATTTCATCGACGGCGACCGACATGTTCTGGGATTGCGGCGCTTCACCGGTGCCGCTGATCAACCAGGCGGGCGAGACTCCGAGCACGCCGGCAAGCGTCATGATCTTGTTGGCGCGCGGCTCGGAGCGGTCTGATTCCCACTCGGCCAGCGTCTCTTCGGTGACACCTATACGGGACGCGGCTTCTTCAAGCGTCAGTGTGGCAAGGTCGCGGGCACGGGTAATTCGTCCGCCGAGCGTGTCACCATCATCATAGGTTTCCGCGGTCATTCCATTCATCAAGTCATTCCCTTCGATATACGAACCAGGGGGTCGCGCAGCGTCCAAGGTCGGGCGCGCCTGTACTCCTGATATGTTGATGCCTATGCATGGATCATGTCATGGGTATGAACCCGCGTACGGGCGACATGCATTGGCGTGTCAAACGAGACCATCGCCAACCAAAAATTTGGCGGCGCCCCTGTTGCTTGTCTCACTTACGCGTGAAAAGCCGAGCCTATTGAATCGGGGTTAGGGTTTCCGACCCGGCGCCGGCAGTATCGGCGATTGTCCAGACGCCGTCCAGTGTGCCGTCACGCATTAATTCATAAACCACCGGACCGATGCCGTTTGATGATCACCCGGTGTTCCCTTCGATGCGGCAGCGGCTGGTTACGTTAGTCCGGCCGGTCATCCCCTGTCGGGCCGAAAACCGCCTCGAAGGCAGCGCGCAGCCTGATGTCGGCTTCGTGCATCGGCACCGGCAGCCCCAGGTCGACCAGGCTGGTGACGCCGTGAAGCTGGACACCGCATGGCACGATGCCGGAGAAATGCTCCAGATCCGGATCCACATTGAGGGCCAGCCCGTGGAAACTGACCCATTTGCGCAGGCGAATGCCGATGGCCGCGATCTTGTCCTCGGCCATCGAGCCGTCCGCAAGGCGCGGCTTGTCTGGTCGCCGCACCCAGACGCCAACCCGGTCCTCGCGCCGTTCGCCGGTGACGTTCATGCTCTCGAGCGTGCCGATGATGACCGCCTCCAGGGCCGAGACGAAGGCGCGCACATCCTGCTGCCGCCGTTTCAGGTCGAGCATGACATAGACCACCCGCTGCCCGGGGCCGTGATAGGTATATTCGCCGCCACGGCCGGTGGCGTGCACCTCGAATCGGTCCGGAGCAACCAGATCCTCGGACTTGGCACTGGTGCCGGCGGTGTAAAGCGGCGGATGTTCGACGAGCCAGACCAGTTCATCGGCTTGCCCTGAGGCAATGCGCTCGGCTTCCGCTTCCATCAACGTCACGGCGTCGGGGTAGGGGGTCAGGCCCTGCGATACCCGCCATCTGACCGGCGGGCTGCCGGCATGCGGAAAGAACCGGGTTTCAAGAGTGTCACGAGGTTTCATCGCCCTTGTCTAGAACCGTTCGCCGCCAAATGGAACAGGCTTGTTGATCGTCACGGACTGCATCTTCGTGTGCCGGGGAGGCGGGAAGCCGGGCTCGCATTCACGCCCGCTCTGTACTTTGAAAAGCATCGGTTTCCGTGGCGGGCGAACGCATGTGCTTTTTGTGACAAATGCGCTTGTGCAGCGCATGACCATTTGCTACATGCAGCGCGCCGGACAGGTTTCGGCTCTACCACGTGCGGTCGTGGCGGAATTGGTAGACGCGCAGCGTTGAGGTCGCTGTGGGGCAACCCGTGGAAGTTCGAGTCTTCTCGACCGCACCAAAATCACCCGCTCCGGCGGGTTTTTTTGTGCCGTTAAGTTCTTGAAAGTGTTAATCAGTAAGAGCTTGCGGCAGAAATTGTCGCGTATGTCTATCCTGCGCGGCTCAAGCTAGGTTTCTCTGACAGAGCCCTTGTCTGGCTTTCGTGCTGTCCTCGCGGTCATGCCGAACTGTTTGCGGAAACATGCGGAGAAATGCGTCTGATTTGAGAAGCCGGTCGCATGAGCGATGTCGGCTATTGGCATGGCCGTCTCCCTTACGAGGTCCATCGCTTTGTTTAGCCGGATGGTGCGGTACATCTCCATCATGGAGATATTGAAACGTTCCTGAAACTGCCGCTGCAATTGCCGTGAGGAGAGCCCCGAAAGCCCTGCCAACTGTACCGGTGAAAGCTGATCGGCTACATGCGACTCCATCAACGCCAGCGCCGAGGAGAGTGGGCGGGTCAAGGGGCCGTAACGGGCCATGAGGGATGACTTCTGCGGTGCGGTCGGATTGCGCGCTTCGGGTTGAATGAACCAGTCACCAATCCGGTTGGCAAACTCTATCCCATGTTCGCGGGCAATGATGGCGTGCATCATGTCGAGTGGGGCAATGCCGCCGGCGCAAGTGTAGCGGTCGCGATCGATCACGAACAGGCGACGCTCCATCAGAAGCCGCCGTCCCAACCGCTCAATATCCTCATAGTGGTGCCAGTGAACGGTGAACCGGCGGTTTTCCATCAAGCCGGCCTTGGCGAGGATGACACCTCCGCCGGATATGCCGCCAAGTGCTATCCCGCGTTCCGTCGCGCGGCGCAGCCATGAGACGAGCGCAGGCTCGTGTAGTTGAACAGGATTGCCGCCGGCGACGACGAACACAATATCAAAATCAAATTCGGCGCGGTCTATGGGCGTTGCGGAGAACGTGCTGCCTGAAGATGACACCGAATGGGCTTTTGAGATGGATAGGATTTCCGTTTCATAGACTGTTTTTCCGGCAAACAGGTTTGCGGCGCGAAGTGGCTCCAAAGCGGCTGCGGTCGACATCAGGGCATGTCCGTCAACCAGAACAAAACCAATTCGTTTCATCCCGAGGTGTCCTTCAAGAATAAAAAAGTGTCTGTTTATGAAATGTACTGGATTTTTTTACCGGTTACCATCTGCCCTTCGCCGGGAGGAAACCAGTGACGTTTTCAGCAATGCGACTAATCCGTGAATCTGTCACCGGGCATCGGGGATGGAAACCGCTATGGCGGCGGCCAGAGCCAAAACCGCGCTATGATTTCGTGATCGTCGGGGGTGGCGGACATGGACTTGCAACCGCCCATTACCTTTCCCGTGTATTCGGCAAAACGAACATTGCCGTTGTCGAGAAGGGGTGGCTAGGCTCGGGAAATATCGGCCGCAACACGACCATTATCCGATCGAACTACCTGCTGCCGGGAAATCAGCCCTTCTACGAATTTTCAATGCGGCTATGGGAAGGGCTGGAGCAGGAACTGAATTTCAATGCGATGGTATCGCAGCGCGGCATTGTGAACCTGTTTCACACAGATGCGCAGCGCGACGCCTACCGGCGCCGGGGCAATGCGATGCTGTTGTCCGGTGCGGACGCTGTGCTTCTCGACCAGGAGAAGCTGCGGCGGATGATTCCGTTCCTAAACTATGACAATGCACGGTTTCCGATAAAGGGGGGGCTGTGGCAGCCGCGGGCCGGGACCGCCCGCCATGACGGCGTCGCCTGGGGCTATGCGCGCGCCGCTGACCGCGCTGGCGTTGACATCATCGAGAATTGCGAGGTTACCGGCTTCCGCAGGGCCGGGGGAAAAGTCACCGGCATCGAGACCACGCGCGGTTTTATAGAAACCGGGAAAGTGGGCGTGGCGGTAGCCGGGTCGTCCAGCCGGGTGATGGCGATGGCAGGATTGCGCTTGCCGATTGAAAGTCACGTTCTTCAGGCCTTCGTCTCGGAAGGGCTGAAGCCAACCATCCCGGGCGTCATCACCTTCGGCGCCGGCCACTTCTATGTCAGTCAGTCCGACAAGGGCGGTCTTGTCTTCGGCGGCGATATAGATGGCTACAATTCCTATGCCCAGCGGGGGAACTTGCCGGTGGTGGAGGATGTTGCAGAAGGCGGCATGGCGTTGATGCCGATGATCGGCCGTGCCCGGCTTCTGCGGATGTGGGGCGGTATCATGGACATGTCGATGGATGGCTCGCCGATTATCGATCGCACACCGGTGGAGGGACTCTATTTCAATGGCGGGTGGTGCTATGGCGGTTTCAAGGCCACGCCGGCGAGCGGTTATGCCTTTGCACATCTCATCGCCACCGATACTCCACATGAGACTGCCAGCGCCTACCGGCTTGGCCGGTTTGCCGGCGGATACGTGATTGATGAAAAGGGCGTCGGCGCCCATCCTAATCTGCATTGAAGGGTGAGGTCATACGATGCTGATTCCACATCCTCTACTTGGACCCCGCGATGCCCGCGAGTTCACCGTTATGGGGGACGCGAGCTTGATCGATCGGCCCGATCCGGCGGCGCCAGATGCCGCCGACAGGTTTTACGAATACGTGTATCTGCGGGACAACACGGCAGGTATCCACCGGGAACTCTGGTTTCATGAGAATGGCGACCGCTCCTGGTTGGTGGTTACCCGAAACACGCTCACGCACGAAATTGTGGCGGTGGAGCTTGCAAGTGATGTCTCCGCAAAGCGGGAGAAGCGCAGATGACGCGACTTGAGGGCGGGTTGATCGACCGGTCGAAAACGCTTGATTTTTCCTTTGACGGAAAGTCGTTCCGCGGACATCCGGGCGATACGCTTGCCTCGGCATTGCTCGCAAATGGCGTCAGGCTGGTCGGACGGAGTTTCAAGTATCACAGGCCGCGTGGCGTGTTTTCAGCCGGGTCGGAAGAACCCAATGCACTGGTTGAGCTTGGAACAGGCGCGCGAAGGCAGCCCAATTCCCGGGCCACGACCGTCGAGTTGTTCGAAGGACTCGAAGCCTCAAGCCAGAACCGGTGGCCCTCTCTGCGCTTCGACGCGATGGCGGTCAATGATCTTCTGGCGCCGTTTCTCACGGCTGGCTTCTACTACAAGACCTTCATGTGGCCGGCGGCATTCTGGGAAAAGCTGTATGAACCGGCGATACGGAGGGCGGCGGGGTTGGGGCGACTGTCAATGCTGCCCGATCCCGATCGTTACGAGAAGGCCTATCTGCATTGCGACCTGTTGGTTGTCGGCGGCGGCCCGTCAGGCCTGTCGGCAGCACTGACAGCAGCGCGCACGGGGGCGAAAGTCATTCTGGCCGATGAGGACTTCCGGCTCGGTGGCCGCCTGCTAACGGAAACGGCCTGCTTGCGGGATGCCGGCACACTCGACTGGATTTCTAGCCTGGAGGATGAATTCGAAAGCCTGCCCAATTTGCGGGTGATGCGCAGGACTACCGTTTTCGGGGTCTTCGATCATGGCGTGTATGGCGCGGTCGAGCGGGTTTCCGATCATCTGCCTGCCCAGGAAGGTGCGGTGCGTCAGGCGCTCTGGCAGATCAGCGCCAAGCAGGCGATACTTGCGGCAGGCGCTACGGAACGGCCAGTTGCATTCGCGGACAATGACCGGCCCGGTATCATGCTTGCGGGCGCGGTAAGGGCCTATGCCAACCGCTGGGCGGCTTGCCCTGGCCAGCGGGTTGGCGTCTTCACCAACAATGATGACGGGCACCGCACCGCTTTGGATCTGATCGCGAGGGGCGTGGAAGTTGCCGCTGTGGTCGATGTCCGTCCGGAGGCTGCTGCGCTGGGCGACTACCGGCTTATCGCGGGCGGGGTGGTGACCGGCACGCGCGGCCGGATGGGTTTGTCGGCCATTGAGGTTGCATTCGAAAACCGCAACGAGCGGATCAACTGCGATGTGCTCGCGGTATCGGGTGGCTGGAATCCGAATGTTCATCTTGCTTCGAACCACCGCGGCCGTCCGGTCTGGGACGAAACGATCCAGGCGTTTCTGCCGCCTGCGGACGGCCCCGCCGGACTGATTGCGGCCGGCGCCGCATCCGGCAAGTTTTCCACCAGCGATGCGCTGCTTTCAGGGGCGCAGGCTGCGTTAAAGGCGCTTGACGGCCTTGGAATCCACGCCGCAATGCCGGATCTGCCGGATGCGGAGGGGCAGATAGCCGTGCCCGCACCGTTCTTTCATGTCCCCGGCAAGCGAAGGGCATGGGTCGATTTCCAGAATGACGTGACCGTCAAGGATATCAAGCTGGCCCATTCCGAGAACATGCGTTCGGTTGAACATCTCAAGCGCTATACGACGCTTGGAATGGCAACCGACCAGGGCAGGACCGCCAATGTAACCGGCCTGGCGATCATGGCCGAGCTGGGAGGGCAGTCCATCTCGCAAACGGGCACCACGGTATTCCGCCCGCCCTACACGCCGGTCAGCCTGTCCGCCCTTGGAGGTGGGGATACCGGAGAACATTTCCGTCCGCGCCGGTTGACGCCAACGCATCGCTGGGCGTTGGAACAAGGCGCGGTGTTCATAGAGGCTGGACAGTGGATGCGGGCGCAATATTTTCCGCAGCCAGGCGAAAAACACTGGCGCGAGTCTGTGGATCGCGAAGCGCTGGCCGTGCGCCGTTCGGTCGGGATTTGCGATGTGACGACGCTCGGCAAGATCGACGTGCAGGGGAGCGACGCTGGGGAATATCTCAACCGCATCTATGCCAATATGATTCAAACACAGAAGCCCGGTCGTGTTCGCTATGGGCTGATGCTGCGGGAGGATGGGTTCGCATTCGATGATGGAACGTGTGCCCGAATATCCGACGACCATTTCATCGTTACCACGACGACAGCCAATGCGGGCGCTGTCTACCGCCACATGGAATTCGCGAGACAATGCCTGTGGCCCGAACTCGATGTGCACCTGATTTCGACCACCGATGCCTGGGCACAGATCGCGATCGCCGGACCGAATTCACGGCAACTTCTGACGCGCATCGTCGATGACTTCGACTTGTCCAATGAAGCATTTCCCTTCATGGCCTGCGGCGAACTTAGCGTATGCGGTGGTCTGCGCGCGCGGCTGTTCCGCATCTCCTTCTCCGGCGAACTGGCCTATGAACTGGCCGTCCCGGCTCGCTATGGCAGGGCATTGATGGCTCGATTGTTGGAAGCGGGGCGGGATCTTGGCGTCACACCCTATGGTACCGAGGCACTTGGAGTGCTGCGCATCGAGAAGGGGCATGCGGCGGGCGCCGAACTCAACGGCCAAACTTCTCCGGCCATGCTTGGAATGGAAAAGCTCGTATCCGTGAAGAAGGATTCCATCGGCGCGATCATGTCGCGGCGCGCAGGGCTTGCCGGGGACAGCCGCAGGCTTGTCGGGCTGCAACCGGTCGACCCGGAAACAGCTGTGGTTCCGGGTGCGCATCTGTTTACCTCGGGCAGGGAGCAGACGCTGGCAACGGATGAAGGCTGGATCACATCCGCCTGTTATTCTCCCCATGTCGGGTCGATGATCGGACTGGGATTCCTGGAGAATGGAGACAACCGTCTGGGCGAAACGATCACCGCGGCAAATCCGCTCGAACGGCATACGGCTAGCCTGAAAGTGGTGCCAACCCATTTCATCGATCCAGAGGGAGGACGGCTCCGTGACTGATCTTGAAGCGGATTTCGCGATAGGTGAAAACTCGCCGGCAGGCGCTGGAACGCGTCTGCTCCGCATCGCCGAGCGGTCGGATATTTCCATTGCTTCGCTGGCGCTTCGAAAGGGGGGCTCGGTGCCTCAACCTTTCGGCTTGCCTTTACCCGGGCCGGGAGAATGGGCCTGTAGAGACACAACAGGCGTGTTGTGGAGCGGTCCGGGGCAGTGGCTCGTTCTTGCGGAGCGACACGCGGATGGAGAGCTTGCCTCTGAACTCAAAGCCTCCTGTCCATCCTGCTCGGTCACGGAACAGACTGACGGATGGGTGGTGATTGACATCGAATGCCAGGCTGGGGGCGACATGTTTGCGGAGATGCTGGCGCGGTTGGCGAATACCGACTCGGACAAGCTGAGCCAGGGGCGATGTGTTCGCACCCTGTTGCACCATCTCAGTTGTCATTTCGTTAGGTTAGGGCCGGGACGCTTGCGCATTCTCGGCGCCCGGTCTTCGGCTGGCTCGCTATGGCACGCGATCGAAACGGTTGCTGTCAACCTGGATCTCCGTTTTCCCGCCCGGTGACAAATCCGTAGCGGCCGGCGAGATGCGGCAGGCTGTTGTGCAAATGCAGGCGCATGGCCTGTGCTATCGGACTTGGCGCGCGGCCCGAACGCCACAGCAGGCAAACGCTACGCGAGCAGGCCGGGTCGGCAAGCGGTAACGCAACGAGTTCGGGGTCGAGCGAGACGGTCGCCAGGCCGGGAAGGATGGTGATGCCGGCACCAGCACGCACCATCGCCAGCAGGGAAAGGATGTTGCGCACCGAAAGCCGGCTGCGGTTTGCCTGCCGCCGGAATTCCGAGCTTTGGAGCTGGACAAGCGTTTCGTTCATGATCAACGGGAAGTCCTGCAACTGTCTCCATTCAATCGGGTTGTTTCCGTGCGCCAATGTGCTGTCGGTCCGGCACACCAGATATAGCCGGTCGCTGAAAAGGAATTCTGTCTCGATCCCGTCCATGCTTGCGCCGGGACTGGCGATGCCAAGATCCGCCCGGCCGGATGCGACCGCCTTGCGGACAGCGGCGCTATCTGTGTCCACCAGGTCGATTTCGGCGCCTTCGAGATTATTCATGAATGTCCGTAACAGATCCGGCAGGACCAGAGCGGCGACGGAAGGAACTGATACCAGGCGAAGGCGCCCCGATTTGCCTTTCGCATATCGTTTGATCAGATCGATGCCGCGATCATGGTCGCGCAATATATCCATCGCGACCTCCCGGACATAATGACCGAGATCGGTGAGATCGCGTTTGCGATCGGTCTCGAAAAGCGAACCACCCAATTCGGCCTCGAGTTGCTTGAGGGTCATGGAAATCGCTGATTGGGTCCGGTTCAGCTGATCGGCGGCTTCTCTCAGCGTTCCGCTTTCAGCGACAACAATGAATGCCCGCAGGGAGTCGACACGAATCATGGCATTTCCTTCAGCGAAACTGAAATATGTTTCAGAAGTATTCGTTTGATTGAAGTCTGGCAATCCAGAACACTGTCTGGGCAATCAATATTAGGGGTACGAATGTCCAGCATGCTGCAACTGTCCCTCGATGAAGTCGAAGCTCTGGCTTGCGAAACGCTGGAGCGGGCGGGGGCCACGCGCGCAGCTGCGGCTTCAATGGCGCGTTCTACCCGGCTGGCTGAGCGCGATGGTATTCGCAGCCACGGTCTTCTCTACGTGCCGATCTACGCCGAACATCTGCGCTGTGGAAAGGTGGATGGCGAAGCCGTCCCAAGAGTGGAAAGAACCAGGACCGCTGCCGTGCGCGTCAACGCCGCGAACGGTTTTGCGCACCCGGCTATCGATGCTGGATGGGATGCGTTTATCGAGGCCGTCCGTACATGCGGCATTGGAGCCATGAGCCTTCACAATTCCTACAATTGTGGCGTTCTGGGTCATCATGCTGAACGGCTGGCCGTGGATGGGTTGATAGGCCTGTGTTTCACTCATGCGCCAGCCTCCATTGCGCCGGTAGGCGGAATGAAACCGGTGATCGGTACCAATCCGTTCGCGTTCGCGGTTCCCGATGCACAAGGTGGAGCAAAACTGGTCATTGACCAGTCCGCAAGTGTGGTGGCGAAGTCGGAGATCCTGCTGCGCAAGCAGACGGGCGAACCGATTGAGCCGCACTGGGCGCTTGATGCTGATGGAAACCCGACCACGGACGCCACCAAGGCACTAACAGGCTCCATGCGGCCCGCGGGTGGATACAAGGGGTTCGGAATCGGGCTTACCGTTGAAATTCTTGCTGCGGCGCTCTCGGGCGCGAAGCTGAGTGCCGAGGCGAGTCCTTTTTCAGGTACAGCCGGTGGACCACCTTCTACCGGACAGTTCTTCATTGCCATTGACCCGGACGCTTTCGCTGGAGCTGCTTTCGCCCCGGCGTTGGAACGTCTGTGCGAAAGCATAGAGGAGCAGGACGGAGCTCGTCTGCCAGGCGCTCGCCGTGCGGCGAACCGTAAACGTATCGAAGCTGAGGGCGTAGCCGTTGACGAGACGCTGCTGAAGCGCATTCGCGACGCCTGAACAAGCAATCTGGAAGGACAGACGCAAACATGTCGATCGAGACGCGCAATTTCATCGCCGGGCAATGGATGGACAGCCGGGACCACCTGGCAAACGTCAATCCGTCGGACCTTTCCGACGTGATCGGTCATCACGCCCAGGCCGATTCCGCACAGCTCGATCAGGCCATCGACACCGTCCGCGCTGCCCAGCGCCAGTGGTGGGATGCGGGAATCCAGAAACGCCATGACGTGCTGATGGCGATCGGCAACGCTTTGATGGCGCAGTCGGGAGAAATCGGCGCTTTGCTGTCTCGGGAAGAAGGCAAGCCGCTGGCGGAAGGCAAGGGCGAGGTTTACCGGGCGGGCCAGTTCTTCACCTATTTTGCCGCCGAGGCCCTGCGTCAGATCGGCGACTACGCACAAAGCGTTCGGCCTGGAATTGAGATCGATGTGCGTCGCGAACCTGTCGGCGTGGTCGGCATCATCAGCCCGTGGAATTTTCCGGTTGCCACGCCGGCCTGGAAGATCGCGCCGGCACTTGCCTTCGGCAACGCGGTGGTCTGGAAACCCGCCAACCTTACACCGGCCAGTGCCGCCGCGATGGCGCAGATCATTTCCCAGCAGGATATCCCCGCGGGGCTGTTCAACATGCTGGCCGGACCAGGACGTGAAATCGGCCAACGACTGGTGGAGCACCCGGGTATCGATGCTATCAGTTTCACCGGTTCGGTGGACGTCGGGCGCGGGATCGCCGCCGCAGCGCTGACGAACATGACCAAGGTACAGATGGAGATGGGATCCAAGAATCCCATGCTCATCATGGACGATGCGGATCTTGACCTGGCCGTCGCGCATGCGGCGGGTGCGGCGTTTGGCGGTACCGGGCAAAAATGCACTGCAGCGTCACGCCTGATCGTGCACGAAGCGGTTCATGACGAGTTCGTTGAGAAGCTGGTGAAAGCAGCAAGTGCGCTCCGCGTAGGCAACGCACTGGATGAAACCACGCAGATCGGCCCTGTCGTCAGTGCGACGCAACTTGCGGGAAATCTTGCCTATGTCGAGGCGGGAAAAGCCGAAGGCGCCGAATTGATGTGCGGGGGCGAAGTCCTCGAACGCCCGACGAAAGGGCATTTCATGGCGCCTGCCGTGTTTGCGGGAACAACCAACGACATGCGGATCAACCGTGAGGAAATGTTTGCGCCGATTACCTGCGTCATAAAAGCGGGGAGCTATGAGGATGCGCTTGCTGTCGCCAATGACAGCGAATTCGGTCTCACCGCCGGCATCATGACCCGCAGTCTCGCGCGGGCCACGCATTTCCGCTCGAACATGCGGGCAGGCACACTGATGGTCAATCTGCCCACGGCCGGAACCGATTACCATGTCCCCTTCGGCGGGCGCGGGGCGTCGAGCTTCGGGCCGCGCGAGCAGGGGCAGTATGCGGTCGAGTTCTACTCGACCGTCAAGACCTCTTACCTTCATGGAGGGAAAGTGGAATGAGCCTGCTGGTTGACGGACTCCAATACGCCAACTGGTCGGAAAAGATCTTCCGGCAGATGCGCACCGGCGGCGTCGATGCGGTTCACGTAACCATCACCTATCACGAGAACTTCCGCGAAACCGTTCACAATATCAGCACCTGGAACCGCTGGTTCGAACGTTTTCCCGACCTGATCATGCAGGGTTTTACCGCCGAAGACATCGAGACCGCACGGCAAACAGGGCGCACGGCGGTTTTCTTCGGCTCGCAGAATCCCTCCTGTATCGAGGATGATATCGGCCTGGTGGAGGTTCTTCACCGGCTCGGCCTGCGCTTCATGCAACTCACCTATAACAACCAGTCCCTGCTAGCGACCGGATGTTATGAGGACAACGATACCGGCCTGACGCGGATGGGCCGCGAAGTGATTGCGGAGATGAACCGGGTCGGCCTCGTCATTGACATGAGCCATTCCTCCGAACGCTCGACACTCGAGGCAATTGAGGCTTCGTCCCGGCCGATTGCGATCACGCACGCCAATCCGGCCAGCTGGCATCCCGCACGGCGCAACAAGTCGGACACAGTTCTCAAAGCGCTTGCCGGGACCGGGGGCATGCTCGGCTTCTCAATCTACCCGCATCATCTGAACAACGGCAGCCAATGCACCCTTCAGGACTTCTGCGACATGGTTGCGCGAACCGCTGATCTGATGGGAGCTGAACGTCTGGGAATCGGGACAGATCTTTGCCAGGATCAACCGGACAGTGTGGTCGAATGGATGCGATCCGGCCGCTGGACGAAGGCCACGGATTATGGCGAGGGAAGTGCCGATGCGCCGGGTTTTCCTGACATGCCGGAATGGTTCCACGACAACCGCGATTTTGCCAATGTCGCAACTGGCCTCCGTGCGGCCGGTCTCGCTCAGACCGATGTCGACGGACTCATGGGCGGCAACTGGTTGAAGTTCTTCGCCAACAGTTTCGGGCCGGCTGACGCCGGCTTGAGAAAGGCGGCGGAATGATCTGCGCTGATCTCGATCAGGATACCGGAACTGCCGCCTACCGCCGTCCGGCCTCGGAAGTCATGCGGCTTGAGCGGCTTGGATCGGCGCATCCGATGCGTTTGTCCTTTTTGCGCATTCTTCTGCGGCGGATGGTTGACGAAAAATGGCGTTTCGACCGCCCGGTCTTCGATCTGGACGAGCGAGGGGTTGGCCGCGTCGTTTACCGTGCGACCGGTCCGGAGCGCTGCTATTCGCTGGTCTGTTTTGCCCATGACCTTCCCGCCGAGCTGCGTTCCGACCGAGTGATCGCCACCGCCTGGGATGCGACGTTCGCGCTTTTTGACGGCACGCCTGATGATGCGGATCTCGATCGCCTTGCGGCAAATGTACCGTTGCAGGAAGCCGGGCGCGTCAGCTGCCGGGAACTGTCGTTAAGCCGCGCCAATCGCTCGGTGCGGCTGTTCGATCATGTGATCGATAAGCTTTCGCTAGGCATGCAGCCTGACATCGAGCAGATCACTGCGGCCGGATATCTGATGCGCACGACTGCCGTCTACGGGTCCGGGAAATTTGGTGCGGCCGATCGTCATGCCATCGCGGAACGGCCGGAAATGTTGTGTCCGTTTCAGGCCGAGATGCTCTCGGTGTGGTTTACCCGTTTGTTTTCGGTCGATCTCGTCGAGCATCTGGCCAGGATACGGGGCGGCGACAAGGCGGTGCGGTTGAGCACAGTCAATCGAAGGGCACTGGGCGTTGGAAATTCGACCGGGCTGGGTATGGCACCATTCCTGGTGCGTCATCCCATCCTGCTCAACAACTGGATCATGGTGCGTGAGGAAGCTTTGGCTCGCGTGCGTAGCCAGCTCAGTGCTTCGGCGCAGGTCTGCGCCGGTTTTGACGCCGCGCTGACTGATGCGATCGAAAATGCCCGCCTGTGGCACAGCGAACATCCATTGCAATTGGAGAAACTTGCGGCGCTGCGCGGCGGGCTGGGCCTGTTGGCGGAACATGTCAGGACGGTATGGGACCGGCAACAGGATCATCCCTGGAATGCGTTGTGGCGTTGGAGCGAAACGGCGTTGCCGGTTGAAGCACAGGAGGCGTTGGTCGCGCTGATGCTCGAACCCCATGGCGAACTGGTTGACGGTTTGGCGCAGTGCATGGCGGCAGACGAAGCGCCCGCAGGTGATCTCGACGGTTCAATGAATGCGAGCGAACTGCAAGCGTTGATCAGCGCCCATTATGACTGGGCGTTGCGTCCCGACTACAGCGCAGCCGCGGATAGCGCGCGGTTTTGGTATGTATCCGAGGACAAGCTCGAGCCGCGGCTGGGCGAGCGCTACGAGGAGCCGGGTTCGGAACGGGAATTGCCGCTGGACATTGGGCGGCAGGTTGCTGCCTTGGATGCCGCCCTCAAGGACTGTCCTCCGGACATGCCGGTGGCAAGACTGCTCCTGCAAAAACCCGAGCACAGAAACGCCGTTTGCCGGGTTCAGCTCTCGGCCCGTCGACCATTTGCCGAAATCCGGGACAACTTGATTTCGGCCGATCTCATGCCAATCGACATGTTGCGCTGCAAGCTCGCCTTCTTCGGCGCAACGCGGTTCGATCCACGATCGGACCGGTGGGTGCGCATAAGCCTGTTTCAGGGATTGCCCTATCCGGACGAAATCGGGGGGCAAGTGACCGAATGAACAAGACCGCACCCGCATCCGTTGCCGACCCTGACAGCATCTTCCTGTCGCTATCGGAAATATCGTCACTGACCTACCGCGCCACGCGCGGCGCGGGTTACGAATGGGGCGAGGCTGACGAGGCGGCATTTGCCTCGGTCTGGCTTTCGCGTGCCGGTCTGGACTGGGCCGGAACAATCCTGGCCATGCTGTGGGGAGCGCGAGAACACCCGCCGTTGCCCGCCCGAGGCCGCTGGACTGCAGCTGGCCAGCTCTGCCCGTTGCGCACGGGCATAGCGCTTGCCGATTTTGCACACCTGCCGGAAGGACTGTCCGCGCAACCGGTGGAATGCGTGGCGGTTGCGCAGCCCCTTCTCATTGTGCCGTTTGTCGCGCGCCTGGCGAATTCCCTGGACCGGCCCATTCGCGTCTTCTGGACGGATGCGGAGGTTTGTCTGGAACCGGGGCAGCCTCCGCTCATCGGTGGATCTGTGGATGCTGGCAAGCCCGCTGATGTGACAATCGCGTGCGCAGATACACGGCTCGCCATGCCGATGTGGCCGCAATCTCATCGCGGAGAATTATGCAATGCGCAGTACGGGGATCTGACCGCCCTGGCATTGCGGACGACAGTTCCGACTTCGATCCGCTCACAGGCCGGAGCGGGTGCAGCGGGAGGCGACAATGACTAAGGCCTTCGAATTTCGATCATGCCCGGACACATGGTCCGGCGACACTTCTATGAAACATCAACTGGGAGAGAAGATATGAAAAAACTGCTGTTTGCGATCGCATTGGGTGCACTGGCCCTTCCTGGCGTCGCCCGCGCCGAGTGCGGGAAGGTTTCTTTGGCCGAGATGAACTGGGCTTCGGCTTCGCTCATCACCAAGGTCACCGAGTTCCTGATGGTCCAGGGCTATGGCTGCGAAGTCACTCTGGTTCCTTCGGCCACCACCACGGCGATCACGTCGCTTGCCGAGAACAACGAGCCGGACGTCGTGCCGGAACTCTGGATCAACTCGGCACCGCTCTACACGAAGCTCGAAGCCGAAGGTAAGGTCAAGAAGGCCACCGATGTGTTCTCCGATGGCGGCACGGAAAACTGGTGGGTCCCGGACTACTTGGTGAAGGACCATCCAGAGTTGGCAACGATCGATGGTATTCTTGCCAATCCCGCACTGGTCGGCGGCAAATTCCACAACTGTCCTGATGGCTGGGGTTGCCGCATCGCCAACGACAATCTGATCAAGGCGTTCGAGTTCGACAAACACGGCATGGAGGTTTTCAACCACGGTTCGGGCGAAACTCTCTCGGCAGCCATGGCTTCGGCCTATGAGGCCAAGGAACCGTTCTTCGGGTACATGTACGGTCCGACCGCGGTTCTCGGCCGCTACAACATGGTGGCTGTCGACATGGGGCCGTATGATGCGGATATCCATGCCTGCAACCAGACCGTTGATTGCGCGACGCCTGGTAAATCGGCCTATCCCGCAGCTCCGGTTCTGACGGTCGTGACAGCCGATTTTGCTGAACGCAATCCGGACGTCTTCGATCTGGTCAGCAAGATCTCGTTTACATCGCAAGGGCTCAGCCAGCTGCTCGCCTGGCAGGCGGACAATGGCGCCTCGTCGGAAGAGGCCGCCGTCCACTTCCTGACTGAGAACAAGTCCACTTGGGAGGACTGGGTCAACGACGCAGCCCGCGAGAAACTCTCGGCCATTTTCAACTGATGAAAACGGAAGGGGCGAAGCCGATGGCTTCGCCCCTTCTTTCCTGAACGCGATAGAACCGGGGGCATAACGCCATGGCTACGTATGATTTCCTGTTCGACGGGCTGGGCTTGCGCGCCTGGTGTGGCGAAAAAGTCAGTTCCGGTGGTCCCATGACGATGGCGGAGTTGCTGGCCAAGAAGAACACCGGCAGTGCCGACACCGGTTTCAGTCTGGATTCGATCTGGAGCCTCCCGTTTCCCTCGCTTGACGAGCTCAACCGTGCATGTCCGGAGTTCGTGCGAACCCGGGATATGACAAAGGGCGTGGAAAACAGCTTTCTGGGCTTCAAGGACAGTCTCAAAGTGGTGCTCGATCCGCTCACCCAGCCACTCAGCTGGCTGCTTGAAGGTGCGCTCTACCTGTTCGGAGCGACCCCGTGGTGGCTGATGATCCTGTTTCTTGCGGCGGTTACCTATGCTGCATCGAAGTCGGTTCGGCTGATGGCTTTCGTGTCCGGCGTTCTTCTGTTTCTGGCCTTCATAGACCACTACCATTTCGCCATGGAAACACTTTCCATCATCTTTGTTTGCGCCTTTCTGTGCGTTTTGCTTGGCGTGCCGATCGGGATCGCCATGTCCCGCAGCGACAGGATGCAGAAGCTGATGATCCCGCTGCTCGACATGCTCCAGACACTGCCGACATTCGTTTATCTCATTCCGTTGATTTTCCTGTTCTCGGTCACCGAGCCAAAGCTCTATGGAATCGCGATTATCCTTTACGCAATTGTTCCGGTTGTCCGCCTGACAGATCTTGGTATCCGCCTCGTCGACCAGGAGGTGATCGAAGCGGCCAATGCATTCGGGATGACGAGGCGCCAGAAGCTGTACGGCGTCCAGATCCCCTTGGCGCTTCCCAACATCATGGCGGGTGTCAATCAGACAATCATGATGAGTCTGGCGATGGTGGTCATCGCCTCGTTGGTATCGGCCCCTGGACTGGGCGTGCTGGTGCTGCGTGGCATCCGAAATCTCGAACTCGGCGTCGGCCTCGTGGCCGGTTTGGGCATCGTGCTGCTCGCCGTCATTCTTGACCGGGTGACAAAGGCCGCATTGGCAAGGGTGAACGCCTCGACCAGCGTCGGCAGCCACTAAGGGAGATCAGCCATGAACAAGGAAGTCAGCATCTCCATAAAACACCTGTACAAGGTCTTCGGAGTATCACCGCAGGCTGCGATGAAGCATGTGCTGGGCGGCATGAGCAAGTCGGAGCTCATGGATAGTCACCGCCATGTGCTTGGACTGCGCGACATCAACATCGACATGCACGCCGGCGACATCACGGTCATCATGGGTTTGTCGGGGTCCGGCAAATCGACGTTGATCCGGCACATCAACCGGCTGATCGAGCCGACGGCGGGTGAGATATGGGTCGATGGCGAGAACGTGCTCGACTTCGGGGAAGACCGGCTGCGGCAAATGCGGCGAATGCAGATGTCGATGGTTTTCCAGCACTTCGCCCTGCTGCCGCATCGAACAGTGTTGCAAAACACCGGGCTGGCGCAGGCTGTCCGCGGCGAAAGCAGAGCGGGCTATGAAAAGGACGCGCATGAGTGGCTGGAACGGGTGGGCCTGAAAGGGCAGGGGCACCAGTATCCCCATCAGCTTTCCGGTGGCATGAAGCAGCGGGTCGGTATTGCCCGGGCACTGACCTCGAACGCGCCGATCATGCTCATGGACGAGGCTTTCTCTGCGCTTGATCCCTTGATCAGGACAGATATGCAGGACCTGCTTCTGGAACTTCAGCAGGAGCTGCGAAAGACGATCGTCTTTATCAGCCACGATCTCGATGAGGCGTTGAAGCTTGCCGATCACCTTGTCATTCTGAAGGACGGGATCGTCGTTCAGCAGGGCGAACCGCAGGAAATCCTTCTGCGCCCGAATGATCCCTACATCGTTGATTTCATCAGCGACATCAATCGTGCCCGGGTCCTGCGCGCCCGTTCGATCATGACGCCCGCCGACAAGGCAGGGAATGTGAACGTGTCCGGCGAAGTGGACGCTGAAAATACGCTGGAGGAAATCATCACCAGATCAAACGGGGATACACATCACAGTTACACCGTCATGGGTGACGGCAAGCCTATTGGGGTTCTCGACATGAAGACCTTGGTCAGGGCGCTGGTTCCGACGAGTGCTGCGAGTGATGGCATGAGAAAGCGGGCCACTTGAAACCCTGAGCAATCCCAAGAGTCGAAAGTGCTGCACTTGTGATGTGCTCCTCGAAGTTTAGACCATTTGGAACCGGATTTTTTCACTTGTGGTCCAGAGAATGGCAGGAGCGGGCCTTCCAGCGGGCGTCAAATATGGACGCTAAGAACCGCTCGGTGTTCCGTAACGCTCGTTTTGCTGCTTCGTATCGAGGTATTCTGCCCGTCGTCGCTGAACGACTGAAATGGGGCCGGAAGCGGACTGACTGTTCTCAGCGTTCAAAATAGTGATGGCGGACATTCGACGCGATCGCACCGATTTCTCCAACGGGCTCTGCCAAGGCGCAGACCAGGCTTTTGGAACTGGTGCTTTGCCCCTGACCGGACCTTGAATAAGCGGTCAATCGCTGAGCATCAGCTGCGTCAAAGCAATCATTGATGCAACGCCCAGGGCGCCGGACCGCCCAGGCCCGCAGGGCGCGACCACGCGGCAACGGAGCTGAAGCACTATCCTGTCTTTGCCCTCCGGGCGCCTCTACCGTGTGATGTCAGAACATGCGGCTGTCACGATAATCTCTACCTTGAGCGTATCGCGCGCCAGTCGCGCTTCGCCGCATGCGCGCGCGGGAGCTTGTCCATGTGGCACCCATGCATCCCACACAGCGTTCATTTCATTGAAATCCCTCATGTCGGACAGCCAGATGATCGCTTGGAAGATACGGTCTGGAGAAGACCCTGCCTTGGCCAGCAAGGCTTCAATCCGCGACAGGCAGTCTTTGGTTTGTTCCCCGACCGTCTGGCCATCGCCGACCTGTCCGCACAGATAGGCAACGCCGTTGTGCTTGACGATCTTGCTCATGCGTTGTCCGGTTTCCATCCGTTCGATCATTTTCTCACCTCAACTGTTTCCTATTCCGCCAAGGCGGCAATCTCGCCCAGTGTAACCGGCTTGAGTGGCGGGCGGACCCTGTAGTAACCGGTCGCATCCGGTGGGATTTTGTTCGTGTCGGACAATATCTGCGTTACCGAAAGTCCACAGAAGCGGCCCTGACAGGGACCCATCCCCGCGCGTCCGAACGCTTTGGTCTGGTTCGGACCGAGACAGCCCAGCCCGGCCATGCGCCTGATGTCGCCTGCAGTGACTTCTTCGCAACGGCAGATGATCGTGTCGTCGGACGGCGTCAGTGCGCCTGCATAGGGTGGATAGGCGCTGTCGATGAATGGCCGCGCAGCGCGTTCCGCCTCGAGGCCCCTTTGCAACAAACGGGCTGCGGCATCACGGTCCTTTTTCGTCATCGTGTCCAGATCACAGGCAATCTCCAGCGCAGCGATCTCGCCTGCAAGGGCGGCAGCTTTTGCCCCGCCAATACCGGCCCCGTCGCCGGCAATGAAAACGGTAGAAACGGCCGTGCGCCCCCATTCGTCACATACCGGTACAAAGCAGCTTTGTGTGTCATTCCATCGATGCGGAATGTCGATGGAGCGCGCAGCCTGAGTGTTCGGCACGACGCCGTGGTGCAGCAGAACAGTGTCGCACACAATATGGTGTTCGGTGGCGCCAATGCGGAACGTCACACCGCTTGCGGTTTGGTTCCCTTCGACCGCGATCTGCGAAGCGCCAACATGGCGGATTACGCCGGCGCGGCGCAAGTCCCAAAGCATCCGGAGTCCTTTGACAAGGTAGGGCCACCCGCGCAACGCGCCGCCGAAATGGCGCATTGACTTTGCCAGATCACTTTTCGTTTGTGTTTCGACAAGGGCAAGGGGTGGAACACCGGCTCGCACCATCTGGGCCGCGACAAGGTATAAAAGCGGCCCTGACCCAACCAAAACGGCACGTTCGCAGGCAATGCCCGATTGCTTGAGCAGGATTTGTGCTGCCCCGGCCGTCATCACGCCGGGCAAGGTCCATCCTGGCAACGGCATGGGCCGTTCCAGCGCACCGGTCGCCAACAGGATGCGTTTTCCCACCGCAAGTGCACCCTTGCCGTCCTGGCTAAAGGCGACGCGGGTTCCATCCTCGATCTGCCACACCACTGCGCCCCTCAGGTGGGTGATGTTTTCATGGAGCAAACCTTGGGTGAGCGTCCGGCCGTCAGTGAAGTCCTTTCCGAGAATAGGGCCGCGTGTCTTGCTGGCGCGGTCCACATCGCGGTAGATTTGCCCGCCCGGCGTTGGCTGTTCGTCCAGCACCAGAACAGACAATCCGGATTCGGCAGCGCGGCGGGCCGCAGACATACCGGCAGGCCCGGCGCCAATGACAATCAGATCGGTGCTATGCATCTGTGGCCCCATCGGTGGATGGCATCCCGATCTCCATGCCCGCACTCACTTGCACCATGCAGGCCTGACGATTCACCCCTTCAATTTCGAGAAGACAATCAAAACAGGCCCCCATCATGCAAAACGGTCCGCGAGGAGCGCCCGAAACCGGGGTATGGCGAAAGGGCATCACACCAGCAGCCAGGAGGGCGCCGGCAAGGTTTTCGCCCTGCGGCAGGCGAAGCTCGGTCGATCCGAAGCGAACGGTCACCTGATCGCCTTGCGGATCGATTTCACGAAACTTTGAATCGGGTTTCACTGAACACCTCCAAATTGGGCGCGGCGTTCGAGCCTTCGAGCCAGTCCGGCAAAAACCGGGCATGTGCTGCGGCAAGTGTAATTCCGCTGTGGCAGGTCACGAGATAGGCGCCCGGCATTTCGGGGCTTTCTTGATAAATCGGCAATCCATCGGGTGACAGGATCCGCAAAGCTCCCCAACTGCGTACAAGTTGGGCTTTGGCAAGCGCTGGATAGGCTGCGATCGCATTGGCTGCGAGCCCGGAAAGGCCGGGCTGCGTGACGGTGTCGTCAAGGCCCACTTCTTCGTTGGTGGCGCCGATCTGAATGCCGCCTTCGTCGACCTGACGCGCGATCAGCGATGGGCGATTGATGAACTTGGGTAGTTTTTCGGTGATCATGACCTGCCCACGCTGCGGTCTGATCGGTGCCGCAAAGCCCATCATCGGCCCCAGGGTGACAGCGCCAAGTCCGGCGGAAAGAACCGTCTTGCGTGCCCGCACCTCGGTCCCGTCAGCACAGCGAATGCGGAACAGATCGGTCTTGTCGACGCTCGTGACATGCTTGCCGTTCAGGATCACGCCGCCAAGACGGCGCACATCGTCCGCCAACGCCCGCAACAGCTTGAGCGGATTTGCGTGACCGTCCTGGTGATGCAGGATTGCGCCCACGACCTTGGAGCCGATTGCCGGTTCCTCGAGGCGCAGGGCATTGTGGCCGAGCACTTCATAGGGGTAATTGCCCCCAAGCTTCTCTTTCAGGATCTCATATTTCTCGACGGTGGTTTCGAGACTCTCTTCCGAGAAATGCAAATCATAGCCACCGTTTTGCTCCAACCCGACGTCATGGCCTGTCGCATCGCTCAATTCAGCGGCGAAACCGGCCCATGCAGCAGCGGATTCCTGCGACCATTGCGCATAGCGTGGCTGGTTCATGCCTTTGGACTGCACCCAGACGAGGCCAAAGTTGCCCCGGCTGGCGCGAAAGGATCCATCGTCGCCGTCAAGAACAGTAACCCGCAGCCCGCGCTTGAGCAGGCCCCAAGCCGTCGAGAGGCCGACGATCCCCCCGCCGATAATGGCATAGTCCGAAGTCATGAAATGTCTCTCATCGGTTGCGCGGGGTGACAGAAACTGCCACCCCGATGGTGGAGCTTACTTCCCAGCAGCTGCCACTTTGTCGAGGATGGCCTGACCCCATTCGGCACCGACATCTTCCAGCACGGACGGCCAGACTTCAGCGCGGACCTTTGCGGACATTGCAGCAAGGTCTTCATCTGAAAGCTTGGCCACTGTCGTGCCCAGATCATCGACCAAACGCTGCTCGTTGCGGCCCTGATCGGCTTCCGCCACGGTCCAGCGGGTTGCCTCGAAGGCTTCGGCCTGTTCTTTCAAGGCGGCCTGATCTTTTTCCGACAGGGCCGCGAGGCTCTCGTTGGAGATGATCATGTACCAGACTTCGAAATGCGTATTGGCCGGAATGTAGGTCTTTGTAACATCGCGGAAGGACGCATAGTACCCCTCAGCGCCCGATCCGATGACGCCATCGACAACGCCTGTCTGAACGGCGGTAAAGGCCTCGGAGAACGGGATCGGCGACGGGATGTAACCCAGTGCTTCGCCCGTCAACTGGAACGACTTGATGCCAGGCACGCGCACCTTGATGCCGCTCGGCGCGGTGCTGGCCGGATTGGGGTTTTCCACGTTCAGCGAAATACCGCCGAAATAGACCGGATAGGCAGCCAGCATGGTAATGTCTTGCTCGGCATAAAGCCCGGTCATGATGTCACGCACCACGCCGCCGGGACCATAAATCTTGCGCGCCTGCGCCCAGGTTTCAGCCATGTAGGGGAATGACGAGATTTGCATGCGGCGATCGGCTGCTGCTGCTGCAGGCTGTGTTGCCATGTCGAGCGCGCCGACACTGATCCGCTCTTGCACGGCTGTGTAGTCACCGAGGGCAGAGGCCGGGAAAAGCTGGATTTCAACATCGCCGCCGGTGGCGTCGGCAACCGAGGCCGCAAACGCGCGCAACTCAACGTCGATGGTGGCATCCTGCGGGCGCACGTGGCTCATCTTGAGGGTTTCAGCGATGGCAGGTGAAACCGCCATCAGGGTCGCAAGAGCGGTAGCTAGGATTCCGGTTTTCATGAGTCTCTCCTTGTTGTTGGTTTGGTCGTCTAAAAAAGGCCAGCTTCAGTATCCGAAGAGGCGCGGCAAATAGAGTGAAAGGTCGGGCCAGAACGATGTGAGAAACACGACGGGCACATAGCCTGTCACGATCAGGAACATCGCTGGCCGGATGACTTTGGTAACTTTGACTTTGCCGATCCGGGCACCGAGGTACAGGATCGAGGCATAGGGGGGCGTGACGCCGCCCATCGCCGTGTTGACGCCCATGATCGCCGCAAACTGAACCGGGCTTACCCCTATCGCGTTCATCAGCGGCAGCAGCAGCGGGGCGATCAGGATGATCGCGGTCACGTCGTTGACGACCATGCCGACCAGGAACAGCAGGATGTTTATGAAGATCAGCAACAGCACCTTGTTTTCCGTGATCAGAAATATACTCGACACGATTTGCTGCGGGATACTTTCGTAGACAAACATCTGACTGAGGATCATGGAAAAGAGGATCATGAACATGATCGCGCCAACGGCGGTGGCGGCCTCTTTGCCTGCGTCGAGAAAATTCGAAAGCCGCAGGCCCTTGTAGATCAGGAAACCGACCGGCACCGAGTAGATGACCGCAACAGCCGCCGCTTCGGTCGGTGTCATGATCCCGCCGTAGATACCGCCCAGAATGATCACCGGCATCAAGAGCGCCGGAAATGCGTGGATGCCGCGCTTGGCAACCTCGGTAGACAGCTCGCCGAATGTCGGTTTCTCATCAAGGACCAGATTGAACTTGCGGCTCATCCACAGGTTCATGATCGAAAAGCTGATCATGATCAGAAGACCCGGCCCGAGCGTAGCAAGGAAACAGGCGAGGATCGAAGTGTCAGTCACCCAGCCATAGACGATCATCGTGACCGAGGGCGGGATCAGCAGCCCGAGGATGGACGAGTTGGCAATCAGCGCAGTCGCATATTCGCGTGGATAGCCACGCTTTTCCATCTCAGGGATCAGGATGGGGCCAATTGCGGCGATGCCGGTCAGGCCTGACCCCGAAATTGCACCGATCACGGCACAGCTGACGGCCGCCACGACACCCAGCCCGCCCCGCACGTGACCGACAAATGCGTTCACAAATCGCAAAAGTGATGCCGCGATGCCGCTTTCAGACATGATCGTGCCAGCCAGCACAAACAGAGGAATCGCCAGCAGGATCGGGTTGCCCAGCTGCTGAACGCCCCACAGCATCATGCCCTTCATCGTCACATCTCCGATGAAATACATCACCATCAATGCGGCTCCGAAGCAGTAGGGCAGAGGCACGCCGAGTGTCAGTGTGACAACCAGAATGGCGATGGCAATGAGTGCGATCTCGATCATGCGACAGCTCCATTTTTCAAGGTGAGAATGTGCCGGATGAGATGCCAGGTTGTGTAAACCATCATCAATGTCACGCCTACGAGCAGTGCGACATCTGAGTAGAAGGTCGGGATGTAAAGCGTTGGGCTTTCGCGCCAGACGCGCCATGCATATTTGGTGTAATCCCAAGCCCAGCTGAGAATCCAAAGGCCGACTATCAGGCTGATGATTTCCCCGACAATGGCCAGAATTGTGTGGCCCCGTTCGGTTTTAAGGAAGATCTCAAGCACGTTGGCGCGGATATGGGTGTTCTCGCGGGACGCGTTGATCGCACCAAAGATGTAAAGCCAGATAGTCGGATAGAGCATCGTTTCTTCGAGCCCCATCACGGGGATCTGAAGCACGTAGCGAGTGATAACTTGAACAAACTGCCCAAGCGCCACGAAGCAGATCAGCCCTGTCAGCAAGACGGCTGCGAAACGATCCATGATTTGTCCCCACCTTGAATATCACCCGGTGAAGATCAATCATGGCTGGCCATAAAGCCAAATATAAAATATCGTTTAAGCCATAAATAGGATTTATATAATGCTGCCCAACCTCACGATTCGGCAACTTCAGACTTTCCGCGAGGTAATGCGCAGCGGGTCAATTTCAGAGGCAAGCCGCACACTTTTGCGTACGCAACCGGCGGTCAGCACGATGATCGCGAACATCGAGAAAGAACTCGGTTTCAGCCTGTTTGCCCGCGAGCACGGGCGGCTTACGCCGTCGCCGGAAGCGCACTATTTCCTGGAGGAAGCAGAAGAGGTTCTCGACCGGTTGGACCGGACCGTTCGGACGATGTCAGAGTTCGGAACGCTTGACCGCGGCAGCCTTCGGATAGCGTGTCACCCCGCATCTTCCGGCTTCTTCCTGCCGAAAGTCCTGGCTGAGTTTCTCAAGGGCAGGCCCGACGTAAAGGCAGACCTCATGATGCGCACCTCGCAGGTTGTCGAAGATATGATAGCCTCGCAGGAATACGACATTGGCTTGGCCGAAACCCCACTCCAACGCAGCTCTATCAAGATTGAATCCTTCAACCTTGAATGCGTGATTGCTCTTCCTGAATCGGGCCCTCTTGCGGACAACGATGTCCTGACGCCCACCGATTTGGAGAACTATCCCATGGCATTGCTTTTCGGTGATCACCCCGTCACCCTCGCAACTCAGAATGCCTTTTCCCAATGTGGTGCGACGCTGAACCGGCGCTTTGTGCTCAGAACGTTCCTGCCGTCGCTTCAACTTGTCGGTGCGGGCCTGTGCGGAGCAGTTGTCGACCGGATCACGGCTGCCACCAGCCCGGCTCCGGGGGTCGTGTTTCGCACATTCGCCCCCACGATCACCAGCAATGTTGCGCTTCTGCTTCCGGCACATCGACCTGCTTCGGTTTTGACAACCGCATTCAGGGATTACCTACGTAAGCAACTGATGCAGATCGAGAATACGTGCATCTCCAAAACCCCATGACCAGCCACGATTCTGCGTCTCGCCTGCGCCTGCCGGGCAAGAAAACGGCTGAGAAGAAACAACACAAAGCGCTAACAAACCATCGTCTTGAGAAACAGTTTCGAGCCCTCCGGTAGCAGCGGACGTGGAGCCTTCAGGCGCAGAGAACATCCGATTGCTGCCATTCACGCACCGCGCGACTTGTTGTCTGCTCAATCATCAGTCAGCGGACAAACCTGCCGCTGGTTCCGACTGCCGCAGTTTACGGCTTGTTTGACGCCCAGGCATCCAGCAGGGAAACGGCCATTGGATTTGCGGTGTCGGCATAAATTGCGACCTCCAGCAGTTCCTTGCCGAAACGGCTGGCAAGGGAGATCATCTCCCCGCTTTCGATTTCGCGGTACGCCATGCTGAATGGCAACCATCCGACCCCGATCCCTTTCAGGACCAGTTCTTTGATTCCGCTCGAGAATGCTGTTTCACAAACCGGATTGGTGCTGTGGCCTTGGGTGGAAAAGGACCGTTGGGCTTTGTTCAAGACCTCACCGAAATAGCTGTTGTCCGGATAGACGATTGCAGGCGTATCTGCGGAGATGTTCTTGTCTTTCTTGACGGCATAGCGCAGTGACCCGCCCACGACGGGGATGAGGTAATCAATACCCCACCTTGCGCGCCTCACGCTGGGACCAAATGGCAGGGGCCTTGTGCTCTCAGACTCGTAACAGAGCAACATGCTGGTATCGCCGCGCAGAAACATCGTGACGCAATCGCGCAGGTTGCCGGCCCGTATCCGGATCTTGAGCGCCGGAAAATGGTGTTTGGCCCGCAACGCCATGTCCGGGAGGGTCGAAACAATCGGTGCGTGTTGGGCCGCAATGGATATGGTGGAGCTGGCCGGTTCGAAATGGACTATCCTGGTCCGCAGATCACGGATGCGGTTGACCAGGGCGCGGATCTCGGCCTCGTTGCTCACCAGCGCCGAACTGATCTCGACACGGTTTGTTCCGCGCTCGAGAACGGTCACCCCCAGCCAGTCCTCAAAGCTGCGAATACGCCTTGAAAAGGCTGGCTGCGTGATGTTTCGCCGCGCCGCCGCACGGGTCAGATTGCCTTCCTCCAACAGCACCAGAACGTCGTCGAGCCACTGCATATCCATGACAAGCATCCTTTGCTCAAAGCATATGTATGGGCAGCCCAAGAAAAAAGCATTATTTTTTTGCCTGACCATTGGTGATGGTTTGTCTCGATAGACTGAGAGGAACCTGAGGCGTGACCGAAGCAAACCCGAAGATTGAATCCGAGACAAAGGTCTCGCCGGAAATGACGATGAGCCTTTGCAAGGATTTGTCGATCGCCTTGGCCAGGTTTCCAAAAGTCCAGCTGGGTCATTTTCCAACCCCGCTGGAGCCGATGGACCGGTTGAGCGAGATGCTGGGAGGTCCGCGTCTGTGGGTGAAGCGTGATGATTGCACCGGGCTCTCGTCTGGCGGGAACAAGACCCGCAAGCTGGAATACCTGATGGCGGATGCGCAGGATCAAGGATCTGACACGATCATTACGCAAGGCGCCACTCAATCCAATCATGCCCGCCAAACTGCCGCTGCGGCTGCGAAACTGGGTATGGGCTGCCACATCTTGCTGGAAGACCGGACCGGGTCAAGCGAGACCAACTACACCTTGAACGGCAACGTTTTGCTGGACCGGCTGCATGGTGCATCGGTCTCCAAACGCAACGGCGGCGCGGACATGAATGCCGAGATGGAGGCGTTGGCCGAAAAGCTGCTGGAACAAGGCAAAAAGCCCTACATCATTCCCGGCGGCGGATCGAATGCCATCGGGGCTTTGGGCTACGTCAATTGCGCACGGGAGCTGGCCGAACAGGCTGCGAGCACGGGGTTGAACATTGACGCGCTGGTGCATGCGACGGGCAGTTCTGGAACACAGGCCGGGCTTGTTGCCGGGCTGGCCGCGATCCGCAGCAACATGCATCTGCTTGGAATTGGCGTGCGCGCGCCGCAGCCGAAACAGGAGCAGATGGTCTTTGATCTGGCCCAGCGGACGGCCGACCATCTCGATACTGGTCTCACAATTCAGCGTAGCGATGTCCGTGCCAACTGCGATTATGTCGGTCCGGGCTATGGCTTGCCGACGGATGGCATGATCGGGGCGCTTAAACTGCTGGCCCAGACCGAGGGGCTTTTGTTTGACCCCGTCTATTCCGGCAAGGGCCTGGATGGGCTGATCGACCAGGTCCGCAAGGGATATTTCGAAGGCATGAACAATGTCGTCTTTCTGCATACCGGCGGAAGTGCGGCACTGTTTGGCTATCCCGATATTTTCGGGCTGCCGGGCTATTCAGACCAATAAACCAAACCCCAACAAGGAGATTGCCAAAATGTCACTTAAAGCCACATTGCTGACTGCAACCCTGCTCAGCGCAATCAGTGCTCCGGCCCTGGCCGAAAGCGTCAAGATCGGCGTGCCTACATGGACCGGCGCTCAGGCCATTGCGCATGTCCTGGGAGCCGTCGTCGAACACCGCATTGGCGGTGAGGTTGATTATGTTCCCGGCAACAACGCGACCATCTTTCAGGCGATGGACCAGGGCAAGGGCGACATTGATGTGCATCCGGACGTCTGGCTGCCAAACCAGGAGAGCTTTACCAAGCAATATGTGGATGAGGCAGGCACTGTGACGCTGTCGTCCAATCCCTATGAGGGCAATCAGGGTTTTTGCGTTTCCAAGGATTTTGCGGCGGCCAACAACATCACCGACATCGCTGACCTGGGCCGGCCGGATGTCGCGGCACTGATGGACAGCGACGGCAACGGCAAGGGCGAGATGTGGATTGGCGCACCAGGTTGGGCCTCTGCCAATGTGAACGAAGTCAAGGTCCGCGACTATGGCCTGCTGGACTTCATCGAGCCGGTCCGCGCCGAGGAAAGCGTCAAGACCGCCCGCATCAAGGATTCGATCGCAAAAGGAGAGGGCTATGCCTTCTATTGCTACGAGCCGCACGCGGTCTGGTACATGTTCGATGTCGTGATGCTGAGCGAGCCGACCTATGACCCGGCGAAATATGTGATGATCCAGCCATCGGATGATGCCGATTGGTACGAGAAGTCCAAAGTGGCAACCAAGGATGATCTGAAGAAGGTACAAATTGCCTGGTCAAACTCGCTGCCGGAACGCTCGCCCGCGATTGCGGAATTCTTCCAGCGGTTTTCCCTCACGGCCGATGATGTAAGCAGTTTTGCTTATGAAATCAGCGGCAAAGGGCGTGATCCTGCTGAGGTCGCAAAGGAGTGGATGGAAGCAAACCCTGAACGCGTGGATGCATGGCTGGGCCTGTAACACCGCGATGACGTGAAGAAGAACGGATGGTCCCGGCTCGGGCCGGGATCATCTTCTTGCGGTCAGACCACCAGCTTACGGAACACCCTTGCCATGAGCGATGAAACCGTCATTGAAATTTCCAATGTGTGGAAGATTTTCGGTGCCAACCACCGGGAGGCTTTGCGCGCCATCCGTGAGGAGGGCCTAGACAAGGCGCAGGTTCTGGCCAAGTACAATGCGGCCGTGGGGGTGGCCGATGTCAGCCTGTCGGTGAACCGGGGCGAGATCTTTTGCATCATGGGTCTGTCGGGCAGCGGCAAGTCCACACTGGTGCGCCATTTCAACCGCTTGCTGGAACCCACCGATGGCAAGATCCTGGTTGAAGGCACCGATGTCATGGGCCTTGATCCGAAGGAATTGCGGACCTTCCGAAATCGCAAGATCGGCATGGTGTTTCAGAATTTTGCGCTGATGCCGCATCGCTCGGTGCTGGACAATGTCGCGATGCCGCTGGAAATCCGGCAGGTCAGCAAGAACGAACGGATGCGGCAGGCCGCCGCGATCCTGGACATTGTCGAGCTCAGGCCATGGGGCGCGAAGTTTGCCCATGAATTGTCGGGTGGCATGCAGCAGCGCGTCGGTCTTGCCCGGGCATTGGCCGCCAACCCGGACGTTCTGCTGATGGACGAGCCGTTCAGCGCGCTTGACCCGCTGATCCGCCGGCAGTTGCAGGACGAATTCATCCGGCTGTCGAAGATCCTCAAGAAGACCACGGTCTTCATTACCCACGATCTGGACGAAGCCGTGCGTATCGGCGACCGTATTGCCATCATGCGCGACGGGCGGCTGGTGCAGACGGGAACTGCCGAAGAGATCGTGATGAACCCGGCTGATGATTATGTTGCCGATTTCGTTGCCGGTATTTCCCGGCTCAAGGTGGTTCACGCCCATGCGGTGATGCAGCCCCTTGATGCCTATACCAGCGCCAATGGCCCGCCGGATCCGGACGCGCCGAGAGTGCAGGCGGACGAGACGCTGAGCACGCTCATCAATCTGGCAATCGACAATGAAAGCGCAATTCTGGTCGCCAGCGAGGGGCAGGACATCGGCGTCATCACCCGAAGCGATATTCTGCGCACTGTTGTTGAAGGGACCGAAATGTCATGAGCGACACTTTGCAAAACCCTCTGGAAGCCACAGACACCGAAGCCGCGCTTGCCTATGCACAAGAGCGGCGTGACAACATCCGCCGCTTTGTCCGCACCAATCCGGACTACTACATTGCCCAGTTCGACAAGATCGGCGAGAGCGCAAAATTCACGCCGACATTCAACCTGATGGCGGGCCTGTTCGGCCCTGTCTGGTTCGGTGCGCGCGGCCTGTGGTCCTGGGCGATGCCGTTCCTGATCCTCGAAACGCTGGCTATGGTCCAGATGGCCCGCGGCCTGTTTGGCGATCTGGCGGCAGATGCCTTTGCCCGGATCGCCTCGATCGAGGGAACACTCGATCTGCGCCGTCAGCAACTGGCAGCCGCAATCGAAAGCGGATCGGACAAGGTCGATGTCTATCGGCGCACCGTTGAATCCCTGGAGGCCGCCATTGGCGGTATCAAGGCAGAGGCCGCTGCCCTGTCGGAGCAAGGCGTCACGATTGCGCTGGGCGGTCTGATCCTTCTGATCGCGGTCAAGGCCGTTCAGGCGACGGTGGCCAACTGGGCGCTTGAGGCGCGGTTTTCCGAGTGGCTGTCCAACCCGGACATCCGGTCCGGACTGCCGGTCAGCCATATCGTCCTGAGTGCGGTTTTCATGGCCCTGATCGCCGTTGCGGCCATGGTACATTACAGCTTTCCGGGGCGGTTCAGCCTGCTGACCGAGTTCCCGACCGATCCTGACTACCGGCTGGTCAGCATCGATTGGGTCGAAGCTTTCTTTGCCTTCTGCGTGGCCAATGGCGAGGCGCTGTTCGACTTCATCACCTACGGCATACGCTTGATTCTCGACGCGCTGGAGCTTGTGTTTGTCAGCACCCCCTGGATCGTCATCGCCAGCCTGATTGTCCTTCTCACATGGCTGACAGCGGGAGTCCGGACGGCGATCTGGTCGGCGGCGTTCCTGTCCTACATGGGGCTCTTGGGATTCTGGGACAAGGCGATGACGACGCTGGCGCTGTTGGGCACCGCTGCCTGCCTTTCGATCCTGATCGGTATTCCGCTCGGGATGTTTTGCGCCCGGCGTCCACGTTTTTATGCGTTCATTCAGCCGATCATGGATTTCATGCAAACCATGCCCGCCTTTGTATTCATGATCCCGGTCATTGCATTCTTTGGCACCGGCAAACCGGCGGCGGTGGTCACAACCATGATCTTTGGTGGCACCCCTGTTGTGCGCCTCACCGTGCTGGGCCTGCGCGGCGTGCCCGACAGCGTGCGGGAGGCGGCAATATCGTTTGGCGCCAACAAGTGGTACCTGCTGACCCGCGTTGATCTGCCGCTGGCCAGCCCGTCGATCCGGGCCGGTATCAACCAGACGATCATGCTGTCACTGGCAATGGTTGTCGTGGCGTCCCTGATCGGAGCCAAGGGGCTGGGAGAGGACGTGCTGGAAGCGCTGCAATACGCAAATGTGGGCCAGGGCATTCTGGCCGGATTTGCCATCCTGTTCTGCGCCATGATCCTTGACCGCATTGTCCAGGGCCAGCGCAAGTGACACCGCTGGTTCTGGTTCATGGGTTCATGGGCGGAAGCGCGCAATGGCAGGCGCAAATCGCCGCTTTCTCAGGAACATACGACGTCATCGCCGTTGATCTGCCCGGGTTTGGCGCAAACAACCATTTGCCCGCCCTTCACTCCATCAGCGCTTTTGCCGAATGGGTCATTGCGGAACTCAGGCTCAGGGGCGTTGACCGGTACCATCTTCTCGGCCATTCGATGGGCGGCATGATCGTGCAAGAGATGGCTCGTATGGATCAGGATCATATTGATCGACTTGTCCTTTATGGCACCGGGGCGGTCGGTGTCTTGCCCGGCCGGTTCGAAACAATCGAGCAAAGCAAAGCCCGCGCCAGGGTAGACGGCGCCAAGGCAACGGCGCGGCGCATTTCGGCAACCTGGTTTCTGGATCGGGAAAACGCGCCCGCCTTTGAAGCCTGCGCGGCGGTTGCTGAGAAAGCTGCGCCCGAAGCGATCCAGGCTGGTCTGGATGCGATGCAAGGCTGGCGGGGCTCAGATCTGTTGCACGACATCAAGTCGGAGGCCCTGGTGATCTGGGGCGACGGGGACCGGACCTATCCTTGGCAGCAGACCCAGTTGCTATGGACCGAAATCCCCAAGGCAAGGCTTGCTGTTGTGCCCAATTGTGCCCATGCCGTTCATCTTGAAATGGCGGATATCTTCAACCTGCTTGTCTCCGATTTTCTCTCAAGATAGATACGATGCTCCTTTCCGGTCAGCTTAGGGTTCGTCGTCGCGGAAGCGCAATAAGAGCGTCTGTTTTCCCCAGTACTCTAATTGGAATTTCGCCTTTTTATTGGTTGTGGCGCAAAGCTTTGGAGCGCTCCAAGGATCTGCTTCATCACATGGCACACAAGATTTCGCCTGTAGCGAAAGTCTGCTCCCTGCTCAGTCTTTCAGGCCAAGCTGTACATAAGCGAAGGTCCGCTTCCCGCGCGTTTCGACAAGATCGACCTGCCAGATGAACGCCTCAAACCTCCAAAACATCGAACAATGTCGCTGTCGTTGGCGGTGTCTGCTTTCTGGATAAGATAGAGCTGGCCTCAATGGCCGGCTTGGGGGCGCGCAAAGCTGCCGTTAACTGAAAAGCAGCTAAAATCGGCTTCAAGCCGAAAGGGCCACCTCAGGGAATTACACGAGGGGAGAGATGGGGTTTGTGTGCTATAGAATGTCCAAGTATATGTACTAAAAAGAATAAGGTTGTAATATCTTAAGATGCGGAAAAATAAAGAGAAAATTAATTGAATGGGTGCGTCTCGACCGCACCGAAATCACCCGCTCCGGCGGGTTTTTTTGTGCCTTCAGGCTGCCGAACGCCAAAAGGACAGGGGCCGTTTGACTGGCCGTCTGTCCCTTCAGCTTCGTGTGAGTTTGGCGGTGTCAGGCGGCGATGACTGCGCGCATCATCCACAGCGCCTTCTCATGGAAAGTCAGGCGCGCTGTCAGCATGTCTTCGGTGACCGAATCGTCGTTTTCGCCGGCATCCCCGGCAGCCTTGCGCATGTCGCGAACGGCCTGCTCGTGCTCCTTGATCAGGTCGGCGACCATGGCCTGCGCCGATGCCAGGTCGACGTCGGACTTGCCTGGCGCAAACGATTGGATCGTCTCGATATTGACCGGCGCCAGGTGACCCAGGGCGCGGATACGCTCGGCGATGATGTCGGTTGCGCCAAACAGCGCATTGTAGTGCTCTTCGGTCAGCTCATGGATCGGCTTGAAGATCGGGCCGACAACATTCCAGTGATAGATATGGCTCTTGATCGTCAACCGGTAGGTTGCAGCCAGTATATCGGAAAGGTCTTTCGCCATCGACTTGCGGTAATCGGCCTTCAGCCCGGTGTTGATCCGGTCATTCGAGGGCTCGGGGGTCAGGCTTGCGAGTGCGGATTTTGCCATGGGTTGGTTCCTTTCTGCGGGGTCCTGTTTGAGCGGAGGATTTAGTTGCTGGGCGCGACGTTCAGTGCGCTGTGCTGAGGTGCCGGCGACGCCGTTTCCGGGTGCGGTTCCATGAAGGCGGTGGCGCCGTCATCGGCAACCGCGCCCCAAAGCACGGTGCCGGCAACAACGGCGAGCAACAGGCTGATGGTGAGAATGGCGAGCACCGGCTTGCCCTGCCGCGCCTGGCGTATCCTGACTGGATCCTGCGGGCTGAGTGGATCGTTTGGTTGGTTCGGGTAGATCATGAAGAGGTCTCCTTTCGTGGGCTCAATCACGGCTCGAGCGGGCCATCGACCCGGCGAGAGCGCCGATCATCAAGCCGGCGACAATCGCCGTCGTCTTGTTTTGGGCAATGACGGTTGAAACGGATGTCACGGCCAGAGCCGAGGCGTTGCGGGCCAGGGCCGAGGCCATGCGGCGGCGTGCGAAGCGACGAAGCACGGCACGCACCGCGATCGCCAGGATGCCCAGACACAGCGCGAGCCCGGCAGCTGCGAGCATTCCGGCAATGAGGCCGTAGGTCTCAGCCACGAAAAGCGCGAACGCGCTGAGCAAGGCAGCGCTCGCCAGCAACGCCATCAGGCAGACGAACCCGATCAGAACGGCATCACGGCGCAACTGCCGGGCCTTTGTCCCGGCATAGGCCGAGACAAGGCTGGTGAGGGGAAGGGCCGGGGTCATGATCGCTTTACCGGCGCATCAGGATGGCGGCCAGGAAACCGGCGGCGACGGCGACGCCGAGCGACTGAAGCGGCTTCTCGCGGACGGTGGTGCTGACCTGTTTTTCAGCACGCGAAAACTGCTTGGACATGTCGGCAACCAGCTGTTCGCTTGACCTGAGCAACTCGTCGACCTTGTTTTCTGCCGCCTCGCGAGCGACGCCGGCCTGCACCGAGCCTGCGCCCGCAAGCGCCTCTCCAAGTGCCGTGAGCTCATCGCGAATACGCGTCGCGCGGTCGGCAATATCGGTGACCACCGGGTTTGCGCTGCCGTTGGAACGGGTGGATTTGCTGGTTGTAGCCATGGTGAAAATCTCCTTCTTGGGGTTCGCTTTCTCAACGTTTCGCAGCCGCCAAGGTTCCATTCGTTCCCGATTTTTTCTGCGGGATATTCTCAAATAAAATGGCCGCCGGAGTGTTCCGGCGGCCATCCAGGCAGGGGGTAGTCAGGGAGGGTTGGGGAGCGAATTAGCTAGCGGGAACCAGCAGGATCACGCTGTCACGCTCGGACGCCCAGGACTCCTTGGAATATTCCTTCTGGGCTTCAAGCTGTTCTTCGGTGAACGGCGTGAACACGGTCAGCTCGCCATCGGCGTCGGCAAGAATGTCGAGGTTCTCCGGAGACACGGCAACCTGCTTTTCGCCAATTCCGAGGAAGCCGCCGACATCGAGGATGAAGCCTTCCACCTTGTTGTCGCTGGTCAGCAGCACGTCACCGATTTCGCCGATGTTTTCGTCATTGGCGGCATAGACGGTGCGGCCGATCAGGTTCTCGGCGCTGAGCTGGTCAGTGGTGACCGGTGTCATTGCCGAACGATCGAAGCCCATCGTGCTTTCGGTCTTCTGTTCCGCGGTTTCGACAGCGCTTTCACCCTGCGAGATGTTCTCGGCCGTCTTGTCTTCGGCCGTCATCTTGGTGGAGGCGTCCGTGCCGGCTTCAGCCATGGTGTCTTCGGCGTAAAGCGAATTGCGGTCGAATGCCGGAGCTGTTTCGAGCTGCTCGCGGCTCATGTTGGCAACCAGCCAACGCTCGCCGTCACGCTCGACCCATTCGATGGTGTCATAGGTCACGGCGACATCCTTTTCGCCAATGCCGAGAAAACCGCCGACGCCGACGATCACGGAGGCGACCTTGCCGTCCTGGTCGATCACGATGTCATTGATGTCGCCGATCATGTCGGCATCCTCGGACGAGGAAGCGTAGACCGCCGAACCGATCAGGTTGCTGGCGAGATTGTGACCCATATGCATGGCGGCATCCTTGTCGGTCATGACAACGGTTTCCGTACCAGTGGTGGTTGTTTGAGTGTGGCTGGCCGCGAACGCGGACGTGGTAATCAGGGTTGCGAGCGCGGTGCTGGCCAAAAGCATCTTGAACATGGTAATTTCCTCTTTGCATCGAAAGGTGCCCGCCGGGCTGGACCGTGTGTGAGAGCGCTGGACCGGCTCGGCGGCGTGTACAGGGATTAAACGCTGCCCTGGGATCAAGGTTCCAGCTTGCCTCAAATTTTTTTGATCGATTCGATTACCGGCGCGCACTGGAAGCGCCAGAGCTGACCGGAACCGCATTGCGGATCACCGCATAGGCAATGAGCAGGAACGGCACGGCCAACAGTCCGCCTGCCGGTCCCCAGAGCCAGAGCCAGAAAGCCAGTGACAGGAACACGAAGAACGGATTGAGCGTTACCGAGCGTCCGATGACCTGTGGCGTGACGAACTGCGCCTCGATCATGTTGAGGATCAGGTAGGCGCCCATCGGCAGGAAGATGGCCGGAGGTGAATCCCATGTCGCCAGGCCGACGCCAAGCAGGATGGCCGCCATGATTGCCGGGCCGATATAAACGACATAGTTGAGGCTGAAGGCGAGCATGCCCCACAGAAATGGCTGCGGCACATCCAGCAGCCACATGGTGAAGGCCGTCGCAGCACCCAGGGCCGCGTTGATCACAGTGATCGACAGCAGGTAGCGCGACACGAACCATTCGGCGTCCCGGAACATCCGTGCCGTTCTGAGCCGCGAGCGGCGGCTGAAGCACAGCGACAACACGCTCGCGCGGATCGAATGGCGGGTTGCCAGGAAGAAATAGAGGCTCGCCAGAAACAACACGATCTGTGCCACCAGGGTCGGAGCCAGCGTGGCGATTTCCTCAACCGCGGAATTGTCGGCGATGTCGACGGTCATCTCGGCCTTGCCGCCGGCTATGGTGCGGATCTGCTCCTGAACGCCGCCCAGCGTGTCGAACACGGTGCGCCAGTTGACCAGGTGCCGCTGCATTTCATGCCAGATCTCCGGCAGTCTCTCGGTCCAGATTGACAGCGGCATCGAAAACAGTGCCACTGCCGCGGCAATCAGACCGAGAAAGAGGACAACGACGGTCGCTGCAGCCAGTGACGCCGGAATGAAGCGCTCGAGTGCGGTGGCGACCGGGGACGCCATCAGCCCGGTGATGACCGCTAGGCAGACGGGCGCCAGGAACGGCTGAGCATGGTCGAGGGCTGCGAAGGCCGCCACCAGCCCGGTGATGATGATGGCAATCCGCGCCGCGGACTGCAAGCCGGCGTCCATGCCTGACTTGGCGGCGATGCGAACCACTGGCGGTTCCAAGCTATGAAGGCGCCTCATGCGGATATTCCCCGTGCAAACAGGGACAATGCGGCTCAGGGCCTTTGGTTCCCGGCGCAGCTGGTTTTACCGGCCGGATTGGACAATCAGCCAAGCCGCAGCTTTTCGCTGGTGCGGGTGGCGGGATGCGGGGGCGAAGTTGACGCCCTGCTGATCGCCGGGCTTGTCAGTTGTATTTCGACGTTCCGGTGCGCGGGTCCGCCGTCACCCGTGCGTAAGGCACGGTAATGGTGACATCGATGCCATGCGCGTCGGGCGTGATGCTGATCGATCCGCCGAGTTCGACCCGCATCGTCGCATCCAGCAGCTTGGTGCCAAATCCGCCTCGGCGGGTCAGGGCATCGGAATTTTCCGCGTCCAGCTCGGTCTCGCTGCGTTCGCGCCAGGAAAAGATCAATTGGTTCTGATCTTCGGCGTTCGGTTCAACGCGCCACCAGATATCGAGCTCACCGGTTTCAGATCGGGCCGATCCATATTTCAGCGCGTTGGTGGCCAGCTCATGGAAGGCGAGGCCGAACGCCTGTGCGGCGGCCTCGTTGAGCTCGATGTCGGGGCCGCGAAGCTTGTTCTCGTTGAGATTGTCGCCGAACAGCTGCCTGAGTTCCTGGGCCAGCAGCGTCTTGAGATCCGCGCTTTGCCAGGCGGTCCGCGCCAACAGATCCTGCGAGGCCGCCATTGCCTGCAGCCGCGCGCTGAAGGATTGGGTGAATTCGCTCAGGCTTTCGGCGGACCGCGCGGTCTGCCGCGACATCGCCAGGACCCTGGCAATCATGTTCTTGATCCGGTGCTTCATTTCCTGGAGCAGGAACTCCCGGTCGGTCAGCGCCCGCTCGGTCTGTTGCCGAAGCGCTTCGCCGACCTCGATCGAGCGCTGCTGGGATCGTGACGATGCCGCAAGAGCTGCGGCCAGCAACAGCGCGGCGATCGCCAGCATGATGGTCCGGGTCTGGTCGACCGGTGGCCGGTAGCTTTCAGACGCACTGATCCTGATCGCCCAGGTGCGTCCTGCAACTTCAATCGACATCAACACCGGAGGCGCCGCATCCATGCGTTGGCTCGGCTGTCCCGGCGATTGGAAAATCAAGCTCGTCTGGCTCGGTTCGCCATCCCAGGCGGTCAGGTGGACGGGCAGGAATGGGGAGCGGTTCAGGGCTGATTCAAACAGATCTGGAATGCGGAATGGCGCGTAGACAAACCCGAGAGGCCGGCCGGAGTTTGCCGCGAAATACGGCGTGTAGATCAGGAACCCTGCCTGCGGATTTTGTGAATCCTCCTGCACCAGTTCCACCGATCCCGATGCCCGCAGCCGCTGCTCGGTAAGGGCTGCGAGAATGGCCGCCCGGCGCGTTGGCTGGGAGTACATGTCATAGCCCAGTGCCTTGGTATTGGCTTCGTTGGCTGGTTCAAGCAGGACGATGGGGGTGCGGTACTCTTCATCGGTCTCGGGCCAGGGCGCGCGCGCCAATCCGTAATTCTGTTCAAGTTCAGCCGAAATGGCCTGATCCGATTGCGGCCCGGTCTCCACGTAGCGTGCAAATCCGATCCCCTGCACCCCGTTGAACTGCTCGGTCTTCTGCAGATAGCTGACGAAGGTCTTGAACCCCTTGGCAGTCGGTACCTGGCCCGTGGCCTGGAAGTGGGCCTCGACAGACTTGATCAGCAGCATGTGGTTTTCGATACGGTCCCCCACCCGTTGAACGACGTCCTCGGCAATGGCGGCAAAGGTCAGCCGGTTGGCCTGGTCGATGGTGTACCAGGATGCAAGCGCAGTCAGCATCCCAACGAGCGCCACAACAACGAAAACCAGCGCTGGCTGAAGCCGGTAAAACAAGTGCAGGCTGTCATTGAGAGTGCGTAGCGGCAACCACCGAAGCGGTTTTCTTGCCTTTCGCAGCAGTGTTGGGAGCACGGCGGGTATAATGCACCTCCAGGGACGTCATTCTGATCATCAGTAGTTGTTGCCGGACCAAGCCAGACACGCGTGGCACCAGTAGGACCTCGCCGGTTGCCTGTCTATTAAATAGGTTAAGTTATGGCCTCAGGTTTTGGATGTCTACCTTTGGACACTGAGGCTGTCATTCTCGGCAGAAAACTCCATCAGAAAGCGTTCGTCGAAATCGGCGAAACTGGTTGATCTGGCGATTTCGGGAAATGTTACCACACCCTTTTCCATCTTCAGCAGGTTTTCCTTGCACAGGCGACTGAGCGAGCGATTGACGTGAACCGTCGACAGCCCCATGCAATCGCCGATCTGTTCCTGGGTGAGTTCGAGCTCGAAGCCTTTGGCGTCTGCCAGGCCGACCTGTTCCAGCCGTATCCACAGTTCAAGCAGGAAATGCAAGATTCTCTGGGCCGCGGTACGCGCGCCAAGAGAGACCTTGTGCTCGGAGAGAATGTTCGCGTGGCGCACGGTCATCCAGTCAAGCCCCGAGGCCAGCACCGGAAACCGCCGGTGGATTTCGAGAATGCGCACGGGTTCGATCAGCGCCAGCGATGTCGTGGTCAGCGCGGCGGCCGAGTAGATCGAGGAGTGATTGAAATTCAGGTGCAAGCCGATGAAATCGCCGGGCAGCGACACGCCGATGATCAGCCGACGTCCGGCCGGTGTGATCTTGTACCTGATCACCCAGCCGCGCCTGACAAGGTAGGTCGCGCGCAGCAGTTCACCGTCGGCGATGAACTCGTCGCCCTTGCCGACAGTCGCCTGGTTGACCTGCATGGTCTCGAGATAGTCAACCTCTTCGGAGGTCAGCAGCACGGATCGTCCAAGCCGCCGCACAAGCGGGCTTGCATCCTTCGGGATGGCGCTCTGGTTGCTGGATGGCATGGACGGACCTTCACATGAAAATGAGGTCCGGCAAGGGGAGTGCCGGACCTCGGGAAGCGGAAGGGATCAATGGCGGCCGAGCCAGCTGTCGATTTCACGCTCGGCGTCGTCGCGGGTCTTGCCGTAGCGGGCCTGGATCTTGCCGGCCAGCTCTTCGCGGCGGCCTTCGATGACGTCGAGGTCGTCGTCAGTCAGCTCGCCCCACTGGGCTTTTGCCTTGCCTTTGTACTCGTTCCACTTGCCTTCAACGATATCCCAATTCATCTCGGTTCTCCTGGGTTGAATGAAACTGTCAGCCGGCTTTTCGTTTTCGCTGCCGGCCTGTCTTAACAACGCGATTGGCTTAAATTGGTTCCGTTGTTTTCGCGGATTTGGACGTTATTGCCAGACGAAATTGCCAGACGAAATCCGACTGGCACACGCGCCGTCAATTCAGAGTGCGGGTGGCTCCGGGAACTTCGGCGCGGGCGACCGACTGGATGGCCAGGTGCGGGTTGACCAGTTCAAGCGTGACCTCGATTTCCCCGCCCTGGGTCACATCCCAGACGATTTCGGCATCCTCGTAAAACAGCGCCGGATCAACTTCGACGCACTTGCCGAACGACTTTTTCCGAGATGCGGACAGCGTGGACACTGCCGGGGCCAATTCCGCCTCGCATTGCTCCACCGTTTCATAGGCGAGAGCAGGGGCGGGGTATTCTTCACAGGTTTGAAGATTGTCGCTGCAGGCGATCAACAGCATGAATGCCGCGATATGTTCCATGACGGTTCTCCTTTGAAGGACAACGTCAGGGCATCATGGAAGTTCCACTCTATGGGACAGCCATGTGCCGAATATCAATTGAACAATGAGGACTGGATAGCAGTCGTGGCTGGTCATGGCGCCCCGAACGAGGCCGCTTGCCTTGAAGCCGCCGGTAGCGCCGCAGAGGGGCGCATGTGCCGAAATCCCTTGAGCGCGAACGCGTTCAGCGATCGGCGGTCACTTCATACTGGCTGTCAGGAATGGTCAGCTGATAAACCATCCGGTCCGGCCCGGTTTCATGCTGGACGCTGGCGGAAAGCGCCTGCGGCACGATGCGCCCCAACACGGTTCTGGCAAACCCGTTCCTGGCGGTCGTCTGGTTTTCCGACTCCGCAGGAGCTTTCGCGAAGCTCTCGGTCCAGGTCACGATCAACTCGCGCATTCCCTGTTGGTTGCGGTTTTCCCTGGCCGAAAGTTCGACCGTGCCGCCGGCCGGGCCCAATGCGCCGCGGGCAAGGGAATCGATTGTCAGTTCGTGCAGCGCGAGCCCCAGGTGCAAGGCGGCGTTGGGGAACAGGTAGGCATCCTCTCCGACCATCACGAAGCCGGATGGCAGATCTCCCATCAACGGCTGCATCTGGGATTTGGTCAGCGCGAACAGTTCGGCTCCGCGCCAATCCGAAGCCGTGACCAGGTCCTGAGACTGTGCCATCGACTGCACCCGGTTGCGGAACGCCAGCAGGAAATCATCAAGCCCCTGGGAGTGGCGTGCGGTCTGGGACGCCACCGACTGAATGATCGCCAGCAGGTTCTTCGAGCGATGGCTCAATTCGCGCAACAGCGTCTTGAGCACGGTTTCGCGGTATTTCAGGTCGTCGATGTCGATGATGGTGGTGAAGATCCCGATGACATTGCCTTCGATGTCGGTGTCGGGCTCGATATTGAGCATGTACCAATGACGATCCTTATCGGAATCGCACAGTATCTCGATCTTGTTGGCTGTGCCGGTGTCGATCACGCTGTGCTTGGCAGCGATGATCTTGGCTGCTTGCTGCGGGCTGAAGATGGCTTCGTCGGTGCGGCCCTCAAGGCTTGAGATGTCCGGCCATGTGTCGGGAAGGTTGGCGGCAAACCGGATTACCAGATTGGCATTTTGATAGATCATGGAAACGCCGGCGCTTCGCAGGCCCGCCAGTACGAACCTCAGCCGATCGGATTCGTTTACCGATGTCATGCTCATGATATGCTCTTCACCCGTAGAACTTTTCATTTCTTGAAGGCGTTTGAGGCGCCGAACGGTGTCCGGCGCCTCAAACGGTCATGGAAGGCAGGTCGTCACCCGGGTCAGACTTTCCGGACGAAATTCATGACCAGCGAAATCACCAGGAACGCCAGGAACAGGAAGAACAGCACCTGTGCGATGCCTGCGGAGGCACCGGCAATCCCGCCAAATCCAAGCACACCGGCGACAATGGCGACGATCAGAAATACGAGGGCGTAGTACAACATCGAAAGTCTCCTTGGTTGTTCGATGTGATGACAACGCCCCAGGCCCTAGTTGGTTCCGGTCTTTTTGTCGTTTTCGCTGCCGGTATTGAAAAAAAGCGCCTGGCTGATCAGCGCCTTGACCATATCCGGGTTGAAAGGCTTGGTGACAAGAAATGCCGGCTCGGGCTTTTCGCCGGTCAGCAGTCGCTCGGGAAAGGCGGTGATGAAAATCACCGGAAGCGTCTCGTCCTTCAGGATGTCGTTGACCGCATCGATGCCGGAACTGCCGTCGGCAAGCTGAATGTCAGCCAGTACCATCTTGGGCTTGGTCCGCTTGTACAAGTCGAGCGCTTCGGCGTGGGTTCGCGCCACGCCGGTTACCCGATGGCCAAGCGTTTCCACCATGTCCTCGATGTCCATGGCGATCAGCGGCTCGTCCTCGATGATCATGATGTCGGTGGCGACCTGCTTGGATATTTCCATCGACGCGGTTGAAAGCAGCTTGTTGAGCCCGGCCTCGTCGACATCGAGGACTTCCGCCGCCTGGGCCGGCTTGAAGCCTTCGACAGCGATCAACAGGAAAGCCTTGCGGGCTTGCGGCGTAACCGCTTCGAGATTGGCTGCAGCCTTTCTTTCCCAGCTGAACGGCGTGGTGTTTTGCGGAATTGGAACCGAAAGGCTGTCAAAGAGTTGTGAGTACAGGCGATAGAGACCGACCCGGTCGTCGCTGGACTTTGGAAAAATGCTCAAATCGGCGATCAGCGCTTCGAGCGTCGCGGCAACATAGGCGTCGCCGGAGGTTTGCGATCCGGTGACCGCGCGCGAGAAGCGGCGAAGGTAGGGAAGGTGCGGCGCGATGCGCATGGACAGTGTCGTCATTGGGTACCCCTTGCTAGTCCACGTGACGTGGCAACATGTTCGAAACGCGCGACGTAAAAAAAAGTTCCGTCCACTTGGAACTTTTTTTTGCCTGAAGCATTCTCCCACTATGTGTTCATTCTGAAAGGGCTGGCAAGGGTATGATCGATCGAGAAAACAAAGACACTTCAAACCGCGCAGGGCGGCCTGCCGGAACCGGCACCACCGACGCAATCGCCTCGCAGTTGAAGCGTTATTACACCTCGGTCGAGGAGGAACCGATCCCGGATCAACTCCTCGACCTTCTTGAAAAACTCGATCATGCTGAACGTTCGGGTGGCTCCAATGGCGCGAATTGAATTGAGTTCTCCCGAGCCCATTCCAGCCGGCGCATCCACCGTTTTCAATTTCAAACGAGAGATGCTTGCGGTCCTGCCAAGCCTGCGCGCCTTCGCGGTGTCGCTGGCCCGTCGCCACGACAAGGCCGACGACCTGGTCCAGGAAACGGTGATGAAAGCCTGGGGCAAGCAGGACAGTTTCCAGCCCGGTACGAGCATGCGCGCCTGGCTCTTCACCATTCTTCGCAACGAATTTTACAGCCAGATGCGGCGCAAGGGGCGTGAACTGCCCGATCCTGATGGCGTTTTCGCCGGCAATCTCGCCACCCATCCCGAACAATACGGCAAGCTTGACCTCGCCGATTTCAAGTCCGCGCTCGACAGTCTGCCCGACGATCAGCGTGAAGCGATCGTGCTGATCGGCGCATCGGGCTTTTCCTACGAGGAAGCTGCCGAGATCGCCGGCGTCGCGGTGGGTACGATCAAGAGCCGGGTCAACCGGGCCCGGGTCAAGCTGCAGGAACTGCTCAACGTCGATGGCGAGAGCGACTACGGCCCCGACGAGACCTCGCGGCCACTGGTCAACAAGGCCTTTCCGGGCAGATGAAAAAGACCGCGCTCACGAAAAAGCCCCGTGAGCGCGGTCTCTTCTTGCGGTCCGCTGCCGCGCGTCAGATCGGATAATGCGGAATGCCGTCCTGGATGGTGATCCACCTGAGTTCGGTGAACTCGGCGATCCCCCAGTTGCCGCCAAAACGCCCGTAACCGGATGATTTGACGCCACCGAACGGCATCTGCGCTTCATCGTGCACCGTCGGGCCGTTGATATGGCAAATGCCGCTTTCGATCCGCTTGGCAACGCTCATGGCGCGCATCACATCTTTTCCAAACACCGCGGAGGAAAGCCCGAACTCGCTGTCGTTGGCGATTCTGACCGCCTCGTCGATCGATCCGGCGCGAATGATGGAGACCACCGGGCCGAAGCTTTCCTCGGTGTAAAGCCGCATGTCAGGGGTGACATGATCGAGTGCGGCGGCATTGAGGATGGTGCCTTCGCCGCCACCGGCAATCAGTTTCGCCCCCTTCGATACACCGTCCTCGATCAGGTCCTTGATCCGTTCGGCCGCCGACAGGTTGACCAGCGAGCCAAGCGGCGACGAGCCTTCGCGCGGGTCGCCGGCGGTCAGTTGTGAAACCTTCTTCGCAAACGCCTCGACGAACTTGTCGCCGATGGACCCCACCGCGATGATGCGCTCGGTCGACATGCAGATCTGGCCCTGGTTCATGTAGGCGCCGAACCCGGCGGCGGCGACCGCGGCATCGACATCGGCGTCATCGAGCAGGATCATCGGTGCCTTGCCGCCCAGCTCCAGCAGCGCCGGCTTGAGGTAGCGTCCGGCGAGTTCGCCAATCACCTTGCCGACCCGGGTCGAGCCGGTGAAATTGACCCGGCGCACCGCCGGGTTTGCAATCATGGTTTCGACCAGCGCCGGGGCATCGTCGGGCGCATTGGAGATCGCGTTGAGCACCCCGTCGGGCAGACCGCCCTGAGCCACCGCCTCGACGATCAGCGCGTGGGTGCGCGGGCACAGTTCCGAGGTTTTCATCACCACCGTGTTGCCGCAGGCCAGCGGCGTGGCGATCGAGCGGATGCCGAGGATCACCGGCGCGTTCCACGGCGCCATGGCCAGCACAACGCCGGCCGGCTGGCGTACCGCCATGGCCATCGATCCCGGCCGGTTCGACGGGATGATCTCGCCCTTGATCTGGGTGGTCAGCGATGCCGCCTCGATCAGCATGTTGGACGCCAGCATCACGTTGAAGCGCGCCCAGGCCTCGGTGGCGCCGATCTCTTCCTTCATCGCCTGGACGATGTCGTCGGCGCGGTTGTTGAGCGAGGTCGCGGCGTCGAGCAGCATCTTGCGCCGCGCCGCCGGTCCTGTTTCCGACCAGGCCGGAAAGGCGCGCGCGGCCGCATCGACGGCCTTGGTGGCGTCATCCGGCGTTGCGGCGGCGGCCACCGTGACGGTTTCACCGGTGATCGGGTTCTTGCGCTCGAAGGTGGCGTTGTTGGATGCCGCGACGTGCTGTCCGCCGATGTAGAGGTCGAGTGTTTTCATGGTGTTGTGCCTCGTTGTTTTGGTCTGCTCACCGCCCTGGTCACCGCCAAGGAAGGCGCGAATGACCGCCGGGTCATTGCGCAGTTCCGAAGCGGTTCCCGATCCGGTGATGTTGCCTGTTTCGATCAGGTAGGCGCGGTCGGCAAGCGCCAGTGTGGCCCGCGCATTCTGCTCGACGATGACGATTGTCAGTTCGGTTTCGCGGATCTTGCCAAGTGCTGCAAACACCTCCTGGGCAACGATTGGCGCCAGCCCGAGCGATGGTTCATCGAGCAGCAGCAGCTCCGGTGCCGACATCAGCGCCCGCCCGATCGCCACCATCTGCTGTTCTCCGCCGGACATGGTTCCCGCCAGCTGGCTGCCGCGTTCGGCAAGCTTCGGAAACAGCGCGTGAACCAGCTCCAGGTTTTTGGCTGCGAGTGGCTGCGCACGTTTCGGCAAGGCCCCGAGTTTGAGGTTCTCGGCCACGGAAAGCTGCGGAAAGATGCCGCGCCCTTCCGGCACGATGACGATGCCATGCTCGACCACTTCATGCGGCTTGAGCGCGAGAATGTCCCGGCCATTGTAGACCACCTGGCCGCCGGCGGGTTTCACCCGGCCGCCGATGGTGCCCAGAAGCGAGGATTTTCCGGCGCCGTTGGCCCCGAGAATGGCCACCATCTCGCCCCTGGCGACGGCAAGCGAAACCTTGTCGATGGCCACATGCTTGCCGTAGGCGACGCTGATGTCACGGATCTCAAGCATCTTCGGCATCTCCCAGGTAGGCCGCGATCACCGCCTTGTCGGACAGCACCTCTGCCGTGTCGCCATCGGCGATCAGCCTGCCTGCGTTCATCACCGCACAGCGCGGGCACAAGGCGCGCACCGCCTCCATGATGTGTTCCACCATGATGATGGTGATGCCGGATCCCGACAGCGACCTGATCAGGCTGATGCCTTGCTGCAATTCGGTCGGATTGAGGCCCGCCAGCCATTCGTCCAGCAGCAACAGTTCCGGCTCCGCTGCCAGAGCGCGCGCCAGTTCCAGCCGTTTCTGGTCGATATAGTTGAGATCGCCGGCCGATGCCTCGGCGCGGTCGGCGAGGCCGGTCTTTTCGAGAGCCTCGCGGGCCACCCGGTCGGCTTCCTTGCCCCAGTGGGCGCGATGGCCGAATACCGCGGGCAGCATGACGTTTTCCAGGAGCGTCAGCGACGGCAGGATCCGCACCAGCTGGAAGGTCCGGGCAATGCCGGCCCTGGCGATCTTGTCGACGCGGGCGCCGGCAAGATCGCGGTCGTTGAAGATGATCCGGCCCGATGAGGGCACCAGGAAGCCGGAGATCAGGTTGAGCAGGGTGGTCTTGCCCGACCCGTTGGGGCCTAGCAGCCCCATGATGGTGCCGGCTTCCATGGTGAAGGATACCTCGTCGACAGCCTTCAGTCCGCCGAAGGAGCGCGATGCCTTTTGAACGTCGAGATGGGTCATTTGCCACGCCTCCCGAGTTTTGCCCGCAAATCGTCGAGCCCGGCCAGAACGCCGTTGGGCAGCACGAACACCACCGCGATGAACATCAACCCGAGGAAGATCGGGTAGGTGTTGGGAAAATTGACCGACAGCCATTCGAACAAAAGGAACAGCGGGATTGCGCCGACCAGCGGTCCCCACAGGCGGTTGGCACCGCCCAGGAGTGCCATGATCACCGTGAGGAAGCTCACCGTCGGATTGAACACGATCAGCGGCTCGACATAGACCCAGCGGGGTGAGGCGACCGCGCCGATCAGCGTGATCAGCGTTGCCGAGATGGTGAAAGCGATCAGCTTGGTGCGGGCCAGGTGAATGCCCGAATGCGCGGCGACCACTTCATCATCGCCGATCGCCCTGAGCGCCAGGCCCAGCCGGGTGCGGTTGATCCACGCCGTCAGGCCGATGGCGGCTGCGGCAAGCGCAAGCATCTGCCAGTAGATGTCCTGTGCGCTGAGATCGAGAAAGATATAGCGTCCGAGTGTGCCGGTGATCGTCACCTCGTACCAGGTGATCAGCTGGCGGACCAGTTCGGCCAGCCCGAAGGTGAAGATGACGAAATAGATCCCCGACAGACGCAGGGTCGAAAGCCCGACCAGCAGCGCCATCACCGCGCCGATCAGCGCCGCGCAGGCGATCACCGCCGGGTAGGGCAGGGCCTCGTTGAGCACCGCCACCGTGTAGGCGCCAGTGCCGTAGAAGGCGACGGTGGCCAGCGAGACGTAATGGGTGTGACCTGAAAACAGCGCCCAGGACGAGGCCAGCGCCACATAGGTGGCCATGCCGATCATCAGGCCGAGTTCGTAGTCGGAGACAAACAGCGGCAGCACGGCGAGTGCTGCGAGGCCGAGAAGTGCAATTGCCGGACGGATCATTGACGCCTCCCGAACAGGCCTTGCGGACGCCAGATCAGCACTGCGAGAAAGATGGTGAAGGTCGCAGCCAGAGTCAGTCCTGGATCGAAGGTGGTCGCCACGAAGGTTTCGACCAGTCCCAGCGCAAAGCCGGCAGCAAGGGCACCTGCGACATTGCCGACCCCGCCCATGATCACGATGATCAGCGCCTTCATTGTGAAGACGACGCCGTCATTGGCCGAAAACGTCTGGTACATCGCGACACTCGCCCCGCCGATCGAGGCCAGTGCGGTGCCGAGCGCAAATCCCTGACGGCTGACCTTGTTGACATCGATGCCGACCAGCGGCGCCGAGCCGGGCGTCAGCGCCACCGCGCGCAGGATCAGGCCCCAGCGGGTCCGGGCCAGAACGACCACCAGGCCAAGGCCCGCGACAAGACAGATCGCAAAGGCAATCAGCCGGTTGAGCGCAACCGAAACGCCAAACACGTTGACCCCCTGGTCGAGGTAGGAGATCGAGGTGAAGTTGGCGCCGAACAAGACCAGCATGACCCCTTGCAGGACGAACAGCAGTCCGAACGTCGCCAGGATGGAATCCACTTCCAGCTTGCCGGTCTTGCCCTTGGCCCTTTCAACCAGCGGCCGCATCATCACGGTGTAAAGCAGCCAGCCGGCCAGATAGCCGGCCGGAGCAATCGCGATGATCGAAAAAAGCGGAGGCAGGCCTGCGGACTGAAACAGGAAGACCAGCACGAAAGCCGCCAGCAACGTGACTTCGCCATAGGCCAGGTTCATGATCCGGGCGATGCCGTATTGTAAGGTGAGCCCCAGCGCCAGCAGCGCGTAGGTGCCGCCCAGCACAAGGCCGAGCACAAGCGTCGTCATTGCAGTGTTCCGCTTCTGTCAAATACGTGTGAGAAGGGCAGCCATTGCCGGCTGCCCTGCCTGGCAATTGCCGCTTACCAGTTTGGCTTCGGCACCACCGGCGCAAGAGCGCCTTCCTTGTCGGACGGGTTGACCGCCACGAAGGTGCCGTTCTGCCACTGCCCGACCCACCACAGGTCACGCAACTGGTTGTCCTCGAGCTTGACGTCGCCAATGATCGTGCTGAAGTTTCCCGACGACAGTTCCGCTGAAAGCTTTTCATGATCAAGACCGACGCGCTCGACTGCCTGTGCCAGCATTTCAAGCGAGGCATAGGTGATCGCCGAGGCCCAGCTGTCCGGCGGTGCGCCAGCGCTTTCGGTGTGCCGGGCGAAATAGTCCTGGATCGACGCAGACGCTGCATCGACGCCGCCGATCGACATCACGCCTTCCTGCTTGCCATCGGCGATCTTGCCGTAGATCGGGAACGCGCCGCCGACGCCGACATAAAACACCTTCGGATTGTAGCCCATCGACTGCGCCGTCTTGGTCATTCCGAAACTGTCAGGCGGATAGGAAAAGGCGACGAAGCTGTCGGCGCCGCTGGATTGCGCATCCGCCATCAGGGCTGCGAAATCGGATGTGCCGAGCGGGTAGGTCTTGTCGTAGACCACTTCGAGGCCGGCTGCTTCAAAGGCCGGGCGTGCGCCATTGACCAGATCGATGCCAAAGCCGTCGGCAACCGAGACCATGGCGATCTTGCCGTTGATGGTGCCTGCCGCAACGGCAGCCTTGAGCACATTGGCCAGGCCTTCGGCATAATCATGCCCGCCGCCCAGCAGCCAGAAGCTGCGCTTCCAGCGTGCGGCGAATTCCGGCGCCTTGTCGGTCACCGCGGTCACGCCCAGCTGCGGATAGCCGAACTTGTCCATCAGCGGTGCGATGGCAAGGTTCGAGCCGGTGCCCCAGGGTGGCAGGATCAGGTCGACCTTGTCCTTGGTGGCAAGGCGCTCGATCGAGCGGACCAGGTCTTCGTTGGATGAACGGTCGTCATATTCGATGACCTTGATCATCCGCTTGGAGCCGTCCGGCATGGAGAGACCGCCGCCGGCATTGACGTCCTTGACCCACAATTCATAGTTCGGAAGCGTGGTAATTCCAGCGCCCGTCGCATTGGGGCCGGTCTTGGCGATGGCATAGCCTATGGTGACCGTGTCATCGGCGGAATATGCGAGATTGGCTCCCATCATCAGGGTCATTGCAACGCCTGATGCGAGCGCGCGCACGGTTGTGCGTCGGGTAATGTTCATAATAGCTCCTCCCTTTTGCCGGTGGTCTCCGGACCCGGCGAATGCCGTGTGCCGAAACCAGCCTGACCTCCAGTCGACCTCCCGTCTGACGGCCCAAGAGAAGTATCGGATAGCTTCCTCGATAAAAATATGCACTTTTGTGGCTAAGAATTGTACTTTTGATTGCATTTTGTCGGGGATGCCCCGAAGCTGGCTTCATGAAAGCGATGTCCATGCCTCCAGGCGACAGCCGTCCGCTGTTGTCGCTGCTGCAGATCAAGAGCCCGTTGACGCGGGTCGGCTACTCCGTGCCTAGCGGGTCGGCATGCCTGGTGCTGTTGTTCGCCGGCACCATTGGTGCATCCGATGCGGAAGCTGCCCCGGAAGAGGCGCGCGGGTTCGAAGCGCCGCGGCTGATCTGGATTCCCGCAGGCAATGCCGCCGAACTCGCAGCCGATGCCGGCGCCCGTGGCGTCATCATGCTTGTCTCGCAGCAGACCCTGGTTCGGGCCTTGCCCACGAGCCTGCTCGCCGACCAGATGAGGATCGTGCTCACCCAGGGGCTGTCGCTGGCGCTCGGATCGGGTGACGCGATCGTTCGGCTGGTCGATGGCGTGGCCGATGAAAAGCGCACCACCGGGCCGGGCAGCCAGGAAGCGCTGGAACATTACCTCGGGCTGATCCTGTTGCATTTGTGGCGGTTGCTGGGGTCAGACCTGGTTTCGCACCAGCGCGCGCCGCAGGGACTTGCCGAGCGGTTTCTGATGTTGGCCGAGCGCCACAAGCATCAGCACTGGAATGTCGAGGATTACGCCGGTGCACTCGGCGCAAAGCGCGACCGTCTGAGTGTCGCGGTGCGGCGTGCGACCGGGCTGTCGCCGCAAGCCTACCTGCACCGCGAGATCATGCGCGATGCCTGTGAACTGCTGGCCAGCACCGGGTTGCCGGTCAGCCAGATCGCCTTTAGGCTGGGTTTTGTCGATCCGGCCTATTTCAACCGCTTTTTCACCCGGCAGTCGGGCCAGAGCCCGGGAAAATACCGCCACGTCCTGCGCGCCCGGCGCGAGCAGGGCGACATGACCTACGCGGCCTGGCCATAAGCCTTGTTCAGCGCTTCATGTAGCTGCCGAACTTCACCCAGGCCGCCCCGCGCTTCGAAGAGTCCACGCAAGCGGTGACGAAGGCGACGCCCGCCAGCCCTTCGGCGATGCCGGGGAACATCACCCCCTCAGGC
>Ga0189291_100148_pt1 | contig 65514 bp, 69 predicted proteins | sample UW1redminimetaG_FD_130331 | JGI IMG/M metagenome (GOLD analysis project Ga0189291, IMG submission 130331) | Marine microbial communities from the Costa Rica Dome - UW179B-red mini metaG | ecosystem: Environmental > Aquatic > Marine > Oceanic > Photic zone | place: Costa Rica: the Eastern Pacific...
CGCTTGGCGAACTGACCCACCGCGCATGGAAATCGGATGTTCAGGTGATGATCGAAGGCCCCGGCCATGTGCCGATGCACAAGATTAAAGAGAATATGGAAAAGCAGCTCGAAGTTTGCGGCGAGGCGCCGTTTTATACATTAGGCCCCCTAACCACCGACATCGCGCCCGGCTATGACCATATCACCAGCGGCATCGGCGCGGCTCAAATCGGCTGGTATGGCTGCGCGATGCTTTGCTATGTCACGCCCAAGGAGCATTTGGGCCTGCCCGATCGCGACGATGTGAAAGTCGGCGTTGTCACCTATAAATTGGCCGCCCACGCTGCTGATTTGGCGAAAGGCCACCCGGCGGCACAGGTCCGCGATGACGCGCTGTCCAAAGCGCGCTTTGAATTCCGCTGGCGCGACCAGTTTAACCTGTCGCTCGACCCGGACACCGCGATGGAATATCACGACCAGACCCTGCCAGCCGAAGGCGCCAAGACCGCGCATTTCTGCTCCATGTGCGGACCGAAATTCTGTTCGATGAAAATCAGCCAGGAAGTCCGCGACTTTGCCAGCAAGCAAAACCAGAGCGCCGAAGGCTTTATCGCGTCGGAGAAACTGGGCGCAGACACAGCCGCAGCCTCCAAAGCGGCCGCCGAAGAAGGCATGCGCGAAATGGCGAAGGTTTATAAAGACAAGGGCGAGCGGCTCTATTTGCCAACGGATGAGGTAGAAGAACCGGCGGAGTGAAGGCGCTCGTCATCATAGATGTGCAAAAGGGCATGTTCTCGGCCGGCGATCCCTTCGACGGAGACGGCGTGGTTGAGCGATTGGCTGACGTTTTGAACCGAGCGCGGCAAGCTCAAGTGCCAGTGTTTTTTGTACAGCATGACGGTGGAGCGAACAGTCCGCTTGCGATTGATAGTCCGGGTTTCGCTTTTCACGACGCGCTGGCGCCATTGCCGGGCGAGGATGTGACGGTGAAAAAACACTGCAGCTCTTTTCAAGATACGGACTTCCATGAAAAGCTGATCGCTGCGGGAATAGGACATATCATCGTCGGTGGAATGCAATCTGAATTTTGCGTCGACACAGCGGTACGCGGCGCTTTTGAGAGGAATTTAAAGGTTGTGCTCATCGCTGATGGTCACACAACCTTCGACACAGCGGCGCTTTCCGCAGAAAAGATTATTGCGCATCATAACCACACGCTGGGTGGTGGTGGCTTTGCAGAACTGCGTAAAAGCGAGGCAGTTGTGTTCGTCTGAGACCGAAAGGCGGTAAGCGCAAAAAAAGGCGAAGATATATAACAATAACGGCCAACGGCTGCATTAATCAGTGGATGAGGTTGACGACCTATGGGCGGAGTGAGATGGTTCATTTCCCCGCCCGCCACTGATCTATGCCGTTGGAGAAGCCTCATGAAGATAACCCCTCAAACCGCTGCGCAATGGCGCAAAGACGGGCAGTTTGTCGAATGGCAAGGACACCGGATATTCGTCCGCACAGGTGGCGATAAGGTCGCGCCGCCGTTGCTGTTGCTCCACGGCTTTCCAACCTCCAGCCTCGACTGGCTGCCGATGTGGGCCGATCTGACGGCGCGGTACCGGGTGGTCGCGTTCGACTTTCTTGGCTTTGGCTATTCCGACAAACCGAAACAGCACCGCTATGATGTGATGGAGCAGACCGACCTCGCGGCGCATCTTGCCGAAACATTATTCGGTGAGGATTTTCATATCCTGGTCCATGATTATGGCGTCAGTCCCGGACAGGAACTGCTGGCGCGCACGGGGGAGGGCAGCATGGCCCACCGCGTGCTCAGCGGCGCGTTCCTCAATGGCGGGTTGATCCCCGCGCATCATCGGCCCCTGCGCATCCAAAAGCTTTTGGTCGGGCCATTTGGCGGGCTGGTCGTCCGCTTGCTCAATCGCAAACGCTTCATCAAAAATTTCAGCAAGATTTTCGGCGCGGATACCCCGCCCAGCGCTGCGGAGCTGGACGCCTATTGGTCGGTCATCTGTGCAGACGGTGGCAACCAGATTCAGCACAAGCTGCTCCACTATCTTGCCGACCGCCGCGTCCACGCCGCGCGCTGGGAAGCGACATTGAAAGACCCGCCCTGTCCGATGGCGCTGATCAACGGCACCCAGGACCCCATTTCCGGCGGCCATCTGGTCGACGCAGTGGCGGAGATGAACCCGGAGATTCCCGCTTGGCGGCTGGACCATCTGGGCCACTATCCGCAAACCGAAGGCGCAGTGGATGTGATGGCGGCTTATGCGGAGTTTCGGGCTGGGTTGTCATAGAGTAAATACCCCGTGTACTAATAGTATAAAATAAAACAGTTTTCCCAAATTTAACACTTGAATTTCGGATATTTAGCGGGTTTAAGTATTATTTATGAAGTATGATGATCGCCTTGTCGCATTTATTGACATCCTTGGATTTGGAAATGCGGTAAGCTCCACGGTGGACTCAAAAGGGAATGAAAACGAAAAAGAAATAGTTAAAATTCATGAGGTTTTCGATCTGATCCAAGAAAACTGGATTAACTCAGACACTGATACACATTCGAAACGCGTCACAATATTTTCTGATAGCATAGTTATTTCTGTAAAAATCGATGAAAAAAGTCAGATATTTTATACCCTGCTTGAAATAAAACATATGATTATGTCATTGGTCTGGTGTGGTTTTTTGGTTCGAGGCGCAGTCGTCCGCGGTAAGCTGATCCACGAACCATCGAAGGTGTTCGGTCCGGCGTTGGTAGAAGCATACACTCTAGAGTCAAAAGCTGCGCTTTATCCTAGGATCATACTCGACAGAGAGTTAATTGCTGCGGCTGGAAAAGCTCCGTCAATGCAGCATGATCCGGAAACTGAACGGGAATACGTTAGTGCTCTTTTAGAACAAGATTCCGATGGAATGTACTACATAGACTACTTCTTCAAAGCCTCTGCGGAACTGGACGATCCAGACTTTCAATTTCCCGCCTATATTATGGAGTTAGCTGACATTATCCGCAAAGGGTTGATGGGTTCGGTACACCCTAGCAATGTCGATCTAAAAGTAAAATACTCATGGATGCGAGAACGCTATAACAAGATGGTTGATACTGTTCATTCTGGAATCGACATTGACGCTGGCGGTGCTGAATATGAAAATGATGTATTGGCTGCCTATTCTGAGTTAAAAAAGATCAGTCCGTATCGAAAGTGATATAACTATATGAATGCTTGTGAGTGTAGAATATGCCTGTCACATGATGGATTTTCTTGCGAATTTGAGCATGGATCGGGTGCCAATGTTAAGTTCAATTGCGACGTTTGTGGAGAATATTTAGTTAGTAGTACGTTGGCGGCAACAAAATTTGCCGAAGGACGTGAGGATGAGATTCCGCCACTAAAACGCGCTCTACTTTCTCACATTGTCAGACAAAAGAATGACAATGATGATGAGCCGGTTTCACTAAATACTCATTTTATAGATGGCTTGCTATCTGGGAACCGAACTTCCCCTAGTCCAGCACAGCAGGCAACAAATATTATCCGCTATGTTGGAGATTTTTATCAAAAAACAGGCAAGATGGTTGATTCACTGCCCGCTGAATTTCCAGCAGTAATTGGTTCGCCAAACAGAGATATGGCATTTGGTTTGCTTCTTGAATTAAAAAACAAAGGATTGGTTGACTACTTTGAAGTTTCAGACATGAATGCGCCAGCTATGGCGCAGGACGTAGAATTAAAGCTAGAAGGCTGGGAAATCTTCGAGAAAGAAAAAGCCGGATTATCGGCTGGTAATTATGGTTTTATAGCGATGAAGTTCGGCGATCAGGTGCTCGATCCGTTGATAAAGGATCATGTTAAACCAGCTGTCCAAAAATTGGGCTATCAGCTTGTTGATTTGCGCGATGTTGCAGAGGCTGGCGTGATTGACAATCTTCTCCGAATTCAAATCAGGGATGCTGCATTTGTTTTGGTAGACCTAACACACGAAAATGCAGGTGCTTATTGGGAGGCAGGCTTTGCTGAGGGGCTCTCCAAGCCCGTTTTATATCTTTGTGAAAAAAAGAAGTTTGACGAAGAGAAAACACATTTCGACACAAATCATTGCACTACTGTTCCTTGGTCATCTGATGACGTGGAAGGGTTCGTTAAAGAACTAGTTGCAACGCTTAGGAGATCTATGAATATCTAACCGACCATTTTCAGTTTGCTTTTGTTAAAACCTTCCTTCGACGCTTCGCCTATCCCATCGCCTATCACGGCGCGGTTCTTTCCGTTCGCGACGACGAAAATCGGGCTGGCCCTCAACTCTGATCCGTAACCCTTACCAAACTCCAGTCATAGCCGAGCTCTTTCACCCGCGCTTGAATCCGTGCGCGCACTTGCGGCTCGGGCTGCGCCTGACGCGTGAGCATCCACAGGTAGCGGCCGCTGGGTTCGCCGACGATCGCCCAGCTATAGTCTTCGGCTCGGTCCAGCACCCAATAATCGCCGTAAAAGGGGCCGAAGAAGGAGACTTTCAGCTTCGCATTCTGGCTGCCCTCGACGATTTTCGCCTTGCCGCCCGCGGTGGTGGTTTTGCCCTCTTTGGTGCAGCTGTTGAGGACCTTGATCTTGCCGTCATCGCGCAGGGAATAATCGGCGGTTACGCCTTCGCAGTCTTTTTGAAACGGCGCTTCATAGCGCGCCATTTCAAACCATTTGCCCAGATAGCGATCCAGCTCCACCGCTTTGGCGGGCTCTGGCACCGCGCTATTGCCGACGGGTCCGGGTTTGCCAGCACACGCGCTGATCAGAGCAAAGGGTAATAGGCTAAGCGCGAGTTTTTGTTTGGCCGATAATTTCATGGGAAAGTCTCCGTTCTAATGCACCGTAATTAGCGCGGAGTGAGCCCATCATGAATATGGGTTTTGGTGCATAAAATTCCATGATATGCTCGCGCCAAATCAGCAAGAGGCGCACCTCATGAATCTTTTATCCAACCCCGCCCTCAAATGGGTCCACTTTACCGATGCGGACAAGCGCTTCGATTACCCCATCGACTATCACGGCGCAGTGCTGTCCGTGCGTGATGACGGGCATATTGACCTGCTCTACAAATGGGAGCCGAATAGCTATTGCCATTTTCACCGCCATGTCTGCGCGACCACCTCGACGGTGTTGGCGGGCGAGCTGCATGTGGTGGATTATAAGGGCGGAGTGGCCGGGGAGAAGCGCATTCGCTCCGCTGGCGACTATGCCGCGAAGGATCCGGGTGATGTCCATATGGAGCATGGCGGGCCGGATGGCGCGCTGGTGCTGTTCAACCTCTATGCGCCCGATGGCAGGCTTGCCGACTTTCTCGGCCCCGATGGCGAGACGCTGACCACCATCACGCTGGAAGATATGACCACCGGGCGGATTGCTAGCCAAGCGGCCTAGGCGGTTCAAGCAGCGCGGGCGGGCTTTACGACTTTGCTGTCCTCACCAGACGCGCAGACAACGCGGTTCCGGCCCTGTTCCTTGGCTTCATACATGGCGCTGTCCGCGCTCTTGAATGTGGCGGAAAAGGCGCTGGCGGGTCCATGGGCTACGCCGAGCGAGCCGGTGACACGCAGCCGCGCGGGCCAGTCTTCATGGGTTAGCTTGGCAACCGCACCGCGCAGGCGTTCTGCAATTTCGGTGGCATCCGCTTCATGGTCGGGCAGGGCGATGATAAATTCCTCACCGCCCCAGCGGGCCGCCAAAGCATGGGGCGCCGCCTCCGCCAGAGTTTCGCTTATGCACGCGCCCACCGCCGCGATCACGCTATCGCCCTGTCCGTGGCCGTAGCTGTCGTTGATCTGCTTGAAATGGTCGATATCCATCAGGATCACGGGCGTGGGGCTTTCCCCAAGCTCTTCCATTGCGCCCTGCAAGGCCGAGCGGTTTAACAATCCGGTCAGGCAGTCATGGCGGGAAAGCCAGGACGTGCGTTCCAGCTCGTCCGTCAGCCGCTGGCTCAGCCGTTCCACCTCTATGCCGTCGCGGCAGCTTTTATGGGCCTGAAGATTGACGGCCTTGGCAATGATGAAAAGGGCGACGCACATAAACGTCAGCGCCAGTTCGGCAAAGCTGCTGTAATCCTTGCCAAACAGAAATATTCCTGCGGCGACCGCGGCCGTGAACCCGCCGAGCAGCGGGAACGCTATGCCGGCAATCGGCGCGGCAAGCAGGACGGAGACAACCATGGTCACCAATATCGTGACCCAAGTGGTCAGCACCGCGTCCGACCCGCCGATAAGCGTCCCGACGTCGAGCATCATCGCGGCCCATAATATGCCGCTGCATGCTTCCGCCATCATCCACAGGTTTTTGCGTATCGCCGTTTTCTTGCCTGTCTCAAATGCACGGAGCAGCCATTGTGATGAGACGGCAATGGCAAGCTGTGCCAATATCTGCAGGCCCAGAAATATCCATAAGGCGTTGTCGTTGGTCAGGCTTGCAATCCATCCGATCACCCCGACCGGAATGAAGAGGCTGAGCTGCCCGGCCAGCCGCCGCTCCAGCCCGTCGACGAGCAGCTTGCTGGCAACTTCCGTCTTATCGATATCCGCAATGTCCGCCGAAACGGTAAAGCTTTCCTGATAAGCGGTGTTCGCCATTCCAATCCTCATATAAGCGTTGAGAACAGGCATATGCGGTTTTGGATAACAGATTGTTAATAGGCGCAAAAAAGTGGCGATGGATGGGCCTTAAAAGAGGTGATTCAAGGCGCTTTCCCAAAGCCGTCGATGTTTGCTAGGGTTCCGACATGATCCAGACAGACACACCGCTCATCATCGAAGTTTCCCTCAACGGTTCGGTAAAGCCCGAGCAAAATCCCAATGTCCCCTATGAGGACGACGACATTGTCGCGCAGGCAACCCAATGCATGGAGGCAGGGGCGGCGCTGGTGCACAATCACACGCGCGATCCGGTCTTTGGCCCGACGGGATCGATGGATGCCGAGGATTATGCGCGGCCGTGGCGCAAACTGCTCGCCATCCGCCCCGACGCGATATTGACGCCTACTATGCCTGCCGATCCGCCCGGCGGTGTGCCCGTGGAAACACGCTTTGCCCATATTGAGGCCATGGCGGAGGAGGGGTTGATCGCGCAGGGTCTGTGCGACCCCGGCAGTTTCAGCGTTTCGGTACCAATGGCAGACGGCGTTTTTGCGCCGACGCAGCTGGTCTATCGCAATGACGCGCAGGACAGCCATTATTATGTCGAGGCGTGTCGGCGGTTAAAGCTGGGCATGAGCATTTCGATTTTTGAACCCGGCTTCGTCAAATTTATCATGGCCCTCCACCGCGCCGGGAAATTGCCGCCCGGCGGAATTATGAAATTCTATTTCGGCGCGGATAGCATGTCCTTTGGCCTGCCGCCCACGGCCAAGGCGCTCGACGCGTATCTGGAGATGATCGCGGGCAGCGACCTGCCTTGGTCAGTCTCCGCTTTTGGCGATGATTGTGTCGGTTGCGGCCTTGCCGAGGAAGCGATTAAGCGCGGCGGGCATGTACAGGTCGGTATCGAGCCTTATGGCGGCCCGCGCACGCCGACGAATGTCGAGCTGGTGCAGGAAGTTGTCGATCTAGCCGGCCGGTTGGGGCGTCCGATTGCCACGCCCGCACAGGCAGCAGCGATGATGAGCCTGCCGACTTACCCTGTGCCTTTTGGCGCCATATCGTGATGTCATTAAGAGGATAATTTTCTATGATCCGTCCCGTAAATATTGCGCTCACCGCCGTTGGGTTTCTGGCTTTAACGGCCTGCGCGGTCGAAGAGGCACCGGCGGCTGATGCAGTCGCTGATACCGCTAAGCCCGCACAGCAGAGCCAGCGCATCACCATCAACGGTTTTGAATGCGGCGATAATTGCTATCTCGATTACCGCCCGTTGGCGGAGCCGGACAGCGAGCCGCAAAGCGCGCTGTGCAGTGTTGGTCCGTGCGCCGATTGGTTTGAGGAACAGGCCATGCCAGAGGAATTTGTCGGACGCAGCGCGACCGTCATTATCGGCATGGGTCAGCAATATGATAATGAGGGCAATGTCATGAGCGATGATTTCCCGCTGATTACCAGCCTGACGCTTGATCCGCTGGAATAACGAAAAATCCCTCAAAACCGACAGGAGCCGTGCATGAGTGAAGGCATTTTTAAAGCGACCATCATCGCAGCAGCGGCGATATTTACCGCGCTATTTTGCATCTGGATCATCCCGCCGCTGATCGCCAACCCCGATATATTCGGCGCGTTTGCGGCGGGTTTCGTCAATCCGTTTTCCAGCGGCTATTCCGCCGATGTGCTGGCGTGTTGGGTCATATTGGCGGCATGGATCGCTTATGAAGCAAAGGCCGAGGGTATCCGCCACGGCTGGATATGCGCGCTGCTTGGGGTCATTCCCGGCGTCGCAGTGGGCTTTGCGCTCTACCTGCTCATACGAATGAAGCAGCTGCGCGAGCGCGGCGAAGGATAGTCTAATGACAAACCAAGAAACTCATCATATCGGCATACTCGCCCACAGCGCAGAGGGGGCGACGCTGTCTTACCGGACCGCGTGGCAAGAGGGTGTACGCAAAATGGGCGCGCATGAACATCCACGGATCACGATGAGCGGCGGAGCAATGGCGCCGACACTGGACTTGTGGGAGCGCGGCGATCTGGCGGCGCTGCGACAGATTTTCTGGGACGATGCACAGCGCCTGGCCGCGGCGGGGGCAGATTTCTTCATCCTGCCCGACAATACCGCGCATATTGCTTTGGAAGCGCCCGGCCCCGACTTCCCCATTCCCTGCCTGCATATTGCCGAGGTTGTTGCGGCGCAAGCGCAGGCGGACGGGCGACAGCATATCGGCGTGCTCGGCACGAGCTGGACCATGGAAGGCCCGGTGTACAAGGCCGCGCTGACCCGCCGCGCGCTGGAACGCTCCATCCCCGCGCCTGCCGATCGCGAGATTATTCAAAAGGCGATTTTTGACGAACTATGTCTTGGCGATTTTCGGGAGGATACGCGGCAGCAATTCGTTCGGATCATCGACAATCTAAAAACGCAGGGTTGCGACGCCGCTGCGTTGGTCTGCACCGAAATTCCGCTGCTGATCACGCCTGATGTCTCTCCGCTACCGATCCTCGACAGCACCCGCCTGCAGGCACAAGCGGCCGTGGCCGTGGCGCTGGGCGAGGCGCCGCTACCGACATGGCGGGGCGGGGCAATGTGAGGGCGTGTTCCGCTACTCCAATTTCAGCGTAGCGCGAGTGGTGCTCTTTGACATGAAATAGGCCAGTACCGCCGCGATCACCGTTACGATTACTATGAACAGGACGGGCGAGAAACGCAGTTCCGGCGCAGCGGTTCGCAGGACGATCCCGATGATGATGGCCGGAACCAGCGTGAGCGCGAGATGTTTGAGCGTCAGCGCCACTGGCGCAAAGCCAGCGCGAACAGCAGGCGGCAGGCCGGGTATGATTTTCCCTGATTTACGCTGCGAAACCGTAATCGCGTAAACGATCAGGGTGAGCAAGATGCTCATCAACACAGCGATCGCGATCAGCGTCCCGCCCAGATTGGGCGCCGGATCACCAAAGGGCAATGTGCCCGGAACAAACGGCAGGCCGCGGGTCAGCCAATAGTTGATCCCGCCGGCCAGCACGATATTCACCACCGCATCCGTCCGCGCCTGTTTCTCGATAAACGCGTCCATTGATGTTGCGGTGCCCGTAATATCGGTCATCTTCGCTTCCCCCTGTTGATGGAGCGGAGAGTGGAGGAGACCGAAAGAATGTCAAGCGGGTTGGGTTTTGTTGGGACTATGGCCGTAATCCGGATTGCATGAAGCGTCTGCTTTTGGGTGCAAAAGCGGACATACATAGCTGATTAAAGCGGAACCCAATTCCCATGTGCGCCATATGGCACACGCTCCGGTAGCCGGATCGTAGCGAGCGGCTCGGCGTCAAAATTTTTGCCATCTAAAATTACGAAGCTTGACTGATTGGTTTCCTCATCATGGACAAATGTCATGACGTAACCATCATCTTCGTCGGCGCCCATTTGCACGAAAGTTGGTTCGCCGCCGCGTACTGATGAACCCAACTCATGAGCCTTACAATCGCCCGTCTCTAAGTCATACTTAAGCAACGCTTTGCCATAAGTGGGTTCTTCGGCGTTACCTTCGCCGTCCATTTCCATTAAATAACCATAGCGCGCCGGAAGACCCGTATAGTTTTCGTTGATCCGCCCGAAATCACCGGGCCTATCATCAAGTTGCTCCTCGGTTACTTGTCCAGTCTTCAAATCCAATGTCCAACGACATAGATAACCGACATTACTGTAGTCGCTATGGCTCCAAGCTCCCATCCGCGAAGCGGTCATAACGATCTTGCCATCCGCTTCATGCGCGTTGACCGTATGAAAGATCGCACATGGTTCTATCTCAAACCATCTCACATCACCATTGTTGCCATTGCGCGGCATCACGCCCAGCCGTGCTCCGGCATTGGGTCTAAATTCATAAGGGAAACCCTTCATCGCCAGCGCAAAGTCAAAAACCACAGGAAGATCAAGGAAAATGGAATAGTTCCGGGTAATCGCAAAGTCGTGCATCATCACCTTTTGCGGAATATCAATGCCCTCTAGTTGTTCCAATTTTCCATCACTACTCACCCGGATATATTGAAGGAAAGGCGCCTGAAAATTCGCATAGGAGAAGGCCAGCAATTCTCCTGTTTCCGGGCAAATTTTTGGATGTGCCGTCATGGCAGTGGTTAACTTACCATCATAATTTTCCATGCCGACCGTACCAAGGTCTTGATCGATTACATATGGCCATGCTCCTTCATTCAGAGCGAGGATTTTGCCGTTATGTGGTACGATGTGGGTATTCGCCTTGCTATGATCCCACTTGCCCATATGACCGGATTCCAGAGGATCTTCGCCAAAACCCATAGTGTCGACATATTTACTGCGGTACCATTCGGCTTTGCCATTCCTTAATCGGATGCCGTGCAGCAGACCATCCCCAAAGAACCAGTGAACCGAATGGCCCGAGCTGGGGTTTGGTCCAGTACGGATATAAGTGCCGTTCAAATTTGACGGGATTTCACCTTCGACGACCAGATCTGTTGCGGTCTGCTCATTCAGAATAGGAGCCCAGTTATCGCGAAGATGCCAAGGTTTTTCTGCCACTTCAACTGACATAAAGATTTCCTTTCGATTGAACTCTTAGACCTAAACAGGACCTCAAAACTAAATTTATGAGATGCGCGCTCATCGCGAAAAATTAGCAAACTTACTAAAGTGGAATGTTGATGACCTCGCCAAGGTTGACCACTGTGAATTTGGCTAGTGGGTAATCAAGGCAAGTAGAAATTCTTGTAAATTGAGCGACAACAAGCCAGGCGATCGTTTGACCTTTGTGTCCGCTTTCGGGATGTTGCGGACATGAGCGTGAAGTGCATTTCGCAGTGGATTGTTGGTGTTTCCAGCCGGTATCGCGGCGCCACGCCAGCGATTTGCTTTCCCCCGGCATCAGGTCTAGCCTTTTCCGAGGGTCGTCTTGAGGGAGGGACAATATGATTGGACGTTATAGCTTTTTGCAAATCGCTTTGGTGCTATTTGGGGTCATTTTCTGCCTGATCTATCCGCTGGCACTGGTTTGGCCATCGGGCTGGGCGTGGCATGAGGGCGCGCCTTATAGTTCGCATTATTACATGATGATCGTGGGAGTTTACGCGACTTTGGGGATATTCCTGATCCGCGCCGCCGCCAATCCGCCGGCGCATCGCTCACTCATTTGGTTCACAGTGTGGTCGAGCGTCGTCCATGCCGGGATCATGGCGGTACAATCGCTGCAAAATCCCGAGCATATGGGCCATATGCTGGGCGATGTTCCGGCGCTGTTGCTGGTGGCGCTGGTGCTTGGCTTGTTGCTGCGCGGGGCCAAGGAAGACGCGGCCTAGCGGTTACAGCCTATCATAAACTCGCATTTCCCTTTGCCGCCCGAAATGTAACCTTGGCGGTCAAAGGAGCCTAGCCCATGAAAACCGATGCCAAGACTGTTCAGACCGAAAAATATAGCGTGCCGTTTGTCGAGCGCACCGGCATGCGGCCGGTGGAAAAGCGCAGTGGTTATATCCACATGCTGATGCCGCTTGCCGGGAACGAAAATCATGTTGGCGTGATGTATATGGGCGCCTTTACCGTGTTGGCAGAGGCGGCCGCGGCGACGCCGGCGATTGATTTTCTCGACAAGCAGCGCTTTTTTCCCATCATCAAGGACCTGTTCGTCGATTTCCGCAAACCGGCGGGCAGCGATGTCACGGCGGAATATAGTTTGAGCGATGAGGATATCGCTGCCCTGCAGGCCGATCTGGAGCGCAAGGGGTCTGCGGGATATCTCGCGGAAATACCGATGAAGGATGCCGAAGGCGTGACGGTCGCCGAGGCCAAGGTGACGGTAAAATTGCTGAGCCACGGGTTTAAGAAATAGGCGGGCAATGCCACGGCAAGATACTCGCCGAAGATGAAGCGACGTTTATCGATTTTTCCCGTAGCCGGTTTTTCATGGTCGAGGAAAATGTCGTGATTGGTGATTAGGCTATGGCGATGCTATGCGTCGAAGAAAAGGGAGAGACAAGATGCGGACAATGGTGACTTTATTGGTGGGTGCGGCCCTTGCGGTGCCAGCGCTGGCTCAAGATACCAAGAAAAACTGGTACCCCAGCAAATATGGCGCGGACGATACCAAGGGCGCGATGAACAATCTGTCCGAAGCGGGCACGGTCAATGCGGCAAAACTGGTCAAGACAGGCAAGACCTATGCGCTTGGCGTGGTGACGGGGCCAAAGACGCCCGCCTATCCGCCGCGATCCTATAGCGCGACGATCCTGCAATCCAATGACGGGCAGGGCGGCTCCATGGGCGCGAACAAGGTGACGGCCCATGATGATATCATCCACAGCTGGGTCGGCATCGGCACACAGATTGACGGCTTTGCGCATCTGGGCATCGACCATCATTATTATAATGGGGTGAAGGGCCGCGAGCTTTATTCCCCGGCTGGCGTGACGAAATATGGCACGGAGACGATCCTGCCGACCGCAACTCGCGGCGTGCTGCTCGACATGACCAAACATTTTGGCAAAGCGGTGTTGGAGCCGGGCACAGCGTTCAACCGCGCAGAAATTGACGCGGCGGCCAAAGCGGCAGGCGTGACGATTGGCAAGGGCGATGTGGTGCTGTTCCACACTGGCTGGATGACCAAGGCCGCCAGTGATCCACAAGGATTTATCGCGCAGCAGCCGGGACTGGGCGTTGAAGGTGCGGAATATCTTGCCTCGCTCGACGTGGTGATGGTTGGTGCGGATACCGCGGCTTTAGAAGCGATCCCGTTTGAGGACCCGACCAAGCCGTTTATCGTCCATCAAACTTTGCTGGCGAAACATGGCGTGCACGTGTTGGAGAGCATCAACACGGCGGAGCTCGCCAAAGATGGCGCGACCGAATTTATGTTCGTGTTGGGTCAGCCGCGTTTCAAGGGCGCGGTGCAGATGGTGATTAATCCGGTGGCGATCCGGTAGCGCAGTGATGGTCGCCGCTGGCCGGTTATTCCGGCTGGGAGGCGTATAGGGCTTCCACCTCTGCGCCTGTCAGATTTTTGGTCTGTTCGGCAAGGCTGTAATAATCGGGCTTGCTGTCGATATAGACCTGTGTCGTGAATTTCAGACCCTCGGCATTGTCGAATATCGCGCTGGCGATCATATATTGGCCATTGCCCTTGAGCCGGTAGAAAAGGTTGGTGCCACAGGTCTTGCAAAAGCCGCGCTCGGCCCATTCGGAGGAGTTGTAGACGGCGATATGCTCCTCGCCGGTGAAGGTAACATTCGTACCGCAGTCTAGCTCAAAGGCCGGACCACCGCCCCAGCGCCGGCACATCTCGCAATGGCAAGCGCCGACTTCGGTGCTGGCTTCATGCGCAGTGATTTGAACCGCGCCGCAAAGGCAATGGCCTTTGCGCTCGCTGGTTTCAGGTGGGTTAGGGGCATCGGTCATCGCCGCTCTCCTGCTCCTATGTCAGCGCCGGTATGATCCAGACCAAGGACATCGCGACCAGTGCGGCGAGTAAAGACCAAGCAAGCACCCATCGGACCCCCTGAGGGCGGGTTTTGTTGCTGGCCTCTTTCTCCGTAACTAATATTTCATCTCCGTGGCGTTCCATTGGGCCTTCCTTCCAAAACTGCCCTCCACCGCGCATCATAACATAGTTTGGACGAATTGTTCAGTGCGGCTATGATTTAGCGCGAAACGGCCAGTTAATGACATTGCCAGCGATCAGCGCCCACCAGATGAAGATCGGTTGAAACAGCAGCCTTGGTCCATGATAGGCCCAGCTGGCGGTCTCGCCACCAATCGCGATATTATTGATCGCATGGTTGATGTTGGCTGGAAAGACGCACAGCGCATAGAGCGCCAGTCCGATGCCGGCGGCATAGCGGACGCGCGGGATGAGTGTGGGTGGGATGAGTAGACCGATGGCACCTGCAATCTCTGCGACGCCGGTCAGAAAGATGACCTGCTCTGGAAAGGGCACCCAGTCGGGTGTGATTGCCAGAAACCCGCCGGGACTTCTGATATGGGCGATGCCAGCGAGCAGGTAGAAGACCGCCAGCAGCAGTCGGAAGAACCGGCGCAAGAGTGAGTCCTTAATGGTCTCGTTTGTCGATACTGTGTTCATCGACTTCTCCCCATGCGCGCAACGACTGTGACAAAAAATGCAGTGGACCAACCGAGTAATATGATGCCGTTAACGCCCTCAATGGCTGCCACCATCCGCCAGGCCTCGGCAAATCCTTCGTCATCATAGCCGGTGGTGGCATAGGTGATGGTCGAGAAATAGACCGCGTCGGACAGGGTCGGCAAGGCATCAAGCAACAGATAGACGAAAGCATAGACCCAGATCTCGATACCATGAAGAACAAATAGACCAAGGACCAAGCTGAGTGTGACGCTGACACCCCGCAATGACATCGGATGGATATGTTCTTCCGCCTCTTCGCGCGCCTCGATCCTCAGAAATCGGGCAAGCGCAAAAATTCCGATGCCGTGGATCAAAACGGTTAGCAGAACTATGAGGGCGCTGACAAACAGTTGCTCAAACATGGGGTAAACTCTGCGCAAGTATAGAGGTTGCCGTCAAGGGACGATCAGCCTTCATCTCCCCAAGGCGGCGGCGGGGTATCCACCGGTTTTGATAAATCAAACTCGACGCGGAAGAAGCGACCACCGGCTGTTTCGGGGCGGCGCAGTTCATAAGCAAAACGGGCATCTTGTTCACCCGGCGGACTGATCTCTACTGCCCAAGTGTTGGTGACGGATTGATCGAGGCCCGTTGTTTTGAACAGAGCTACGGACTCTTCGTCGACGGGAAACTCTTGGCGCTCGTTGGTGCCTTCTGCTGCCGTATCTCCGCCATAGTTGCTGACGTCATCAAGAGACCCGTCTTCATGACGATGGCGATGTTTGAGGCGCAGACCGTTTTCGGTGCGGGTGATCATCCACGTCCGGGAACGGTTCCAGCTTCCATCAGCATTGCTAATATGAAAGGGAATTTGGATCTGATTCTGATCGCAACTGGCGACATGCATGATCATCGGCTGGCCCATCATATCTGCATCCGCTTCCTGATCAGAAACCAGCTGCCCCGGATAAGCCTTGCCGCACAGGATAGATAGGCGTTCAAAATAGATATCCTGAGACGATGGATCGGGCGCAACTGGCGGCGCACTGGGCTCACAGGCGGAGAGGGTCATAGTCAGGAGCGCGGCGGAGACGGTGCCCGCAATTTTAAGTGTCTGTTTCATAAGATAAAGCGCTACACTTTTTTGGCGGCAAACGAAAGAGTTGCGGTGGTGATATTGCGAAACATATTCGGCCAATCGCTGGGCGTGCTAAACGATATTCCCATGACTCCGCGCTTGCTCGGTCTGTGCATCATTGGATCGCCGCTGGTGGATCAGCGGTTGGTTGCGGCAGGGATAGAATCGGCATGGATGCTGAGGTTGCGGTGGATATTGTCGCTCGGTTTGGGTGTGTTAACGTTGACAATGGCGGCCATTGCACCGGTTTCGACGCCCTAAAGCCTCGGATTGGCGTATCTCAGCGGTCACACGGTTTGCTAAGTTGTAAATAGGCTGCTATGGGCCGTCTCAGCTAATAATCGCGTACGACGAAATTCTGGTTTCGCACCCTTTGGGGTTGCATACTCTTTTTTCCTTTATCTCGACGTTGGCCAACCCGTTTGACTCAGGCAAATCCGCTTGAGCCAAGCATAATTATGTTATGAATAGGAATAAGAATATGCCTACAGGCACAGTAAAATTTTTCAACGCGGACAAAGGCTATGGCTTTATCGCTCCTGAAGATGGCGGCGATGACAGCTTCGTGCACATCACAGCCGTTCAGGCAGCTGGCATGCAGTCGCTCGAAAAAGAGCAGCGTTTGTCATATGACGTTGAAACCGGCAACAATGGCAAAAAAGCAGCTGTAAATCTTCAGCAAGCTTAAGCCAATCGGTTAGAATTTTAGAAAGGGCGGTAGTGCGAAGGTACTCCCGCCCTTTTTTTGTCTGTCCTACATGTCCAGTGATATGTATTGTGCTGGTCTGAACATCGCTGGGGCATATTCATGAAAACCACCTTTCGCATATTATTGGCATTAGTCGTCCTATTGGTCGCGGCATTTTTCATATTCCGCACGCCGGATTCGGATCGCGGTGAGATGATCGCTAAATATAGCAATGATGCGTCGCAATTTGTCGACGATGGCGTTGGTGGCCAAATTCATTATCGCGATGAGGGCAACAAAGACGGCCCCGCGATCCTCCTAATCCATGGTTCGAGCAGCATATTGCAGACTTGGGAACCGGTTGTGGCTTTACTGGGCGACAAATACCGCCTGATCTCGCTGGACCTTTATGGCCATGGCCTGACCGGTCCACAGGCAAAGGGCGACTATAGCGCGGACGCAAATATCGCTGCGGCGATTAAAGTGCTTGATACAGTTGGCGTGGAACAGGCCTATTGGGTTGGCAACAGCATGGGGGGCTGGTTGTCATGGCGCGCGGGTCTTGCTGTGCCAGACCGGGTGTCAGGACTGGTTTTGATTGATGCTTCGGGCGCGCAAACAGAAGAAAAAATAAAACCGTATCTCGGCGCACGGCTTGCACGATCGTCCGTGGGGCAATTGCTGTTACCTGAAATTACGCCCAAATTTCTGGTTCGTTCTTCACTGGAAGAAAATTTTGCGCAGCCAGAACGGCTGACCGACGATCTGGTGACACGCTATTGGGAACTATTACGTTTTCCCGGTAATCGACGGGCTACGCTCGCCCGTGGGCGCACCCCACGTGAACCAGAAAAATGGGATGAGGTAGGCAGTCTGAAAATGCCGGTACTGCTGCTCTGGGGAGAACAGGACAAGGTCATTCCTGTGTCTCATGCTAAGGCTTTTGAAGCGGTGATACCCGGTTCCAAACTGATTATATACAAGGACGCTGGACATCTTCCGATGGAAGAAACGCCAGATCAAGTGGCGCGGGACATCGGTATCTGGATTGAGGGAACCGAGGCGACGGGCGGTCAGGAAACAGAATTGGAAGAGGTGAGCTAGGCGTCTTCAACGCCCGCTTTTTGAAGCTCTGGTTTTAGGCGCCCGGTCAACCACAGGCCCCACATTTTGAAATCTGCGGCAAGGGACCAGAGCGGATACGTAAAGGTAGCCGGACGGTTTTTCTCGACCCGCCAGTGCGCCATCCACGCGAAAAAATAACCCGCCAGTGGCATTGCCAGTAACAGCATCCAGTTGGTCGTGAACAGCGAATAAAGCGCGATCAGGACGACCAGACTGGTCCCGATATAATGCAGATTGCGGGTCGCCGGTTTGGCATGTTCCTGCAAATAGAAAGGCCAGAATGTATCAAAACTTTGATGTTCTTTTGGTCTGTTGGCTGTCATTAGCCTGGTCCTTCTTCCGCTTGCTTGCCGTTTATATATCAGGCTGGTGGCAAAGACCAGTCGATTGGCGCCAGTCCCTTGGCCTCCAGAAAGCTATTGGTCTTGCTGAAATGCTGGCTTCCAAAAAAGCCATTATATGCGGATAGCGGGGACGGGTGCGGTGCCTTCAAAACCAGATGCTTGCCGCCTTGCTCGACGCTCTGGACAAATCCCGCTTTCTTCTGCGCATAGCTGCCCCACAGCAGAAATACGACCGGCTCTTCTTTCGCCGCAATCAGGCGGACGATGGCATCGGTAAACTGCTCCCATCCCTTGCCGCGATGGGACGCCGCTTCGGCTTTCTCCACCGTCAACACGCTGTTGAGCAGCAGCACGCCTTGTGTGGCCCAGGACTCCAGAAAACCGTGAGAGGGACGTTCCATCCCGATATCACTTTCCAGTTCTTTGTAGATATTGACCAGCGAAGGGGGCGGCCTCACACCGGGCTGGACGCTAAAGCACAATCCATGCGCCTGTCCGGGGCCATGATAAGGGTCTTGCCCCAAGATCACGACACGAACCTTGTTCAGCGGCGTCAGGTCAAGCGCTCGAAAATATTCGCTGCCCTTGGGGAAGATGTGCTTGCCCGCTTCTTTTTGCTGGATCAGAAAGTCGCGCAGTTTGGCCATATAGTCGCTAGAAAATTCTGGAGACAACGGCGTCTTCCAGCTTTCATGCAATTTGATGTGATCAGTTTCGGTCATGTTCGACAAATAACAGGATGCTTGAGATTGGCAATTAGGCAGCAACATCCCTTGCTAGTTGCGAGGGGGGACTTTACGATATTAACCAATAAAACAACATGCTCCCCAAGATTTTATGAGAATGAAGATTATGACCGACACTAACACTCCCGTAATTTCCGCCACTGGCCTATTCACGCCAAGCGACAGCATCAGCAACGAAGAGCTGGTTTCCAGCTTCAACGCTTATGTCGATTTGCACAACAAAGAAAATGCAGACGCTATAGCCGCTGGAGACGTCGCTGAATTGCAACATAGTTCGGTCGAATTTATCGAAAAGGCATCGGGCATCAAATCGCGCTATGTGCTGTCGAAAGATCCAATCTTGGACCCTGAAACGATGAGCCCGCAAATGCCGGAGCGCCCCAATGAAGAAATATCGATCCTCGCTGAAATCGGCGTAAAGGCAGCCAAGCAAGCGCTGGACAGGGCCGGACGGAAACCCGAGGATGTTGATGCCGTGCTCTGTGCTTGTTCCAATCTTCAGCGGGCCTATCCCGCGATCGCGGTCGAAATACAGGATGCGTTGGGCATCGGTGATGGCTTTGGTTTTGATATGAATGTCGCTTGCTCGTCTGCAACCTTCGGTATCCAGACAGCGGCGGACTATATTCGCTCTGGCAGTGCCAAATCAGTCTTGGTGATCAATCCCGAAATCTGTTCAGGCCACCTGAACTGGCGCGATCGGGATAGCCATTTCATCTTTGGCGATGTCGCGACCGCGATATTGGTCGAGGCAAAGGATATTGCTCCAGCGCAGCACTGGGAGATTATCGGGACCAAGCTCAAGACCCAATTTTCCAATAATATCCGCAATAATTTCGGCTTCCTCAACCGGACCAGCCCAGAGACGCGAGACGATGTGGATAAATTGTTTGTTCAGGAAGGTCGCAAGGTCTTCAAGGAAGTGGTTCCCATGGTCGCGCAGATGATTGTCGAACAGGCCGAGCGCTTGGGAATCCAAAATACAGATCTAAGACGGCTCTGGTTGCACCAGGCCAATGCCGGCATGAACCGATTAATAGCGCAGCGCGTGTTGGGCCATGAAGCCAATGATGATGAAAGTCCGACGGTGCTAGATACTTATGCCAACACGTCATCGGCTGGATCAATCATTGCTTTTCATAAGCATAGCGCCGACCTGTCGGATGGGGATATTGGACTTATCTGTTCCTTTGGCGCAGGATATTCAGCAGGAACGGTTTTCGTAAGAAAAGTCGCTTAATAGGGGAAGAATAATGACAATGACAGGACAATGCCTTTGTGGATCAGTAAGCTATAGCGTCAGCGGAGAACCGCAAATGTCAGGTGTTTGTCACTGCAAAAACTGCCAGCGTCAGTCCGGTAGCGCCTATTCCGTGTTATTCGGTATCGCTAATGATCAACTGAACATCACCGGTGATTTGACAACCTATCAAGACACTAGCGAAACGGGCAATGTTGTAGAGCGGCATTTCTGCGGAAAATGTGGTTCGCCGCTACTTTCCACTTTGCCAACGCAACCGGGCATGACCTTTGTCAAAGCCGGCACGTTAGACGACACCAGCCACCTTAACCCGCAGGTCCATTTCTGGACCAAGAGCTCTCAGGATTGGGTGACCATTGACCCTGATGTGCCACAAATAGCGGGCAATCCGGGTTAGAGCTGCGCTATGACCAGCATAAGAGCGCGGCTGCTTGCCAAGGCCCTTCCGCTTACCGGATTGAAGGCAGTATTTTCTAACGAGGCGAAGCTTCGGGCGAGCATTGCCAAAGCACGCGCGAAGCCAGTTGTTGCCCCGGGCAAAGCTTTGCGCCGCAAGTTCATCGTTACCGAAACCCTCAAAGACGGCCATCCGATATTCACCCTATCACCCCAATCGGGAAGCGGTCGCCGCATTTTGTACATTCATGGCGGCGCCTATGTTCTGGATATGCAACCGGGATATTGGGGACTGTTGGGAGAGATGGTTGATCGCACCGATGCGGCCGTTGTCGCGCCTTGCTATCCATTGACGCCAGAACATGACTGGCAACAAAGCTATGACTGGATGATGCCGGTTTATGATGAACTGGTCGCAGAAGTCGGCGCAGATAATATCACCATCATGGGTGACAGTGCGGGCGCCGGTTTTGCGCTCGGCTTGACGCAGATATTGCGGGATCAGGGCAAAGCCATGCCGCATAAAATGATCCTGTTGTCACCATGGCTTGATGTGAGCATGACCGATCCGATGCAGCCTGGTTTGACGCAGAAAGACCGGATATTAGGGATTGATGGGCTTCGCGCAGCTGGCGAATGGTGGGCTGGAAAAAACACAACGGTGGATATGCCGCCGGTTAGCCCCCTATTTGGAAGTCTTGAAAGTCTTCCGCCAATGGCTGTTTTTACCGGTACTTTTGATCTGCTGTGGCCAGACGCCAGAAAGTTGAAGGAAAAGGCAGAGGCCGAAGGTCTCGCGTTAGATTATTTCGAGTTCCCTGCCATGCAACATGTATGGATGTTGTTTCCCATTCCCGAAGCCAAGAAAGCGCGTCAGCAGATCGCTGCCTTCATAAATGCTGATCTAGAGGCCAGTATAAGGTGATCAGCAAGCGCGCGCGTTTCATCAATTTTGTCCTCCGTCTGCTGAAAGTTCAGGAGCGTTTGGCGGACTATGATACCGGCATGAAATTTCTGGCAAGGGACCGGAAAAATGGCCCGGCGCGGCCGGGTCGATGGTTCAAAAAACAGTGCGTAATCGGCGAAAGCCATATCGATGGTCATAAGGTTTATGAGATTGAGCCAAAGGCTGGTGCGAGCAAGCATCATATCTTCTATCTGCATGGCGGCGGGTACGCTTTTCAGATCGTGATCGTGCATTGGGCGATGATCAAGAAACTGATCAAGGCTACCGGGGCGAGCGCTACTGTCCCCCTTTATCCGCTCGCGCCGGAGCATGATTGGTCGCAAAGCTATCCTGTTGTGATGCAGGCCTACGAAAGGGCAGTGGCCAAATATGGTGCTGAAAATATAACGATCATGGGCGACAGCGCCGGCGGCGGATATAGTCTTGGGCTCACTCAGATGTTGCGCGACCAGGGCAAGCCAATGCCGGGCAAGATCATTCTGCTATCCCCTTGGCTCGATGCTACTGCCAGTGATCCGCTGCAGCTAGAGCTGGAGAAACATGATGTTCTGTTGTCAGTGCAGGGTGCCCGAACGGCTGGTCAGTTTTGGGCGGGCGAGGACAATGATGCTGCGGCTTTTCCCGTCAGTCCGCTTTTTGCGGCCATCGACAAATTGCCGCCGGCCGCCATTTTCGCGGGTAGCCATGACATACTTTATGCGGATGCGCTGCGCCTGAAGCAGAAGGCGGATACACAAGGCATTGATATCACACTTCACGTCGGGGAACAGATGCAGCATGTCTGGATGCTGTTACCGATCAGAGAGGCGAGGCTTGCACGGGCGCAGATCATGGCCTTCATTACGCGTTGAGCAAAGGTCAGCCTTTCAGGGCCCGCCCTCGCTCGATAACCGCCAGCCGCCGCTGTTCAACGGACTCCGCGCTGACGCTATCGTTATAAGCATCGGTGACCTGTTTTTCCAAAGCCATCGCGTCTTTGAAATTGCGGTCATAACCCTCGAGGATCAGCTTTTTATAGGTCTTGATAAACTCTGGATCGATGGTCGCCATATCGGCCGCTAACGCTTGCGCGGCGGGCATCAGCTCGTCGGGTTCATAGACATGATTGACAAGTCCCCAGCTACAAGCCTTGTCGGCATCCAGAAACTGTCCGGTGAAGCTCAATTCACAAGCGCGGGACAAGCCGATGTAACGGGATAGTTTCTGCGATAGACCCCAGCCCGGAATGACACCGACGCGCGCATGGGTATCGGCAAAGCGCGCATTGGTAGAAGCGATCCGCACATCGCACGCGAGTGCCAGTTCAAAGCCGCCGGTAATGGCAACGCCATTAATTGCGCCGATGACCGGCATGTCTAGTTTTTCCAATGCCCTGCAAGGATTGCTCGCTGGTTTCTGATCCGTCGCGGCGCCAAGGCCAGATGATCCCAGTTCTTTTAGATCGAGGCCGGCGGTGAAAGCCCGTTCGCCCGCTCCGGTGACAATGACAGCTCGGATATCCGTATCTGCAGCGACAGCTGAGCAGGCATCAAAAAAGTCGCTGCGTAGATCATGAGATAAGGCGTTCATGGCCTCTGGGCGGTTGAGAGTGATGGTGGCTACTCCATCAACTTTCTCAAGCAGAACCAGCGCCATTAATCGTCGTCTCCCAATTCATATTTTTCGGCAATTTGTGCGCCCAATCCGGCTGTCATTTCGAACAGCTTCTCTGGATCGCTTTGTCGTAATTGCGCGAGCATCAATTCGGGCCCTTCGGCAATGATAAGCTCTGGGACGTTGTTAGCGACCGCTTCAATAATTTGACGCGCGCATTCGGCCGGTTCCATACCATTGTCGATAACAGCGTCGGACTTGTCGCGCTTTGTTCCATCTTTGGTGAGAGCGTTGCGGGACACGTCAGTGCGGATGGAGCCGGGCAATATGTTCGTGACATGGATGTTGTGCCGCGTCTCGGTTTCGGCACGCAGCGCATCCATATAGCCGATCAATCCGTGTTTCGCGGCGCAGTAAGCGGTGCGCAGTGGAACGCCGATGCGTCCGGCAACCGAGCTGATGCCTACAATATGGCCGCCACCGGCGCTAATCATATGGGGAAGTAACAGTTGGGTCAGCCATATCGGCGCGAGCAGATCGACGTTGACAATCTGATGATGAACATTGGGATCGGTGTCGAGCGCAAGGCTCCGCTGGCTGATACCAGCATTGTTGATCAGGACGTCGACGCGGCCTTTCCACCGCTGTGCTTCGGCAATCTTGGCGGGGAGTACATCATAGTCGGTCGTTTCAAAGGGGAGCAGCAATGTGTCTGTCGCAATATCGGCCGCGACCGCTTCCAAGGCTTCAACCCGTCGACCAGACAAGATGATATGCGCGCCTTGTGCTGCAAATGCCTTGGCCAGTGCTTCGCCAATTCCTGATGAGGCGCCGGTGATCCAGACTATCTTATCGGTAAAGTCCATTTCTCAATTCCTTTGATTGTCTATTGGTTCGGACGCCTTCAACTTTCGCCACCCAATATAGCAGAGGGCGAGCATCACGATATTACCTAAAGCGTCAATCAACCCCATGTAGGTGAACACAGGGTCGTGAAAGGTGAAGTAATAATTGAAGCCAAAAAACGGCAACAGCGCGATACCATAGACCAGAAATGTCGTTGCGGTAAAACGAGCGAAAGCCGCGAATAGGCCAGCCAGCAGAGCTTGCGCCCCGAAGCAGGCCATCATGAACGGCAATATGCGTCCGCCGCTGCGATATTCGGGCAGAAAGACAGTGTCTATGACATGCTGCGGAAACAGGGCTGCCCATCCGCCTAATATGAAAAACACCAGCGCTATGAAAAATTGGATGCGCTGGGGTGTCATATCATGCCCGATCGCTCTTAAGAACTTTTCTTAATAGTTGGAGCATCGTCGCCGAGGTCTTCAAACCAGGCCTCGACGTCGCCGTTGAGTTTGATCAGCAACGGGTTGCCTTTGCGGTCCATGGTCTTGCCAGCCTGAACCTTTACCCAGCCTTCGGAGACGGAATATTCTTCGATGTTATGCTTGCGCGTTCCGCGAAAGTTGATGCCGATGCCGCGTTCTAGCAGTTCACCACCATAATATTTGCTCCGCGGATTAATCGCAAGATGGTCTGGCGGGGTGTCTGCGCCGGACTTGGTTTCCGCAGCGGCTTCTTTTTCCGATTCATTCGGGGTGTCGGTCATAATATTGCTCTCTTCAAAAAGGGTTGCTGCGCTTTGCCACAAACCATCCGAAAATCAAGTTATAGCTATGCTTGAAGCCGTCAACTAAACACGTCACCAATATCGCCGCCGACTTTTGGGTCGAGGCCATATTGGTTGGTACCACTCTCGCCATCGCTGACAAAAAAGATCAATAGAACAATCCAGCCGATGATGACGGCAAATATAAGGAGAAACCACCAACCCGAGCGACCGGTATCGTGCAACCTTCGGACGCTCACGGCAAGACTGGGTATCAACAGAACCAAACTTGCCAAGCCGTTTACCGGACCGTTATCTTCAAAGCTGAAACCGAACACTGCTATGTCTATGGCCGATGCTGCAATTCCAACGAGAATAGAAAACAGAAAGAACATCCAATATTCTTTCCGCCGCGACCGCCCGTTAAATTCCGCAAACCGTTTCAGCGGAAGCAGCATCCATTCCATAGAAATTTTCCTAAATCATAGCTTGTTGGAAAAGATGCTCAATTAAACACATCACCAACATTATCGCTCATCTTAGGATCGTCGCCAAAACGGTTTTTGCCTTTGGTTCCATCCAAGCACATGAAAACCAGTACAATGATGCCGCCAATATAAGGGATGAAGCCAAGCAGAACGAACCAGCCAGATTTATCCTGATCATGGAAACGCCGCACCTGAACAGCAATAGACGGGACAATGATAGCTAAGGCATAGAGGCCGAACAAGCCGAGCATCAAACCGCCGCCAAAGGACATGCCACCGGAAGCGTCAGGCGAAAATGCGCCCAAGACGCCGCCAATTATTGCGATCGCAAAAATAACAATTAACTGCAAAAGCGCGAACATCCAATATTCTTTGCGCCGTGATCGCCCGCTAAAATCTGCATAGCGTTTCAGTGGCATCAACATCCATTCCATTATTCTTCCCCTCTTTATTCTTGTTATCAACAGCCTAAGCAGCTCAGGTTGAAAATCAAGCGTCGATTTCACTGGGTGAAATATGTCGCCTCTTGCCTTCGCACTTATAGGCAGGGAGCTTAAAAATTATCGTCGTTCTTTGGTTAATTATGGCCGATATATATTTTGGGTCATAAAGGATGGCAGGACAGATCATCGGCCAACAAAACCGGGCCGCTATAATTTTCAGCAATGGCAGCGTTCACTTCGCTTTGAACCTTCACGGCCCGCTGCATGTGATGGGTTAGCAATAGGGTCTGGGCATCTAGCGCCGCTGCTGTTTCACCTATAGATTGAGGATCACGGTGTAGTCCGCGTGGTTGCCCTTCTGCCATTGTGATGGCATTGTGCATAACGAGCAAGTCAGGTTTGGTCCCGGATAGCGCAGCGATGAAATCCTCGCTCAGGAAGCTCTGGTCTCCAGCAAATATGATCGTTTTACCCTTTGCACTTATAACGTAAGCGAGCGCCGGAACATTGAGATGATTAACCGCAATGGCATCCACCTGCAGACCATCTTTGTCCCAGATCCGCTGCAATCCGGTCTTGCTGGTGTCGATATTTTGCACCGTCAATCGGGGGAGGGCATCATTTTCGTCCAAATAGGGATGAAGATAGCGCAGCGCGCCGCTTTCCTTGCCGACAAGCGCGTTTAGATATTCGCTGGTTGCGGGAAATTGTTCGTTGCCTGCCGGCCCGGCGATGGTGAGGCCTTCTGTCCGTTTGGCAAAGCCGCCATTGTTCAGCAAGGCAGGCAGGCCGCTGGCATGATCGCCATGCAAATGGGTGAGCAGGACCGCGTCATGATCTTTAAAGTCAACGGCTGCTTCGCCGTAGCGCACGAACGCTCCGCTGCCGGCATCGATTAGCAACTTGGCTTTACCGTCGACCCACAGGATATTGCTGGCTCCCGCTCGATGATCGTCTGCTATTGGCCCGCCGGAGCCTAGTACCTGCAAGGCGAACGGATTGTCGCGGCACGCATCACTGTCATCTGTAATATCAGTGTCAGCGGCGGTGTCAGTTGAGCATGACGTAAGCGCGATGGAAGCGGCCACGAAGCAGCCTACGCCGAAAAGTCTTTTGATATTTGTGATCATGCGCTGATGATGATCCATCACAGCGCATGATGCAACAATTGTTACGCTTAAGCCGCTTCCGCTTTCCGTGACGCTTTCTTGCGATCGTTGGGATCGAGATAGCGTTTGCGCAGGCGGATGTTCTTCGGCGTCACTTCGACCAGCTCGTCATTGTCGATATAGGCAATGGCCTGTTCCAGCGTCATGACCTTGGGTGTGGTCAAGCGAATGGCGTCTTCTTTTCCGGATACGCGGAAGTTGGTGAGCGCCTTTGATTTCATAGGGTTCACATCGAGATCGCCGGGTTTGGCATTCTCGCCAATGATCATGCCTTCGTAAACTGGTGTTTGCGCGCCAATGAACATGATGCCACGTTCTTCGAGCATGTTCAGCGCATAAGCCGCCGTGGAGCCGGTGCCGTTGGATACTAGAACGCCAACCGGGCGGCCTTCGATAACGCCTTTATACACGCCATATTTTTCGAACAGGCGGTTCATCAGGCCGGTGCCGCGTGTGTCGGACAGAAACTCGCCGTGATAACCGATCAGGCCACGAGAAGGGGCAGAGAAGGTCAGACGGGTCTTGCCTGCGCCAGAGGGGCGCTGCTCGGTCAATTCCGCCTTACGGCGCTGCATTTTGGAAACGACGGTGCTGGCATATTCATCATCCACATCGATGACGACCGTTTCATAAGGTTCCTGACGTTTGCCATCTTCTTCACGATAGAGAACACGTGGACGGGAAATGCCAAGCTCAAAACCTTCGCGGCGCATCGTTTCGATGAGCACGCCAAGTTGCAATTCGCCGCGGCCAGCAACTTCAAAGCTGTCGCGGTCTTCGCTTTCGGTCACCTTGATCGCAACATTGGATTCTGCTTCGCGGGCAAGACGGTCGCGAATGACGCGGCTCGTAACTTTGTCGCCTTCGCGGCCTGCAACCGGACTGTCATTGACGGCAAAGCGCATGGACAATGTCGGCGGATCAATTGGTTGTGCTGCAATTGGTTCGGTGACGGAAATGTCGCAAATGGTGTTGGACACCGTTGCATCGGTCAGGCCGGCAAGAGAGATAATATCACCCGCCTTGGCGCTCTCGACGGGGACACGTTCCAAGCCATTAAAGGCCATGATCTTGGTGGCGCGGCCGGTCTCAACAACCTTGCCGTCCATATCGATCGCATGGATCGGCATGTTGATATCGATTTTACCGCTCTCAACCTTACCGGTCAGTATGCGGCCAACGAAATTGTCGCGGTCGAGCAGGGTCACGAGGAATTTAAATTCAGCATCGGGATCAACGTCAGGCTCTGGCACATGTTCGACAATCTTGTCGAACAACGGAGAAAGGTCGCCGTCGCGTACTTCCGGAGTGTCACCGGCATAGCCATTCCGTCCGCTGGCGAAGAGCGTCGGGAAATCGAGCTGCTCATCATTGGCGTCGAGATTGACGAACAGGTCAAACACTTCATCGAGCACTTCTTCTGCGCGGCCATCGGGACGGTCAATTTTGTTGACGACTACGATAGGCTTAAGACCCAGGGCCAGCGCTTTACCGGTCACAAATTTCGTCTGTGGCATCGCGCCTTCAGCACTATCGACCAGCAGGATAACGCCATCGACCATCGACAGGATACGTTCCACTTCGCCGCCAAAGTCGGCATGGCCCGGTGTATCGACAATATTAATCCGCGTGCCTTTCCACTCAACACTCGTACATTTTGCGAGAATCGTGATGCCGCGTTCTTTCTCCAGATCATTGCTGTCCATCGCGCGTTCTTCGACACGCTCATTGTCGCGGAATGTACCAGACTGGCGGAAAAGCTGGTCCACAAGGGTGGTTTTGCCGTGATCAACGTGCGCGATGATAGCGATATTGCGAAGAGCCATTTTAAATTCTGCCGTAAAGAGAGGAAAGGGGGCTTATCTGCCGCGCCTTATGTTGCGTGCGCCCTTAACCTGTTTTGTGCTGCGCCGCAACATCAGAAACCCGCTTTGATATTGTCTATCGCTGTAACATGAAAATATTATAGGCGTTTTCCGAATAGATAGGTTAAAAATCAACAGCCCTATGCTGGTCATAATATAGATTGAATATGAAAATTGAGAACCCGTCATCGGTTAATCAAGATATTCCAGTCGTTACTATCGTAATGCCTATTTATAATGGCGCGCGCTATCTGGAGAGTGCGATTCATTCGGTTTTGCGGCAGCAATATTCAGATTGGGAGCTTATCTGCATTGATGATGCGTCTACGGACGGAAGCGGCGCGATCATGGCGCGTCATGCCGCAGAAGACTCGAGAATTCGGCACCTGACCAATGACCGAAATTTAGGACTGCCCGCTACGCTTAATCGCGGCTTTTCGGAAGCGCGGGGTGAGCTCCATAGCTGGACTAGCGATGACAATATTATGCGGCCCAACATGATCGCAAAACTTGTGGCGGAACTAGAGGCCAAGCCTGAAGCAGATCTCGTCTACGCCGGCTACAGTGTGATTGATGCCGCTGAGAATATCCTGCGTTACGTCGCGCCGCCGCCGATGGAGGAGCGCTGGTTCTGCAATCCGGTCGGGGCCGCCTTTCTCTATCGCCGCCATGTTACCGAAGCGCTTGGCGGATATGATGAACAGCTTTTTGGCGCGGAGGATTATGACTACTGGCTGCGCGCCGCGCATCAATTTCAAATGGTGCCTGTGGATAGCGACCTTTATCTTTACCGCCGGCACGACCGCAGCCTGACCGATCAGCGGAGCGCAGATATCCGGCGACTGGTATCGAAAGTGCTGCTGAGAGAATTGGATCATGTCGATGATAAAACCCTGCGCGCCAAAGCGCTGATCCACCGGATATTGTCGGATTGGTATTATTTTGATGTCAGGCTGCTGCTCAAGGCTTTGGCAAGCGACCCGTGGACCGTATTCAAAGCATCGCCCCAGCTGTCGAAAGATCTGATGCGAGCGATTGTGCATCGGATCAGGTCTTAGGCACTGTTTACAGTCCGCTCTGGTTCAAGGTGGTAGTTGGTAACTACTGAGATCAGCAGATAGATGCATGTTCTTGTGATCACTCTCTAAATATCCGTTTCTTGGACTTGCGTCAGATAGCGCGCTGGAGCATTGGCGAAGGCGCAATGCAAACTGTAAGAATGATTTTATCCGATAAGTTTATCTGGCTGCTTGGAACTTGTGTCCTTCTGGCGACGATAGTCCCTGTGAAAGGGCCGGCTCAACCTATTGCGGCATTCGGCGTGACAGCGGGTATTTTCTGGATATTCCTACTCCACGGAATTCGACTGGATCGGCAAGAGGTGGTTGCGGGCTTCCGCAATTGGCGCCTGCAATCGGCTGTGTTTGGATTTGTTTTCGGTGCTATGGTTTTGGCCGGTCTCCTTCTGTCGCATGTTTTGGACGGGTATATTGCGCCTTTGATTGCGGTCGGCTTCTTATATCTCGGATGCCTGCCGTCCACGATCCAATCGGCGGCAAGCTATACCGCCATTGCCAAAGGCAATGTAGGCGCGTCCGTTGTTGCGGCGGCGACTGTCAATTTATCATCGATAATTATCACGCCGGTTTTTTTCGCGTTGCTGGCAAGCTCCGTTGGTATCGTGATTACCGGCGCTTCTTTTGTGAAAATCATGACGATGCTGCTGTTACCGTTTGTGATCGGGCAATTTATCCAAAGTTGGGCGCGCCCTTGGGTGGCGCGGCATAAGGGCATAGTGGGATGGTCCGACAAAATTGCGATTAGCTTGGCTGTTTATGTCGCCTTCTCCGGCGCAGTGGTGGCGGGCATATGGCAGCAGGTGCCAGGTGATCAATTCCTGATCATTGCTGCGGCGATTGCTGGACTATTGATCTTTGCCTTTGGCGGTGCTTGGATGTTGGGCAGTTTAGCAGGCTTTGTGATAAATGACCGTAAGGCCCTGCTGTTTGGCGGAGCGCAAAAAAGCATCGCGGTTGGCGCGCCGCTGGCGGCTATATTATTTCCTCCAGAAGCCGCCGGTTTTGTACTGATCCCGCTATTATTATATCATCTGTCCAGCCTGGTGCTGTCAGCACCATTGGCGGTCCATTTGTCGAAATCCTAAAGCTCGCGCAATGCCCGGGCGGGTTTCGCCGATAGAACCGGGATTGATCCCAGCAACCCAATGCCCAAAGTGACGACCGCACCCAGACCCAGCGTTATCATCACCACGCCCCAATCCGGCTGCCAGGTGAATTCGAAAATCTGCGTGATGACAAACCAGCCGGCAAGCAGACCAAGACCCAAAGCAACGGCCGACAAAAGCAAAGCGAGCACCGCATATTCAATTGCTTGTGCCGACAAGATTTGTGACCGTGTCGCCCCGAGTAACTTCAGGATTACGCTGTCATAAACCCGCGATTGGCGAGAGGCCGCAATCGCCCCAATCAGCACAGCAATGCCGGAAAAAATGGCTATTGATGCCGCAGAGGCAATTGCGGTCGCCATCTGATCCAATATCGTGCCGATTTGCGATGCAATTTCCTTGACCTTCACCATGGAAATAGATGGGAATTCGCGAGGCAAGGACCCGAGCAAACCGTCTTCTTTGGTCTCGTCCAGCTGGATAGTTGCGGCCACATTATGCGGGGTGTTGGCCAGCACATTAGGCGGGAAAACGAGCACATAGTTAAAGCCGAAATTGCGCCAGTTGATCTTGCGCAGGGACGCGACGGTGGTTTTAATCTCAACCCCCAGCAGGCTGACGGTCAGGCTGTCACCAACGTTTAGTCCGAGCGCCGCAGCCTGTTCTGAATCGACCGATACCAACGGCGGACCGTCATATCCGGCGGGCCACCATTCGCCCTCGGTAATTTCACTACCTTCTGGCAATTCGGCGCTGTAGGTTAGGCCGCGATCGCCACGTAACACCCATGCGCCTTCGGGAATGGTTTCTAGTTCCGAGACGATCTGGCCACCATATTCTGTAATGATGCCGCGCAAGGTGGGGACGATGTTGATTTCCGCCTCTGGAGCACTCGCGTTGACTTGGGTTTTAAATTCATCAGCCCGTTCCACCGGAATATCGAGAACGAAGAAATTCGGGGCTCGTTGGGGAACGCTTAGACGGATTTCGTTGGTCAGGCTGGTCTGGATAGCAGCCAGCGTGGCAAACAGAGTAAGGCCAAGGCCCAAAGCTACCACCAACTGGCCGGTTTGTGCACCGGGGCGATGGAGATTGGTAAGCGCCAGTCGCAGCAAGGGCTGTTTCGGGCGTGGCGCTTTGCTCGCGAGCCAGCGGATCAACGTGCCGAGCAGGGCGAGCAACAATAATATGCCTAGCGCAGCGCCGATAAACGCCAGTGAGAACAACGGTTCCCGTCCACTGCCAACGGCCAGCGCGATAATGGCGGCGATGGCAAGTGTAACCGCCACCCATGTTGGCTTGTCAATCTGACGCCATGACCGGGTTTCGCCGCGAAACAGACCGGCGGCCGGGATCAGCTTGGCGCGAGCCAGCGGCGGTAAGGCGAAGATAATGGCGATCAGCAGGCCGTAAGCGGCGCTAACGATCAACGGTAACGGATAGAGCGCAAATTCCGGCCTGATGGGCAGGACATCGCCTGCGACTTCAATGATGATCAGAGGCGCAAGCGCTCCTATGATCAAGCCTGCCGAGATGGCGACCAAAGCAACGGCCAAAATCTGGAACATGTAAATGCGAAAGACCATGGCGCTATCCGCGCCTAATATTTTCAACGTCGCAATCGCGCCTTGTTTTCCGCGCAGATAAGACGCCACGCCATTGCCGACGCCAATGCCCGCGATTACCAGCGATGCAAGGCCGACGAGCGTTAAAAATTGCCCCATGCGTTCGATAAAGCGGCGCGTACTGGGCGCGCCATTGTCGCGGGTTTTAACTTCCCACGCGGCATTTTTATACTGCGTTTCCAGCTGGTCACCCAGTTCGGCAGGGTCCACAGTTGTGGGTAATTTCAAGCGATATTTGCTTTGAAACAGGCTGCCAGGCTGGATCAGGTTAGTGGCGCGTAGGCTTTCCAGTGACGTTATGGCCACTGGTCCCAGCGATAGGCCTTCGCTCAACCGGTCTGGTTCGTCACCAATAACGCCGGCGACGGTAAACGCCGCTTCGCCAAATTCGATGGTATCGCCGGTTTTTAAGGAAAGGCGCTGGATGAGAGCGGGGGTCACATAGATGTCTTTGGCGCCCAGAGGCGGCGCAATGGTTCCGTCTTCCAGCGTGAAGTCACCATAAAGTGGGTAGGGAGCATCAACGCCCTTCAGCTCAACCAATTGCGTGTCGCTGCCATCGGGTAATCGTGCCATCGCTTGCATACGCAGGGTTTCGGACAGCTCGCCAGTCGCAATGAGCGTTTCGCGCTCGGCCGGTGTTGCTTCGCGCTGCGCCACTGAAATCTCGAGATCACCACCCAAGATAGATTGGCCGCGGTTGGCGAGTTCGTCGGTGATAGCGCTGGTCAGGCTGCCAATGGCGGCGAGAGTGGCCACACCAAGAAAAAGGCAAACGATAAGCAGGCGCAGACCAACAAATCGCCCGCGCAGATCACGCCGCGCGATCGTCCATGCTTTGGAAAGGTTAGCGCTCATGATTTTGCAGGCTTTTGGGCGCTATCTTTCTCGATCATCCCATCACGGAGTTCGATGATCCGGTCGCAACGTTTGGCGAGTTCCGGGTCATGCGTAATCATCAGCAAAGTCGCGTTGCTCGCTTTCTGGCGCTCAAACAACAGTTCAATAATTATCTCGCCCGTTGCCCCATCCAGGTTGCCGGTGGGTTCATCGGCAAAGATGATCGATGGGCGTGAAGCCATGGCCCTTGCGATGGCAACGCGCTGTTGCTCGCCGCCTGACAGTTGGGTTGGGTAGTGACCAAGCCGGTCGCCAAGGCCAACAGCCTCTAATTCTTTGGCTGCAATTCCGAAGGGGTCTGCTTGACCGTCGAGTTCCAATGGCACCGCGACATTTTCCAGCGCGCTCATCGTTGGTAATAGATGAAAGGCTTGTAAAACAATGCCGACGCGTCCGCGGCGGGCAATAGCCAGTTCATCCTCATTCATCGTGCCAAAATCGGCGCCAGCGATGTTTACAGTCCCGCCGGTCGCGCGCTCTAAACCTGATAATATTGCCATCAATGATGACTTTCCGGAACCCGACGGCCCCAGCAGGGCGACCGTTGTTCCGGAATCAATCGACAGATTAATGCCGCCTAATATATCAACCCTTGCATCGCCTTCCCCCAAAGACAGGGTGACATTTTGTGCTTCAATAGCAATATGGGGTTTGATATTTGCGGCGTCGCTGGTTGCGGCGGTTTTTTGTAACATGGTGGGAAGGTGTATCCGATGTTGAACAGGTTTATGTCATATGGGTTTTGCGTTGCAATTCTTCAACTTCTGATTGCATGTGGACCAGCAGTGGAAGAAAATTCTGCTCCTGTGGAGCAACAGCAAGCGGCCAGCGACACAGTTGATGAACCCGCTGCCGAAGCAAAGACGCTGATATTGGTCTTTGGTGACAGCCTCTATGCCGGTTACGGATTGGCCCCTGATGAGGGCTTCGCGCCAGAGCTACAAAAAGCGCTCAATGCCGTTGGTCAGGACGTAAAGGTTCACAATGCCGGGGTCTCTGGTGACACTACGGCGGCTGGGCTGCGGCGGATGGATTTTGTTTTGGACAGCCTCACACGAAAGCCTGATCTGGTGCTACTCGGTCTGGGCGGCAATGATCTTCTGCGTGGGCTGAAACCCGCTGACACTCTGGCCAATATGGAAGCGATGGTGAAAAAACTTTCGGATCAGGATATTCCCGTGATGCTCACCGGCATGCTCGCGCCACCCAATCTTGGAAAAGAATTTAGCGATCAATTCAATGTGATATATCCGGGTCTGGCTAAAAAATATGAAGCTAGCCTCTATCCGTTTTTTATGGCGGGCGTTGTCGGGCGGTCGGACCTGATCCTGCCAGATGGTATCCACCCAAATGCAGAAGGCATTGATGTCATTGTCGAACGGATAGCGCCAGATGTTGAAAAGCTGTTGCAGGAACAATAGCGACAACGGCCATTAGGCCATTGGAAACACATAAAAAACAATGAAATAGTGCTGGCCTGTCGCGCATTAACTGTATTATTTTTATAATACAGCAGGGAAACGCTTGAAAAATGGGGCATTTGCATCCATTTATGGGTAAGAGTGCTGCACTAGAGACAGCGATATGGAGACTGAGCCGATGGCGACCGAGACGATTACCGCGACAGAAGAATTGACCCTCACACCCCCTGATCCGGTTGTGGCTGTAGCGCCTACCAAGGCAGCCGGGCTCGTGCCAGTTGGTGACGAAGTAAAGTCAAAGCTCGAAGAAAAGGTCGACAGCTTTATAGATGATCTGGTGGCACAGGATGAAAATAGTCCCGAATTTGGCAAGAAAGTCGACCAAATCACCAATATGGGCCGCAAGGAAATTATCGATGCGGCGGGCCAGTCCAATCGTTTTCTTGATCGCCCCATCCGTTCAATGGACGAGGAGTCGGGCATTGGTGCTGATCTAACGGAACTCCGCCGGACGGTTGAAGATCTCGATCCCGGCAAGCGGGGCAATCTGCTCGCTCCTCGCAAGATATTCGGGATTATCCCGTTCGGCTCCAAGCTGCGCAACTATTTTGACGGTTATCACAGCGCGCAAGGGCATATTTCTTCCATCCTGACCCGTTTGCAGGGGGGCAAGGACGAATTGCTGATGGACAATGCGGCGATTGATGTCGAGCGCAAGAACCTTTGGGCGGCCATGGGCCGGCTGGAGCAAATGATCCATGTTTCAAAGGTCATGGATCAGCGGCTGGAAGATAAAGCAGCGGAACTCGATGCAAGCGATCCCGCCAAAGCCAAAGCGATCCGGGAAAGCGCGCTATTTTATGTGCGCCAACGGACGCAGGATTTGCTGACCCAAATGGCAGTGACCGTGCAGGGCTATCTGGCGCTGGATCTGGTGAAGAAAAATAATGTTGAACTGGTCAAAGGCGTTGACCGGGCAAGCACAACGACGGTTAGCGCTCTGCGCACTGGCGTGACTGTGGCGCAGGCGCTCACCAATCAGAAGCTGGTACTCGATCAAGTGACCGCGCTCAATACGACGACGGCAGGTATTATCGACAGCACTGGCGATATGTTGAAGAACCAGACCGCTGCTATTCACGAGCAGGCAGCATCGGCGACGATCCCGCTCGAAACGCTGCAACGCGCGTTCCAGAATATCTATGACACGATGGACAATATCGATACGTTCAAGATCAAGGCGCTGGAAAATATGAAAACCACCGTCACGTCATTGTCTGGTGAGATTGAAAAATCCAAAGGCTATATTGCCCGGGCGGAGGGGCAGGACAAGGCGGCTCTCGAAGCGCCATCGGAAAACCCGCTGACGGCGCTTGAGGAATAAGACGCATGAGCGAAAGCAATCAGCAGATTTATGATAATGCCGCGAACTATTATCGCAGCTATAAATTTGCCGAATCCATCGGTGAGCGGTCGAAGGGCCTGAAACGCGGCTATTTTCGTAGGAAGTTGGCGCGCGCGGCCATGATCACAGTTGGCGTTTTGGTTGGTGCGAGCGTCATCGGCGGCATATTAAATGGCATCGGCTTTTGGGGCGTTATGATTTCTGCTGGCTTGATTGCAGGCGGCATCTGGGCGGCGATGAAATTTCCTAAAATGAAAATCCCTACGCCCGAAACGTTGGTGCAATCCGATCTCAAGACATTGGCGGGAAAAACAGAGATATGGCTAGAGAGCCAGCGGCTCGCGTTGCCGAAGCCCGCGGTGAAAATTATCAACGATATCGGGACGCAGCTGGATATGTTGTCACCGCAATTGCAAAAACTCAATGAAGCGGAACCAGCGGCCTATGAAGTTCGCAAGCTTATGGGTGAGCATTTGCCCGAACTAATCTCAGGCTATCGTGCCATTCCCGAGCCGATGCGCCGGAAAACCAATGACACCGGCAAATCGCCAGATGAACAACTGATCAGCGGCTTGTCTTTGATTGAGAAAGAGATTTCCGGAGTTACCCAGCAGATTGCAAAAGGTGATATCGATAATTTATCGATCCGCGGCCGCTATCTGGAACTCAAATATGACAAGGCTGGCGAAGCGCAATAGCTGGGCCAGTCCCGGCGGTGCAACGCGGCTAAAGTTTGTTAAGATTCCCGCAATTTTTTTACCAGATGTTCTAGAACGGCCGGGTGCAGATCATTGGCAAATGCGCAGCCATATTCCTGATAACCGTGCCATTTAATCGCTGCACTGAGAGTCTGGATTCCTGGCAAACGGATATAGACAGGTTTCTTGTGATCGAGGTCGGTATAGCTTGTCAGCTTAAAGCCGGAAACGGACAAATCTGAAAGCGTTGCCCGGAATGGTTGCGAATCCGACTGCCGGACAAGGACCTCTGAATCGAGAATTTCTCTAGAGTTTCTTCTGTTGTTCGGCAGCGCGTTTTGCGCGTGATCAGTCTTTTGTAGTTCAGGCATCTACCCGTCCAAATCGTTGGTCCTTCTCTACTGACGGTCGATTGTTAGGTTTTTTAAGGACCAGCGAACAAAATCGGGAGGCCTGATATCGGCTCTCGCCAGCACAGCGAATATTGCGACCGATAGAGAATATGCCAGCGATGAGACAAAAGCAGAAAGCAAGACTTTCCTGCTGGCAATCACACTGATACACGCTGTCTTATGACATTAAACCCCTTCTCTATCTTCGACAGCTGGTTTGCCGAAGCCCGCGAAACCGAATTAAATGATGGCAACGCCATGACCATCGCGACGGCAGATGCTGACGGTCAGCCTGCTGCGCGGATGGTGCTGCTAAAGGGGCACGGCCCGGACGGCTTTATATTCTACACCAATCAAGAAAGCCGAAAGGCGGCGGACATAGCTGCCAATCCTAAGGCGGCGATATTATTCCATTGGAAAAGCTTGCACCGACAGATCAGGATAGAAGGCAGTTTATCTGCCGTGTCTGATGAGACGGCTGACGCTTATTTTACAACGCGCAGCCGGGATTCTCAGCTAGGTGCTTGGGCATCCGACCAATCACGGCCGCTGGACAGTCGCGCTACTTTTGAGGCCCGCTTTGAAGAGGTGAGGGCACACTTTGATGGGAAGGACGTAACCCGTCCGCCTCATTGGTCGGGCTATTGTCTGACGCCGGAACGTTTTGAATTTTGGCAAGATCGCGAACATCGATTGCATGAACGCAGGATATTTGTTCGGGCCGCTGATGGTGATAGCGATAATTGGAGCGAAGGAATGCTTTACCCATGACACAGAAAAACAAGATCCTACCTTATTATCATGTCGATGCCTTTGCAGAACGCCCTTTTACCGGCAACCAGGCGGCGGTGATGCCGCTTGAAAGCTGGCTCGATGATGATGTGCTTCAAGCGATTGGCGAGGAAAATAATTTCGCGGAAACCGCGTTCTATTTGCCTGATGCGACGGGAGAAGCGGATTATGAACTGCGCTGGTTCACACCCACGATAGAAATAGCCCTATGCGGGCATGCGACGCTGGCAAGCGGTCATATCATCCTGTCGCAAAATCCGGATAAGGATCAGGTGACTTTTCGTACGCGCAAAGCCGGTGTGTTGACGATGGTCCGCGACGGTGAGGGTTATGCGCTGGAATTGCCAGCCTATCCGCCATCACCCAAAGAACGGCCGGACATTGTTGCGCTGATTGGCGGGACACCGATTGACACACAGTTTCATGAAGGGCGCTATAATGTAGTCCGCTATGAAACTGCTGACGAGGTTCTTGCACTAAAGCCGGACTTAAAGGCACTGGGCGCTTTGGGGAATGAGCAGTTTATTTGTACGGCACCGGGTAAAGATACTGACGCGCTGAGCCGTGTTTTTGTTCCCGGCGGCGGGGTCGACGAAGATAGCGTAACCGGATCGGCTCATGCCGTCCTCACACCCTATTGGGCGCATGCGCTCGGTCGCGATAGCTTTACCGCTTATCAGGCGAGTATGCGCGGCGGTTATGTGCATTGCCGTCTCGACGGTGACAAGGCTTGGCTCGGCGGGAAATGCGTGACGGTGGTTGAGGGACAATTCCGGCTTTAACCCTCGGCGCAGCCAGTCCTGTTGGGGCCAGCCAAAAAGCGCGTTCCTACAGAGATCATGCTATGATATTTCTTCATTCGATCTTTCTCAGCTTTGAATAATATGGGCGCCTGATGCATGACCGAAAATGTCAAATCGACCACTGCGCCGAGCTAGCCAAATTTCTCGCCTTTGGCGGAAATAAAGAGTGCCTTGGTATGAAGTTAGTGAAGTTAAGGATCGCCCGTCGGGCTATTTGTTGATCGGGAACAGCGCCACGATCCGACCGATTTGATCGCTCATCGGTCGGTTTACGTCATCCTGTGTTTTGCCCAACCGGACAACTGTCAGCTTCTGTTCCGGTGAAACAACAATCTGCTGGCCAAGATGACCAAGGGCGGCAAACACCGTGTCGGGTGCCATGTCTGGAAATAATATTTGATTGTGGCCTTCGGGACGTTTCTTGTTCAGCCAGATATGACCGCCATAGGCCGGATCATTGGCTGACGATGTCCGCATGAATTTCACCCAGCTGACTGGCAAATGCTGAGCGCCCTTGCGCGCGCCATTGTTGCGCAGAAACTCACCGAGCTTTGCATAGTCGCGGGCGGTTGATTGAATGATGCTACCGCCCAGAAACGTGCCATTGGCGTCAAATTCGAAATAGGTGCTGTCCATGCCCAGCGGTTCGAGCAACCGGCCACGAATGAATCGCATAGCTGTATCGCGGCGCACCTGAGGGTCATCGCTTTTGGTCAATGTCCGGGTTATAATATCCGCCAATATTATGCTTGTGGCGGTACTATATTCAAATTTCGCACCAGGCTCCGCTTCCATCGGCCGCGCTTCGGCATAACCCGCCATATCGCCGGCACCAGACAGGAAAAGCATCTGCTGCGTATCGGCTTCATATAGCGTCTTGCCATTTTCTTCGCCCACTTCCGTATGGTCGAGGCCGGATGACATGTGGATCAATTGGCGCAAGGTGATGTCGCCGCGCGGATCTCCGGGTCTCTGCCAAGCCGGAACCGGAGCAGGATCATCAAGAACCAGTCGTCCGTCAGCGACCAGAAAGCCAAGCAGCGCACCGGTAAAGGATTTCGCCATCGACCAGCTGATGAACCGAGTATCCTCATCATAGCCTTCGCCATAGCGTTCGGCGAGTATCTCGCCCCGATGCATGATCAACAGCGCGCGGGTCTCTGCCATCGCCGGGTCTTCGAATAGCGGTGAAATTACAGCATCGAGCCGCGCCTTTTTGACCGGGCTGGCATCCGATATATAAGCCAGCTCTTCGGCGGTTTTCGGAGGCGGTGCAGCTGCTTCGTCAGTGGCGCCACAGCTGGACAGTGTGAAAGCGAGCGCGGAAAGGGCAGCGATTTTAGTCTTGTACATAAGCATGGGTTGCACCAATAGGGGCCACTATGGCAACCGTAAACAGCATTCCGAAAAACGCGTCCAAACCACAAAGCCGGAAAGGTCGCATTGCTTTATATGTGTTGGCTCTGTTTGTGCTGATCCTGGTGGCAGTCTTTGCCTATAATTACAGCTTTATCAAAGGGCAGCTAGGCGTCGGTACCGCTTATGGTGCGCGTGTCGCCTGTTCCTGCCATTATATAGGTGGCCGCGATCTGACCGATTGTGAGAAGGATTTTGAACCCGGTATGGAAGTTATCGGCCTGTCGTTAGATAACGAAAAGCGCCGCGTAACCGCATCGGTTCCACTGCTGGCGTCCAACACAGCTGAATTTCGCGAAGGCTGGGGTTGTGTAATGCTAACCGAGGCTGAGGCCGATTGAGCTTTGCTTAAACCGTAGCCGCCGCTAGCCATTGCTGTGATACTGCACCGGTTTTTTCGATCCATCCACCACCGAGTACGCGGTCCTTGTTATAGAAGACTGCCGCTTGTCCCGGGGACACGCCATATTCCGGATTGTGAAAGCGCAGCGTATCGCCTTCAAGCCGGGCATGGGTTGGCTTCGCCATAGAGCGAACCTTCACTTGCATTGGTCCTTCAAAATCGCCGCCAATCCAGTTGATATCGCGCAGCGTTGCTGATGCTACCGCCAGCGCCTGCCTAGGTCCGACAAAAACACGTTTGGTTTCCGGGTCCAAGCGAATGACGTAAAGCGGTTCTGCCTGACCGCCAATTTCCAATCCCTTACGCTGACCGACTGTATAATGGATCAGCCCCTTGTGTCGGCCCATCACCGTTCCGTCGATATGAACAATCTCGCCGTCATCATCTGCCTCTGGGCGCAGCTTGCGAACAACCTTGGCGTAATCGCCATCGGGCACGAAACAGATATCCTGACTGTCAGGTTTAAAGGCAACGGCAAGGCCCATTTCCTTGGCAATCTCACGAACTTCATCCTTGGGCATGTCGCCGAGGGGGAAGCGTAAATAGTCAAGCTGGTCTTGCGTGGTTGCGAAGAGAAAATAGCTCTGGTCCCGAGCAGGGTCCATCGCCCGATGTAATTCAGAGCCATGCTCGCCAATGACGCGCCGGACATAATGGCCGGTCGCTAGGCAATCGGCCCCAAGTTCGCGTGACAGGTTTAAAAGGTCAGTAAATTTGACACCCATATTACACTGCACGCATGGAATGGGTGTACGACCCGCCATATATTCGTCAGCAAACACGTCCATCACCGATTCCTGGAAGCGGCTGGCATGATCAAAGACATAATGGGCGATGCCGAGCTTCTCAGCCACAGCCCGCGCATCGCGAATATCTTGTCCGGCACAACAGCTACCGGCGCGGCCTACCGCCTCGCCATGATCATAGAGCTGCAAGGTGATGCCGATTGTCTCAGCGCCCGTGCGCGCGGCTAGTGCTGCAACAACGCTCGAATCGACGCCGCCGGACATGGCAACCACGATCCGCTTGCCCGTCATATCGTCGCCAAGCTGAAATTCACTGTTGATTCGGTCTGTCATAATGTTCCGTCCCTTAACGATGAACCGAGCTCAGCGCCAGTATTGCCGAAATTCTTGCCCAAAATCCCGTATCGAACCCCGCTTTGGTTCATATTGGGACGAAATGGCGAATTGGAAGGAAGGTTTGCTTAACTAGTCCTAAGAGCGCGTGAACGCCTCCTTTACATAAGTTTATACCTTCGCTGTTAGACAGCTCTCTATGGAAATGAACTTCCCTCATAAGAGTCCGGCACAGACCAGAGCCGAACCGGATGCAAAAGCGGTCAGAGCACATGATGCACTGATTGCGCATGCGATCGCGCGTCAGACTCTTTCTCCTTCGGCTCGTGCTTATTTGGCACAGCGGAGCGGATTGGCCGCACAGCCAAATCGCCCAAGCCGGGGACTGATGGAGGATCGGATCAAGTTTTTTGCAGGTGAGCAGCCACAGCGCAGCCTATTTGTGAAAAGCGAACGTGTTTTTAGAAAGGGTCATTTCCGGCCTGATTTATTGCACGTGCATTCGCAGGGTGACAAGGCTTCGGGTAAAATATGAACGCCTTATTTACCTTGGTAATTTAGTAGTTTGAAAAACTCTATGTCTAAAAATGTAAAATCATTTGGACATAAATTCAAATGCCGCAAGGCGTATTTTGAGGGTAGTATGATCGAGAACCAGACAATTAAACCAGCGCAAGTAGTCGGTCCTTTGGGCGAGCCATTGACCGTAGCTGATTTGCCGGCCCCGGGGACAACCCGATGGGTGGTTCGACGCAAGGCGGAAGTCGTTGCCGCAGTAAATGGCGGTCTTTTGACCGTCGATGAGGTTTGTGATCGCTATAGTCTGTCGCTGGAAGAATTTGCTTCGTGGCAACGCGCGGTGGACCGATCCGGAATGCCTGGTCTGCGGGTCACCCGGATTCAGCACTATCGTGATCTTTATGAGCGTCAGCAAAAATACTAGTCAGAACATCGACGTTTGCCTTTGAGCAGGCCGGTTCGATTAAGTATGAATATTAATGGCTTAAAGGCCTTGGAAATCTTTTTTCCGAGGCCTTTTTTTCTGTTGTCTGGGAGTATTTTCTGGTTTCAGGGCGGCTCTTTGTATAAGAGTTCGAAATAAGACCTGAGGTAGAGGTCAAAACGGATCAGGAGGTATTTATGATTAACTTTATCATCGCACTTGTGATGGGTGGCATTATCGGTTGGCTTGCAAGCATGGTAATGGGCCGAGACGCTTCCATGGGAATTTTCTGGAATATTGTGGTCGGGTGTGTTGGTTCTATGCTTGGCGGATGGTTGTTCAGCTTTTTTACTGGCGGTACTTCAAATCTGCGGGATGCGCCATTTAGCCCTATGACATTGTTGGTTGCTTTTGGTGGAGCGATTGTTTTGTTGGGCATCGTAAACTTAATTAAGCGTGGACGCGTCCGTTAAACTGACAAGCGCGAAACAGATTGTAGAATAAGGGCTGGCTCACTTGGGTCGGCCTTTTTCTTGTAGAAAACCTTGCTGATTCAACGGTATGACAACATTTGAGTGAGGTTATCTGACATGGGTAATTGTTCGGGCTTGTCGTCACTGATATATTCATATAATACACTAAAAATGAGAATTGCAGGTTCCTCCCTATAATCCGTGATTCTTTTCGTATATTGCAGCGCAAAAACAAGATAAAAGCCGGGCTGAAGAGTATTGAAAATGAACTATGAATCGAAAATTTCTGGCGACGACCTAGAGGTCTCGACATTGGAAGATGAAAGCGAGCAGGCACGAAGCAAGCGTCTTGTGATCATTGTGGTTGCTGTCGCGGCCGCAATTATACTTGCGTATGTCGCCTATCAGTTGTTTGCAGGCGGCGGCGATGGAGCTGCCGCGGAAGGTGCGGGCGATAGTCAGGCACCTGCTGTGACAGTCGTGGTGCCGGGTAAACAGGATGTGGTTCGCACGATCAATGCCACTGGTACATTGGCAGCGCGGCGGGAAATCCCAGTTGGCGTTGTAGGTGAAGGCGGTCGTGTGAAGCAGGTTTACGTGGACGCTGGCGATTGGGTAAAGCCTGGCCAGATTATGGCTAGCATCGATCGCTCGGTCCAAAATCAGCAGGCGGCACGTCTTGAAGCATCGGTTGCTTCGGCGAGAGCTGATCTCAATCTGGCGCAGACCAATTTAGACCGGGCTGCAAGGCTGGTCGAGCGGGGTTTTATATCCAAGGCTGATATTGACAGGTTGACTGCAACACGCGACTCCAGCGCGGCCCAATTGCGAGTGACCCAAGCGCAGCTTGGCGAAACCCGGGCACGTAATAGCTTTTTGAATATTGTCGCGCCAAAAGGTGGTTTTGTTCTGGAACGCAATGTTGAAGTCGGACAAACAGTTAGCGCAGGAAGCGGCATATTGTTCCGCCTCGCCCAAAATGGCGAAATGGAATTGCAAGCGCAACTAAGCGAAAGTGATTTGGCGAACGTGTCGGTTGGGGTCAGCACAGAAGTCATTCCGGTCGGTACAGACAGGGCTCTGGTCGGACAAATCTGGCAAATTTCCCCGATGATTGATACGCAGTCACGGCAAGGTATTGCAAAAATTGCTTTGAATTATGACCGTGCGCTTCGTCCTGGCGGTTTCGCGAGTACGCGGATTAAAAGCGGTATGTCACAAGCTGCTGTGTTGCCAGAATCCGCCGTACAGAACGATAGCAAGGGCAGCTTTGTCTATATTGTCGATAAGGATGATAAGGTGGTTCGCCGCGATGTAGTCATAGGTTCCGTCTCTGCGGCTGGTCTGTCTATTACGTCAGGGATAAATGGTACCGAGCGTGTTGTGCTGCGGGCAGCTGGGTTCCTGAATCCTGGGCAAACCGTCCAGCCGATGGTTGAAAAAGATAAGACTGCGTGAAAGATTAATTTATGAGCCTCCGCAATATCTCCGCTTGGTCGACCCGTAATCCTGTCGTTCCACTTGTCCTTTTTACTGCATTGTTGCTGGCGGGTTTGCTGAGCTTCAACCGGATGGACGTGGTCAACAATCCTGAAGTGGAATTTCCTGGTGTCAGTGTCAGTATTTCGCAGCCAGGCGCAGCGCCGACCGAGATTGAAAATCAAATAACCCAACGGATTGAGGCGGCTGTTCGCAGTATTAGCGGTGTCAAAAACATTATTTCTACGGCTAGGGAAGGCAGTAGCCGGACCTTCGTTGAGTTTGAAATCGGTACAGATGTTAATGATGCGGTGAATGAAGTAAAAAATGCGGTTGATCAGGCCCGTGGGTCCTTGCCGGATGGCATCTTGGAACCGCAGATTTCCAAAGAGGATATTTCTGGCGGCCCGATAGCATATTTTGCGGTTAAAGCAGCCGATATGACGGTGGAGCAGCTCAGCTGGTTTGTTGACGATACGGTGGCGAAAAAGCTCCTCGGCGTTGAAGGCATGGCTGAGGTTGATCGATTTGGCGGAGTAGATCGCGAAATTCGGGTGATACTGAAACCCGATCGGATGCAAGCACTCGGCGTCACAGCCAATCAGATTAATGGTGTACTGCGTCAGGTTAATGTCAACGCTGCTGGCGGTCGCGCAGAAGTTGGCGGTACCCGGCAATCGGTTCGTGTCCTCGGCAATGCGGAAGATGCTTACGCGCTTTCTCAAACACAGATATCCTTGGGCAATGGCCAAACGATAAAGCTGAGTGACGTTGCAGATGTGAATGACTCCTTTGGCGAGCGTAGTTCGATCAGCAAAGTCAGAGGCGTGGAAGTGGTGAATTTTTCCATGTCACGCGCTCGCGGTGCATCAGATGTGACCGTCTATGACAATGCCATTATCGTCATGGATCAGATTAAAGAAGAGAACCCCGGGGTGGAGTTTATCCGTCTTGGTAGCAGCGTCGACTATACGAAAACCCAGTATAAGAGCTCGATGGCAGCGATGGTCGAAGGCGCCCTTTTGGCCGTCGTCGTGGTATTCCTGTTTTTGCGTGATTGGCGCGCGACGCTTATCTCCGCCATCGCGATACCGCTGTCCGCTATACCAACTTTCTGGTTCATGGATTTACTGGGCTTCAACCTCAACTTCTTGTCTCTACTGGCGCTGGGTCTAGTTGCGGGTGTTCTGGTGGATGATGCGATTGTGGAGATTGAGAATATTGTTCGCCATATGCGCATGGGTAAATCCGCCTATCAGGCCTCTATCGACGCCGCCGATGAAATTGGATTGCCCGTTGTTGCGACATCATTCTGTATTGTAGCGGTGTTCCTGCCAGTGGGCTTAATGCCGGGCATCTCGGGACAGTTTTTCAAGAACTTTGGAATAACGGTAGTGATTTCCGTGCTCATGAGTCTGGCGGTTGCCCGAATGATCACGCCGATGGTTGCCGCCTATTTCTTGCAATCCAAAGGTCATGCCGAGCATGGCGAGGGCGTTTGGATGGACCGTTATATGAAGTTGCTGCGCTGGTGCCTGGATCAGACGGCGGCCCGAAAATATGCAGAAGGTGGCGGCCGTCGCCGGCGTTTTGTTGCTAAATTTTTGGACCACCGTGTCTGGCTCATGGGAGTTGGCCTTTTTGCATTCGGTTTAACTGTGGTTTTGTTTGCTGTTACTCCAGCGCAGTTCCAGCCGACCATTAATCAGGATTCTAGCCGGGTTCAGATTGAAGTAGTGCCCGGTACAACGCTGCAACAAACCGAAAAAATCGCGGACCAGGTTTCTGAACTTATGTATCAACAACCGGAAGTTGACCGCGCACTAACCCGCGTACGAGAGACAAACGCCACTGTATTTGTGAACTACAAAAAAGAGCGGGATAAGACGTCTATCGAATTTGAACGCAGCATGGCTCCGCTGTTACAAAAGATACCAGATGCGCGTATCTCCTTTCAGTCACAAAGTGGCGGTGGGGGCACTGGGCGTGACATTTCGATCATGCTGACTGGTTCTGACCCCAAGTTGTTAGATGAAACGGCGTTTGAGCTCGTGGAGCAAATGAAAGGTATCAATCTGGTAACGGCGCCTCGTCTAGCCGCCGATCTCAGCCGGCCGGAAATTTTAATTACCCCCTATAATGACCTTGCATCCAAACTAGGTGTAACGACGTCAGCGCTTAGCCAAACAATCCGCATCGCAACCCTGGGTGAGATTGACCAGAATGCAGCGAAATTTTCGTTGTCAGACCGCCAAATCCCAATCCGTGTGATGCTACCCGAAGAATCTCGTACCGATTTAACAACGATTGAGAATCTGCCTATCCCAACCGCAAGTGGCGGCACCGTGCCATTGAGCCGGGTCGCCAAGGTTAGTTTCGGGTCGGGCCCAACGACCATTCAGCGTTATAACCAAAATCGCCGGACATTCGTTGGTGCGGATCTCGCGCCTGATGTCATCAAAGGTGAAGCAATGGCGCTCATTAACGATCTACCGATAATGAAAAACTTGCCGTCTGGTGTTTCCCGCGACGCCTTTGGCGAAGAAGAATGGCAGCAGGAATTGTTCGTAAACTTCATCATCGCTCTGATTTCAGGTGTCTTGCTGGTCTTCGCGACGCTCGTGTTGCTTTACAAGCGATTGATGTCGCCCTTGGTAAATATGGGTTCACTGGCTTTGGCTCCTCTGGGCGGGATATTCCTTGTCTGGGTCGTCGGCCAACCATTGTCGATGCCGGTGCTGATCGGAGTCCTCATGCTTCTCGGTATTGTTAGTAAAAACTCGATCCTGTTGATCGATTTTGCGATTATGGAGATGCAAAAAGGCGTCCCTAAATTCGAAGCGATCATGGATGCGGGGCATAAGCGCGCCCAGCCTATTGTCATGACCACTGTCGCGATGACCGCAGGAATGGTCCCGACGGCCTTGTCTTTGTCGGGTGATGGCGCTTGGCGCGCTCCAATGGGAACAGTGGTGATTGGCGGGCTGATTGTGTCTACTCTGCTGACTTTGGTAATTGTGCCAGCCGGTTTCAGTCTCGCTGATGGCTTTGAGCGCCGTATTGGACCGCGGCTGCGTAAGACTCTGCTAACCTATAAGCCAGGTGATGATGCGGACGATAAAGCACGGGTGCAGCCAGCCGAGTGAAGCCGCTTTCTTCCAAATTGGCACCGACATCCAAGGGCATTTCTATCGCCGGCTCTCCTGAACTTCGATCGGAGGTGAACAACGCTGGACGTGATATGAAAATTATTGCGTCCGGTCTGCTGGTATTAATGGCGGTGATCTATTTTACCTCTAAATCTTATGAGGAAGTTCATCCCGCATTGGGTTTCATTCGTGCGTTTTCCGAGGCGGCAATGGTCGGCGGGTTAGCGGATTGGTTTGCGGTCACCGCTTTGTTCCGACATCCTATGGGCATACCGATCCCGCATACTGCTATTATTCCGCGCAACAAGGACCGGATCGGAGAAACGCTTGCCAATTTCCTGAAAAATAATTTCCTAGTCTCGCGAATAGTCGCGCAACGGATGCACGGCATTGATCTGGCAGGTGGTGTCGGACGGTTTCTGAAATCGCCAAGCGGGGGACAAGGCCGGCTGCGCTTGGGAGCATCACGGTTGATTGGCGATATTATTGGTTCGCTTGATAAGGACCGACTTGGCAGCATGTTTAAAGGAGCCGTGAAGACTCAGGCCAGAGAGCTTGATCTGGCAACTCCTATGGGACAGCTGTTAGAAGCGGCAATGGCTGAGAACCGGCACGGGCCTTTGATCGATTCAACGATCAAATGGGCTTATCGTACGCTAGATGCCAATGAATATATTATTCGTACAATCGTCCACGAGCGAGCCAATACGGTGATGCGGTGGACAGGGCTCGATGACCGATTGGCTAATGAGGTCGTTGACGGATTGTACAAATTGCTAGCGGATATGGCCTCCGATCCAGAGCATCCGGTGCGCGCTAAAACGGAAGAAAGCATTGTACAATTGGCGCAGGAACTGAAAAATGATCCTGAATTGCGCCAGCGGGTGAATGAATGGAAACTCGAGATGATCGAAAATCCTGCCATTGCAAGTTGGATAGATGGCATGTGGGAAAGTGGCCGTGAATCACTTTTGAAAGCATCGCGTGATCCCGAAGCCGCGATGGCGGGGCATTTTGGCGATGCGTTAACTCAGTTGGGCAACAGCCTTCAGAAAGACCCCCTGCTTAACCGCCAACTTAACCGCTTTGCGCGCCGAGCGGTAGCGGGGGTTGTTGCCAGCTATGGTGATAATATCGTGAAACTAGTGTCGGAAACGATCCGCGGTTGGGACGCGCAAACAATCACCGATCGCGTAGAGAATGCAGTTGGCCGCGACTTGCAATATATCCGTGTAAACGGAACATTGGTCGGCGGCCTGGTCGGTGTGATGCTGCATATCCTAGGCTATTGGATATAATCTAACGTGTTAGCAATATCCTCGCCTGTCCGGCAATTTGCGCGAGCATGGCGATGGACGGTCTTGGTGACAGCTGCGCGCGATCAACAATGTTTCGGAATTGTGTAACGCGCTCTGCGTTTTTGTCTGCCCAGCCTTCCAGAAATTGCACCATATCCTTGCTGCGCGCGCGCCTCAGAAAGTCTAACCGCATTTGCTGGAAATCGCGCGCTAGGCCCGCGACTAACAATCTGTCCCATGGATCTGATGGGTTGATCCGCGTTGCCGTCATTTGTGCCCAGTCCAACCCCAATAGGCTGCCCAATTTGGTGAACGCAGCTGCGACTTCAGTGGCGTCAATCTCGCGGATTTTTGCCAAGAAGGCTATGCCAGCAGCGCCGTCATTCTTATAGATATTTGCCATTTTCTGGGCGATTTCCGCTGTCGCTCCGGCCTCGACTAATAGCCTGGTTTGTTTTGTTGCTTCCAATTGTCCTTCGGCCGTTATCAGGCTGTCGACTTTATCATCCAGCATTCGGATGCCGGGTGCTAGCATTTCTACAGCTTTGTCAATGCTGCCGTCTGCCAACCCGATGCGCATCAAATCTGCCATGTGGGAGCGAAGGACATAAGCAAGCCGGTCGAAAAGTATCAGGCGAATATCTTCACCAATCTTTGCTTTTTCAAGCGATACCCAAAGTTTTTCCGCCTGAAACAAACGTTCTGTCATGACAAACGCTGCAGCAACCTCGCCGAGCGAGCAGCCTTCTTCTTCGGCCAGCTCAAATGGATCGATTAGGCCAAGCCGGTTAATCATCCGGTTCGCCAATTTGGTGGCAATAATTTCCTTGCGTAGCTGATGTGTCAAAATTGCATTTTTATGCTTTTTTTGCATCGCGCTGGGGAAGGCATCAAGCAAGTCACGATCTAGTCCGGGATCATCGCCTAAATTACTGGTTTCGATCGCTTCCTGCAGCCCCAGTTTTGCAGTTGAGATCAAGACAGCCAATTCCGGTCTATACAGGCCGCGATTTTCCTGTCCGCGGCGCATCAGGTCTTCGTTGGTCGCGATGCCTTCAACGGACCGGTCCAATTGTCCCTTTTCCTCAAAAAATTCAATCAAGCGGACATAGGAAGGAAGTGTTTTTTTGCCGCCCATTTCGGCAATGGACAGACCAAGCGCCTGAAGGCGATTATCCTCTAGGACGAGCGCGCCAACATTATCTGTCATCGCCGCAAGCAGCTTGTTCCGTGCCGCGGAGGTTAGCTTGCCATTGGCCATGACAGCGTTAAGGGCGATCTTGATATTCACTTCATTATCCGAGCAATCAACACCGGCACTGTTGTCGATAAAGTCGGTGTTAATTCGCCCGCCACGTTCCGCAAAATCAATCCGCCCTGCCTGGGTGATGCCTAAATTAGCGCCTTCACCAATGACTTTGACCCGCAGGTTTTTTGCATCGACACGGATTTTGTCGTTAGCCGGGTCCCCTACTTCAATGTGATTTTCACTCGACGCCTTGATGTAGGTACCGATGCCGCCGAACCACAATAGGTCCGCTTTGCTAGCCAAGATGGCTGACATCAGGCGTGATGGGGTTACTTCCTTTTCACCCGTAAGTCCTACCAGCGTAGCGATTTGCTTGTTAATTTTCAATGTCTTAGACTGCCGAGAGAAAACCGCACCGCCCTTCGAAATCAGGCTCTTGTCGTAATCCTCCCAACTGGAACGGGGCAGGTCAAACAGGCGCTTGCGTTCCTTCCAGCTTTTCGTCGGATCAGGATCGGGGTCGATAAAGATATGGCGGTGATCAAAGGCGGCAACCACACGGAGGGTCTTGGACAACAGCATGCCGTTGCCAAACACATCGCCTGACATATCGCCAATGCCTACGACTGAAACGGGTTCTTTTTGAACATCCACCCCCATTTCCGCAAAATGACGCTGGACCGAAACCCATGCGCCGCGTGCGGTAATTCCCATGGCCTTGTGGTCATAACCATTGCTGCCACCGCTCGCAAAAGCATCGCCGAGCCAATATCCATTTTCGATCGCAATGGCATTGGCAATGTCAGAGAAGCTGGCAGTGCCCTTATCGGCAGCAACCACGAAATATGGATCATCTCCATCCAAACGGACCACTTGCTCTGGCGGCGTAACCGTTCCTTCATTGATATTGTCGGTGATCGAAAGCAGCGCGCTGATGAATATCTTATAAGATGCGATACCCTCTGCGATAAAAGCATCGCGATCATCGCCTGAGGGCAATTGCTTGGCATAGAAGCCACCTTTAGCACCAGTTGGAACGATGACCGCATTTTTGACCCGCTGGGCTTTCATCAGTCCCAATATCTCTGTGCGAAAGTCATCGCGCCGGTCCGACCAGCGGAGGCCGCCGCGTGCGACTGGGCCGGCGCGAAGGTGAATTCCTTCGACTCGGGGGCTATAAACGAATATCTCTCGCCATGGCACCGGTGCAGGCAAGTCGGGGATTTTGGCGCTCTCGATTTTGAAAGCCAGGGCGCTATCAGATTGAACCGTAAAGGCATTGGTCCTCAAAACAGAGTCGATCACCGCTCGGAAAAGTCGTAAAATTCGATCATCGTCAATGCCGTCAACTTTGACCAATCCGCTTTCGATGGCTTTGACCGCTTCTGCGGCACTCTTTTGTCGGTCGCCGTTGAAGTCTGGATCATGCATTACGGTGAACAGTCTTATCATGGCCTGCGTCACATGGCCTGCTTCTGCCAGTGCTTCGACAACAGTGATGAGCCCGTAGCTCAGCCCAGTTTGACGCAAATAGCGAAACCATGACCGGATCCAGACCGTCGATCGGGCGCTGATTCCAGTGGTTGTAATTAGCTGGTTAAAGCCGTCATTTTCTGCGCCACCTTCCAGAACATTTGTAATTGCATCTTGAATTTCAGAAGCGCGCGCAATCAAATCGTCCCGGGTATCCGGGTTACGCAAAGCCAGTTGAAAATCATGGATGTAACCCAAACGCCCTTCATCGAGAGGGGTTGGCATTTCTTCCAGAACAGAAAAGCCGAAATTTTCGAGTGTTGGAACTGCATCTGACAAAGGCAAAACGCCGCCTAGATGGTAGACTTTTAATCGCAACAAATGATCGTCGTCGCTGTCCAGACGATAAAGTCGTGTTGATTTTTGCCCACCCCGCTCCAATTGAAAGAGTCGCATGATGTCACGGGCAGCTTCTATCGCGCCATAGATCGATTGATAGGTGCCCGGGAAGCAATCGGCATAGCGTTGTGCAAGCACTGCAGCTCGATTTTCAGGGACAAATTCACTCAAGCGGCTTTCTACTTCGGGCCGCCAACCACGAATCATATTTTCCAATTGCCGATCAAGCGTATCGGGATCAGGGATTTTGCTGTTTGCGCCCATATCCAAAATGTAGCGGAGCGACGAGATGCCGCCTTCATCCAGCGTGTTCGACCAGCTTAATATCCTGGCGCCCGTGGCTTCTGTGAGCATCGCTTGAATATTCTCGCGCCGTGCAGTCGATAGTTGCTCTCTAGGTAGCCAGATAAAGGCGAAGAGATGCCGGTTCAGCGGCGACATCACGCTGTGCAACTTGGGCCGCGGCCGGTCAATTAGCGACATGGAAATAAGCGCTAGTTTCTCAAGGTCTTCTTGTTGAAACGTGATCAGAATATCATGGGGCAGGGCGGTGAGTGCGTGCGTTAGGGACTTGCCCGCATGACCAGCGGCGGCAAACTCAAATTTGTCAAATAGCGTTGTCATTTGCGTCCGCAGCAGCGGTACTTTTTCAGGTGGCGCGGCCAATGCTGCACTCGTCCAAAGGCCGGTGGTTAAAGAAAGGCCAACCACCGTGTCTTTTTCTCTCAAGGGTACTATGATTATATCCATCAAGACATGCCGATGAACGGTCGATATCTGATTAGATTTGATGATCAGGGGCGCTTTGCCGCCAGCTTTAAACCAGTCAAAAGCGCGTTTTTGACTTTCTTCGGATAGTACGGGTTTCTCCCGCATACGGGATACGCCAAGCTTGTCCGTTCTTTCACCTTTTTGGTCGATTTTCTCGTGTGCTAACAGCGTGAAATTGCGGTCCAAGAACCAGCGTAACAGCGATGTACCTTCGCCCTCTGGCAAGCCATCTGCATCTTCTCCCAAAGCTATCTGTAATCGAGGCCAATCGACAACAGCTGCCGCTACATCTTTAAGGTTCTTCCGGAGTGATTTTTCCAGCGCACGGCGCAATTTGGCGTCTGTTCGTTCGAGCTCAACATAAATGATGGACTCGCGCTTTTCCTCGCTACCGGGATTATTGTGAATGGTGCTGAGCTGTCCTGTAGCCTCTCTTTTTACCCCGATCACAGGATGGATCAATCGCTGGATGTTGAGACCGAAGCCGGCAATCGTCGCACATACCGAGTCGACGAGAAACGGCATGTCATCATTGACGATGGCAAGCCTCAAATGGCGCCGGCCTTTCGCGCTAATCACACTTTCGAGTAGTAAAGTCGCATCGGTGCCATCCCGGTGCAAACCACAATCCAGCGCGAAACGGACCGCTTCTTTGCAGGCCTTATCGTCAAAGCCGATATTTTCGCCCGGCAATGCGCTTTCTTGGAAAGCGTTGATGAGTTTTCTCTCAAGTTTTTTATCGGCTGTAGAGGTGGCTTTTTTCGCTGCCTTTGTGTCGCGGCTACCGGTCATGGTTCCCCCAAAATAATCAGCTCGGATGAAGACTCCGTCTGTTTGAAGGGTTTATGCTCCCAATATCAGTGTTCCTCAAGAGTGTATGACAACCAACCAACGTAGCTATGGCTGATTACATCATAAGCGTGATATATTGGTTACATTTGAAACCAGGTGGTGGTTCTGATTTTTTAGACGTTGGTTTGTTTCAAAACTTTATTGGTCAGTTTTTGATCATCCAACACAGGGCCAACAATTGATAGCTGTCCACTCTCATCGCGACGTGCAACGAGAACCACAAATTCCGCATCGCCTGCATCGACATCAACTAGCTGACGGCCTGGTGCATTGCGCAGCCGCTCCAAAACTTCAGCATCTTGGACAACGTTCGCCGATAGTTTCTGTTTAGGATTTCGCGCATCTCTCTCTGCATAAACGATAGCCTTGAGGCCGCCATCTTGTTTTTCGAGATAGTCTGCAAATGCGCCCTTGGCGATACCTGCCTGTGCCGCAAACCGCAAAGCGGCCGCATATTCGGTCAGTCTGGTTTTATCATAATGCGCTCCAAAGACCAATTTGACGATTGGTGTCATCGGGGCACGTTCTTGCGCCTTTAAACCCGAATCTTGCAGCAAGATATCATAATCCGCTGGATGATCTTGGGTCATCAGATAGAAATCATAAGCTTGACCAATGGCATTGTAGAGTGCCGCACGGCTGCGTTGTTCGCTATGCGCGGCATTATCCGCACTGCTGCGTGCGGCAACAAGCCAGTCGGCAAGACTGGCGTCTTCACCGGGCTGATCATCAATATCTTCAAGCTCAATATGATCACCGCCGACAAGCGCGGCAGTTGCGGCGGCAGCATCTTCGGCAGTTAATTCCAACTGATTGGATGTTGGCCCATCGGCCCAGATTGGGCCCGTTTCGGTTTTAACTGGCGCCGAACGCATAGCTTCAGCCACCTGATCTTCCAGCTCTTGCGCATAGTCGTCTGCAACAACTTCTTTCCAGTTGATCACGCCGTAAATAAAATCAATCGTGTCATCATCGGTTGAAAAGGGCAGCAATATACCGCGATACATGATCGTGACGCCGCGCTGATTTATGAACTCGGCTTCAAAACCAATCGGTGCCTGATTGGCAATAATTTGTAGATAGTGATCAGTGATCCGCGATAGCAATGAGCGTGCCGGTACCTCGTCAATTGTCGTTATGCTGTCATCCAGCTCACATTCTTTGCGCAAGGACTTTCCAATGAACTGGATCGACGGATTCTCGACGCCGTTGGTAAAGTCCAGGAGAACGCTATTTGGGCCAAAATCATTGTCTGATTCTGGTGCCAAATCTTCAACGCTTGGGAATTGCCGCTCACCGAGCAGCCCGGCCCAGAAATTATAAGCCCGCACATGCATGCGGCGCTCGTCCTGACCGATGGCCGGAGGCGCCTCGGTGGTCACCTCATCATCTTCATAGGCGGCGTAGTCAGCGTCAAGACCAGCCGCTAAACCGCTATTTTCATCAGAATTGCGAAGATTTTCCATGCCTAATCCTACTGGTTTCACTCGTTTCCAACCCGTTCTGCAGCAGCCATGGTAAATATCTGGTAAATTTTATGAACATTTCTCATGCTAATCTGACACAAATTCCAAGGAATAACGTAATGAATGCCACGGTCAGGCTTGTCACAAGTCAGGCCTGCTGTTAAAGGCGCCTCCGACGATCAGTTGGCCCGGCAAGAAAGGCTGCCCTTCAGATCGTACGCCGCTTTAGCTCAGGTGGTAGAGCACATCATTCGTAATGATGGGGTCAGAGGTTCGAGTCCTCTAAGCGGCACCACTACTCTCACCTTAGTGCCAAGCCGTTTGCTGCTGGAAGCACGCAACCGTGTATGCCCGTGTGGGTATGGCGTGGGTGGTACATAGAGGTAGGAAGTTCGAGTTTACCGCTCTATTTTTAGCGCTTGAAAATTTGTATGCTCAAAGCTTGCTCATAGTATAAATTGCTTCGGCGGTTCTTAGCCGATTCCGGGTTTCATCGAAATCCTCAGCGGGTTGGCCAACGGGTATATACTGTCGGATCAGTTCAAACTGCTCTCGAGCGGCTACACGAGAAACAGACTGACCCATATTGATTTTGTTGGCCAGGCTCTCTGGGCTATCGCATCCTTCTCTAATAATCCCCCCTAACGTTTCCAATACCAAATTTGCAGGATCTTCTGCAACATCATTGGCAGCCTTGGCGGTTAAAAGTCTAGCTGGGAGACCTGCGAGGAAAGATAAGTCAGGGACAATTCGCAACCTAAAGTGCCGAGAACGCTTGCACCGTTTACGATCACCTCCTTTTGGATAAGCTTCCTCCATTTTATTCAACGGGGCTCCCGACATCCATAATTTTAGTAGCTGGGAAACTATAGGTAACGCATATTGACCTCTAGTGGTGTTTGTAGCCAACTCGGAGTAGTCATTGCCAAAAAAGCTCTCCAAATTTTCCGGGCGTATTAGCTCAAGCAAATATTTCGGATTATCGTTCAACCAACCAAGTATAGTATCTATCGCTACCACAGCGCTTTCACTGCTTTGCGGTTGCTCGAAAATACCGTTAATTTCAGTTAACATTTGGATTGATACGCCCGTGAGACCAGAAACTTGTTCTAACCATTGCTCTGCGGGGGCTGCTTCAATTTGCTTTCTTGCTCGTAAGGCAGAATCAATTCTACTCGCCACCCAATCGTCGTCGTTACGTTTGCGGGCTCTAAAAGCCGAAAATGATCGATTCAGGATTGTATGAATTGGCTCTTCTTCTCCTTCCGCATTGGATGAGGGCAACCTACTAAGAAAATATGCTGGCATTCCATGGTCGATTGTTCCGCTATGGATGAGATCGAGAAGCGCAGTAATTGGATCATCAATAATCAGGCATTGATCGCTTTGAGAGAAAATCGATTGAAGTGTCATCCAGTGTTCGTTGATCATATTGGTTTCATCATCGAACTCCATAACTCGACTAGGGACTACCAACACAATACCTTGGGATTGTTCTCCTGCTCTGCCCGCCCGACCCGCTGCATTCAATAGTTCATGAGCTTCTAGTTGCGCCATTTTATCAACACTTGGATCGAAACGGGCATCTCCAGAGATGATTACGAATTCGCTTGGGAGATTCATTCCTTGAGCGAGTGTGGAGGTAGCAAAAAGAACGCATATGCCGTCTTTACGCTTGAACAGTGACTCGTGAAGTAACCGTTCTTCCCGCAGAAGAAGGCCATGATGACTGGCTGCCCCTCCGACAAACGTTCCATCCGATTCTACATCTAGATAGCAATGTGCCGAATCTCCCATTTCCTCCGAAGCAAGGCGAAACAAAGTAGACTCCGCTTCTGAGAGGGTTACAATCGGTACATCCCAAAGGTTTTTAAAGTTCTTTGAGGAAGCCTCAGCTAAAACGGTGGACTGCACAAAAACCAGAGTTTTAAGTCCCGATGAAGCTGCAGCTGCTGCTAGAGTTGCGCTAGTTTGGTTGCCATTGGGGGTGAGGTACCAGCCACCTCTTTTGCTTTTTCCGGTTGATAGTGAATGCTCTTCAGGCAGAAGAGGCAATAGCGTATAGTCCTCTCGGTCTTGGCTGACCCAAGTTTGTAACAGAGAAAAAAATCCGAAAGGCTGCACTTTTAGTGTTCTCTTCACTGCTGCCGGAATGTTTGAACTACCGGGATTACTAGTACGTGCATCTTTGATGATTTCGTTCAATTTGCGAACACTCGTTGCCGGATAAACGACGCTACCCCGGACTTGCCGCGTGGGTTTCCAAGACAGATTAAGCGCTAAACAATTCCGGCCAGTGAGTTCGCGCACCCACTCGGCTATCTCTTCAGCGTTTTTCATCATAGCTGACAAAAGGAGTAAATCGGCGTCTGGTGCGAGCAAAGTTAGATTCAACACAGCTAGCATTGAGTCAATGCTGCGACGGCTTCGTTCTGCATCTCGAGGATGCAACAAATGGCATTCGTCGAATATGATGAGCCCCAGGTCTGCGAATGCGTCGGGTTGAACGGACATCAGCATAAGGCATCGCTCAGGAGTGGTCACGATCGCCTCGGGCAATACGATTATTTCCGATATGCTTACTTGGTCATCAACATCACCTACAATGTTAAAGGTATCGAAAGTATCTTCGAGAGCCTTGGTTGTTTGGTCAACCAAAGCATGGGTAGGAACTAAGAATACTACTTTCTCACCGCGAAGGAGAGTGTTTGCTATTTTCAATTCGGAAAGTGTTGATTTCCCAGCTCCCGTGGGAAAGCTTATTGCAGAAGAAACTCCCTTCTCTAAGTAACCTAGATTAAGAGCTTCGAGATGGTTGCGCCAAAGAAATGGACGGCGTTTCGCCATTCGCCTGATTACTTGCCACCATTGCCCTCCGTCCAGTCCATTTGGTGTTGGAATGCGCGTTAACGACGAACCGAAAATGTCACGATTAACTGCTAGCAACAAGTTTGCGAGATGAAGTGGTCCTGGGAAAAGATTGAAGACCGGATTGTCAATGGCCAGCACTTGATCCATCTGCCCGATGCATAAATTTCTTACTCGTTCAAAATAGGCAATTGGGTTCTCTACACCACCTGCATCCAGCCCGATAGCAACCGGGCGAAGAAGGAGTGAAGCAATGCTCTTAACACCCTTGAACAGTTCTAGCAAAAGAGCATCGACTGCTTTGTCTGCTAGTTCATAATCGCCGACGACAGGCAAAGGCATATCTTCAATCTGCTTCGGACGCCCGAGAGCTAGAAATTGGATTGCTAAAAGGAGCGATTTTTCTACCTCCGAGATACCTTCTCGAACGACGCTAATGTGTTTGGCAGACTCTGCCGCATCTGCATGCGCTTCCGCCACAAGAAACAAAAGTGTTGCACTAATTTCCGGCGCGACACTTGAGCCCGTGACGTACGACGATGTTGCTTCTGCAGCGCCCATCAAACAAACTTGGTGAGCCGAAGCTGCCACGAAGGCTGCAGCGCTGCGGTTTTCTCGATCAGGTAAGAGAGACACAAACGCTTCTTGAGCCGCTGCTAGGCGATGCATATCCAACAGAGTATTTTTCAATTCTTGAGAAGAGTTCTCGGTTTTTGCTTCTCGCAACCGGATTCTTGCGGACACAATATCAGCAAAAGCCTTAGTCAATCTTTTCGGTAGATCCTCAAGATCCAATCCCGTCAACGGAGGGGCAGCGGTGATCAGGGCCGAGGTGACAGGATCAAACATCTGGCACCAGAGCTATGATTTTCTGAGTAACCAAAGAAGAGAAATCTGCCATCCACTGCCTAAGATCATTAAAGTGCATCGTTTCCGCTTGGCGGCGATCAACTAATCCTGGCGCTGCTAAATCATAGTCTTTGAACAGTTTTTTTCGGTTTGCGTCTGACTCAAGACTATCGTCGATAGTGATCGCAATCCGATAATTTCGAACTTCCTGCCAAAGTATTTTGTCGATTGCCTCATCTATGTCTAGATTAGCGAAAGCATGTTGTTGTGCCTCTAAGAGAGCGGTAGCTTCACTGGTCAACTCAGCGACTCGCCCACCTGATTCGAGGTCAATTATGTCAGGAAGCACCTCCTGCTTGATCTTACTTCGTTCATTCGTAGTTGCTTTGTCTTCAAAAATTACGATCGCAGAAACCGATTTTTTATCGGATGACAACTTGAGTTGCACGCCATCAAAGCCCTTGTGCGCGTGGTAGGCATGAGGTGGCTGGAGGATTGCACCTTTTTCTTGCAGGTTTGCGGCGATCCATGAAATGACTTGGAATATCCAACCATCGCGATGCCAAGGCGAGCCGTCCTTTGCTACTTGCAGTTTTTGAATCGCGTTGGCTGCATGTTGTGCAGTGGTTATTTTTGGTTGAATGTTTAAGTCTTCAAGAATTTTTGCGACATGTCTGTATTGACCCAACGCAACTCCGGCTACTTGTTCCGCTAGCGCATCAATATCTTGAACGGTCCAGCGCAGACCATGGCACAAGTCATCATGCATAATTGGGGTTAAGGTCAACGTCATTGTCGGTTGAGATGTTAGAGCGCAGATCGTCTTTTGGAAAGTGCATATTAAGTATAACGTCAATTGACAAATAGAACGAGCCTAATAATATTTCCCGATACATCAATACTAGGGTCAATCATAATCAACGCATGAACTTTCGGATAGTTACTGGGGATCGTTTTGCCCAAAAGGAATTCGCAATGATTGCCCTACGCACAACTTTGGCGGTCACAAACACCACAGCCTAAGCGCAAAAACGGGTATCTTATATGATATCCTGATCAGTCCGTTGCCGTTAGCAAAAGAACCGACGGCTCGACATCCAACGCAGCAGCCAACCGACCGAGAGCAGCCACAGACGGATTGCGCGTGCCCCTCTCAAGGTCGCTGACATAGCTGCGTTCCATATCGGCCGCCGCCGCTAGCTCTTCCTGGGTCATGCCCTTCAGCTTGCGATGGTGGCGCACATTCACACCCAAAAGTTTGACGACGTCCATGCGGGGACTTGACCGCAAACCCACCGGCACGTCTGTATACCAATCGTGTCATTTTACTAGCATTGTCTGAAACAGACGATAATACCAAAACAACAGGAAGGTACTTTTATGATTGATGAAGAAGCACTGAAAAACATAGAGAAACTGCACAAGCTGAAGGCCGATGGTGTCATTAGTGACGAGGAGTTTCAACAATCTAAAGAACAATTACTACATGGCCAACAAAGACCTAAGGCTAGGCCTAAATCTATATCGAACGATCCACTACGACCTGCCGCCGATGACTGGATGGGCTGGATCATCCTTCCACTGAGACGCTATGCTCATTTTGAAGGCCGTTCGTCTCGGAAAGAATACTGGATGTTCCAACTCAGCTATGTTGCATTATTGCTTCTGGGTATCCCTTTTGCATTGCTGTCGGCAGACTTGGCGGTCGCTGTTGTGATCCTCGGTGTGTTTGCTTTGGTTGTTCCGCAGATTGCAGTGACGGTGCGAAGACTCCACGATCAAGATCGGTCAGGGTGGTTCGCGCTGTTTTACCTGCTGCCATATGTCGGCGCATTCATATTGCTCGTGTTCATGTTTTTACAGGGTACACAAGGCCCTAACCAGTATGGCGATGACCCACTGAATGGCTAAACCAATGTCAAAATAGACAATAAAATCACCTCAACCAATGAGCCTCCGGACAATCTCCGGGGGCTTTTTTTTTGCTCGAAAGGATCAATCATGATCATCATAACCACCGATGCCGAGCTCAAAGCGGCAAAGCTTCCGCCCGAACTACGAACCCTCTTGAACCAGCGACGGACCATGCTGGATGAATATGGTCTGCCGCTGGAAGAGATAGCCAAATTTATTGTTGCCCAAGCGGCTGACACACTTGCCGATATACAGACGCAACTCGACATGGATACCTTTGAATGGGTGCAAGATCATGGGTTTGCCTATGAGGCACCCACAATAGTTTCTGATGATGGATATGCTGTGGTGCTGTTCGCCGATAAGTCTGGGATCGATCCAGTTTTGTGCCAGTTATTGGATAGTGGAAGCGAGGCAGACGGAGTATCTTATAACGATAGGGAGCAAAAATGAGCTTCATCGGCAAACTTGTTTTGTTCTGCCTGCTGATGGCCGTATTCCAACGGGCAATCGCAGTGCTTTTGGCGTTACTGGCTTTGGTCTGGATATACGGATTCATCACGAAGCCAGCGGAGACGATAGGCTTTCTGTTTTTACTGACATTGGCGGCTTGCATTCGGGCTTACCCCGGCTGGTCACTGATGGGTATAGTGGTAATAATTCTCATAATTTGCTTCTGCAACGCCAAGTCGGGCGAATCGGGCCAGTAGGTTGGTGGGGGCAGGGGCGGCAAATTCGGCAAATATTTTCTCGATGGAGCAATTGCTGCGCGTTGGCCATGTATCGATGATTGACGAGATTTTGCTACCCCTGCCCCCACCGGCACGCCGCAAACAACGGAATCGATAGGGGCAAAGGCACTTCGGCAAGCTAGTCTCATTTTGATAGCCGGTAGGTAGGCTTCGATGTCAGAATAAGGTTTGTGCCATATTCGCTTATGAAATGGTATTATAGCAACACTCTGAAATATATGGATAAATTCTCTTGAATTCTCGAGCGGAGCAGATTATATAGATCGACGGATGCCAACTTCATCCATGAAGAACAAGCGGCGTCGTTTTATTTTAAGGCCTTTTGCAAGAACTTTGGCGGCTCGGACATATCCACCGAGCGCATTCACGGATCGGACGACTCAGCGTCATCTACGTGAACCACATCAACACCATCAGCATCTCGCCTGACCTCAGGGAGCCCTGCGCCAATGTAGAAAGCAAAATGATATGACGATTTTGGATAACAGCAAAAAGTACGACGACTTCGCCGAAGAAGTTACAGCGATAAAAGAAGATTGGGAAACGGAGATATGGAGCTACGGTCTTCCCGGATTGGTTGCCTTAATTAGAGCCTTTGTGAAGGATGGTTATAACGATCAATCAAGATTGGTTGATGCTGTCCGCAGCTTGTCGGGGGTCTTTGATTATATGTTCATTGATGCGTTTATTGGTCATCTTACTGGCCACCATCCGGATATCCATGTGTTGCATGAGGATAACAACGGAAAGCTCGTGCTAATTGAAGATGCCAACCTATAGTTAGATTCTGGCCGGGGGTATTATGCTCCGGCCGGAACTTTGATGATACCTTGTTTTTGACCGCTATTTTGCCTGATCTACTCCTGCCTTTGCGTGAATGCCAACTTCGTAACTGAAGAAACCGGCGTCAGACTTTTGAAAGCCTTTTGCAACGACTTTGGCGGCTCGCACCTTTGCATCGAGCCCAGCAACCGCTTGCACGGCTGAGAGCCAATTTCCTTCGTGCAAGTTTTCAAACGAAATTTGCATATAAAGGATAAAGAAAATGCAAAATGTCAAAAGTACCGATCAGGGAGGCAATGGCTTTCCCGGTCAACGGCGGATAGACCCTTTTCGATTCCCGTTTCCACCACGTCCCGGCTCAATGAGCATTCCCACTACGATTGAGAATGTAGCCTTTTTGGTTGATGAGCTTGGATATACAGTCCGTCAAAACGTGATCAAGAAAACCATTGAGATCACCAAGACGGACGAAAACGGCAATAGCAAAACTGTTCACAACAGTACCATTGCCAGTGCTGCAATCTTGCATGGCATGAATGTGAACATGTTATCGTGGTTCCTGCAACCGATCGCCGAAGCGAACCCATCCAATCCAGCAGCGGAGTGGATCAAAAGTAAGAGCTGGGATGGTGTGGACCGATTACCGGATTTCTATGATACGGTGACCACAGCGGAAGGTTATCCACCTGGATTGAAGGAGACCTTGCTGTATCGTTGGATGTTGAGCATCGTGGCTGCTGCTCTGGAACCGTTCCGGTTTAAGTCCAGAGGGGTTCTGACGTTTCAGGGGAAACAGGGGATCGGTAAAACGCGATGGGGCCAGCGTCTGGTCAATGATGAAAAGCTTAAGGCTGACTTCGTGAAGGAAGATCATCACCTCAACCCCACGAATAAAGATTCCGTACTGGGTGCGATTTCTCACTTGATAGTGGAGATTGCGGAATTGGAGGGTTCGTTCAAAAAGGACATGGCGAAGTTGAAAGGCTTCATCACCAGCGATTGTGATAAAATCAGACGACCATATGCGCGTGACGAAATAGAGTGTCCACGGCGAACGGTGTTCTATGGCACGGTCAACGATCCTAAGTTTCTGGTGGACACTACCGGCAATACCCGCTGGTGGACGATGGGGGTAACGGCTCTGGACCATATGCATGATATAGACATGCAGCAGGTCTTCGCGCAGCTTGCGATTGATTATGGCAAGAAGGTGCAGTGGTGGCTTACCGATGATGAAGAAGCCATGCTGGAACGGGTCAATCGAGATCATCGCGTAGTCAGTGCCATACGGGAACGCATTGAAGATGTGCTTGATTTGGAATTGAAAACGGACCCGCAAAACCGTGCCATGACGCCCACGGAGCTTCTGACGACCATTCTCGGAATGGCTCGCCCAACCAATGCCCAGTGCCGTGATTGCGGTGCTGCATTGCGGGAATTGCTTGGTGATCCGAAACGTATTCAGGGCCGTGACAAATGGCGCATACCGCTTCGGCGTGGACCGTCGCCTTCTACTGTCGGTGAAGGTCCGAAGCCTTTGCCACACGAGGTGTTTTAGGCTGATCCGGCGCGTTCGGTGGGGGCAGGGGCGGCAGTTTTACCGTCTCTGCTCCCGGCGGTGGTCAGACCAATCTCGGGCTCAGTGAACCCCGCAGATTGCTACCACCTCCCCCCACCAGCCAATCTGCCTCGCTGCGTAGCCGCTCTCTGCCCTGATGCCTTGGCTATCTAAGCCCAAGCCTAGCCCTGAGCGGGGGCGCTCTGGCGGACTTCTGCGCAAATTTACCGGCCGGTCACGCCACGGCTGCGGCCAACTTCACCACCATCATTAATCAGGAGAAATCCAATGCCACAACTACGCCTTCATTACTGCCTGCCTGTTTCTAGGCACAAAGCACAATCACGATACCGATGGCGGCTTTCAAAGGCCGTGTACCGCCATCGTCAGCGCTCCCATCGTTTCTGGACGCTCTCCAGCCGACATCCAAGAAATCACATCAGCATCACCACCGAGAGGAACCACCCATGCCTAAAGAAAAATTGACCGCACAATTCGTGCAACTCGCTTACTGCCCAGAAGGTAAAAAGAAGATCGACTACTATGACACAATCACCACCGGTTTTGTGCTGGAGGTGCGTTCCAGTGGAGGTAAGACGTTTTACCTTCGCTACGTCACACCCGAAGCAAAACAAAGGATGCTTCGCATTGGAGCGGTTCATGATATTTCCCTCGTTCAGGCACGAAAGAAGGCACAACGTCTTCGCTCTCAGGTGGTACTTGGCGGTGATCCAGCCGCAGAGAAACAGGAAAAACTATCTGTATCCACTTACGGGGAACTTGCCGCCGATCATCTCAAGTTTGCCAAGTCATATCAGAAAAGCTTTTGTTCGACGGAAACCAACATGCGGGTTCATATCCTACCGCGTTGGGGCAAATATAAGCTGACCGACATCAAGCAAAAAGACATTGCTGTTTGGTTGGCTGAGAAAGCGGCGGACGGTAAGAAGCCCGCAACCGTGGAAAAAATCCGCGTTCTGTTTCATCGGACTTTCGAACTTGGCAAGCGCTGGGGTGTTCCGGGATGCGAGATCAATCCCGTGAAGGGCATACCGCGTCCACAGATCAATAATGCCCGTGAGGTGTACTTGACCAGTGAACAGGCAAAGACCCTTTTGCTTGCCTGTGAAGCGTCAGCCAACACTCAGCTGGCAAGCGTGGTTGGGTTGCTTTTAGCTACCGGGATGAGGGTCGGTGAACTTTTGCGAAGCCGCATTGACCATGTCGATTCAAGTCGCAAGTTATTACTGATACCGACCAGCAAAACGGGTAAGCATCGTTACGTGCCGCTCAGTAGTGCAGCTTTGGCAATCATCGACAAACTTCCAAAGTTTGATGGTTGTCCTTGGTTGATCCCCAATCCGGACACGTTGCAACCATTTGTCTCGATAAAGCATAGCTGGCAAACAGCCCGGAAAACTGCGGGTTTGGACGAGCTGCACGTCCATGATTTAAGGCACTCATTTGCCTCCATGGCTGCAGCGTCAGGAGCTAGCCTTCAGAGCATTGGCAAGGTGCTTGGTCATGCTGATTATAAATCCACAATGCGATATGCTCA
>Ga0189291_100149_pt1 | contig 64565 bp, 60 predicted proteins | sample UW1redminimetaG_FD_130331 | JGI IMG/M metagenome (GOLD analysis project Ga0189291, IMG submission 130331) | Marine microbial communities from the Costa Rica Dome - UW179B-red mini metaG | ecosystem: Environmental > Aquatic > Marine > Oceanic > Photic zone | place: Costa Rica: the Eastern Pacific...
GACACGCGCACGCAACTCGGCCGGATGCGGCTTGCCCATGGCGGATCTCCTTCCATGGGCAAAGTGAATCACAAATCAGTCCGCCGGGGAATCCCGAATCTGAAAAGCTGCGACGCGCTTTAGAGTTGTTCATCCTGAAACGACAACGGCCCGCCCCTGTAAGGGCGAGCCGCTGAGAATTACATTGAGCCTTGGTGCCGAAATCAGTTGAAATCGCTGTCCCAGCCGGAGATCGCCTTGGCTTCGAGGAACTCCTCGATGCCCCAGACGCCGCCTTCACGGGCACGGCCCGAGGCCTTGATGCCGCCGAAGGGCGCGCCCGCACCGCGTGACTTGCCGTTCATTTCGACCATGCCTGAGCGCAGGCGCCGGGCCATCCGGTTGCGCTTGGCGCCGTCCTGGCTTTGCACGTAGTTGGTCAGGCCGTAGATCGTGTCGTTGGCGATCTCGACGGCATTCTCCTCATTGTCGAAGGGAATGATCGACAGAACCGGGCCGAAGATTTCCTCGCGCGCGATGGTCATGTCGTTGTTGACGTCGGCGAAGATCGTCGGGCGGACGAAATAGCCGCGGTTGAAGCCTTCCGGACGGCCGGTGCCGCCGGCGACCAGCCGTGCGCCCTCGTCGATGCCCTTCTGGATCAGGCCCTGGATCTTGTCGTACTGCGCGGCGGAGACAACGGGACCGATGTGATTGCCGTCCTGGTGCGCCGAACCGACCTTGACGGTGGCCGCGACTTCGATGGCCTTTTCGACCGCCTGGTCATAGACCGGGCGTTCGACCAGCATGCGGGTCGGCGCATTGCAGCTCTGGCCGGTGTTGTTGAAGCAATGGCGAACGCCACGCTCGACCGCCTTGGCGTCGGCATCGGCGAAGATCACATTGGCGCCCTTGCCGCCGAGCTCGAGGCAGACCCGCTTGAAGGTGTCGGCGGCGGCCTTGGAGATGGCAGCGCCGGCGCGGGCCGAACCGGTGAAGCTGATCATGTCGACATCGGCATGGGTCGACAGATCGGTGCCGACACCGACGCCATCGCCATTGACCATGTTGAACACGCCGGCCGGCACACCGGCGGCATGAACGATCTCGGCAAAGACGAGCGAGGACAGCGGCGCGACTTCGGACGGCTTGAGCACCATGGTGCAGCCTGCCAGCAGCGCCGGGATGACCTTCAGCGTCACCTGGTTCATCGGCCAGTTCCACGGCGTGATCAGACCGACAACGCCGATCGGCTCCATGGCGATGCGGTCATTGGGAGCGTGCGATCCGAGCGGGCGGATGAACTCGATGTCCTTGAAGGCGGTGATGAAATTGTCGATGTGCCAGGTGCCGGAGGTGACCTGGTCGCTGCGCGACATCGCGATGGGGGCACCCATTTCCAGGCTGATTGCCTGGGCCATGTCCTCGGCACGTTCTGCGTAGACTTCGCGGATTTTCTTGACGTAGCCGAGCCGGACTTGCGGATCGGTCCGCGACCAGCTGTCGAAGGCTGCCTTGGCGGCGGCAACGGCCTTGTTGCTGTCGGCGGTCGATCCCAGCGAAATTACCGCGCAGGCTTCCTCGGTCGAAGGATCAATCACCTCGCAGTCCCGCGCCGTGGTTGGCGAAACCCAGGCACCATTGATGTAAAACTCGCGCTTCTCGATCATGTCATTCTCCAAATTCGTCCAGACTGCCCAAATGGGCACGAGGTCAACTCAATTCAAATCTGTAGGGGGGGAAGGCAGGAGAATGCAACCTCGATTCGGCCCCTTCTTGCTGCATTTTTTCCAGTCCACTTTTCTCAGCCGTCGGCCTATTGCGATTGCCGCTGCGTTCAGCGCACCGCCTTGAGAAGCGCGGGCGATGGAAAGCAGGTCGGCTGCTGGCCGTTGCGGGCCTGCCATTCGCCGATAGAGCGCCGTGTCTTGTAACCGGGCAAGCCATCCGCGCCGCCGACATCATAGCCCTGTTTTTCCAGCGACGACTGCAGCCGGGCAATGTCGGAACGCAGCATGCCGCCGCTGTCGCCCCAGGGGGTGATGAAAGCGCCGCCGCCATGCGCCATGCGGTCGGCGAGATTGCCTATGAACAGGGCGTAGAGATCGGAGTTGTTGTACTCCTTGATGACGTAGAAATTCGGAGTCACCACGAATTCCGGGCCATAGGTTCCGGCCGGCACCAGCACCATGCCCGGCGCGCGGCGTTCGTGGTCGGGAAACGGCCTGCCTGAAATGCGGATGATGCCCATCTCGGTCAAAGAGCTGATCGGCCGGGCCCGGTCCGGACCTTCAAGCGCGCAGGTCACACCTTGCGGGATCACCGCTTCAAAACCCCAGTCGCGGCCACGGACCCAGCCCGACTGGGCCAGGTAATTGGCAATCGAGGCCAGCGCATCGGCCGTCGAATTCCAGATGTCGCTCTTGCCGTCACCATCGAAATCGACCGCGTGGTCGAGATAGCTCGACGGCAGGAATTGCGGCTGGCCCATGGCGCCGGCCCAGGACCCCTTCATTGCCGAGGCGGAAATATCGCCGCGTTGCAGGATCTTCAGAGCCGCGAGGATTTCCTTGCGGAACAGCTCGGGACGGGTCGACATGAATGCCTTGGTGGCGATCACCCTGACTGCGGAATGGGGGATCTTGGCCCGGCCAAAGCCCGACTCCCGGCCCCAGATCGCAACGATGATCGAGCCCGGAACGCCGTAGCGATCCTCTATTCTGCGCAACAGGCCGGCGTGCTGCTGCATCAGCGAGCGGCCCGAGGCGGTCAGGCCCTGAAGCCGTTTTTCGCTGAAATAGGCGCCGGGGCTGCGGAATTCGGCCTGGCTCTGGGCCCGCGCCTTGGGCTTGGGGAACCCGGGCGGCGCCAGGTCCGGCAGATCCCAGTCAAGGGAGACACCGGAAAAGGCGCGGTCGAACACCGGTTTGGAAACACCGGCCCGTCTGGCTTCCGGCCACAGATCGGCCTCGAGCCATTGCCGGAACTGGGCCTCGACGCCGGCCTTGGTCGCAGCCTGCGACGGCCCGACCACAACCACGGCTGCGGCGAGAGTGAAAAAGACAGATAGAAGCAGGGTGCGAATCATGGCCCAGACTAACCCGATCACCGGATCAGGAAAATGGCACCGTCACCAGCGCCGGACCTTGGCACCGGACCTTGGCATCAGGCCCTGGCGGACCAGCTTGCGGATCAGAATGCGGTGCGGGCGCGAATGGCAGCCGCCAACGTGCCCTCGTCGAGATAATCGAGTTCACCGCCAACCGGCACGCCGTGGGCCAGCCGGGTGATCTTGATGTCGAAGCCGGACAATTGCTCGGTGATGTAGTGCGCCGTGGTCTGGCCCTCGACTGTGGCGTTGACGGCGATGAGGATTTCCCGCACGCCGCCCTTGGCGACGCGATCAACCAGACCGGCGATCGACAGATCATCGGGGCCGACGCCATCGAGCGGCGACAGGGTGCCGCCAAGCACGTGGTAGCCGGCATTCATCGCCGCGGCGCGCTCCAGCGCCCACAGATCGGCAACATCCTCGACGACGATGATGACGCTCTGGTCGCGCTGTGGATCGGTGCAGACCGTGCAGGGATCGGAGGTGTCGGCATTGCCGCAGGTCGAGCAGATGCGGACCTTGTCGAAGGCCTCGTTCATCGCCAGCGCCAGCGGGCCCATCAGCTGATCCTTCTTCTTGATCAGGTGAAGTGCCGCACGGCGCGCCGAGCGCGGCCCGAGCCCGGGGACACGGGCGAGCAACTGGATCAGCCGCTCGATTTCCGGCCCGGTTACACGTTTCTGCATCTCAATTTCCCCTCAAGGACCGCCGCCACTCGCGCATTAGCTCTTAGTTTTGCCTGTCGTTATCGCAAAACCGCTGCACACTTTTGCGCGACAGGCCCTAGAACGGCAGCTTCATGCCGGGAGGAATCGGCAGACCGGCGGTCAGTTCCTTGGTGCGCTCGGCAACCGTGGTCTCGAGCTTGCCCTTGGCGTCATTGTGGGCGGCGACGATCAGATCCTCGAGAATCTCGACATCGTCTTCCTTGAACATGGAAGGATCGATGGAGAGCCCCTTCATCAGACCCTTGCCGGTGAGGCGCACGGTGACCATGCCACCGCCGGCCACGCCTTCGCATTCCAGCTCGGCAAGTTCTTCCTGCATGCGTTCCATCTTGGCCTGCATGTCCTTGATCTTGCCCATCATACCCATGATGTCTTTCATCTAGGTCTCCTTCAGATTTCGATTAGCCGGCTTTGCACCGGGCTGGATGTATGGAATTTCGCCGGTCAGTCGGACCCGTCATCAGGTTCGATTTCGTCAGGCAGGATGTCGCCGTCCTCTGATGGCGACAGCGCGTCACCGGCCATGCTTTCCTCGGCTGCGGCGATGCGCACATCGGTGATGCGGGCACCGGGAAAACGCGCCAGGATGGCGGCCACATCGGGGTCCTGGCGGGCGTCGCTGACAAGCGCGTCGCGCTTGGCGGTCTCGCGCTCGACAATCGTCGGTTCGCCCTGCTCGCGGCTGAGCGCCACCGACCATTTGGCCCCGGTCCAGTCTGCCAGCTTCTTGATCAGTTCGCCGGGCAGGCTGGGGCTCGCATCCGGCGCGAGATTGATTTCCAGACGGCCGGGCTCGATCCGGACCAGCCGCACGCCGGTGCGGATCTGCACCTTCATGGCAATGTCACGGAACTTCTCGGCAAGCGCCACCATGTCCTCAAGCGAGGTGATGGCCACTTCCTGAACCGGCTCCGCAACCGCCGGGGCCGCAACAGACGGTTCGGCCGAATGGGCAAGCCGCATCGCGGGTTGTCCGCCACCGCCACTACCGCCCTGGGGCATCCGCCGCTCGCCAACGGCGCGGGCGGTTGCCCCGCCACCCGATGGCCCGTTTCCGGCCGGCTGCCCGCCGGCCTCCGCCGATCCACCGCCCGAATTCTGGAACGCCTTCAGCGCCTCCTCGGGCGAGGGCAGGTTTGCGGCATGGGCAATGCGGATCAGCGCCATCTCGGCCGCCGCGGCAGGCCGGCTCGAGGTGTCGGTCTCGGAGATGCCCTTGAGCAACATCTGCCAGACGCGGGAGAGAACGACGGTCGACAGGGTCGACGCATAGGTCGCACCGCTCTCGCGCTCGGTCTCGGTCAGCGACGGATCCTCGCCGGCCTCGGGCACGAATTTCAGCCGTGTCACCAGATGGGTGAAATCGGCCAGGTCGGTGAGGATCACCGAGGGGCTGGCGCCCGAATCATACTGGTCGCGAAAGCTTGCCAGTGCGGCCGCGACATCGCCTTTCATCAGCGAGCCGAACAGGCCGACGATGCGCGACCGGTCGGCAAGCCCGAGCATGGAGCGCACCGCTTCGGCATCGACAGTACCGCCGCCATGGGCAATCGCCTGATCGAGCAACGACAGGCCATCGCGCACCGAGCCTTCTGCGGCGCGCGCAATCATGGCCAACGATTCGTCGTCGATCGAAATGCCTTCCTGACCGGCGACGTTCCTGAAATGCTCCACCAGCAACCCGGAATCGATGCGGCGCAGGTCAAAGCGCTGGCAGCGCGACAGCACGGTGATCGGAACCTTGCGGATCTCGGTGGTGGCGAAGATGAACTTCACATGGGCCGGCGGCTCTTCCAACGTCTTGAGCAGGCCGTTGAAGGCCTGGTTGGAAAGCATGTGCACTTCGTCGATGATGTAGACCTTGTAGCGCGCGGAGACCGGACGGTAGCGCACCTGTTCGATGATCTCGCGGATATCGTCGATACCGGTATGCGATGCCGCATCCATCTCGATGACATCGACATGACGGCCTTCCATGATCGCCTGGCAATGTTCGCCCGGCACGGTGAGATCAATGGTCGGCTGATCGATTTCGGCGGTCTGGTAATTGAGAGCACGCGCCAGAATGCGCGCCGTTGTGGTCTTGCCGACACCACGGACACCGGTCAGCATCCAGGCCTGAGCGATCCGGCCTGAGGAAAACGCGTTGGTAAGTGTGCGGACCATCGGCTCCTGGCCGATGAGGTCGCTGAAATCCTTCGGACGGTACTTGCGCGCCAGAACACGGTAAGGCGCCTTCCCGTCGGGAGCAGCCCCGGATGACGCCAAGTTCGTGCCGGTTGCTTCGTCCATGATCCTCGTGCCGCCCTCACGCTGGCCCGAGGGCCATTCAGATTGAATGTTTGCACCCCGGTCGGACCTCGTCAATGACGGGGCCTGCGACTTGCCGTAAAAGTTTTACAGCACCCCTCGCGCGCTCAGACAGCGCGCGACGCAGCAAGACGCAAGCGAAAGGGTGGGAGGCTGGCACGGTGACCCGTGCCGGGCTCGTTAGGGCTGCTTCCTTCCGGACCTGACCCGGTTGGCGAGTGGCTCGTCCACCACCAACCTCCCGAGGGCACATATCGTCAATCGCACAGCCAAATGCAAGCCAGCGGCAAAAAAAACTGCTAGAGTGGTGATCCACCCCTGTCCGGCGATACTGTTCATGTCCAAATTTGTTCTCGATCCGCGCCTTGAACGCGACACCACATTGCTCATCAAGCTGGGCCTTTGCCAACTCAGGCTGATGGAGGATTCGCGCTGGCCGTGGGTGCTTCTGATCCCGCAACGCCCCGCCATTTCCGAGATCTTCGAGATGACGCCGCTGGATCAGACGATGCTGACCTTCGAGACCGCGATTGCCGCCAAGGCGGTCAAGCAGGCGTCCGACTGCCTCAAGGTCAATATCGGCGCCCTTGGCAACCAGGTTCGCCAGTTCCATCTTCATATCATCGCCCGCAACGAGGCTGACGCTGCCTGGCCCGGACCGGTCTGGGGGCATGGCGAAGCCACGCCCTGGACGTCAAGCGCCCGGACCGCATTTACCGAAAGACTTCTCGAGGCCCTCTGATTGATGACTTTTTCCCTGTTTGACCATGATGCCCCTCATGGCGAAGCCAGCCGTCTGGTGGCTTTTGCCGGCAACCGGCTCGATCGCCGCTCCGAGCACCGCACCGAAACCGAACTGGGCGACGCGCTGAAGGATCCGGCGACGCGGTATTTCGCCATCACCAAAGGCCGGCTGGCGATGCGGGTCAATGGCGATACGGTGGACGGCCTGCTGACGGCCACTGACGTTGCCGGCATGCAGCCGCAGGATGCCAATGCCGTGCTGATTGGCTGGGACCAGGACAATGTTGCCCGCATCGCCATGCCGGTGGGGATCGATCCCGACGACCTGCCGGACCCGTTCAAGGCGATCGATACACGCTCGGTCTATCGTCAGGCGCTGATGGACGAGGAAGCGCTTGGCGCCTACGCGCAGGGCACCAGCCTTGTTTCCTGGGCGCTGGCCAACCGGTTCTGCGGCGCCTGTGGCAATCCGATGACGCCGGAGGCAGGCGGTTACCGGCGCAAGTGCAAGGCGTGCGAGCACACGGTGTTCCCGCGTACCGACCCCGTTGCCATCATGCTGGCCGTTGACGAGGCCCGCGACCGCTGCCTGCTGGGGCGCAGCCCGCATTTTCCGCCGGGCATGTATTCCTGCCTGGCCGGGTTCATCGAGCCGGGCGAAACGATGGAGGACGCGGTGCGGCGTGAAACGCTGGAGGAATCGGGCATCAAGATCGGCCGGGTCCGTTACCACGCAAGCCAACCGTGGCCGATACCGCATTCGCTGATGATCGGGGTCTATGCGGAAGCGACAAGCCTGGAAATCACCCGCGACACCGCCGAGCTGGAAGATTGCCGCTGGTTTGACCGCGCAGAGACCGAGGCGATGCTGGCATCGACCCTGGGAGAAGCCAATGCCTCGGCACCGCCGCCGGGCGCGATTGCGCACCGGCTGATGCGCGACTGGCTGGACTGGTCCCGGTAACGGGGCTTGTCAGCCTTCAGCTTCTTCGGCGTGCGATCCGTTCTGGGCCAGCCGGAATGGATGGGCCGGATAGACGCCGAGAATCCGCAACTCCTTGGAGAAGAAGCCCAACTCTTCCATGGCGCGCGCCACCGGCGCCTCGTCCGGGTGGCCCTGAATATCGGCGTAAAACTGGGTGGCGAAGAACTTGCCGCCGATCTGGTAGCTTTCCAGCTTGGTCATGTTGACGCCATTGGTGGCGAAACCGCCCATCGCCTTGTAGAGCGCGGCAGGGATGTTGCGCACCCGGAAAACGAATGTGGTGACGACAACTTCATCCGCCACCGGGCGCGGCGGGATCTTGGCCTCGCGTGACAACACGACGAAGCGGGTGACATTGGTTTCGGTGTCCTCGACGTTTTCCTCGAGGATTTCGAGACCATAAAGCTCTGCAGCCAGCCGCGGCGCCAGCGCGGACATTGTCCTGTCGCCGCTTTCCGAGACAAGCCGGGCGGCGCCTGCGGTATCGCCGGCAACGACCGCTTTCCAGCCATTGGCACGCACCACCTTGCGGCACTGGCCAACGGCATGGACGTGGCTGTGCACGGTGCGGATTTCCGAGCGGTCGACGCCGGGCAGCGCCATCAGCTGGAAATGGATCGGCATGAAATACTCGCCGACGATATGGAGCTGCGATTCGGGCAGCAGGTGATGAATGTCGGCAACCCGGCCGGCGATGGTGTTCTCGATCGGGATCATCGCCAGGTCCGCTTCCCCCTGGGCCAGCGCGTTGAACGCATCCTCGAATGTGGCGCATGGCAGCGGGTCCATGCCGGGAAACATGTCGCGGCAGGCCATGTCGGAGTTTGCGCCAAACTCGCCCTGGAAGGCGATGCGGTTGGTGGATGCGGTCATCATGTCTGTCCGTTATGAGAAATACGTACCTATTTCGACGCCAGGATCTGGCGGGCGCGCTCAAGGTCGGCGGGAGTATCGACACCCAGGGGCACCGAGTCAACGATGGCCACATCGATGCGCATGCCATCCTCGAGCGCCCGCAACTGTTCGAGCGATTCACGCCTTTCGAGGGTCGAGGGCTTGAGCGAAACGAAGCGCTCGAGTGCCGAGCGCCGCCAGGCATAAAGCCCGATGTGGTGGTAAAGCGGGCCGTCGCCATAGGGTGCGGTGGCGCGGGTGAAATAAAGCGCGCGCAACAGCCCCTCGCCGATCGGCGTGCCGACCACCTTGACGATGCTCGGATTGGTTTTCTCCGCCTCATCGGAGATCTCGACGGCGAGCGTGGCAAGATCGGCCGGAGATCCGGCGAGCGGCAGGGCGGACTTGCGAATGATTTCCGGCTCAATGGCCGGAATGTCGCCCTGAACATTGAGAATGATCTGCGCCCTGGCCTCGGGGTCCATGATCGTGGCTGCCTCGAACACCCGGTCGGAACCGGACTGGTGATCCTCGCGGGTCATCACCGCTTCAAAGCCGGCGGCCTCGACCGCAGCGGCGATTTCGCGCGAATCAGTCGCCACGGCGACACGGCCGATATCGGCGAGCGTTGCCTGACGCGCCACCCTTACAACCATCGGCTCACCGCCGATGTCGGCAAGCGGCTTGTTGGGCAGCCGGGTGGAGGCCAATCTGGCCGGAATAATGACGAGCGTATGCTCCAAACCGTCGGTCATGACGCCTCAATTTCCCTGTTGTGCGGCTCAAGTGTCAAAAAGTCTCACCGCTACCGTCACAAACGGTGTTGCAACGAACCTGCAAAAGACATAGGTTCCGCGCGATTTCAAGACTGGTTCGGATAATGCAGGAAACTGGGCGGGAAGCCGAACCGAAACGGAGCGACGGAACATGAACTCATCATATTTCAACTCGGCGGCGGGCGCTTTTCTGGGCGTCGTGTTTGTTCTGATGACCCTTTCGATCGTTTCGGAAGGCATTTTCGATGCACATGAGCCGGAAACCGAAGGCTTTGCCATCGAAGTTGCCGAAGGTGGCGGCGACGAAGGCGCAGCGACCGAAGAGGCCGCGCCTGAGCTGATCGCACCGCTGCTTGCCAGCGCTGACGCAGCCAAGGGCGAAGCGGTGTTCAAGAAATGTGCTGCCTGCCACAGCAATGACGCGGCAAGCGCCAACAAGGTCGGACCCGGCCTGTGGAACATCGTCAACCGGCCGATCGCCAGCCACGAAGGCTTCAAGTACTCGGCAGCGATGTCCGAGTTTGCACAGGGCGGATCGGTCGTCTGGGATTACGAGCATCTTAGCAACTTCCTGGCGGCACCGAAGAAGTACATCAAGGGCACCGCAATGGGCTTTGCCGGTCTGAAGAAGATCGAGGAACGCGCCGACCTGATCGCTTACCTGCGGACCGTGGCAGACGCCCCGGCACCGCTTCCTGGCCAATAAGCCACCGAGCCAACAGTTGGAAAGCCGGGCCTTGCGCCCGGCTTTTTTGTTTATTTTACCTGTTTTTCAGGTCAGGCCCTGCAAGCGCCGCAGAAGTCGCCTATTGTCTTCCGAATGATGACGTCTCGGGAGACCATGCCAATATGACAAACCGCATTGCCCCACTCATGCTGGCACTGGCCGGCCTGTTTGTGTCCGATATGGCCTCATTCGCCCAGGAACCAGCCTGGCGCCATGCCACGGCAATGATCGGCGAGCCGAAATATCCCGAAGGCTTTCCCCGTTTTGACTATGTGAACCCTGACGCGCCCAAGGGCGGGACGCTGAGGCTGTCGGAATCGGGTTCCTTCGACACGCTCAACCCGATCCCGGCAAAGGGTGATCTGGCCGTCGGGCTCGGACTTGTGTTCGAAACCCTGATGGCCACCTCCGAAGATGAAGTGTCGGCGGAATACGGTCTGCTGGCCGAAGCGGTCAGGTATCCGGATGATTACTCCTGGGTCTCCTATCGCCTGCGCGACGGCGCGCGGTGGCACGATGGCGAGCCGGTCACCGCCGAGGACGTTGTCTGGACCTTCGAGCAAACGGTGGCGCACAACCCGCAGCGCGAATTCTACTACCGGCATGTGACCAAGGCGGAAGTCTCCGGACCACGGGAAGTGACCTTCACATTCGACGAGAAAAACAATCTGGAGCTGCCCAAGATCATCGGTGAACTGATCATCCTGCCAAAGCATTGGTGGTCTGAGGCCGGAAACGAGGCACGCTCGATCGAGAAAACAACGCTCGATCCGCCGTTGGGCTCCGGCCCCTATCGCATCACCAATGTCAAACCCGGTGAAAGCCTGACATTTGAACGGGTTCCGGACTATTGGGGCACTGAGCTCAACGTCAATGTCGGACGCAACAACTTCGACCAGATCGCCTACACCTATTTCGCCGACCGCAATGTCGAGTTCGAGGCGTTCAAATCCGACAATGTCGATTTCTGGCAGGAAAACGAGGCCAAGCGCTGGGTCAACGGCTATGATTTCCCTGCCGTGAGCGAAGGCCGCATCAAGCGCGAGACCCCGGAAAACGCCTATCGCTCCGTGGGCGTTCTGGTCGGCTTCATTCCCAATCTGCGGCGTGACAAGTTCAAGGACCCAAGGGTACGCAGGGCTTTGAACTATGCCTACAATTTCGAGGACCAGAACAAGAACCTGTTCTTCGGGCAGTACAACCGCATCAACAGTTTCTTTTATGGTACCGAGCTTGCCTCCTCGGGCCTGCCGCAAGGCGAGGAGCTCGAGATCCTGGAGCCGCTGCGGGACAAGATCCCGGAAAGCGTCTTCACCACGCCCTACGAAAACCCGGTCGGCGGAACCGAACAGGACGTCAAGGCCAACATCCGCGCCAATCTGGGCGAAGCGGTGAAGCTGTTCCGCGCGGCGGGATACGCCTTGCGTGACGGCCACATGGTCAATGAAAAGACCGGAGAGCCTTTCAGCTTCGAAATCATGCTCAACGGCTCATTGATCGAGAAGGTTGCCCTGCCCTTCAAGCAGAACCTGCAGCTGATCGGCATCGATGTCTCGATCCGGGTGCTGGATTCCTCGCAATATGTGAACCGGATGCGATCCCGCGACTTCGACATGATCTACAATGGCTGGGGACAGTCGCTGTCGCCGGGCAACGAGCAGGCCGAGTACTGGGGATCGAAAGCAGCGGACCGCGAAGGTTCGGCCAATTATGCCGGCATTGCCGATCCGGCAATCGACGAATTGATCCAGAAGGTGGCCTTCGCCAAGGACCGCGAAACGCTGATCCAGGTGGTGCGGGCGCTCGACCGGGTGCTGCTGGCCAATCACTTCGTGATCCCGACCTATACGTTGCGCAGTTCACGCCTTGCCTACTGGGACCGGCTCTCCCATCCCGAGGAGCTTCCCTATTACGGGCTTGGTTTTCCCGGTGTCTGGTGGTTCAACGGCAAACCATGATGACCAATCAGCGGGTTTGGCCTTGCGCAGGCGATTACATTGGATTCTGAATTGAGCCGTTGCGAATCACCCGAAAACCCCGCGTTCCGGGATTGGGAAGGACCGTTTTTGAAGTTTATAGCCCACCACAAGGCTCGCCGGACACTCCGGTCCCACGTGTCCGGTAGAGGGACTGCCTGATGGGTGCCTATATCCTTCGCCGCCTGCTTTTGATGATACCGACCATTGTCGGCATCATGGCGATCTCGTTTGCGGTGATCCAGTTCGCACCCGGCGGCCCGGTGGAGCAGGTCATTGCCCAGCTGACCGGACAGGGCGATTCGGCGACTGACCGGATTTCCGGCGGCGGCGGCGACGATGCGGGGCTGCAGGCCCAGGATTTCGGCGATTCGGTGACATCGCAATATCGCGGCGCGCAGGGCCTCGACCCGGAGTTCATTGCCAAGCTCGAAGCCCAGTTCGGCTTCGACAAACCGCCGCTCGAGCGGTTCGGGATGATGATGTGGAACTATATCCGCTTCGACTTCGGCGAAAGCTATTTCCGCAGCATCGATGTGATCGACCTGATCAAGGAAAAGATGCCGGTGTCGATCTCGCTCGGGGTGTGGATCCTGCTGTTGTCCTACATCGTCTCGATTCCACTGGGGATCAGGAAGGCGGTGTCCGACGGGTCCCGCTTCGATGTCTGGACCTCCGGCCTGATCATCATCGCCTATGCGGTTCCCGGCTTTCTGGTCGGTATCCTGCTGATCGTGATGTTTGCCGGGGGGTCGTTCTTCGACTGGTTCCCGTTGCGCGGCCTGACCTCGGACAATTTTGCCCAACTGAGCCTGTTCGGGAAGATCGTCGACTATTTCTGGCACCTGGCGCTGCCGCTGATCGCCCTGTCGCTGGCGGCGTTCGCCACGACGACGCTTCTGACCAAGAACTCGTTCATCGATGAAATCCGCAAGCAGTATGTCACCACCGCGCGGGCCAAGGGGCTGACCGAAAGCCAGGTGCTCTACCGGCACGTCTTCCGCAACGCCATGCTGATCATCATTGCCGGCTTTCCCGGCGCCTTCATCTCGGCGTTCTTCTCAGGCTCGCTCTTGATCGAGACCATTTTCTCGCTCGACGGGCTGGGACGGCTCGGGTTTGAATCGGTGATCAAGCGCGATTACCCGGTGGTGTTTGCGACGCTGTTCATCTTTTCGCTGATGGGCCTGGTCGTCGGGCTGATCTCCGATCTGGTCTACACCTGGGTCGATCCGCGCATCGATTTCGAAAAGAGGGATGTCGGATGAGCGCGCCGGCTTCCGCGAGCACCCAGGCGTTTGACGCCAATGGCCGGCCAAAGGGTTGGCTGTCGCCGACCAACAAGCGGCGCTGGGCCAATTTCAAGGCCAACCGGCGCGGTTACTGGTCGCTGTGGCTGTTCCTGTTCCTGTTCATCGCCAGCCTGCTGGCTGAATTCATCGCCAATGACCGGCCGATTCTCGCCTCCTACAAGGGCGAGATCCTCTACCCGGTGCTGGTCGACTACCCGGAGGAGAAGTTCGGCGGCTTTCTGGCGCGCACCGATTACCGCGATCCGTTCATCCAGGACGAGATCAAGGCCAATGGCTGGCTGATCTGGCCGCCGATCCGTTATTCCTACACCACCGCCAATTCCTACATTCCGCATTCGGCGCCGACGCCGCCGTTCTGGATGCTGGACGAGGACACCCGCTGCTCGGCCTATCCATTGAAGGGCGAGGATCCCGGCTGCACGCTTGGCAACATGAACTGGCTCGGCACCGACGACCAGGCCCGCGACGTCACCGCCAGGATGATCTACGGCTTTCGCATCTCGGTGCTGTTCGGGCTGACGCTGACCATCTTCTCGGCGCTGATCGGCATCGCCGCAGGCGCCGTGCAGGGCTACTTCGGCGGCTGGACCGATCTTCTGATGCAGCGCTTCATCGAGATCTGGTCATCGATGCCGGTGCTCTACATCCTGTTGATCATCGCCGCGGTGCTGCCGCCGGGGTTCTGGATCCTGCTTGGCATCATGCTGTTGTTTTCCTGGGTGTCGTTCGTCGGCGTGGTCAGGGCCGAGTTCCTGCGCGCCCGCAATTTCGAATATGTCAACGCCGCGCGCGCGCTTGGCGTCGGCAACACCACCATCATGTTCCGGCATCTTCTGCCCAACGCCATGGTGGCGACGCTGACCTTCCTGCCGTTCATCCTGTCGGGCTCGATCACGACGCTGACCTCGCTCGACTTTCTCGGTTTCGGGCTGCCGCCGGGATCGGCCTCGCTGGGCGAGCTGATCGCGCAGGGCAAGCGCAATCTGCAGGCGCCGTGGCTGGGGCTGACCGCCTTCTTCACGATCTCGATCATGCTGTCGCTCTTGATCTTCATCGGTGAAGCAACGCGCGATGCCTTCGACCCGAGGAAGACGTTTCGATGAGTGGTGCAAGCAAGAACGACGCGCTGCTTTCGGTCCGTGATCTGTCGGTGGCGTTCCACCAGGGTGGCGACAGCCAGACAGCCGTCGATCATGTCTCGTTCGACATCCGGCGCGGCGAGACGGTGGCGCTGGTCGGCGAATCCGGGTCCGGCAAATCGGTCTCGGCGCTGTCGGTGCTGCGGCTCCTGCCCTACCCCGCGGCCAGCCACCCGTCAGGCGAAATCCTGTTCAAGGGGCAGGATTTGCTGTCGGCGCCCGAGCCCGCGATCCGGGGTGTGCGCGGCAACGACATCACCATGATCTTCCAGGAGCCGATGACCTCGCTCAATCCGCTGCAGACGGTGGAAAAGCAGATCTCGGAAATCCTGCACCTGCACCAGCCGATCAGGCCGGACGAGGCGCGGCGGCAGGTGCTCGCCCTGCTCACCCAGGTCGGCATCCGCGATCCCGAGACACGGCTTGCCTCCTACCCGCATCAATTGTCCGGCGGCCAGCGGCAGCGGGTGATGATCGCCATGGCGCTGGCCAACCGGCCGGAACTGCTGATTGCCGACGAGCCGACGACAGCACTGGATGTCACGGTGCAGGCGCAGATCCTCGAACTGCTGCGCGATCTGAAGGACGAGCACGGCATGGCGATGCTGTTCATCACCCATGATCTGGGCATCGTGCGCAAATTCGCCGACCGTGTCTGCGTGATGACCAACGGCAAGATCGTCGAAAGCGGCCCGACGGCGGAGATCTTCGCCAATCCGCAACATGATTATACCAAGCACCTGCTGGCCGCCGAGCCCAGCGGCCAGCCGCCGGCGCGCAAGGACACCGCGCCGGACGTGATGCAGGCCCAGGACATCAAGGTCTGGTTTCCGGTCAAGAAGGGGTTCCTGAGGCGCACGGTCGACCATATCAAGGCGGTTGACGGGCTGTCGCTCAATCTCAAGGCCGGGCAGACACTCGGTGTCGTTGGCGAATCGGGTTCGGGCAAGACAACGCTGGGACTGGCGCTGATGCGGCTGATCCGCAGCGAGGGCGAGATCTATTTCAACAAACTGCCGCTGCATGAACGATCTTTCAAGCAAATGAAGCCGCTACGCAGTTCCATGCAAGTGGTGTTTCAGGATCCGTTCGGGTCGCTAAGTCCGCGCATGTCGATTTCAGACATCGTCGGCGAAGGGCTGGCCATCCACGCCCGCGATCTGTCCGCCCGCGACCGCGACCGGCGGGTTGCCGAGGCGCTGGAAGAGGTCGGACTCGATGCCGCGACCCGCTGGCGCTACCCGCATGAATTCTCCGGTGGCCAGCGCCAGCGTATCGCGATCGCGCGAGCGATGGTGCTCAAGCCGCGTTTCGTCATGCTGGACGAGCCGACATCGGCACTCGACATGAGTGTTCAGGCCCAGGTGGTGGATCTGTTGCGCGATCTGCAGAAGCGCCATGACCTGGCCTATCTGTTCATCAGCCACGATCTCAAGGTGGTGCGGGCGCTGGCCAATGACGTGATCGTCATGCGGTCCGGCAAGGTGGTCGAACAGGGCACCGCCGACCAGATCTTCGACCGTCCCGAAACCGACTACACCAAGGCGCTGATGGCGGCGGCGTTCAATCTTGAAACCGCGGCCGGCGGCGTGGTCAGCGAATAGGTTCTTTCATGACAGACAGCACCGGCAAGGGCCGTATCCTGCTTGCACTCACCGGCTGGTCGCCGGACGTGTGGATCGATGAGCTGGGCCAGGCGGCGCCCGACCGCGAAGTCACGCTGGAGCCCGATGGCGAAGCCGATCCCAGCATCCACTACGCGGTGGTGTGGAAGCAGCGGCCGGGGCTGCTGGCGCAGCTGCCGAACCTGAAGGCGATCTTCTCACTCGGCGCCGGGGTCGATCATGTCTTTGCCGATCCGGAGCTGCCGGATGTGCCGATCGTGCGGGTGGTGTCGCCGGATCTGACCACGCGGATGAGCGAATACGTGGTCTGGCAGGTGCTCGACCATCACCGCCTCGGGCCACGCTACCGGGCGCAGCAGGCCGACCGGGTCTGGTTCGAGGATCGCGACCAGAAGGCCGCCGCAGATATCACCGTCGGTATCATGGGGCTGGGCGAACTGGGCCGGGATGCCGCCGCCAAGCTTCGGGTCATGGGTTTTGAGGTCACCGGATGGTCGCGAACCGAGAAGCAGGTCGATGGGGTGACCTGTCATGCCGGCGAGGACGGGCTGGGGCCGTTTCTGGCGTCCGCCGACATCTTCGTGGTGCTGCTGCCTCTGACGCCCGAAACGCGGGACATCCTCGATCGCGACCTGTTTGCCCGGATGACCAAACGCGGGTCTTTGGGCGCGCCGGTGCTGATCAATGCCGGGCGCGGCGGGCTGCAGAACGAAGCGGACATTCTCGCAGCACTTGATGAGGGGCTGTTGTCGGCCGTGTCGCTTGACGTCTTCCAGCAGGAACCGCTTGCCGCCGACAGCCCGTTCTGGACCCACCCGAAGGTGACATTGACCCCGCACGCAGCCGCCGCCTCGGTGCCGTCTTCGCTGATCGTGCCGATCGTCGGCCAAATGGATGCCTATGAACGGGGCGAGAGCCTGATCAACCTGGTTGACCGCAAGGCAGGATACTAAGCCGGCTCAAGGTCTCCGGTAAGCGGTCGGAGGACCATAGAGCTTGGCAATGCGGTCGATTGCTGCGCCGAGCGGTTCACGGGTCACATACATGGTGCCGCCGGAGGCATGGAGCAGCGTCCCGGCGTCTTCGAGAAACCCGACATGGCCTTTCCAGAACACCAGGTCGCCGCGCTGCAGACCATCGCTGTCGGGATCGATGACCTTTCCCAGTCCGGCGGCCTGCTGGTCGGAATCGCGCGGAGCGGATTTGCCGGTCATCGCCAGCGCCATCTGCACCAGGCCGGAGCAATCGATACCGAGGCCGGAGCGACCGCCCCAGAGATAGGGCGTGTGCAGAAACTGCACAGCGATCGCCACCGCGTCCTCGTCCGCGGTCTCGCCCACCGGCCGCAAATGCGTGGCGATGGTGGCCGATCCGTCGTCAAGCATCGCATAAGGCGTTGCCCGTGTTTCCGCCGAACCGGTAACGCGCACGCGGCTTCCCATTGAGAGCACCTTGAGATGCGGAAAGCGCAAATCCGGACCGGGATAGACGAACGTCCGCGGAACCGAGACCAGATGGGTGGCCGCGGTCGAGCCCTCGCCGATGGCATCCTCGCGCACATAACCGACATAGCCGTCGGCTTTGAGTTGAATCCAGGCCCATCCATCCGATCTCTCGAACACCGTCAGCGCCTCGCCCAGAAGCGCCTGGGTATCGATGCTGCTGCTGGCTTCCGGCCGGGGGCGGATATCGGCAACCGGCACGATCACCTGGCCTGGCGTGCCTCCGGCAAAGCGTTCGGCCTCAACCTGGCCCTTGAGACGGATATCGGCCAGGTCAGAGCGATAGGCATGGGATCGGCGGTCAAGATTGTCGCTCATGTGTTCGGTCCCTCGGCTGAAGACAACTTGCGGCCTTCGGCGATGATGATGTCACCAAGTTTCTCGACGTAAAGCGCGCCTTCGACCGTCCGCTTGATGATGACATTGCGCCTGTCGCGCTCATCGCGCACCCGGCGCACCAGACCCATATGCCCCATGGTGTCGAGCGCCCGGGTGACCACCGGCTTGGTCACACCCAGCTGGGCTGCCAGCCCGCGCACCGTGTGCGGGGGCGGCGCCAGATAGATGTGCAGCAGGATGGCCAGTTGCCGAATGGTCAGATCCGGGCCAATGACGCGGACATGTTCGAGCGTGGCGGCGTGCCACAACCCGAGTGCATCTGATGGCCGGAGATCGATTTGCATGGCGATGTGCTTGTATCGTTTCGGTACCGATTTACATTGGCCGAAACAAAGATCGCACGCAAGTCACCCGGCTGCCGTCAGGCCGGATGGCGTTTGCTGATTACCTTGAACAGCGCCCTGATGCCCTGGGCTTCGCCGCCCATCGGGGCGTGCGGCTTGTCCTTCGGCGACCAGGCGAAGATATCGAAATGGACCCACCTGGTTTCCGGCGTGACGAACCGCTTGAGAAACAGCGCCGCGGTGATCGAGCCGGCAAAACCGCCCGCCGGCGCATTGGTCAGATCAGCGATCCGGGCCGCAACATCCGCGCCGTAGGGCTTGTAAAGCGGCATCCGCCAGAGCGGATCAACCACTTCCGCCGAGGCGCTGGCGATATCGCCGGCGAGCGTTTCGTCGTCGGTGTAGAACGGCGGCAGATCGGGACCGAGCGCCACCCGGGCAGCACCGGTCAGCGTCGCCATGTCGATCAGGAGATCGGGGCTGTCCTCGCAGGCATAGGCAAGCGCATCGGCCAGCACCAGACGGCCCTCGGCATCGGTGTTGTCGATCTGGACCGTCAGGCCCTTGCGGCTTTGAAGCACGTCGCCGGGACGGAAGGCAGAAGCCGAGATCGAATTTTCCACCGCCGGAACCAGCACCCGCAGATCCACCGGCAGTCCGGCGTCCATGATCATCATCGCCAGCGCCAGCACGTTGGCGGCGCCGCCCATGTCCTTTTTCATGTTCAGCATCGAGGCGGCGGGCTTGATGTCGAGACCGCCGGTGTCGAAACAGACGCCCTTGCCCACCAGGGTCAGTTTCAGCGCGCCCGGCTTGCCCCAGCGCATCTCGAGCAGCCGCGGCGCCTGATCAGCCGCACGGCCGACCGCATGGATCATCGGGAACCCCTTGGTGATGAGATCGTCGCCTGACACAACACTGACTTCGGCCTGGTAGTGACCGGCAAGGCCCCGGAAAGCGGATTCGAGCGCGTCCGGCCCCATGTCGTTGGCGGGGGTGTTGACCAGGTCGCGCGCCATGCCGACAGCGGCCACGGTCCGGCTGATCGCATCGGCATCGGCATCGGCCGGAATGACCAGTCTCGGGGTGTCGGTGACAGGCTTGCGATAGGCTTCAAAACGGTAGGCGCCCATGCCGAAAGCCAGCGCCATCACCGAACCGGGGATCGGCGAGGTCTCGATGTGCCAGTCACCCTTGGGCAACGCACGCGCCAGCTTGCCGCCAATGAACGGATGGCATTCGCCGTCGTCGCCCAGGCCGAACAGCGCGCCGGCAAGCTTGCCATGGCGGTTGGGCGCGAGAAGCACGGATCCCTCGGCAGCCTGGAAACCGGCGGCCTTTGCCCAGGCAAGCGCGGTCTTGTCGAAATGGCCGCGGTCGATATCGGCGCGCGAGATCGCCCAGACCGGCAGGGTCTCCCCGGACATTGGCGCGAACGGGGAGGGGCGATCGATATGATTGTAGGGCGGCATGGCTTCTCCTCATGTTCTCCACAACGGGCGAGCGGAGAATCAGTCGTTAACTCTTGATTAGGGTTAACAGATTATTGCTGGAGCGAGACTGTGGCGCATCCCCTCCGGAGCGCCGCGATGAACAATTTTTCGGGACCAGGCCAATGTCAGCGACCCAAGCACGCTCTCTCCTCCCACGGCGGCTGCTCAGCGCGGTCTGCATCGCGGCGCTTGGTGTCTCGCTTGCGGGATGTGCGTCCAAGGGGCAGATGACCACCGGTTCGATCCCGTCCTTGAGCAAGCCGCTCGAGAACATGAATGCGACCGAACTGCATTCGGCTGCCGAGAGCATCGGCAGGGTTTATGACAGGAACCCGAAGGATGCCGCGGTCGGGATGAAATACGCTTCCGTTCTGACCATGGGCGGCCGCTCGGAGCAGGCTCTGGCGGTGATGCAGCAGGTTGCGATCCATAACCCGACCGACCGGACCGTGCTGGCTGCCTACGGCAAGGCACTGGCCGGTGCCGGCCAGTTCGACAAGGCGCTCGATGCGATCCAGCGGGCCCAGACCCCGGACCGGCCGGACTGGCAGCTGCTGTCGGCGGAAGGCGCCATCCACGACCAGATGGGCGACCCCGCAACGGCGCGGGCAAGCTACCGCAAGGCGCTGGACATCCAGCCCAACGAGCCGTCGGTGCTGTCCAATCTGGGCATGTCCTACGTCCTGCAGGGCGACCTGAGAACAGCAGAGACCTATCTTGCATCGGCCGTCCGGCAGCCAAGTGCCGACAGCCGGGTGCGTCAGAATCTCGCGCTGGTGGTTGGCCTTCAAGGCCGCTTCCAGGAAGCCGAACAGATTGCCGGTTCCGAGCTCTCCCCGGAACAGGCAAGTGCCAATGTGAGCTATCTGCGCGCCATGCTGTCCCAGCAGAACGCCTGGAACAAGCTCAAGGACTCGGACCGCAAGAACACCAATTGAAGCGCAGAGCACGCGCCAGGTGTTAGAACTTGCAGCACTGAGCGATAAACCGGCGCTCGGCTCAAGCACCGGTTCCCGGCAATCACCCACCAGTCATCTGTAATCTGACCGCCGACTTTGGTGACGCTTGCGGCCTATACCGCTGCGGGCGAACCGCAGCGCGTGGCACACGACGGCATTCAAAAACTCATCGAGAAAGAACCGTGCGGTCTTGCAGGGATCAGACGACAGCCGAAGGTGAAGGATTGCTGCCCGGCAACCTTGCCTGGCTTGCGGCCGTCAGGCATTGCCTCGAGGCCGGTTATTGCGGCACACCGCCGGAGAAATTGTCCATGACCTGGATGGCGGCAGGTCCAAGGATCACACCGATCAGCACCGGCAGGAAGAACAGGATCATCGGAACCGTCAGCTTGGGCGGCAGCGCGGCGGCTTTCTTTTCGGCCTCGGTCATCCGCTGGTCGCGGCTTTCCTGGGCCAGAACGCGCAGGGCCTGGGCAATCGGAGTACCGTAGCGCTCGGACTGGATCAGAGCCTGGGTGACGGATTTCACCGCGTCCAGACCGGTGCGGTTGCCAAGGTTTTCAAAGGCAACCCGCCTGTCCTGGAGATAGGACAGTTCGGCGGTTGTCAGCAGAAATTCCTCCGCCAGCGCCGTTGACTGAACGGCGATTTCCTCGGCCACGCGCTTCATTGCAGCCTCGATGGAAACGCCTGATTCGACGCAGATGAGCATCAGGTCAAGGGCGTCAGGCCAAGCCAGCTTGATCGAAGCCTGGCGCTTGTTGGCCTGGTTGGAGACAAACATGTTCGGCGTGTAAAAGCCGACATAGGCGCCGACGATGCAAGCCAGCATGCGAACGGTCAACGGCTTGTCGGTCAGATTCTCGAGCACGAAAACATAGACGATCGTGGCGACAAGAAAAACGAAGGGCAACACGAAACGCGCCAGCAGGAACATGTTCAGCGCGTTCTGGGTCCGGTAGCCGGCCGCGCGCAGCTTGGCCACGGTGGCTCCGTCGGCAAGCGCGTTCTTCAGGTTCAGCTGCTCGACAATGCCGCGCACGGAGGCATTGTCCTGTGACCGCAGACCGGCACTTTTCGATCCGTTGCGCGATTGCTCGGCATTGAGGCGGGCGCGTTCCCTGGCCCGGATTTCGTCGCGCTCAAGTGCTGCGGACTTCATCCGCGCATCGAGATCGCCCCGTTCAAAATAGGGCGACAACAGGGTGTAGAGCGTTGCAAAGACCGCGATCGAGATCAGAATCGGGACCAGGTTGGCCGGATCGGTTAGGGACGATGCGAGATCGGAGAACATGGCTTTCGGTCCCTAGATTTCAAAATTGATCATGTTGCGCATCACCATGATACCGATCGACATCCAGACGGCAGACGCACCAAGAATGAGATGACCACGGCTGTCGGTGAAAAGGATCATGATGTAATCGGGCGACGTGAGGTAAACCAGCGTGGCGACGATGAACGGCAAGGCGCCGATGATCGCTGCCGAGGCCTTTGCTTCCATCGACATCGCATTGATCTTGCCCTTCATTTTCTTGCGGTCACGCAGCACGCGCGACAGGTTGCCAAGCGCTTCGGACAGATTGCCGCCGGCCTGGGCCTGAATGGCGATCACGATCGCGAAAAAATTGGCCTCCGACAAAGGGATTCGGCTGTAGAGCCGCGCGCAGGCTTCCGGCACGTTCAATCCCATCTGCTGGGCTTCGACGATGCGCTTGAACTCGGTGCGGACCGGCTCCTGGCCCTCTGCAGAAATCATCCGTATCGCGTCATTGAGAGGCAGGCCGGACCTGATCGAGCGAACCATGACATCAAGCGCGTTGGGGAATTCGGCAAGGAAGGCCTTCATCCGGCGACCGCGAATGAAGCCGACGACCCAGCGCGGCACACCCGCACCGAAAATGATCATCACACCCATGGCGACATAGAGATTACCCTGAAGCACCAATGCAAACAGGCCGACCACCAACCCGAGAATGACGGAAAGGACATAGAAATTGCGGACCGAGATGGTCAGACCGGCCTGGGTGATCAGATCCTTGAGGCCTGGAGATTTGCGCCGGTCGTTTTCCTTGTTCTTTTCTTCAAGCGTCTTGAGCGAATCCTGAACGGACTTGCGCCGCTTGTTGGCTTCGTTGAGCCTGTCGCGTGCTGCGTTGGCCTTGGACCGGTCGGTTTCAGCCGCCTTGACCCGCTTGACGCGGCTCTCTGCCTTGCGGCTGCCCTCGATCCGGGAGTAGAGCACGCCATAGCCCAGCGCCCCCGCCGAAAGCGCGGCCAGGCCGATGATGGCGACTACCACTGTATCCAGACCAAACACGCAAGCGTCTCCTTAAGAGGTCATCTTTTCCATGGCATCGATCGAAGCGGCGAGACGCTTGTCCTCGCCATAGTACCGGGCGCGATCCCAGAAATTCGGACGGCCGATACCGGTGGAACGGTGCTGGCCGATGATCTTGCCGTTGGCGTCTTCCCCGACCATCTCGTACTTCATCAGGTCCTGGGTGATGATCACATCGCCTTCCATGCCGATGACTTCGGTGATGTGGGTGATCCGGCGTGAACCGTCGCGAAGGCGGGTGGCCTGGATGATAACATCCACCGATCCGGCAATGATTTCGCGCACGGTCTTGGCAGGCAGGGTGAAGCCGCCCATGGCGATCATCGATTCCATACGGCTCAGACACTCGCGCGGGCTGTTGGCGTGGATCGTACCCATCGACCCGTCGTGGCCGGTGTTCATGGCCTGCAGCAGGTCGAACACCTCTGGGCCACGCACCTCACCGACGATGATCCGCTCGGGACGCATGCGGAGGCAGTTCTTGACCAGATCGCGCATGGTGATCTCGCCCTCGCCCTCAATATTGGGCGGGCGGGTTTCAAGCCTGACCACGTGCGGCTGCTGGAGCTGAAGTTCGGCCGAATCTTCGCAGGTGATCACCCGCTCATCGGTATCGATATAAGCCGTCAGGCAGTTGAGCAGCGTCGTCTTACCGGAACCGGTGCCGCCCGAAATCACCACATTGCAGCGCACCCGGCCGATGATCTGGAGAACTGCCGCGCCCTCCGGGGTAATCGCGCCGAACTTGACCAGCTGATCGAGCGTCAGCTTGTCCTTCTTGAACTTACGAATGGTCAGCGCGGTGCCGTCGATCGCCAACGGTGGCGCGATGACGTTGACGCGGGAGCCGTCGGGAAGACGGGCGTCGCATATCGGGCTTGATTCATCGACGCGACGGCCGACCTGGCTGACAATGCGCTGGCAAATCGAGAGCAACTGGCTGTTGTCACGGAACCGGACATCGGTTTCCTGCACCTTGCCGGCGACTTCGATGTAGGTCATGCCGGCGCCATTGACCATGATGTCGGCAATGTCGTCGCGTGCCAGCAAAGGCTCCAGCGGACCGTAGCCAAGGACATCGTTGCAGATGTCATCAAGCAGTTCTTCCTGCTCGGCAATGGACAGCGCGAAGTTCTTGATGGTGATGATATCATTGACGATATCGCGAATTTCCTCGCGCGCGCTTTCTGCATCGAGCTTGGCAAGCTGCGACAGGTCAATGGTATCGATGAGAGCCGAGAAAACCTGGCTCTTGGTGTCATAATAGGCTTCGTTGCGAGTCGATTTGCGTTTGACCGGCGGCTCCTCGCGACGGGGTGCGGGCTGTTGCGCGGGCTGCGGTGCAGGGCTCGGCTCAGTCACGGCTACCGATGCCTGCGCCTGTGCCGGAGCTGCGGTTTCAGACGCGGCCGGTGCCGGTGTTTCGGCATGGACAACGGGCTTTGGCGCCGGCGGTTGCGGCGGCCTGCTCGATCCATCGTTGCTGCGTTTGCCGAACATGTTCCGTTCCACTCCAGACTTACGATTACTTGCGGCCCAACAGGCCCATCAGAGACGACAAACCCGCCTTCTTGCGCTTCTTCACTTCCGCTCTGCCGGTCACGACATGGGCAATCTGCGAGATCGATTCAGCGATAGGCGACTTGGCCGAGGATTCGGCGATCATCAGACCCGAATTCGCTGCTTCGCCGAAAAGCGGTGCATCGAAGGGAATGATCGCCAGGGGATCGATTTCCAACGGATCACAGAACACCTCGGGGGCGATTTCCGGCCGCTTGGCAAGCCCGACCTGATTGAGCACCAGAAGCGGCGCATGGTCATTGGGGCGCAATTTCCGCAAGGTGTCGAACAGGTTCTTGGTGTTGCGCAGATTGGCCAGATCGGGCGTTGCGGTGATCACGATCTCATCGGCTGCGCAAAGCACCTTGCGGGTCCAGTCGTTCCAGACATGCGGAACGTCAAGCACTGAAATCGGGGCGTTTCGCTGAATGATGTCGAGGATCGGCAGGAAGGCGTCACCCGAGAAATCGTAGGTCCGGTCCAGCATCGACGGAGCCGCAAGCATGGACAGATGCTCCGAGCACTTGGCCAGCAAACGGTCGAGGAAGACTTCATCCAACCGGTCCGGCGAATAGACCGCCTCGGCGATGCCCTGGGTCGGATCGGTATCGAAATTGAGGTTCGCGGTGCCGAATGCCAGGTCGAGATCCGCCAGAATGACCTCACTGGAGAACAGGCTTGAAATGCTCCAGGCGCAATTGTGCGCAAGCGTCGACGAACCAACGCCGCCCTTGGCGCCGACAAAGGCGATCGACCGGCCAAGCGGCGCGGCATCGGGATCCACGAAAATCGTCGAGATGACGCCGATCACGTCAGCCATCGAGACCGGCGCGACGATGTATTCCGAGACACCGTTGCGGACCAGCTCCCGGTACAAGGCCACATCATTGACGTGGCCAACGATGACCACGCGGGTATCCGGGTCGCAGACAGAGGCGAGTTCGCCAAGCTCTTCGAGCAAGGTCTGGCCGTCGGCGCGGGTTTCCAGAATCAGAAGATTTGGTGTCGGCGAGCCGGCAAACATGTTGGCCGCAGCCGAGACGCCGCCAGAATTGACGCGAAGATTGACCTTGGCCATGCGTCGGTCCTGGGAGCACCGCTCCATGGTCTTGGCCAGGCCTTCGGTTTCATAAAATGCATGAACCGAGATTCGCGGCAGCGGGCGGATTCGTTCGAAATCGCCGCGCGCCTGGGCCGTGTCGACTTCATCGGGCCGGGTTTGCTGCTCGAGCTCATAGTCAAGGTTGGTCATGAACTTGGTCCTGCTTGAAAGGGCGCGTTGTGGTTCAGCCTGCTCATTGGACCACCAAGCCCGCGCCGCCTGTCCTGTATGCCTCGATCACGGTCGAGCGCCGTTCTGCATCGATCGGGGTCATGCCGCGCGGCGCAATGAGATCACCCGGATTGGCAACCTGGGCAGCCAGATTGCTCTGGGTGGCGCAGCCGAAATTGGCCCAGTGCTTGTTTTCCGTGTTGTTGGCGAGCATGTCTTCGGGCCAGCGGCCGCACTCGCCGGTGGAGGCTGTCACGGCCATGTAGGCAATGCGGATTGGCGCCGCGTCCTCGGGGGACAAGACCTGATAGGGCGACGAGATGATGCGATCACCGGGGACGCCTTCACTGCGCAGGACATCGGCCACCTGGGGCGAGAGAACCGAAGCGGCACCGGCGTTGACGGAGCCTGTCGGCACCATGATGCGAATAGCACCTGACGCACTCGATCTGTAATTCTGGGCTGCGCCGCGTACGATTTCGCGCATGGAAATCGTCAGCTTGCGATCGCCCGAAGCAACCGGAAGGTCGACGGTACGCTCTTTTTCGGCAACGATGATGGGATGGTTGGTGCGATAATCGTCGGGTACCGCGCCAACTTCAACGCTGCGCCCGGGCCAGCCGGCGCAACCGGACAACAGGGAGGCGGCAACCAGCAAAGGCGCTGCAACAGCCTTCACGCGGCGGAGATCAGGCCTGACGGGAACAGAGATCTTGTTCGACATGGTAAAGTTCCTGATCATTTGTAAATGAAACCGACGACGCCATGGTAGCGACCCGGCGGCAACTGGGTTTCCATCCGGCCGTAGACCCGGTTGACCCGACCCAGAAAGAAGCCCGCGCCATCGCTGGCGGCATTGAAATTGTCATCGGGGCGGGCGATTTCGTTACGGGCGACCGGCTTGACGATGTAGGGCGTTGCAATGATGACCAGTTCGGTCTCGTTGCGGACAAAGTCACGGCTGCGGAAAAGCGTTCCCAGCACGGGAACCTTGGACAGACCCGGATAGCCCGACATGGCCTGGCGAATGTCATCCTTGACCAGGCCGGCGAGCACAATGGAGCCGCCGGAAGGCAGTTCCACTGCGGTTTCCGCCTCACGCCGCTTGATCGAGAGCCGGGTCATTCCAGGCCGGCCTCCGGATCCCTGAAGCGAGGTCGAGCCTTCGAATGTAGGCTCCGAAACTTCGGTGTGAACCTTTAGCGAAATCCGCCCCGGTGACAGCACCACGGGAGTGAAATTGAGGCGAATGCCGTACTCTACTTCCCGGTCAGTATAACTTGCAGGGGTCGTGGCATCGCCAGGATCATATTCGTCGCGGAGCTGGAATTCACCACCGACATAGAACTTGGCGCTCTCACCGGAAATGGCTGTCAGGCTCGGCTCGGCCAGGGTCCGCATGACACCTGCCTGTTCCATGGCGTTGACATAGCTCGAAATGTTCCGGCCGCCGATCGAGCCGTTGGCGATCTGGGCGAAGTTGAGACCCGTCGACAATGTGCCCAGATTGGCCGGATTGGAATTGACGAAGGTTCCGGAGCCGCCGGTGATCGAGGAATTGAATCCAAGCTGCTTGAGGACCTGGCGGCTGACTTCGGCAACGGTCACCTTGAGGGTGACCTGGTCCTCGCCATCGATCTTGAGCAGATTGACGATCTTGGATTTCTGGCGGTTTTCCGCGTTGATGGCGGCGTCGCCACCTTCACTGGTCGCGGTGGTGACGCGTGTCGTCGCTTCACCGCCGGTGAGGAAGATTTCCGCCAGCCTGGCTGCCTGCGCCGCGTCCTGCGGGGTGCGCACCGAACCGGTCAGGACGATGTTGTCGGAAATGATTTCCACCTTGATGTCGGAATCGGGAAGGAAGCGGCCGAGATGCACTTCAAGGCCGGCGACATCACGCTCGATTTCCAGATCGATGGCGACGATTTCCTCGCCATTCGGGCCGAAGATGAAGATGTTGGTCTGACCAACGGTCTTGCCGAACAGGTAGAGCCTGCGGGAGGTTCTTGTCACGGCATCGGCAAGGCTCGGATCCGCCACGAGAATGTCGTGGGCATCGGTGGGAAGGTCGATCACTAGGGCCTTGTTGAGCCCGAGCTTGACCCGCTTGTTCACCCCGGGACCGGTGCGCTTGATCTTGATGACGCTCTCGGCGGCCTGCGCAGCGGACACGAATCGGCCGCTGGACGGATCCAGGCCGAGACCCGCAATCATGGCCGTGCCCACCAGCGCGACGCCGGCGATCGATGACAGGAGCGATTTTGCAATATGACGCACGTTCATTCTCCGCTTCAGTTGGTGGCGCCAACTTTTGTTATGGTGCCAGAGCGGATCAGCTGGATGGCCGCACTGCCGTCTTCGCCGCTCAAAAGGTATTTTGCGCCGTCGCTGTCAGATTCCTGAACGTCGGCGACACTGCGCAGGGCAAGTGTCAGCCGGTCCGCCATCTGCTGGGCAACGGTGATGATCTTTGTCTGCTCCGGTGTCAGCTCGAGAGTTGCAGTGGTGCCGACCGCGGTGCGAACGCCCTCGGCGTCCTCTTCAATGCGCTGATCGATCGCCAGGATCCGGATGTTGGACAATATGACTTCGGTGAGAAACCCCTCTTCGCCGGTTTTCCGGCGGACCATGATCACGTCAACCCGGTCATTGGGAAGGATGAAGCCGCCGGCGCTGGTGGCGACCGAAATTTCCGTCGCAATGGCGCGCTTTCCGGCCGGAAGCAGCGAGGACATGATGCGGGAAGACGAATCGACGATCTTCTCGGAACGGAGTGGTTCGCCTGGAAACAGCGGCAGGCGCACAACCGTGCCGGTCAGCTCGGCTATCGCCTCGGGGCGGGTGTCACGGCGGATCAATCCCTCGATCACGCCATCTTCGGGCCAGCCCTTCCACTCCATGGTTTCCTCGTTGAGACGCGCGCCCACCGGCAGGCTCGCCGTGGTAACCAGCACATCTATGGTCGGCATCTTTTCGATGACCGGGTCTGAGGAGACTTCGGTCACCTGAACCGTGGGAGACGTCAGGTTCATGGCCAGATACCCGGCCAATCCTGCGGCCAGGACAGCCACTGACATGATGACAACGCGGGCGGTTTTCATACTGTTTCCTCAAACGGACATTGGGTACGCTCCCCGCAGAATGCATTTGTAATCGTGTAATTATGGTTAATGACCCGATACCAAACAGGGTTAACGGAAAATTGCCGGCTGAAGGCGGCGATCGGGTGCAGCCGTCAGCACAGGTCCAGGCCCGGCGTTTGGTAAAGCGGTAATATTCAGATGAACCGGGTCACCGGGCAGGACTCCGCCGTTGCCGACCTCAGGACAAGCGGTCGAGCGCCTGAACGAAAATTTGCGATTCGGGATAGGTGGCAAAAGCCGCCGCGCCGATGGCCACGCCATAGGGAATTCCGGCGCGATCCTTGAAGAAGTGCATGGGAATCGGAATTGGCGAAACCAGCAGAATGTTCTGGTTGGCGCGGATGAAGAGGATGACCAGGGCAAGGCCGCCGCCGAACAGGCCGGTAAGTGCCAGAAACGCCACCAGATCGATATTGAAGCCATACCAAAGCGCCGCCGCGCTTAGAATCTTGGCGTCGCCGCCGCCCATGACATTGAAAGCGAACAGGGCAAAGCACCCGGCAAACACGGCAAGCGCGGCTGCAATGGACCAGCCGAAAGTTGCCAGATCCATGCCGCTTAAAGGTGCCACTGCGAAAAACGACAGCGCCAGCACGACGGAAACCCGGTTGGGAATTTTCATCGTCAGAATATCTGAGAAGGCCGCCATCGCCAGACAGAGCGGCAGGATCACGAATATTGAGGCCTCAACCAACGGTTCTCTCCCGAATTCGCTTCGAGACTAGTCCTAACTCATTAACAAACCACATCACCGCAGGCGGCAGGGGGGCACGAAAAAACGGCCACCCAATCAGGTCCACCGGGACAAGATCGGACAGCCGTTCGAGATGCCCTGCTGCTTGTACGAAAAGCTAAGGCCGCCCATAGGGCGGCCTTTATTTCGCAAGCATAACAGGATAGCGGGCTTAGAGGCCCTGCTTTGCCTTGGCTGTGTTCATCTTGGTCGACAGCGACTGGAACTGGGTGTTCAGCGTATCGCCGAGAGTGGTGGCACCGGTGATCAGTGCGACCGAAATCAGAGCGGCAATCAGGCCGTACTCAATTGCGGTGGCGCCGGATTCGTCTTTTACAAAACGATCAAAAAGATTCTTCATGGTTCTTTCCTTCATCAACTTGTGTTTTCAGCACTCCGCCAGCTGCTTCGGTTGGTCGGATGTCACGATCATATGAGAGGGGGTTTTCAAACCACTTAATGAACAAGGTTAGCAAAATCTTTCACGGCTGAAGTGCCCTGCATGGTAAACAGCACGCTAAATTTCGCGCGACGGATCAGGCACTTCTTAATAACTCTTGCCGCTGCACAGCCCCCCTGTCAGTTGGCCCGTTCAGCCGGCAATCCTGCTGCTATATTATTAAGTGTTCCACGGCGCCCACAAACGGGCGGACAGCGGCTTCCGTGAAACCGGGGATCGGGCCGGTGACAAAGAATTCGCTCTGATCGTCCAACCTTAAGTCTTCGTTCACCAATCCCGGCGATTTTAGAGACGATATCCGTAATTCCGAGGAAACGGCATGACCCAACCCATCCCTGTGCATCGACGGCTTGCCGCCGCCATATGCGGTATGGCTCTGGTCGCGATGTCTTCGCTCCAGGCTCAAGCCACGGAGGATGTCATTCGCGTGTTCATGGATCATGCCCGCATTATCAAGCTCGACCGCAATGTCAGCAAGGTCATCATCGGGAATGCCAACGTCGCGGATGTGGCCGTTTCCGATCCGCAGACCATCGTGCTGACCGGCAAGTCCTACGGAACCACCAACCTGGTCATTCTCGACCAGGCGGGGGATGCCATCGTCGATGAGCGTATTCTCGTGTCTGTCGATGAGGCGAACACGCTTCGCGTCTTCAAACAGACCTCCCGGTCGGTCTACTCCTGTTCCCCGGCCTGTGAAGAACATGTGCCAACGGCGACAGCAAATCCCTGACCCTCGCCCTGGCGAGGTTTCCGGTTAATCATTGCTTTACCAATCACGCAGGTTCTCAAAGCCTGCGTTACTAATATTCAACCAGTTTGCACTAGCGTTATCCCCAGGAAACGAATGTCCGGGGTTCCGACGATGACAGTCGACGATCAAACAACCAACATGAGAACGCCACAACGGCGGATGCGGCGGGCCCTGGTCCGGTTCCGCGGCTCACGCGACGGCACCGCCGCTATCGAATTCGCGTTGCTTGCGTTTCCCTTTTTCCTGCTGATCTTTGCGACAATCGAGGCGTTCATCGCGTTTGCCGGCGAGCAATTGCTGGAAAACGCCGTCGATACGATGGGCCGGCAGCTTCGCACCGGTCAGATCACCACATTCGATCCAACCCGTCCGACATACATGGACGAGGCTCAGTTCCGCGCGAAGTTCTGCGAGGAGATCAGCTTGATGATCACCTGCGCCGCGAAAGAAGATGCCAACGATCAGAAACTCTATCTCGATGTTCGCGAGTTTGCGAATTTCTCGTCAATTCCCAACTACATTCCCAAGGTTTCCGATACGCAGTTCTCGGACCTGGACTCGACCGGATTCGATTTCAAACCCGGCGGACCGAAAAGCATCAACATCGTCCGTGCCTATTATCGCTGGGAAGTGATGACGGACCTGGTGAGACCTTTCATCACCAACATCCGCAAGGACGGTGAAATGCCGCGGGATTATCTGATGGTGGCCACTGCCGCCTTTCGCAACGAAAATTACCCGTGAGTGAACCTCGGATATTCCCGACCGGCGGAAACCACAAGGAAACACGGCCATGACAGGCATCCTGGCAAAACTGAACAAGACAGTCCGGAAACTTCGCGGCGACAAGTCAGGCGTCGGTGCGGTGGAATTCGCGTTGATCGCGCCGGTCCTGATCGTGCTCTACATGGGATCTCTGGAAATATCCGTCGCCATGTCGGTCAACAAGAAACTGGCGCGGGCGGCAAGCACGGTCGCCGATCTCGTGACCCAGAACGAAACCGTCGACAAGGCCTTTCTGCAGTCCATGGTGAACGTGGCGGAAAGCGTGATGACGCCTTTTCGCACCAACGGCCTGACGGTCAAGATCACGGGAATTGCCATTGATGGCACAGGCGTCGCCAAGACCAGCTGGTCGTGGCAGCAAGACAACTCGAAGCCCTACACCATCGGCTCGACACAGACGCTGCCGAAGGAACTGGCGATCCCGAATACCTTTCTGGTCCGCACCGAGCTCGAGTTCGGGCACGATCTTATGCTGATCATGCCGGATATTCAGGATATCGATATCCGCACGATCAACATGAAAAAGACCTATCATCTTCGTCAGCGCGTTGGCGATACGGTCAAATGCTCCAACTGCTAAAGCATGTCGCGCGCAGACCGGATTTTGTTCCTGCGCGCCATGCACCAGCTCGGCTGGACGAGAATTCCCCGACCCGGGCAACCGTTCTTGTCAGGGTATCCTGACCGTGGATTCGCGGTCGGGCAGGGCTTCGACCAGTCCCCGGACATTGCGGTAATCCTCCGGATCCGGGGTGACGTAGCCGCCGCCGTAAACAGGCTCGAAAATATCCAGCAAGCCTGGAGCTGACGACGCCATTTCATCAAGAAACACCCCGAGTGCATCAACCAGATCGGCAGGCAGCGACCGGTGCACGGCGTGAGGCCCGTACGGAATGCGCTGCGACGACCAGACAAGCCGAAGCGGGCCGGCGGCCTTGATTTCAGACTGGTTCCAACCGCCGAACACTTGCTCGAGATACGACCCCGCGTCTCCGGGGACATCGGGCAACCAGGCAAAAAAACCGTCGATTTCGCCGGCCCGATAAAGCGAAACCACGGAGGCGACGCTGCCGCCGCGTACCAGTTTCGGGGCTTCGAGACTGCCTGCGGTTATCGCCTGGTGGGGAATCTGCCAACCTGACACCGACGCCTCGTTGGAATAGCCGACCTTCAACTCGGCAACCGGGATGGTGACGCTGTCGCGGACAACAAGCACCGAGCGAAAACCGGTGGATCCATCGGCTGCAACCGGGCTGCGAAATGCCCGGACACAGCCGCAAACCGCTTCGGTCGCGGCAAATGACCTGGCGGAATGGATGGCGTAACCAACACGGCCGCTGGCGTGCGCATCTATCAGCGCCGCGTAACTGCCCATTCTGATGATTTCGACGGGTATGCCCAGGGCATCGGCGAAAGCCAGCCGGACCGCTTCCAGCTTGAGCGGATCGGCGGCAGCGACATGGGTCTCGACAAGGCCGATGCGCAGGGCCGGAACCGAGTCCCGATAATCGGCGCGTGCAGCACCTGCGAACACAGTCGCAAGCCCGAGGGCCGTCCAACCGAGCGCCCGTACAAGTCCTGAAAATCCGACAATGCGCTTGATCCCAAACATGGCCGGTTTATACCACGGCCACCGCGAGATGTACGGTTATGGTGAAAACAAGGTTACCGGACGAAGCCAATCTCCGGTCTTCCGATGATGCCTGAAACCGGCTAACTTGCGGATCACTCGGAGACATTTTCCATGGCACGTGCATTCCTGTTTGTTCTTGATTCCTTCGGCATTGGCGGGGCTCCCGATGCGGAATCCTACGGTGATCTGGGAGCCAACACGCTGGGCCATATCGCGGAACAATGCGCCGCGGGCCTCGCCGACCGCCCGGGACTGCGCAAGGGCCCGCTGTCGCTGCCGCACATGCAGTCACTCGGCCTGGCCGAAGCCGCGGTAAGTGCGTCGGGCAATTTGCCGGCGGGCTGGGTGCTGGCATCCAAGCCGCGCGGCATCCATGGCGCCGCCAGCGAAGTATCTCACGGCAAGGACACGCCGTCCGGGCACTGGGAGATTGCCGGGCAGCCGGTGATGTTCGACTGGGGCTACTTTCCAGATGACGGGCCCGCGTTCAGCGACGAGCTGATCGCGGCCATCGTTGAGCAGGCGGACCTGCCGGGCATCCTGGGCAATTGCCACGCCTCGGGGACCGAGATCATCGCCCGGCTCGGTGCCGAACACATGAAAACCGGCAAACCGATCTGCTACACCTCCTCGGATTCCGTGTTCCAGATTGCCGCTCACGAGGAAAGTTTCGGCCTGGAGCGGCTGATCGAGCTGTGCCAGATGGTGCGCAAGCTTATCGATCCGCTCAATATCGGCCGGGTGATCGCGCGACCTTTCGTCGGCTCGCCCGAGACCGGTTTCGACCGGACCGGCAACCGCCGCGATTTTTCCGTCCCGCCACCGGGTCCGACCCTGCTCGACCAGGTCAGCGATAGCGGCCACCGGGTTTTCGCGGTCGGCAAGATCGGCGATATCTTTGCACATCAGGGCGTGACCGACGTGCGCAAGGCGAGCGGCAACCCGGCGCTTTTCGAAGCGACGCTGAAAGCCACCCAGGAAGCCCGCGACGGCGATCTGGTGTTCACCAATTTCGTCGATTTCGACATGCTGTACGGTCATCGCCGCGACGTGGCCGGTTACGCCGCGGCGCTGGAGGCGCTGGATGCCATGCTGCCGCGGTTCGCCAAGCTCTTGAAACGCGGCGACCTGGTGATCATGACTGCGGACCACGGCTGCGACCCGACCTGGCGTGGCACCGATCATACCCGCGAGCGGGTGCCTATCCTGGGCTTTGGCCCCGGACTGACGGCCCGCGACATCGGCGTGCGGACGAGCTTTTCCGATATCGGCGCGACACTCGCACAGCATCTGGGCTTGCCCGCAAGCAAGAGCGGAAGGAGCTTCCTGTGACCGCAAAAATCAAGAAGGCAGAGCTGCATTGCCATATCGAAGGCGCGGCCTCTCCGGCGCTGGTGAAGACCCAGGCCCGCAAATACGGCGCTAATGTTTCCGGTTTCATCGCAGACGACAAATATGTCTGGTCCGATTTCACCGAATTCCTGGTCGCCTATGACGGCGCCGCCGCGCTGTTTCGCAGCGAGGAAGATTACTCGCTGCTGGCGCAGACCTATCTCGAGGGAATTGCGGCGGAAAACGCGATCTATGCGGAAATCTTCGTTTCCCCCGATCACGCCGCGGTCGCGGGATTGTCCCCGCAGGCCTATTTCGATGGACTGGCAGACGGAATCGCGGCGGCCAAGGCATCGACAGGGATCGAATGCCGGATGATCATCGTCGGTGTCAGGCATCTGGGTGCGGACAAGGTGGAAGCGGCCGCACAGCTGGCGGCCACCAGGCCACACCCGCTGATCACCGGCTTCGGCATGGCCGGAGAGGAACGGTTCGGCAAGGTTTCCGATTATGCCCGCGCGTTCGACATCGCCCGCGATGCCGGGCTCGGCATTACCATCCATGCCGGAGAGCTGGCCGGGCCCGAGAGTGTCCGCGATGCACTGGACCATGTCCGCCCGTCCCGGATCGGCCATGGCGTGCGGGCTGCCGAGGATGATGCCCTGGTCCAGCGGATCGCGGATGCCGGCGTGGTGCTGGAAGTCTGCCCCGGATCAAACCTGGCGCTCAACGTGTATCCCGATATTGCCAGTCATCCGTTCGACCGTTTGAAGCGCGCCGGGGTGAAAGTGACCCTGAGTTCGGACGATCCACCGCATTTCGGTTCCTCGGTGGGCCGGGAATACCAGTTGGTGGCGGACGCATGGGGCTATGATGCGACGGAATTGACCGGTTTCACCCGCACATCGATCGAAGCAGCGTTCGTCGATGAACCGACACGGGCATTTCTCTTGGGACAGCTTGGCTGAAAACCGTTCCGGCGGTTGCCGGAAGCTGCTAATCCGTGTCTAACTCAAAACAGGTTCGCGCCGCGCTCCCGGACGTCTTCCGCGGCTGAGCAGGTGTGAGTGATTTTAAAAAGACCGGGCATCCTGCGTGCATTGATTTTCGACAATCAACGCGTTGCCCGGTCATAGCTTCAAGGCAGGTCAACATGGACGGTGTAACAGTCATCGATCATCCTCTGGTGCAGCACAAGCTGACCATCATGCGCAAGAAGGAAACCTCGACAGCGAGTTTCCGGCGGCTGTTGAGAGAAATCTCAACCCTGTTGTGCTACGAGGTCACCCGTGACCTCGAGCTGACCATGGAGCGGATCGAAACACCGCTCATCGAAATCGAAGCGCCGGTGCTCGAAGGCAAGAAGCTGGTGTTCGCCTCGATCCTGCGCGCCGGCAACGGCCTGCTCGAGGGCATGCTCGAACTGGTGCCCTCCGCCCGTGTCGCCCATATCGGCGTCTACCGCGACCACAAGACGCTGGAAGCCATCGAGTATTATTTCAAGGCACCCGAGGATATCAGCAACCGGCTGGTCATCGTTGTCGATCCGATGCTGGCCACCGGCAATTCCTCCATCGCCTCGATCGACAAGCTGAAAGAGCGCGGCGCGCACAATATCCGGTTCCTCTGCCTGCTGGCCGCACCGGAAGGCATCCGCAACTTCCAGGCGGCGCACCCGGATGTGCCGATCTACACCGCCTCCATCGACAGCCATCTCAACGAGCAGGGCTACATCGTTCCCGGCCTGGGCGATGCCGGCGACCGCATGTACGGCACCAAGTAGGATCAGGCCGGGCTCCTTTTCGGGCTTGTTTGCACCCTCTTAACCAATCGAACGGGTTTTCGAGGCAATGGCATGGTGCTTCACCGACCATTAGCCTTGACCCTGTTCAATGGCCTGGTCTCATATGGAGTGCAGGCATGATGAAGAATCTTTTCCTGGTATCCTGCGCCGTGCTCGCGGTTTCGGGCATCCCGTATTATGCCCAGGATATCTCGACACTGCTCACCGCGGACGCAGATTCGCAGGCTGCGGTTCAGGTACCTACCGCCAACAGGGTGCAAAAGGTTGCCGCAAATCCCACCGCCCATTACACGAGCGGTGTGCGGGCGGCGCTTGTTCCGATGAGCCGGGACGGTCATTTCTCCGCCGATTTTCGCGTCAACGGACGAAACATCCACGGCATGGTCGATACCGGCGCGACCTATGTGGCCATCAACATATCGACCGCCCGCCAGCTTGGCCTCGGTCTGACAATGTCCGACTTCAAATATGAGGTGCGGACAGCCAACGGCACCACGACGGCCGCGATGGTCATGCTTGAACGCATGGAAATAGGATCCATTTCGGTCAACAATGTCGAGGCTTTCGTACTCAATGACGCGGCGCTCTCGACCACACTGATCGGCATGAGCTTCATGTCGAAGCTGCAATCCTACCGCGTCAAGGACAACAGGCTGGAACTGGTCAACTAGGATCAATCGGGGTGATGGCCTTGGCGCAGCCCTTGGTTCAGCCCTGACGACCCAGAATGACTGGTGAAACGGCCGGAGCGGTATCGCCGAAACGCACAGCCTTGCGCAATTGCTGCTCGACCATGGACACCTGATCCTGGCTGCGTGCATGGATTAACGCCACCGGCGTATCCTTCTCGACGCGCGTTCCGATGGGCAACAAGCCTGTCAGACCGACGGCATGATCGACCGGATCGCCCGGCCGGGTCCGTCCGCCACCCAGCGCCACGACACTCAAGCCGATGCCGCGGGTGTCATAGCCGGTGACATACCCTGCCTCGCCTGCCGTCCAGGCCACGGTAACCGGCGCCTTTTGCAGATGACGGTCCGGGTCGGCCAGGAAATCCGACGGTCCACCGAGTTCGGCCACCACCTTGTTGAAGCGTTCAGCGGCACTGCCATCGTCCAGCGTTGCGAGCGCGCGGGCCTTGGCTTCGTCGACATTGGTTGCCAGACCGCCCGAGACCAGCATCTCCGCGGCAAGCGAGAGGGTGACCTCCAGGAGCCGCTCGTCACGGGCTTTGCCGGTCAGGAAATCGGCCGCGTTGCTGACTTCCACCGCATTGCCGGCGGCACTCGCCAGCGGCTGGTTCATGTCGGTGACCAGTGCCGTGGTCGGCATTCCGGCGCCAACGGCAACCTCGACCAGCGAGCGCGCCAGCTCATTGGCCTTTTCCGGGCTGTCCATGAAAGCGCCATTGCCGCATTTGACATCGAGCACCAGCGCGCCAAGGCCGGCGGCAAGTTTCTTCGACAGGATCGAGGCGGTGATCAGCGGCACCGATTCGACCGTCGCCGTGACATCGCGAATTCCGTAGAAGCGCTTGTCTGCCGGCGCGAGATTGCCGGTCTGGCCAATGATCGCGCATCCAGACGAGCCGACAACCTTGCGGAACAGAGCGTTGTCCGGCATCGCCTGGTAACCGGGGATCGATTCCATCTTGTCGAGCGTTCCGCCGGTGTGACCGAGCCCACGGCCGGAGATCATCGGCACCGCAAGGCCGCAGGCCGCCGCGATCGGGGCCAGCATCAGCGAGACATTGTCGCCAACGCCGCCGGTCGAGTGCTTGTCGACAACCGGCCGGTCAAGCTCCGGCCAGGACAGAACCTCGCCGGAATCGCGCATCGACAGCGTCAGCGCCACGGCCTCGCTGCGGCTCATGCCCTGAAAGAACACCGCCATGGCCAGCGCCGCGACCTGGCCTTCGGTGACACTTCCATCGGTCAGGCCACGAATGAACTCGGCGATGTCGGCGGGATCGAGCTCGCCGCCGTCGCGCTTGGTCCGGATGATTTCCTGGGTCAGCATCGCGTATCCCCGCCCTAAACGCCGAACGGCGTCCAAATGGTCTTGATGCGGACGGCATGGAAGAGGAAGTCCTCTCCCTGCCCCTGTGTCGCATCATACCAGTCGCGCGCCTTGCCATTGTTGGCCCAGACCGCCTTGAGGTTGCCCGCCGATTCTCGCTCGACGAGTTCGGTTCCCTGTGCGCCGCCGAAATACCAGAGTGCTGCGATATCATCGTGCTTTGCCATGGTGTCGGCGAGGCTGTCGCGGTCGCCGGTAACGATGTTGACGACACCGCCCGGCACGTCGGAGGTGTCGAGCACCTGGTAGAGATCGCAGGCTGCCAGCGGCTGGCTTTGCGACGGTGTCACCACCACGCGGTTGCCCATGGCAATCGCCGGCATGACCAGCGAGACGAAGCCGAGCAGCGGCGCTTCGTCCGGGCATGAAATACCCACCACGTCCCATGGCTCGTTGAGCGCCAGTGTCAGCAGGCGCTTGTCCGGAGCGCGGACCGCGCCGTCATATTTGTCGGCCCATGCTGCATAATGCATGATCCGGGCAACAGAGGCCTCGACCTCGCGTTTCGCTGCGGATGACGAGGCGCCGGCATCAGCCAGCCGCCCGGCGAATTCATTGGCCCGCAATTCGAGGTTCTCGGCGAGGAAGTAGAGCACCTGCGCCCGGGCATGACCGGTCATCGAGCTCCAGCCGGATGCCTTGTGCGCCGCCTCGACGGCGTTGCGGATGTCCTTGCGGTTGCCGAGCCCGACTTCCGCGAGGTGCTTGCCGTTCTTGCCCGTGACCGGGTAGGAATAGCCCGAATCCGGGCGGGCCTGTTTGCCGCCGATGTACATTTTCACCGTGCGGTCGAGACCGGCACCGTCGCCCCCGGGAACCGGGACGGGCGCGGGAAGCGGTTCGCTCTCGGCAAGCGGCTTGGCCTTTTTCTGCCAGGACGGCACCAGGTACTCGAGCATGCCTTCGCGGCCGCCCTCGCGGCCGAAGCCGCTTTCCTTGTAGCCGCCGAAGCCGGCCGAGGCGTCAAACAGGTTGGTCGAGTTGATCCAGACGATGCCGGATTTCAGCGTACGGGCCGCATCGAAGGCCTCATCGAGGTTCTGCGACCAGACCGAGGCGGCCAGGCCATAGCGCGAATTGTTGGCCAGCTGCACGGCTTCGGCCGGCGTGCGGAAGGTCATCGAGGCGAGCACCGGACCGAAGATCTCTTCCTGCGCCAGCGTCGAGGACGGCGCCACATGGGTAAACAGCGTCGGCGGGTAGAAGCAGCCCTGACCGGTGCTTACGACATGGGCCCAGCTGGGCTGCCACATCTGCGCCCCTTCGGCGATACCGGCCTTGACCTTCGCGGTGATCTGTTCGACCTGAACCGGGGCGACGACCGCGCCCATGTCCATGGACTTGTCGAGCGGGCTGCCGACGCGCAGTTTCTCCATGCGGACGCGCAGTTTCTCGTGGAAGCGGTCGGCAATGCCTTCCTGAACGATGGCGCGGGACCCGGCGCAGCAGACTTCACCCTGGTTGAACCAGATCGCGTCGACCACGCCCTCGATGGCGGCGTCGAGATCGGCATTGTCAAACACGATAAAGGGCGACTTGCCGCCAAGTTCAAGCGACAGTTTCTTGCCGGACCCGGCGCTTTGCCGGCGAAGCACCCGGCCGACTTCGGTCGAACCGGTGAAGGCCAGCTTGGCAATGCCGTCATGTCCGGCCAGCAATGCACCGGTCTCACCGGCGCCGTTGACGAGATTGAAGACGCCTGCGGGAAGACCGGCCTCGGCACAGATCTGGGCAAAGGCAATGGCTGTCAGCGGGGTGTGTTCGGCTGACTTGAGGACAACGGTGCAGCCCGCGGCAAGCGCCGGCGCCACTTTCCAGGCAAGCATCAGCAGCGGGAAGTTCCAGGGGATGATCTGCCCGCAGACCCCGGCAGCCTCGTAACCGGGGAAGGCCGTGTCGCGAAGCTCGGCCCAGCCGGCGTGGTGATAGAAATGCCGGACGACCAGCGGAATGTCGATGTCGCGGGTTTCACGGATGGTCTTGCCATTGTCGAGCGTCTCGAGAACCGCGAGGAACCGCGCATGTTTCTGGATATGGCGGGCGAGCGCATAGAGGTGGCGGGCCCGCTGGTTGCCGGACAGTCCCTGCCACTTCTTCAGCGCCTTGCTTGCCTCGCTGACCGCCTTGTCGACATCGGCGGCATCGGCGATGGCAACATCGGCCAGTTTCTCGCCATCGGCGGGATTGGTCACGGCAAAGGTCTTGCCCTTGGCCTTCGTGAACTCGCCGCCGATGAAGTGACCGAAGCCCGACTGGTGGCTTTTAAGCCATGCCCGCACATCCTTGTCGTCTTCCGGCGCAGGTCCATAGTCCATCGTGTTCAAAATATCCCTGATCTTGTTCATGGAGCGCTCCTCACGCCATACCGTGACGGTCGGTGGCCGAGTAACGGCCCGTCACATTGTGTTCGATCTGCCGTTCGATATCGCCCAGCAGCGAACTCGCGCCGAAACGGAAAAGATCCGGTTTCAACCAGTCGTTTCCAAGCTCTTCCTTCATCAGGATCAACCAGGAGATGGCGTCCTTGGTGGTGCGGATACCGCCGGCCGGCTTGAACCCGCAGACCTGTCCGGTGAACTCGAGATAGTCGCGCACCGAGCGCACCATGGTCAGGCTTACCGGCAGCGTCGCGTTGACCGCCTCCATCCCCGTCGAGGTCTTGACGAAATCGGCGCCGGCCATCATCGAGACCATGGAGGCCTTGTAGACATTGGTGAGCGTCTTGAGTTCGCCGGTGGCGAGAATGGCCTTCATGTGGGCATCGCCGCAGGCTTCGCGCATTTGACGCACTTCGTCGTAAAGTGCGGTCCAGTTGCCGGTCAGCACATGGCGGCGTGAAATGACGATGTCGATCTCGGCAGCGCCTTCGCCAACCGCATAGCGGATCTCCGCCAGCCGGTCGGACATTGGCGTCAACCCGGCCGGAAATCCGGTGGCGACCGATGCCACCGGAACTCCCGAACCCTCAAGCGCCTTGACCGCGGTCGCCACCATCATCGGGTAGACGCACACCGCGCCGGTTGTCAGGCCATAATCTTCCAGTCCCAGTGCCTTGACCAGGTCGGCCCGCAACGGGTTGCGCGCCTTGGCGCAGAGCCGTTCGACCTTGCCGGGCGTGTCGTCGCCGGCGAGCGTCGTCAGGTCGATGCACTCGATCGCCCTGACAAGCCAGGCAGCCTGCCAGCTCTTCTTGACGGTGCGGCGGGTGGCCAGCGTTGCCACGCGCCGCTCGGTTGCGGACAGATTGACCGACATGTTCTCGAACATGGCCGGAAGGAAGTCGGTGCCTTCGTTTCGCTTGTGGGCGGGTGCCAGCGAAACCAGCTCAGACCCGGTTGCCGCGTTCCGTTCAGCTCTCGCATCGACGGTTTTCGTGTTCATTCCATATCTCCGATGGCGCGCGTTAGGATCGCTGCGAGCCGTTTGCCGCCGATCGGCGCCATGTCCTTGGTTTCCTGATGGCTGAGTTCGCCACCGGTCATGCCTGCGCCGAAATTGGTGATCACCGAAAAGGCGGCGACCTTCATGCCGAGGAAGCGGGCGAGGATGACTTCCGGCACCGTCGACATGCCGACCGCATCGGCGCCCAGGGTCCGGGCCATGCGGATTTCGGCCGGGGTCTCGAAACTCGGTCCGGAAAACCACATGTAGACGCCTTCGTGCAGCTCGGTTGCGGTGCTGTTCGCCGCCGCCTTCATGCGCGCGCAAAGATCTTCGTCATAGGCATTGGTCATGCCGACAAAGCGGCGGTCGCTGGGTTCGCCGAACAGCGGATTGGTGCCGGAAAAATTGATGTGATCGGAAATCCGCATCACCGATCCGGGCGGCATGTCCTGGCGCAGCGATCCAGCCGAGTTGGTCAGGATCAGGTTGGACACGCCGATGCCCTCGAGCGCCTCCAGCGGCGTCCGCATGGCGTCTGCCTTGCCGTGTTCATAGTAGTGCACGCGGCCGGACAGGATGATCACCGGCGTCTTGCCGATATGACCTGCGACCACCTCGCCGGCATGGCCGGAGACGCCGCTTTCGGGGAAACCCGGCAGGTCGCCATAGGGAATCCGCACCGGGTTTGTCACCGTTTCGACCAGCGATCCCAGGCCCGAGCCCAGAACGATGGCATGGGTTGGCACCAGCCCGCGCAACCGGTCGGTGAGAACATCGATCGCCGTGGTCATCCGATCACCTCCGTCTCGAATGCGTAAGGCAGCAATTCGTCCATTCGCAAGGTCTTCTGGATGCCCGCTTCATCACACAGATGGATAAGTGTATCAGCATCGGCGAACTCCGCCAGCCGCTGACGGCAACCACCGCAGGGCGGGCACAGGTCAAGCTTCTCGGCGATGACCGCAACTTCGCGAATGCGGGATCCGCCGGCCATGACCATATGGCTGATCGCCGTGGTCTCGGCACACCAGCCCTCGGGGAACGAGATCACCTCGATATTGGCGCCGGCATGGATATTGCCATCGGCATCGCGGATCGCCGCGCCCACAGGGAACTTCGAATAGGGCGCATGGCATTTGGCCATGGCGGTGCGGGCAGCTTCAAACAGATCACGGGACATATCATCGTTCCTTGACGTAGGGCACGCCGCCAGCCTTCGGCGGGACGGCTTTGCCAATGAACCCTGCGAGCAGCACGACGGTGAGAATATAGGGCAGAGCCTGCATGAACTGCACCGGCACGACGCCGATGAACGGCAGCGGATTGCCCTGCATGCGGATCGACATGGCGTCGAGGAAACCGAACAGAAGGCAGGCAAACATCACGTTGACCGGCTTCCACTTGGCGAAGATCAGCGCCGCAAGCGCGATGAAGCCCTTGCCGGCAGTCATGCCCTTGACGAAGCCGGCGGTCATGGCCATCGACAGGTAGGCGCCGGCAATCCCGCACAGGATGCCGCAGCAGATGACGCCGCTGTAGCGCAGCCAGGTCACCGAAATTCCTGCGGTGTCGACGGCGCCGGGATTTTCGCCGACAGCGCGCAGCCTGAGCCCGAAGCGGGTGCGGTAGAGCACCCACCAGGTAAACGGAATCAGCGCAAAGGCCAGATAGGTGAGCAGGAAGTGGCCCGACAGCAGGTTCGAATAGATCGAGCCGAGAACCGGGATGTCGGCCAGTTCGGCGGCAAAGGGAAGCTCGACGGTGGTGAAGCGGGCATCGCCGGACAATTGCGGTGTCCGCCCGCCCTGCCTGAACCAGGCCTGGCCGAGGATGACGGTGGCGCCGAGCGCGATGAAATTGATGGCCACGCCGGAAACGATCTGGTTGCCGCGCTGGGTGATGGAGGCAAATCCGTGCACCAGAGCCAGGCAGACCGACACGAAGATCGCCGCACAAAGCCCGATGAAGGCCGAGCCGGTGACCGAGGCGGCAGCCCCGCCGGCAAAGGCGGCGGCCAGCATCTTGCCTTCAAGCCCGATGTCGAAAATGCCGGAGCGCTCGGAATAAAGACCGGCGAGGGCCGCCAGGATCAGCGGCACCGAAACGCGGACGGTGGATTGCAGGATAACGATGAGGGTGTCGAAATATTCCATGACCTTACTCCGCCGCGGGCACAGGCTTGGCGGGGCCGGAGCCGCCGCTCAGGGTCGCAAAGAACGTGGTGATTGCCGGCCGGAACATATTCTCGAGAGCCCCGGCGAAGAGGATCACAAGACCCTGGATGATGGTGATCATGTCACGCGAGATCTGCGGCATCTCGAAGGAGATCTCGGCGCCGCCCTGGTAGAGCATGCCGAACAGGATCGCCGCCGGCACGATGCCGACCGGATGCGACCGGCCCATCAGCGCCACCGCGATGCCGACAAAGCCGGCGCCGCCGACAAAATCGAGCTGCATGCGGTGCTGGTCGCCCATGATCGGATTGAGCGCCATCATGCCGGCCAGCGCACCCGACATCATCATGGTGATGATGATGATGCGGCTTTGAGGAATGCCGGCATAACTTGCAGCGGTGGGGCTGTGCCCCATGGTGCGGATTTCATAACCGAGCTTGGTGCGCCAGATCACGATCCAGACGACAAAGGCGGCAACAAGCGCCAGCAGGAACGACAGGTTGAACGGTGCGCCGCCGATATCGAGACCGAAGGATGCCAGCAGCCAATCGAGCCGCGGCAATTGCCCGCTTTCGGCAAAAGTCCGGGTCTGCGGCGCCATCGAGCCGGCCGGCTTGAGCACATCGACCAGCATGTAGACCATCAGGCTGGAGGCGATGAAATTGAACATGATGGTGGTGATCACCACGTGGCTGCCGCGCTTGGCCTGCAGCCATCCCGGGATCATCGCCCAGAAGGCGCCGACCGCGGCCGAGCCGAGAATGGCAACCGGGAAGATGACATACCAGGGCGCGAACTGATCGAGCCAAAGACAGGGCAACGCCACACCGAGACCGGCGACATAGGCCTGGCCTTCGCCGCCGATGTTGAACAGCCCGCAATGGAAGGCGACGGCAACGGCCAATCCGGTGAAAATGAAGTTGGTGGCATAGTAAAGCGTGAAGCCGATGCCCTCGCCGTAACCGAAGGCGCCCTCGATCAAAAGGGCTGCGGCGCGCAGCGGGCTTTCGCCAACCGCCAGCACCACCAGGCCGGCCACCAGAAAGGCGACGGCCAGATTGATCAGCGGGATCAGTCCGTAATCCACCCAGGCGGGCAGCTTTGCATAGGGCGTACTCATTCCGCGGCCTCCTTGGCGTCTTCCACGCCGGCCATCAGCAGGCCAAGTTCACCCTCGCCGGTGTCAGGCGAGCGTTCGCCGACGATACGGCCATCAAACATCACCAGCACCCGGTCCGCCAAGGAGCGGATCTCGTCGAGCTCGACCGAGACCAGCAGAACCGCCTTGCCGGCATCGCGCATTTCAATGATGCGCTTGTGAATGAATTCAATCGCACCGACATCAACACCGCGGGTCGGCTGGCCGATGACGAGAACCGCGGGATCGCGCTCCATCTCGCGCGCCAGCACGATTTTCTGCTGGTTGCCGCCGGAAAAATTGGCCGTCTTCAGCCGTGGATTGGGCGGGCGAATGTCGTATTTCTCGATTTTTGCGGCGGCATCCTTGCGGATCGCATCGATGTTGAGAAACATGCCGCTAAGGTATTTCGGATCGTCGTGATAGCCGAGAATGGAATTCTCGCTTTCGTCGAACTTCAGCACCAGACCCATATGCTGCCGGTCTTCGGGGACATGGGCCAAACCGCGATGGCGCAATTCCGCTGCATCGACCTTTCCGGTGACGTGGATCGGTTCGCCTTGCAGCAACACCTTGCCCTTGACCGCGCGACGTATCCCGGACACCGCCTGCAGCAGTTCGGACTGACCATTGCCTGCAACGCCGGCAATGCCGACAATCTCGCCGGCGCGAACCGAAAAGGACACATCCTTGACCATGTCGACGCCACGGCCGTCGCGCACCGTCAGGTTTTCAACCGACAACAGCACCTCGCCGGGCGAGGCAGGGCCTTTGTCGACCTGCAACAGCACGCGGCGGCCAACCATGAGTTCCGCGAGTTCCTCAACCGACGTCTGCGCCGTTGTCCGGGTCGCCACCATTTCACCGCGCCGCATCACCGACACCTCATCGGTGACCGCCATGATTTCCCGCAATTTGTGGGTGATCAGCAGGATGGTCTTTCCCTGCGCCTTGAGCTGTTCGAGGATGCGGAACAGGTGATCGGCCTCGGCCGGGGTCAGCACGCCGGTAGGCTCGTCAAGGATCAGGATCTCGGCGCCACGGTAGAGCGCCTTGAGGATTTCGACGCGCTGCTGGAGGCCGACCGGCAGTTCCTCGATGATCGCATCGGGATCAACCTCAAGCTCGTACTCGTCCTCGAGCCGCCTGAGTTCCTCGCGGGCCCTGGTGATGCCCTTGTTGAGGACCTGGCTTTCTTCCGCACCCAGCATGATGTTTTCGAGCACGGTGAAATTCTCGACCAGCATGAAATGCTGATGGACCATGCCGATGCCGGCGGCGATGGCGGCATTCGGATCCCGGATCACGGTCTTCCTGTCATCGACGAAAATGTCACCATTGTCGGCCTGGTAGAAGCCGTAGAGGATCGACATCAACGTTGACTTGCCCGCACCGTTCTCGCCGATGATCCCGTGAATGGTGCCCTTGCGAACGCTCAGATTGATGTTCTTGTTGGCATGAACAAGGCCGAACTTCTTGTCGATCCCCTTGAGTTCAATGGCAATGTCGCTCATGTAGCCTCGTCTTTTTTCAGGTCCGCCAACACCGGCTGAGCCGCATCGTACGGCTTCGGTCCGGAGCGCTGCGCGTCAGGCTTTGCCGAAAACCAATTCTAATTTTCGGGCTAATGCTTTAGTCTCGACAGTTCTGAAAGCAAAGTCCAGAATCAAATGGAACGGCGCTTTTGCAGCCGTTTGTTTTCGATATCCGGGCCGGCTTTGAGCCGCGCGGTCAGACAAGGGCGGCATGATGGCGACGTTGGCCCTTGCACCTGCCCGTTCAGCATGATGAAAGCACCCGCATGACACGCACTCCACCGCCCTTGCGCACCGGCTTTACGGTGTTCCGCAGCCTGCAGACCCGCTGGGCCGACAACGACATGTATGGCCACATGAACAATGTGGTGCACTACCAGCTGTTCGACACGGCCATCAACGCGTGGCTGATCGAGCAGGGTCTGCTGGATCCGCTCAACGGCACTATTGTCGGGCTGGTGGTTGAAACCGGCTGCCGCTACCACGCCGAAGCAATGTTTCCCGACCGCATCACCGCCGGGATTTCGGTTGAGCGACTGGGCGGCTCGTCGGTGACCTACACGATCGCGCTGTTTCGCAATGACGAGGAAACCGCCTTCGCCGATGGCCGGTTTGTCCATGTGTATGTCGATCGCATGTCACGGCGGCCGGTGCAGCTGCCTGACAACTGGCGGGCCAAACTCGGAGAGATTGCGCAATGACCCCGACCGACAAGACGAACAATGATGCTGAAGCGCGCCTGGTGCGGCTTGAAGAACTGGTCGCGCACCAGCAGGCAGCGATCGAGGATCTGTCGCGGCAATTGACCGACAGCTGGAAGCAATCGGAGAAACTGCGCAACGAGCTGGCACGATTGACCGACCGCTTCCAGGATATGGAAGACGCCGCCGACGCGCCGGCAGCCAATCAACGGCCGCCACACTGGTAGGCTTTCCAGCCCAGACGGCCTCGATTTCCTGCGGCTTTTTCAGCCATCGGCCGATTGGTAGCGGACGAAGGCGAAACGGCTGCCATCCGGCGACCAGCACGGCACGTTGATGCTTCCCTGACCGCCAAACAACGCCAGCAATGTGCGGATTGTTCCGTCAGCCGTATCGAGCAACCGCAGCTCGACGTCGCGGTCGCGCGGGTGGCCTTCGGTTCCGGGTTGGTAGCTGAGGTAAAGCACCGAGCGGCCATCGGGGGCGGGGTGCGGAAACCAGTTGACCCGGTCGTCAGCGGTCATCTGCTCGGCGACGCCGCCCGTCACCGGCACCCGCCACAAGTCCATGCTGCCACCGCGGTCGGAATTGAACCAGATCCAGGCGCCGTCGGTAGAATAGTCCGGGCCGTCATAGTGACCGCCACCGCTGATCAGGTGTTGCTCGGCACCGCCATCAACGCCAATCGTGTAGATGCCGAAATTGCCCTCGCGGCGGCCGACATAGGCCAGCGTGCTGCCGTCGGGCGACCAGCCGTGCCACCAGGAGGGAACCTGTTCGGTGACGCGGCGCGGGGCTCCGCCGGTGATAGGCAGGACCAGGATACAGGACTGGCCGGTGTCGGTGGAATCGCTGATCACCAGCCGGTTGCCGTCCGGCGAGATGCCGTGGTCGTTGTTGCAGGCGGTGGCGTGGCCGGTGTCGATCGGGTCGAGCGCCGGCGCGTCGAGCGGAACCCGGAACATCCGGCCCTCGCCGTTGACGATGAGCGACGCGCCATCGGGTGCCCAGTTCGGCGCCTCGATCAGCCGGTTGGTCGCAAGCACCTGCTCGACCGTCCCGCCGGCAAGCTCATAGATGCACAACGTGCTGCGCATCACTCGTCCGCAGGGATGTAGGCGAACTGGTCAAAGTCGGCGGCGATCGCACTGCCGGAAGTATCGAAGGCTGCCATTCCGGTGAAGGCCCCGGTGAAGGACGCGTGCTCCCCGCGCCCGCCCTCGTCGGAAATCACGCTGGCATCGAGCGCCGGGCCTATCCGCGTCCACTCGCCATCCGGGACCTTGTAGAGAAACAGCAGTTCAGCGCCATCAACCTCCATGGCCAACTCCACCGGACCGTCGCCCGGCAATAAGACCGGCTTTTCAAGCGGGAACTCCAGCTTGCCGTGCGGCCAGTCGCCGGGACAGCTCAGAATGGTCAGGACCCGACCGAGGTCTTCGTGCCAGGTGACGGCGAGGAAATGGAACTTGTGCCTGTTGTAGTAGTGCACCAGCCCGGCGGCCTGCTGATAGGTGCGGGGCGAGAACGACACGGTGGTCTCGGCGCAGAAACTGAGATGTTCCTGGCGCCTGGCGACAAGCGCCTGCTCGAACCAGCTGCCGATCGACTCGCGGGCGTGGAGCCGCAGCGCCGATCCGGTCATCGAGAAGATCCGGTCAGGGTAAGGGGTTCTGAGCCACTGGAATTCTTCGGGCAGCGTGTCGCCGGTGAACTCGCGGCGCACCGGCTCGTCCGGCACCTTACGGCTTGCGGGATCGGGCGCATCAACTTCGACGGCCGGTACAAGCCCGCCCTGGGCCAGGCGCAGCCAGCCATCCTCTCCCCAGACGCATTTCTGCAATCCGGTCTCGCGGCCCAGCGGCGACCGGCGGATCCCCGGCAACGGCCGCGAGCAGAGATGGGTGTGGTAGACCTCGCCGCCTGGCGTCTCGATCATCTGGCCGTGGCCGGCGCGCTGCAATGGCGCCTCGGGCGCATCCTTGGAGGTCATCAGGAACGTCTCGGGATGCAGCTCATACGGACCGGCCAATGTACGCGATCGCGCCATGGTGACGGCATGGTCGTATCCGGTGCCACCCTCGGCGACGGTGAGGTAATACCAGCCGTCGCGCTTGAACAGATGCGCTCCCTCGACCAGGCCATGGGCGCTGCCGGCAAAGATGTTGACCGGCTCGCCGATCAGCTTTCCGGCGGTCGCGTCAAACTCCTGCGCCAGGATGCCGGCGAAGGCCGGGTGCTTGGGACTGCCGCCGATCGAATCGGTGCGATGGTTCCAGACCATGTTGAGGAACCATTTGCGACCGTCATCATCATGAAACAACGACGGGTCGAAGCCGGATGAATTGACATAGACCGGGTCGGACCAGGGCCCGCCGATCCCGGGCGCGGTGACGATGTAATTGTGCGCGTCCTTGAAGTTGCCATCGAGCCGTTTGACATCGGTGTAGACCAGCCAGAACAGCCCGTCGGCATGGGACAGGCAGGGTGCCCAGATGCCGCAGGAGTCCGGGTTTCCGCGCATGTCGAGCTGGCTGGCGCGGTCGAGCGGGCGCCCCACCAGCCGCCAGTTGACCAGATCCGTCGAATGATGGATCTGAACGCCCGGATACCACTCGAACGTGGATGTGGCGATGTAATAGTCCGCTCCTGCCCGGCAGATCGAAGGGTCGGGATTGAAGCCGGGCAGAATCGGATTGATGATCATTTTCTCTTTGGCCCCTCACGCTCGGCGGACGCCGCCCAGAGATTGATATCCGCATCACGCGCATAACCATCGATTTCGGCCAGTTCGGCCTCGGTGAAATCCTGGTTCTCGAGTGCGCCGACGCAATCGATGATCTGCTGCGAGCGGCTGGCGCCGATCAGCGCCGAGGTGACGCGTCCGCCGCGCAGCACCCAGGCGAGAGCCATCTGCGCCAGGGTCTGGCCGCGGCGTTTGGCAATCTCGTTGAGTGAACGGATATTGCCGAGATTGCGCTCATTGAGGAAGTCCACATTGAGCGATTTGTGCTGTGCGGCGCGGCTGTCCTCGGGGATGCCGTTGAGATACTTTCCGGTCAGCATGCCCTGGGACAACGGCGAGAAGACGATCGAGCCGATGCCTTCCTCGTCGAGCGTATCGAGCAGGCCGTCATCCTCGACCCAGCGGTTGATCATCGAATAGCTCGGCTGATGGATCAGGCAGGGCGTTCCAAGCTGCTTGAGGATGGCCGCGGCCTCCTTGGTGCGCTTGGAATTGTAGCTCGAGATCCCGGCATAGAGCGCCCGGCCGGAGCGGACGATATGATCGAGCGCCATCATGGTTTCTTCGAGTGGCGTGTCGGGATCGTAGCGATGCGAATAGAAGATATCGACATAATCGAGACCCATCCGCTTGAGGCTCTGGTCGCAGCTTGCGATCACGTATTTGCGGCTGCCCCATTCCCCGTAGGGTCCGGGCCACATGCCGTATCCTGCCTTGGATGAAATGATCATCTCATCGCGCAGCCCGTGAAAATCGGTCTTCAGGATGTCCCCGAAAGCGGTTTCGGCCGATCCGGGCGGCGGGCCGTAATTATTGGCAAGATCGAAATGGGTGATGCCGAGATCAAACGCGGTGCGGCACAATTCGCGCTTGAGTTCATGCGGTGTGTCGCCACCGAAATTGTGCCACAGGCCGAGCGAGATCGCCGGCAGTTTGAGCCCGGACCGGCCGGTCCGGCGGTAGCTCATCGAATCGTAGCGGTCGGGTGCGGGTGTCCACATGGTTCAAGCGTCTTTCTTTTTCAGGAGCGCCGCCGCTTCCTCAAGACCAAGCGGGGCGGGTTGTTCACAGCTGGTGGTGGGACGAATGAATTCGCCGGTTTCCCCAGAGTGGAGGATAGCGGTCATAACGTCTACCACGTGCAGTGCAAACTCCAGCGAACAGCGGTGCGGCCGGTTTTCCAGAATGGCCTGCGCCATCTCGGCCATGCCGGCGGTGCGATAGTTGGCCATCATCCCCTGCTTGTGTTCCTGGTTGGGAACGGCGAGCGGATGATCCCACGCGGGCAGGGGCTGGGCCTCGCCGCCGGCCTTGATCAGCTCGACCTTGCCGCCGAAGAAATTCGGATCCGGAACGACCAGGCTGGCCTCGGTGCCGTAAAGCTCCATCGGGCGGTGGCCATGCGCCTTGACGTCCCAGCTGGCGCCAAGGGTGACGACCGCGCCGTTGGCGAACTCGAGAACGGCGTGGATCGTGGTCGGGGTTTCGACCTTGATCATCTCGCCGTGACGCGGTTCGGAGGTGATCTTGCGCTCGGGGCTCGGGATCGAGGACATCGCCGCGACACGCACAACCGGGCCGATCAGCTGCACCAGGTTGGAGATGTAGTAGGGCCCGAGATCCAGCACCGGGCCGCCGCCGGGCTTGAAGAAGAAGTCCGGGTTGGGGTGCCAGTGCTCCATGCCCGGGCTCAGCACATGGCAGGTGCCGCCGGTGATGCGGCCGGCGGCGCCGGTGTCGACGAGATGGCGGGCGAGCTGGTGCGCGCCGCCGAGGAAGGTATCGGGGGCCGAGCCGACCCGGAGGCCCTTTTTCGCGGCCCTGGCGGCAAGGTCGCGGCCTTCCTCGACAGACAGCACGAAGGGTTTTTCCGAATAGACATGCTTGCCCGCGTCAAGCACCTGGGCAGACACCGCGTAATGCACCGCCGGTACCGTCAGGTTGACGACCATGTCGATGTCGTCTGCGGCAAGCAGCGCCTCGACGCTTTCAGCGCGGATGCCATATTCGGCGGCGCGCGCCTTGGCGGCTTCCGGATTGATGTCGGCGCAGGCGCGGACTTCAATGCCTTTGAACAGGGGCGCCAGGCCCAGATAGGAGGTCGAGATGTTTCCGCAGCCGATGATGCCGACGCCAAGAACTTTCGTCATTTTCCGTTACTCCGTCGCGCCGCGGCACCAGGCAAGCGATCGCGATGCGAACCGGCCGGCGTCCGAGGGATTGTCATGTTCCATGATGTAGAGGTTGGCCCGGGTGCGGGCGACCAGTTCCTTGAACAGCCGCGTCCAGTCGACCGTGCCGTGACCGACATCGGCCCAGCCGTCCTCGTCCTGGGCTTCACCGGCGGGCGCAATGTCCTTGACGTGCACCGCGGTTATCCGGGCGCCATAACGGGTAACCCAGTCGAACGGATCGGCTCCGCCACGGATGACCCAGGCAATGTCGGCCTCCCAATCGAGCTCCGGCGCGGTGTCGAGCAGGATCTGCATCGGCACCGACCCGTCGGCCAGCGGCACGAACTCGAAATCATGATTGTGCCAGCCGAAACCATAGCCGGCAGCCCTGACCTTTTCGCCGACCGCGCTCAGCCGTGCCGCGAAGGCCTGCCAACCGGCCTTGTCCGTGGGCCGCTTGTCGGCAACCAGATGCGGGCAATAGATCTGTTTGACGCCGAGCGTCGATGCGGTCTTGAACACCGTATCAATGTCGTTTTCGAGCGCATCGATGGAGAAATGCCCTGACGGCATGGCCAGGCCATTCTTGTCCATGAGCTTGCGGAACGCGGCCGGGTCCTCGTACACCCCGCCGAAGCCTTCGACATTCCTGTATCCGGCGGCGGCGAGCATCGCCAGGACATCCGGCCAGGGTTGAAAGTTGCGGGCACTGTAAAGCTGAAGCGAAAAATCCATCGGTTTGGTCTTCCCTGAGTGTAACCTGGTTCATCGTGTTTGGTGGCCGAACCGCGGGGCGATCGGCCAAACTCGTTGCGGACTGAAAGACGCTCGAACGCGCCGGGAGATCGTCCCTCTTCCAGTCAGAGCCGAAGCTCGGTCGCCGCGTCGAAGATCGAGGCGCGGGCCGGATCGAACCCGACCCGGACGGTTTCCCCGGCGCGCAGATCGCTCTGCCCGTCAACCCGGAAGCGGAACTCCTTGCCCTGCAGCAGCGCCCAGACAAGCGTGTCTGCCCCCATCGGCTCGACCACCTCGATCTCGACATCGATGCTGAACGGCTCGGCTGACGCCGCAGTCCCGCAGCTGATGTGTTCGGGCCTGATCCCGAAGACGGCCTTGCTTGGCCGGTCTTCCCGGTCGAACGGGTATCTTTCCAGCGGGATCTGGGTGTCGCCGAAGCCGAATGTGGATCCACCGGCGCCGGAGATCTCACCAGTGATGAAGTTCATCCCGGGCGAACCCATGAAGCCGGCGACGTAGAGATTGACCGGGCGGTTGTAGATCTCGTTGGGGCTGGCCAGCTGCTGGATGATGCCATTGCGCATGATGGCGATGCGGTCGGCCAGCGTCAGCGCCTCGATCTGGTCGTGGGTCACGTAGATCATGGTGTTTTTCAGCCGCTGGTGCAGGCGCTTGATCTCGACCCGCAATTCGGCACGCAGCTTGGCATCGAGGTTCGACAGCGGTTCGTCGAAGAGGAACACGTCGACATCGCGCACCAGCGCCCGGCCGATGGCAACACGCTGGCGCTGGCCGCCGGAGAGCTGCGCCGGCTTGCGCTTGAGCAGCGGTTCGATCTGCAACACCTCCGCTGCGCGGGCGATCCGCTTGGCGATCTCGGGCTTCGGCATCCTGGCATTTTTCAGGCCGAAGGCCAGGTTTCCCTCGACCGACATCTGCGGGTACAGCGCATAGGACTGGAACACCATGCCGATCCCGCGTTCGCTGGGTTCGGACCAGGTGACGTTGTTGCCGCCGATGAAGATCTGGCCGCCGGAAATGTCGAGCAGGCCGGCGATGCAATTGAGCAGGGTGGACTTGCCGCAGCCCGACGGCCCCAGCAGAACCAGGAACTCGCCTTCATCGATGTCGATGTTGAGCGACTTGAGGACTTCGAGAGATCCGAATTTCAGGCTCAGATCACGGATCGATACACTGGTCACGATAGTTACCCTTTCACCGCACCGGCTGCGATGCCGCGCACGAAAAGTTTCCCGGAAACGAAATAGATGAACAAGGGAACGAGCCCGGTGATGATGGTTGCGGCCATGTTGACGTTGTATTCCTTCACGCCCTGGACCGAATTGACGATGTTGTTGAGCTGCACCGTCATCGGATAGACATCGGGCTTGGTGTAGACCACGCCAAACAGGAAATCGTTCCAGATCCCGGTGATCTGGATGATCATCGCGACGACGAAGATCGGCAGGCTCATCGGCAGCATGATCTTGAAATAGATGCCCCAGAAGCCGGCTCCGTCGACACGCGCCGCCTTGAACAGCTCTTCCGGCACGGATGTGAAGTAATTGCGGAAGAGCAGCGTCAGGATCGGCATGCCGAAGATCGTGTGAACCAGAACCAGGCCCCACAGGCTGCCATAGAGCCCCAGTTCCCGCAGCAGGATGACGATCGGGTAAAGCATCACCTGGTAGGGGATGAAGGCGCCGAAGATCAGCACGGTGAAGAAGAAGTCCGCGCCCTTGAACCGCCAGTTGGCCAATGCGTAGCCGTTCACCGACGCGATGGCGATCGAGAAGACGACGGACGGCACGGTGATCCGGACCGAGTTCCAGAAGCCGCGCGACAGGCCGTCGCAATTGAGCCCGGTGCAGGCGGTGGCCCAGGCCTTGACCCAGGGCTCGAAGGTGATTTCCACCGGCGGGGCGAAGATGTTGCCAAGCCGGATTTCCGGCATGCCCTTGAGCGAGGTCACGATCATCACATAGAGCGGCAACAGGTAATAGACCGCCACCAGGATGAGCGTCCCGTAGATGAAGATGTTGCTGCGCGAGAAGCGGCGGCGAGGCTTGCGGCCCTGGGGGCCGGAAAGCTTTACAGAGGCTGCGTCGGTGGCAGCCGCCGTTACCGCAAGCGTTGTCGGATTAGCCACGTTTCTTGCCTCCGAATTCCAGGTAAGCCCAGGGGATGATGACGATCAGGACGGCAAGCAGCATCATCGTCGAGGCGGCGAAGCCCTGGCCGAGATTCTGTCCCTGGAACATGTAGTCGTAGACGTACTTGGCCGGCACTTCGGAGGCGATCCCGGGGCCGCCGCTGGTCTGCGCGACAATGAGGTCATAGAGCCGCACGATGCCGCTGGTAATCAGCACCAAGGTGGTGATGAAGACCGGGCGCATCATCGGGATGACGATGAAGATATAGGTTTTCCAGAGCGGGATGCCGTCGACCCGGGCCGCTTTCCAGATGGAATCGTCGATGCCGCGCAGGCCGGCAAGCATGAGCACCATGATCAGCCCGCTGCCTTGCCAGATCCCGGCGATCAGAACACCGAATATGACGATGTCGGCATTGTAGAGCGGATCGAAACTGAAGCTGACCCAGCCGGCGCTGCGAACCACGCTCTGCAGGCCGAGATCCGGATTGAGCAGCCATTGCCAGACCAGGCCGGTGACGATGAAGCTGAGTGCAAACGGATAGAGGATGATGGTCCGGAAGGTGTTCTCGAAGCGGATTTTCTGGTCCATCAGCGCCGCCAGCACGAAGCCGATGATCAGGCTCAAGACCATCGAGCAGATGCCGTAGATCAGAAGGTTCTCGATCGAGACGATCCAGCGGTGGGTGCCCCACAGCCGTTCATACTGGTCGAGACCGACAAAATTGGCGCGCGGCAGCAGCTTGGAATTGGTGAACGAGTAGACGACTGTCCACACCGTACCGCCAAGAAAGACGCAGACTGCGGTCAAGATCATCGGAATCGCGGCGATTTTCGCGGTCAGATTGCGAAATAGCCGGTTCGGGCGGTCCGAAGCCATGGCAGGTTCCTGTACCGTAACAAGGAAGGAAAAGGTGCCGGCCCGCACCAGGGCGGGCCGGCCTTGTCGAGATCAGTCCTTGTTGCGGACGATTTCCACGAACCGCTCCTGCGCGGCTTCCGGAGTGATCGACTTGTCCTGGAAGAACTGGACAAAGAGGTCGTTCAACTGGTTGTTGGTGTCCTCGGTGTTCAGCATGTTGACGTCCGGCATGGTGTTGCCCTTGGCCAGGATGGCGAGACCCTTCTGCATGCAGTCGTTGGCTGCGGACAGGTCGATATCGCCACGGATCGGCAGCGATCCCTTCTTCAGGTTGAAGGCGACCTGGGTCTCGGGCTTCAAGAGCGTGGCGGCCAGCACGTCCTGTGCGGCGGTGATCGCCTCATCCTTGACGACCGGGAAGTAGAATGCATCGCCACCGGTGGAGATGATTTCCCGCATGCCGAGGCCCGGCAGGCAGGTGTAGTCGGTGCCGGCCTTCTGACCGGCCACGGCGAACTCACCCTGGGCCCAGTCACCCATGATCTGACCGCCGGCCTTGCCGGTGATCACCAGGTTGGTGGCCTGGTTCCAGTCCTGGACGTTGGAGCCTTCGGCCATGCCGCGGGCATCCGAAGCCGCCTTGAAGACCTTGGCCATTTCCGCGCCGGCTGCGAGATCGACGTCTTTGTCGCCGTAGATCTTGGTCAGCACGTCAGGTCCGGCGAGCGTGGCCATCAGGACGTTGAACATGCCCGAGCTCTGCCAGGGCTGGCCGCCCAGGGCAAGCGGCAGGGTTCCCGCAGCCTTCAGCGCCGGGGCTGCTGCAACATACTCGTCCCAGTTGGTCGGAACCGCGGTACCGGCCTTTTCGAAGGCGGCGTTGGACAACCATACCCACTGCCAGGAGTGGATGTTGACCGGCGCGCAGTAGATGCGGCCATTGATGGTGCAGGCATCGAGCAGCGACGGCGGATTGACGATGTCCTTCCAGCCTTCCTTCTCGGCAACATCGGTCATGTCGCGCAGCAGGCCGGCTTCAATGAGTTCTTCCGCCTGGCGGCCATGGTTGAACTGGAAAGCGCCCATCGGGTCACCGCCGATGATGCGGCTGACGATGATCGGACGGGCCGTGCCGCCGGAGCCGGCGATGGCGCCATCCACCCACTTGTTGCCGGTGGCGTCGAAGGCCTTGGCAAATTCGGCAACAGCCGCGGCTTCGCCGCCGGATGTCCACCAGTGCGTTACTTCAAGGTCAGTTGCGTTGACAGAAGTCGAGAGTGCCAATGCGGATGCACCAGCCAGAAAAAGCTTGAATGTGTTCATCGAGTTCCCTCCCAGGAATGTTCCTCCTCCCGGCCTCGTTGCACTCCCGCAGCGGTCCGGGCCCACCGGTGTCCTCACACCGTTTTCAATCGATTACATCGGCTCCCAAAATGCTGCAGTGCAATCGATTACATAAAGGTTGACCGCGATGAGATTTGGAGTCAAGTGATATTTGCAGACGGCCCGTCGAAGCCGCCACACAGTACGGGGAATGCAGCCAGTCATGGAACCAAAAGCGCCAAGGATCACCGATGTCGCGAGACTTGCCGGAGTCTCCACAGCGACCGTGAGCCGGGCGTTGAGCAAACCCGAAACTGTTGCGGAATCAACACGTAACATTGTTCTTGCGGCTGCGGAGCAGACCGGATACCGGGTCAATCTCTCGGCCCGAAATCTCAGACGTCAGCGGACTGGTGCGATCGTCATCCTGGTGCCCAATCTGGGCAATCCGTTTTTCGCCGAGATTCTCGCCGGCATCGAAACGGCCCTGTCGGAAGCCGATATCAACATGCTTGTCGTCGACACGAGGCAGGCCCACATGAAGCCGCAGCTGGTTCTCGAGTATCTGCATGCGACCCGGGCCGACGGCATCATCGCGCTGGATGGCGCGTTGCCCGACAGCATTCTGTCGGTCGCCAGTTCGGGCAACGGCGCCCCGCCGATCATCTTTGCCTGCGAATGGACCCCGAACGATGATTTTCCCTCGGTGCGCGCCAACAATGCGCGCGGCGGCGCGCTGGCCGTATCCCATCTCGCCGAGCTCGGGCATCGCAGGATCGGGATGATCACCGGACCGGACGACAATGTGCTGACCCACGCCAGAACCGAAGGGACACTCAAGGAAATGAAGGCGCGGGGACTTGTACCCGATCCCCGGCACCTGTTTGCGGGTGATTTCAGCCTCGATGCCGGGGCGCGCGCGGCCCAAAGCTGGCTCGAGCTCGATCAGCGCCCCAGCGCGCTGTTCTGCCAGTCCGACCTGATGGCTTTCGGCTTCATTTCGGAACTGGCGCGCCACGGCGTCTCGGTTCCCGACGATGTCTCGGTGGTCGGTTTTGATGATATTTCCATCGCCCAGCGCTTCATTCCGGCGCTGACGACCTTGCGGCAGCCGCGCAAGAAGATCGGACTGTGTGCCGCCAAGATGCTGATCAGCCATATCCAGACAAGCTCCAGCCTGGCCATCGAGACCAAGATCCTCGAGGTGGAATTGATCGTTCGGGACAGCACCAGGGCATTTGCCGGTTGAAATCCACGAAATGACTCCTTATATAAGAGTTCATTCATGTTCACGGGATGGACTGCCGGAGATGCTTGAATCACAAGACATGCTTGAAATGGAGCCGCGCATGAGCGAGGCGGCGAAGCTGATGGAGATGCTGTCGCAGCCAGTGCGGCTGCGGATTCTGTGCATCCTGCTCGACGGCGAGCAAAGCGTGCTGAAACTGGCCGACATGGCCGGGCTGTCACAGCCGGCAATGTCTCATCACCTGCGCAAACTGCGCGACGCCGATCTGGTCAACACCCGGCGCGATGCCCAGACCATCTATTATTCGCTGAAGGGCAAGGAAGTTGCCGCAGTGCTTGAAGTGCTGCACGGCCTGTACTGCACGCCCTCGGGTGAAGCGATCTGCTGATGCAGCAGGCGGCCGAATGATTTCATAGAGAAGATGATTCCTGCGGCCCGCTTCGACAGGTCGCACCCCTCGCCGGGACGATAACAGCTTCGGGCTCGACCTTCCGGCAGCCCAGTCCCGTCAATAAGTGTCTGAAATACTGAACCCTGCCGCCACCTGACGCCGCAGCATCCCTCCCCATCTGGCCTTAAAGGATGTCAATCTGGCTTTACGCGCCGGACTTGACATTTGACCTGCTGCACGGTCCGCTTGCAGTCGTGATCGTGGAGGCGATCGCTGTCGGTTTGCCGGACATGGCGGGCACTCAAACGAGCTGCAACCGGAACCCGGCCAGCGCGTATGCGGGGGAGCGAATGAACCAGACCAGCAGGGCTGCGAGCGCGACTGACGGCGCGACCGGGATTCGCAAGACCACCTGTTACATGTGCGCCTGCCGCTGCGGCATCAACGTCCACATGAAAGACGGCAAGGTCAGCTACATCGAGGGCAACCGGGACCATCCGATCAACAAGGGCGTGTTGTGCGCCAAGGGGTCGGCCGGCATCATGCAGCATTATTCGCCTGCACGGCTGAAGAAGCCCCTGCTGCGCACCGGCGAACGCGGCACCGGGACATTCAAGGAAATCGAATGGGACGAGGCGCTGTCGCTGGCAGCCGGTTGGCTCGGCGAGGTGCGGCGCACCGATCCGCGCAAACTGGCGTTTTTCACCGGTCGCGACCAGAGCCAGTCGATGACCGGCTGGTGGGCGCAACAATACGGAACCCCGAACTATGCCGCCCATGGCGGTTTCTGCTCGGTCAACATGGCGGCTGCCGGTATCTACACGATGGGCGGCGCGTTCTGGGAGTTCGGGGCGCCGGACTGGGACAAGACCGAGCTGTTCATGATCTTCGGCGTTGCCGAGGACCACGATTCCAATCCGATCAAGATCGGGCTTGGCAAGCTCAAGAAGCGCGGCGTCAAGGTGATCGGGGTCAACCCGGTGCGCACCGGCTACAACGCCATCGCCGATGAGTGGCTCGGCATCACGCCGGGCACCGACGGCCTGCTGATCCTGGCGCTGGTGCATGAGCTGATCCGCACCGGCAAGATCGATGTCGATTACCTGATCCGCTACACCAATGCGCCCTGGCTGGTGATCGACGATCCGGACGGGGCGGGTCACGGCCTGTTTGCGCGTGACGAGGACGGCACACCACTGGTGGCCGATCGGAAGAGCGGCAAGGCCATTTCCTCGGCCACGCAGGGCGTCAAATCGGCGCTGAAAGGCAGTTTCGAATTGCCCGATGGCCGCCGCGCCACCCCGGTGTTCGAACTGCTGGCCAAGAAATATCTCGATCCGAAATATGCGCCCGCTGCCGTGGCCGGGCGAACCGGGATCGAGGCCGACACGATCGCCCGGATAGCAGGCGAGATCGCCGAAGCTGCTTTCGAGCGGGAAGTGATCATCGAGCAGCCTTGGACCGACATGAAGGGCGAGCGGCACGAGCGGATGATCGGCCGGCCGGTAGCGTTTCACGCCATGCGCGGCATCTCGGCGCATTCCAACGGGTTTCAGACCGCCCGCGCCCTGCACATGCTGCAGATCCTGGTCGGTTCGATCGATTGCCCCGGCGGCTTCCGGTTCAAGCCACCCTATCCCCGGCCGGTTGCCGGCCAGCCCAGGCCGCATGGCGGGGCCTGCGCCGACACGGCACTTTCGGGGCCGCATCTGGGCTATCCGCGCGGGCCGGAAGACCTGCTGCTGGAAGCCGACGGCGAAACCGCCGAGCGCATCGACAAGGCATTTTCCTGGGACGCGCCGCTGTCGGCGCACGGGTTGATGCACATGGTCATTTCCAACGCCCATGCGCGCGATCCCTACGGCATCGACGTGCTGTTCATGTACATGGCCAACATGGCGTGGAATTCGTCGATGAACTCCTCGTCGGTGATGAAGATGCTGACCGACAAGGACGACAATGGCGACTACGTGATCCCGAAGATCATCTATTCGGACGCCTATTCGTCGGAAATGGTCGCATTCGCCGACCTGGTCCTGCCCGACACCACCTATCTCGAGCGGCATGACTGCATCTCGCTGCTCGACCGGCCGATCAGCGAGCCGGAGGCGATGTGCGATTCGATCCGCTGGCCGGTGGTCGAGCCGAACCGGGATGTACGCGGCTTCCAGAGCGTGCTGCTCGACCTCGGCGCCCGGCTCAAGCTTCCGGGCATGGTCGATGAGAACGGCGCGGCGATCTACACCGATTATGCCGACTACATCGTCAATCACCAGCGCAAGCCGGGCATCGGGCCATTGTCGGGATGGCGCGGAGAGAACGGCGAGAAGACCGGGCGCGGCGCGCCAAATCCGGATCAGCTCAAGACCTACATCGAGAATGGCGGCTTCTCGCAGGTGCATGTGCCGGCGGAGGCGCATTACTTCAAGCACGCCAACAAGGCGTGGAGCGACTGGGCGATCGAGCACGGATTGCAGGACGGGCCGGTGGAGAACATCTTCCAGCTCTATCTCGAGCCCCTGCGCAAGTTTCAGCTCGCCGCGGAAGGCAAGATCAAGCCGGTGCCGCCGGAGCATCACCGGGAGCGGATCAGGACCTGTTTCGACCCGCTGCCGACCTGGTATCCGCCGTTCATGGAAGACGGTCTGGATGAGCAGGCCTACCCGCTGCACGCCATCACCCAGCGGCCGGCGGCGATGTATCATTCGTGGGGATCGCAGAACGCCTGGCTGAGGCAGATCCATGGCGAGAACGCGCTCTACGTGCCGGGCGATGTCTGCGACCGGGAAGGGCTCGGGGACGGCGACTGGGCGCTGGTGAAATCGCAATCGGCGGAGATCCGGGTCAAGATCCGCCGCATGGATGCGGTCAACGGCTCGACGCTGTGGACCTGGAACGCCATCGGCAAGCGGGCCGGCGCATGGGCGCTCGACAAGGATTCAGCCGAGGTCACCCGCGGCTTCCTGCTCAACCACCTGATCGACGAATTGCTGCCGCCAAAGGGCGACGGCCGCCGCTGGGCCAATTCCGACCCGATCACCGGTCAGGCGGCCTGGTTCGATCTGCGCGTGGCGATCCGCAAGGATCCCGACCAGACCAGCGAACAAAGCCTGCCCCGCGCCGGCGCTCAGAACAGCCCGGTCGGGGCAGCACCGGCCACTGTGGCCTACGGACGGGGGAAAGCCGAATGACCACTCTCCCCGCGACAACCGGCAAACGGCTGGGCCTGGTCATCGACCTCGACACCTGCGTCGGCTGTCATGCCTGTGCGGTCAACTGCAAGGAATGGAACACCAGCGCCGGAGCCTCACCGCTTGCCGATGTCGACGCCTACGGCGCCGATGTCTCGGGGGCCTGGCTGAACCGGATCCACAGCTTCGAGGTAACGCCCCAGGATGCGCCGGCGCAGATCGTGCATTTCCCGAAATCCTGCCTGCATTGCGACGATGCGCCATGCGTGACCGTGTGCCCGACCGGCGCCAGCCACAAGCGCGGCGAGGACGGCATCGTGCTGGTGAGCGAAGACATGTGCATCGGCTGCGGTCTGTGCGCCTGGGCCTGCCCCTATGGCGCGCGGGAAATGGACCCGGTCGAAAACGTGATGAAGAAATGCACGCTGTGCGTTGACCGGATCTACAGCGACACCCTGGCTGAGGAAGACCGGATTCCGGCCTGTGTGCGCACATGTCCCTCCAATGCCCGGCATTTCGGCGATTTCAACGATCCGGGATCGGACGTCTCGCGGCTGGTTGCCGAGCGTGGCGGGATCGATCTGATGCCGGAGATGGGAACCCGGCCGGTCAACAAGTATTTGCCGCCGCGCCCCAAGACCAATTCCCGGCCGGCACAACCGGCATCCTCCGCCCGGACAGACACGCCCAAGGCCGACGGCTTTCTGGGTTGGCTCGACGCGGCTCTCGACAAACTCGGATAAACGCTCATGCATCCTGCAGTTTCCGTCATCTTCTTCACCGTCGCATCTGGCGCCGGCTTTGGCATGATCTTCCTGCTCGGGCTGGGATTTCCCGTCGGCGGCGGCGCTGGCCGGGCGTTTCTCGTCTCGCTCAGCGGCGGTGGCCTGGCGGTGGCGGGACTGTTGGCCTCGACCTTCCACCTGGGCCACCCGGAACGGGCCTGGCGGGCGCTCAGCCAGTGGCGCTCGAGCTGGCTGTCCCGAGAAGGCATCTCGGCGATCGTCACGCTGCTGGCGTTCGGGGTCTATGCACTTGTCTGGATGACCACCGGCACCAGACTGTTTCTGCTCGGGCTGCTGGCCGCCCTGGGTGCTGCTGCCACGGTGTTCACCACCTCGATGATCTACGCCCAGCTGAAAACCGTGCCGCAATGGAAAACCCCGCTGACGACGCTGGTCTATCTGGGGTTTGCGCTTTGCTCGGGCTGGCTGTTGGCGTCCGCCTTCGCCAGCCATCAATTCCCCGAGATCTGGGGTGCCGGTCTCGTCGGGCTTGCCTGGGCGGCAAAATGGGCATGGTGGGCAAGGGCGAGCCGCGCCCGGCTCGCCGATATAGGCTCAACGCCCGAGACGGCAACCGGGCTTGGCTTTATCGGCAAGGTGCGGCTGCTCGAACGCCCGCATACCGGAGAGAACTACCTGACCCTCGAGATGGTCCACCGGATCGGCCGCAAACACGCCCGGACGCTACGGCGGCTGGCGCTTGTGCTGGGCGGGATCGTGCCGGTCATCATTCTGGCGCTGATCGCGCTCACAGGCGCGCCGGCGCCGCTCAACCTGGCGGCCGCGCTGTCGATGATGCTCGGGTTGCTGGCCGAACGCTGGCTGTTCTTCGCCGAAGCTGAACACGCGGTCTCGCTCTATTACGGCCATCGCTGAGACGGATCGGCCCTACTTGATCAGGCCGGCTTCGCGGTAAAACCTCTCGGCGCCGGGATGCAGCGGAATGGCGATCCCTTTCAAAGCGGATTCAAGCGCCACCGACTTGCCCTTGGCGTGACCGACGTCAAGCAATTGCCTGGTGTTGGCGTTCCACAGTGCCTTGGTGATCTGGTAGATCAGCTCGTCGCCCTGGCTGGCGCTGGTCAGCCATTGCGCGCCGACGGCAATGGTGTCGACGCCTGCCACATCCGGATAAGCACCGTCGGGGATCTTGTCCTGGGAGAAAAAGGAATACTCAAC
>Ga0189291_100150_pt1 | contig 64448 bp, 62 predicted proteins | sample UW1redminimetaG_FD_130331 | JGI IMG/M metagenome (GOLD analysis project Ga0189291, IMG submission 130331) | Marine microbial communities from the Costa Rica Dome - UW179B-red mini metaG | ecosystem: Environmental > Aquatic > Marine > Oceanic > Photic zone | place: Costa Rica: the Eastern Pacific...
AAGACAATCGAACTACGACGGTTGCAATACCGCAAAGCCGTCGCCTAATATCAACCAACAAGGTGAGCAGAGTCTCTCTTGGCCCAGGCCGAAATCTGTGCCGTTTTATATGACGACGGACACCTTCACTACTGAAGTCGAATTTTGTGCCTGTACGGGAGTAGACAACACTCCAATTAAAACCGCAGACGCTGACGCAAGCAAAACTCTCCTATTCCTGATATCTTTGAAAGCTTCATTTGAAAATGACTGGCGCATTGATGTTCCGTACGTTGGATGCATTAAACAACGCCAAAATATGAATCACTTAAGGTTGTCAACGCAAAAAACAATCCTGCCATTTCGTGTGAATATGTCTTTAGGTTAATTTAGTAAAAGTTGTTACCCAAACGTGTCGGCATCCTGGCGGGCTTTCGTGAACCGAGCCAGCTTCGCTAGTCTCTGCCATTCTGCTTCAATCCCTGACGTACAACGCGGTCGCCCTATCGGACGGCCTTTTTCTTTAACTTGGGAGGGACATCTCCCCCGCGCACTTCGTGTAAAATAGTCAGGGCCGTGGCTCACTCACCCTCATGCTTCGGCCTCCCTGCGCCCGCACCCAAACCCCACCGATTTTCCACTCCGTTTGCACCCCTCCGTTTTCGGCAAAGGCCAAGGGTTCATGTCGAACCCAAAACCTACAAAAGGGACAAAAAATGGAAGAGAAGGAACAAATCAGAATCTATGTGGCCTGTTTGGCCAGTTACAATGACGGTATCCTGCACGGTGCATGGATAGATGCGGCGCAAGGGGTGGCAGGTATCTGGCGCGATGTTAGCGCCATGCTATTTCGTTCACCCGCCGAGTATGCGGAAGAATGGGCAATCCATGACTATGAGGGCTTTGGCAGCCTCAGAGTTTCTGAGAATGACGGTTTCGAGACCATTGCGACCTATGCCGCCTTTATCGAAGAGCACGGCGAGCTTGGGGCTAAACTCGCGGCTTACTTTGGCAGTCTTGATGATGCGCGGATAACGATCACGGAGAATTATCAAGGGCAGTATGACAGCCTGAGTGATTACGCCGAGCAGTTGACCAAGGAGACAACGCAAATCCCTGAGAGCCTGCGCTACTATGTCGACTACGAAAAAATGGCGCGTGATCTTGAGATCAATGACGTGTTCGCCATCCAATCTGGAAATTCTGTTCATGTATTCTGGAGGCACTAATCTGGAAATTCTGTTCATGTATTCTGGAGGCACTAAGATGAGCTACCAGACATACAGATTGACGTGGGAGGGGATCGACATTGAGGCGCGCTATGACCCCGCATACTGCAAAGACGTTATCGCCCATCTCGAAATCGAAACTCTTGAGCCAGAACGCGCCCGTCTGCCGATCACCCATACAGGCTATCGCTCGCATTTTCATCCCATTGGGATGATTGAGCGGGATTATAGCGGCGATGTCATTGCCGCCGTAACCGCTTGGCTCAACAAAGAGGCGCAATCGAAAGTATGGCGGGAGTATAGAGAGGACACCCGGCAAGGTGTGTTGTTTTGAGGTCGTTGAGTAGGTTCAGTTTTGCATTTTAGCGTTAGAAGTGGTAGTATAAAGTAGGAACATTAAGAAAGGAGATCGACATGAGTATGGTCAAGAAAAGCATCAGCGTTACAGATCAACAAGACGCTTGGATTCAGGCACAAATGGCGACAGGCGATTATGCGTCTGACAGTGAAGTCATACGCTCGGCGATTCGCGCCAAGCAACAGCAGTCCGAAGAGATCGAACATATCCGCGCCGCCCTAAAAGCAGGCCGTAAAAGCGGTATCACGGATATGAGTGCGCAAGACATCCTTCGCGAGATCAAGGAAGAATTGCGGTGCGAAGGTGCACTATAAGCTCACCGTTGACGCGAAAGACGACTTAAAACGCATCTATAGGCGCGGCTTTGAGGATTTTGGTGAGGCGCGCGCCGATCAGTATTTTGCGGATATGTTTGAACGCTTTGAAGTTCTTGCGCGAGAGCCTCTTCTATATCCTGTGGCTGACACCGTTGATGATAGTTTGCGCAAAAGCCTCTGCGGCGTCGATGTGATTTATTATGAAGTCGTCGATGATGGCGTGCTCATTATTCGCATCCTTGGACGGCAAAATCTCGACACGAGCTTCAATCAGTAAGCCACTAAGGCTCTGGGCCAAATGTTGGAACATATCGTTGATGATCAGACTCTAAACTCCGGCGAACGCTCTGCGCTCTCGCCTTGTGGCGTAACTTGAATATCTCAATGCGTTGACGTTCCTGTAAGTGTCGCCATACCATTGTATCGCGCGCCTCTTGATCAGCTTTGGCTTGCGCGTAGGCCTCCGCTTCATTGTGTTCTCGAATACGTCTGTGCTCGCCGCGCAGGCGATCCCATACCGCACTCATTCCTGATCGAAAGCGTGATTGCCGTTCGCGGCTTGCTGCTAGCCATCGCTCATGCTGGCGTTTGGTAAGTGCGACGCGTTCTATGCGTTGCTTATTCACCAAGGCCTTGCGCCGTAGCTCGAATCGACCCTGTGCAACTTTTGCCCGATCAATCACTTCATGTTTGAGACACGACGCAACACGCGCCATTTCGTGTGCAATCTGAGCTTTAGTTTCATCGACGCTGGGAAGCACGCCCGTATCGCCAAGGCGCTCTCTAATGAGCTTGGTCTTCTTGCCCGTCGCCCGCGCCAGTGCATAGACTTCCATAGTGTGATCTATGACCACTGGCCGTCCGCTATCGCCGCGAGCCAGTTTGAATCCGCGCTCTTGTAGTGCGTGGATGAGCGCGGCCTTTGAATCAGAGATTGCCCACGCATCTTGTAGCGCCGCTTTAATCATGCGCGGGTCTTTGCCAATGCGTTTGGCTTGTTGCCATTCCGCCAAGTTGAAGGAGAGCGGATCACGCAGGCCCTTGTCGATGAGTCCATCGGGGAGTTTCCAGCCGCGCTCAATAATGATGTCTCTTGTTTGCTGAACCAACGTCCTGTGGTCGAAGGACATCTGCACCGCTTTCAATTCATCTGCTTTTATGCGCGACCACACGGCGTGGGCATGGCGACGGCCTTGTTTTTCGTGGATGACAATGACGCGGGGTTGTCCGGCAAGACCGAGGCGCGCTTCGGCCTCATCAATCATACCAACCAGATCATTGCTGGTGACTTGCTTATCGGGCGGTGGATTGGCGGACAGACTGTAGAGGAACTTACGGCACTTCGTGGCTTTGGACACTGCATAGGCTTCGTTGAGCGCGCCCATGACATTGTTCGAGACGAAGCCGCGTATCTCGAGCACCTCAATATGCTCGTTTTCATCCTTCATCAGGTGCAACGCCAGATCACGTGCGCCGCCGCGTTGATTACCCACCATGATCGTCATGGCTTAGTCCTCAACTTTGATGCCCAACGCCTCGATCAAATCATGACGTATGGCGATGACAAGTACGCAGGCCGAACGAAGTTCGGCTTCTAATTCTTCCGTCATTGGGAGTGCACCGTTCTTGGCGGAATTCGCCAGCAATGACAGACTCGCAAAAACGCCAAACTCGCCGAGCGCGCCTAAAATGCGTGCCGCCATCTCAACTTTGATCGCGCGATCAGATGTTCGATGAGTCTTGAGCGCCGCTTCAAGGACATAGGCGCTCACGCTTTGATCACCTGCATTGGCTTTAATTGTAGCCTTTTGCCGCGCCGTGGCACGGAAGGAAATCGGATGGAGAGTGCTAGAATCCAGAGCGGGAGGATTTGAAGCCGTCTCGAAATCCTTCAAGGAAGCGGCGCTCATGGCTCCATCTCCGGCACGATGAGTTCATGCACATTTAGAGCTTCAAGTTCTTTGTTCCAATCTGCTAAAGTCTCGAAAAGTTGGTTCAACTGTGAACCATCATGGCCCACCATTGTCTCAAGCGCGTCCTCGGATCATACGTTACAAATGAGATAATGAGATCATGGGCTCCACCCATAGCTAGACCCTATCTTTTACCGCAATCTAGCCCGTTATATTGCTCGGATAGAGCGTTAGATTTTTGAATCGCCTCCATCATCGCCGTACAACTGGCAATCGCCGCTGTAGGGTCAAGTCCAAGCTGTCCGGCCAAATTATCTGAAGCCATTGTTTGGGACACCTGCACGCATTTTGACCGATCATTGCGATACGCCTCAATGGCGTCCCGCGTCGCTTTCGTGCCCCGCCACAAGCTCTTAGAAGCCGACTTATCTAAGGGTGCTTCCCTCATGGATTCTTGTCGGGAATTAAATGAAGCCAGATGGGCGTTATATTCATCCACATCAGCACTGACCTCATCCGCCAAGGGTTTATAAATAGCAAGTTTGGCACTGCCTCGTCTGCCAATCGCAGCACGGGCTTCATCATCCGTACTGGAATCAAACGACGCCTGAAGCCTCTTTAGTTCACCTTCCAGAACTGCCAAACTCTCTTTCTTTGCGTCTAATCGAGCCCGCTCTTCTGCGAGAGTTTTTTCCTCTGCATGCAGAGGGGCCCACCGCCGCGTCTGCACCGCATGTTCTTGGTCTTGCGCTGCATTGTACCTTGCTTTCCAAGTCTGCAAAACTTGCCCATAAAACGCTGTCGTCAACCGCTCCTGCTGCTTTACGTTCTGGGTGCTTTGCCTATGCGCAGCGAGCAATGTCGGGCACTGGTCCACATCCTCTGACTGACTATCTTGATCCTCCGCCTGAACGTCTTGAGAAATTTGCGTCAAAGCTGTGGCCATAATCGCCGCCAGCTTTTGACGTTGTAAACGTGCTTCTTGGCGAATGAGGGGGCGAACATACTCATCAACAAAGCGTTCCATGTAGCGAGCTTTGCTAGTCTTCACCTGATTATAGAGGAAGTAATTGAACATTTCGCGCTCGGTCGGCACTTTGCCTCGCGCTGAAATCCACCGCGATGCCCACCCCGGCAACAACATTTGCGTCATCGCTGCATCGTCAGAAACCCATTGTCTAAACATCTGATCTTCGCGGGCCCGCATATCATCATAGATGACGCTAATCTGCGCACCAAACTGCTCATTATTCCGCAGATAGGTAATCATATAGCTAGGGATATAGGGGTCACGCCCTGTGGGCTGCGCGTAGAGTATCTCCATGAAGTTTTGATAGGCTTTGGTGTCATTCAGGCCATCAATCCACATCTGTTCGGCAGCCTTAATTCCCTCAGCCGCTTTCTTCATCACGGCAATATATTGCCCAAGTCCAGGCATGTAAGACGCTATGAACAATTCCCCGCCCGCCTTGCTGGCATAATCAATATCGCCCGAACTGGCCGCTTCAATGATCTTCATCATTTCCAAACCATCAGACGGTTTAACCTTATCCTTGCCAAACACTGCGTCGAACGAGGATTGAAAATATCGATCCGACGTTGATTTTAAGTCCTTCTCATTTTTTTCCGCATCCTTTTTTGCTGTCTCCCATTGGGCCACTAAATCGGGATTTGTTTGACCTAACTGAACAATCAGCGCGTCCCAATCACTTTGCGCGCGCGCCGGAAAAGCGGCCAATAAACCAGAGACAATCAAAAAAATTACAATCAGAATTAGCCGCATATCAAACTGTAAACACCTATCTAAAGACATGTGCAAGCACGATGAAACGGGTCACTGGTTCAATCCCAATATCGTCCTCCATCGGTTTTATACAAATTTTGCTGCTTGTATGACGGTCTAGCGCGGCCTCGCCGTTCCATATAGGGCGGCCCAATATTGACCGATCTTTTTGGCACTATCGAGGTAGCGCTGCCCGTTTGCGGACTGCACGTTCGGCCCGTCTGGACTATCAACGCCAAGCACGAGGGTTGGACAGTTCCAGCGACCGTCGCCGAGCCGCTCCACGAGGCCGGGGCGTGGATGCACGACGGGTTGATAGACGACATTGAGTGTCTCTCGTATCGCCGGGTAATAGGCCAATAGGCCCCATATCTCGGCACATTCTGGGCAATATTGCCGTTCGCCGCGATCTGCAAATCCCGGCGGCAATAGATAAAGCGTGTCGCGGTTCACCCTAGATCCTGTTCGAGATTTTTGAGTACAAAGCCTTCCAGAGTGGGAAAGCGCTTCACAAGCTCCTCAAATTCGACATAGCCGAATGACAGTTTCGACTTGAAACAAGTTCCGAAGCCGCCTTCGAGTTCGATTGTGGCGTCCAGCACCCCATTTTCCGATTTGGGTGTCCACAGGTCTGACCCGTACATTCCAAACAGGAAACAATGAATGCCGGCGACGGACTCACCCGGTTGCATCATCGGTTTGTAGTCGAATGGGTCTGGTCCGGGCTTCATCACCGGCAAGCGTTGGGCTCCGGCGTTTGACAGCTCGATTTCAGGCTGCGGTATGTCGTAAAGCGGCGATGTTGCGGTTCGGAGGTTCCGAAGGCGGATACGCAATTGTGTATCGGAAATAGATGTGGGTCGGCGACCATGATTGGATCGGCCCAAATTCCCGACGACAATGTAACGACGAATAGGCTCTGTCCGGTTGGTGTCGATCAGCTCCGACCACCACATCCAGTTCCCGTCATAAACAGGTTCAACTCGAACATCCGGTCGATCCGCTCGAAAATTCTGAAACACGGAAAGGCCGTTGACCAAACTCATAATGCCGATCGCGGCAATGAGAATGGGTTGCCAGTCTAATCCTTCAAGCATGTCTACTCCCCCACTAGTTGCTTAGTAAATACGGTCGCAATTTTTCAATCATCGGTTTCGGCGCACGCCGCGGTCGACCATCAAGATCGATACAGGCCGCTTCGCTATGAGCCGTCAGAATGATGTCTCCATCGCGTTCAATGCGCTGACTGACCATCAGTCGCGCACCTTTGAAAATGTCGTATGTCGTCACCACTGAAAGGACATCGTCGATCTTGGCACTACTGCGATAATCCAGCGTAATTTTCCGAATGACGAAGGCCAAGGGCGGGTCACGGTCGAGCAATTCGGCGTGGCCGATCCCGGCAAGCCGGAAGAAAGATGATCTCGCCCGTTCCAGAAATCGTAAATAATTAGCGTAGTAGACAACGCCCGAAAAATCAGTGTCCTCATAAAAAACTCGGATTGGGTAGCGATGCTCCCGACCGTCGAAATAGCCCAGCGGTGGCCGATCCCGGTCCGGAATGGCGGCGTCTTCGGCCTTCATGACTTGGGCCCTTCCCGCTTGGCCTTATGGTCATTGTAGAGGCCGTAAAGCGAGAAAACGACCAAGCTGATCAAGAACACATTCAGCAAATCAGCCCCGTCGATAGGCGGGGTCTGACTGACCAATAAAGCTGGTAAGGACCGGATCGAAGCATAGAGAATGACCATCGCTACGGCGGGTGCCACGGTCCGTCGCAGAAAGCCGGGCGGGCGGGTGTCTTGTTCGGGATCAGGCACTCTCGCCTCCATCCGATCTTTCATCCTCAAACATATCGCCCGTCGGAACCACCGTCGGCGCGGGTAAGCCGATGTGAGCGTAAGCACGCGGCGTGGCGACGCGGCCCCGCGGTGTTCGCATCAGAAAACCCTGTTGGATCAGATAAGGCTCGACCACATCTTCCAGCGCGTCGCGCGCTTCGGCCAAAGCGGCCCCCATCGTATCTACGCCGACCGGACCACCACCAAACATCTCACACAGCGCCCGAAGGTAGCGCATGTCCTGACTGTCGAGACCAAGATGATCGACGCCCAGTTTCTTGAGCGCGGCATCGGCCGCAACCGCGTCGACCAATCTAATACCGTCATGCTCGGTCAGGTCGCGAACCCGGCGCAAAAGCCGCCCGGCGACGCGCGGGGTTCCCCTGGCTCGTCCGGCAATCTCTGCAGCTCCATCATCCGTCATCGCCAGACCGAGTTTCCCCGCCGCACGGGTGACAATATCCGTCAGATCTTCTTTGGAATAAAACTCCAGCCGCACCGGAATACCAAATCGGTCGCGAAGCGGCGTTGCTAAGAGCCCCGCACGGGTTGTCGCGCCGATGAGCGTGAAGGGCGACAGGTCGATCTTGATCGAACGCGCAGCCGGGCCCTCCCCGATGATCAGGTCCAGCTCATAATCTTCCATCGCTGGATAGAGCACTTCTTCCACGACCGGATTCAGGCGGTGAATTTCGTCGATAAAGAGGACGTCGTTCGGTTCCAAATTCGTCAAGAGCGCCGCCAGATCACCCGCCTTGGAAATGATCGGTCCGGATGTGGCGCGAAAATTCACGCCAAGTTCGCGCGCCACGATCTGGCTGAGTGTCGTCTTGCCAAGACCCGGCGGTCCCGACAACAATAAATGGTCAAGCGGTTCGCCGCGCCTTCGCGCAGCTTCGACATAGACTTTCAGATTGGCGATGGTCTTTTGCTGGCCGCGAAAATCGACAAAGGTCAACGGACGTAACGCCCGGTCGCGCACATCCCCGGGATGGGTGTCTGAAGATGTCAGGCGGTCCTCCATTAGGAGCCAAGCCGTTTCAGGGCAGACCGCACCAAGTCATCCAAGGCGGGATCATCTTCGAATGTCTGATAGGCTTCCGCCACGGCACGAAGCGCGTCGCTCTGCCCAATGCCCAAATTAGCCAGCGCACTAATGGCGTCATTGCGTAGGCGCATGTCGGACAGGCCTTCATTGCGGGTCGCGCCGCCCACCACGTCTGAGGTGGGAGCCGTAAAGGCTGAGGTAAACCCGCGGCCCAGCGGCGGCGGTTTACCGGACAGTTCTGTCGCAATTCGCGTCGCCAGTTTTGGCCCGACCCCAGACGCGCGGGAAAACGCGGCCTTATCCTCTAATGCAGCGGCGCTCATTACGTCGCCGGGCGTCAATATGTCGAGTATTGAGAGAGCGGCTTTCGGACCCACGCCCTGGACCGCCTGCAAACGCTCAAACCAAGCGCGTTCTTCCTCGCTGACAAAGCCGAACAGGGTGATCGACTGCTCACGCACATGAGTTTCGATGTGCAGACGCACGGGCTCGCCTTCGCTCATCTCACGCAAAGTGCGCACGCCACAGCGCACAAGATAGCCAACGCCGCCGCAATCGACGATCGCTTCGCCCGTGCCTGCCATAAGGCAAGTGCCGGAAATCATGCCTATCATGCACCCACGTCCTGTCCGATTCGTTGTGCACAACTAGCACAGAGGCCGACCGAGGCGGATAGGATGATTCAGGAATATAGTCCCACGCGCACACGCGTCTGGTTATCTCCCTCTTAACCATGATTGGGATAAATGAAGCGCGGGAGACCCGACCATGAACGATGTCATGACATTCAAAGCAACCCTCCTGTTCACGGTAGGGATGGTGAGCGCCTCGGCGATCTCAGGGTGTGCGGCGACAAACCACGCAGGTCGTTACGCCAACGCTGGATGTGACCCGATCGCCTGTGCGCCGGCCGTCCCTGTATCGCAGTCACGCTACGGCGCTCCTGTCGCTCAAGACTGCTGCTTCGCCCCTCCACCCATTATGTATGTCGACAGGATCAAGACCGTTCAGGTCGAAAAACCCTCTATGTTGACCGCGAGAAAATCGTCGAAGTCGAAAAACCCGTCTATATCGAAAAAGAAGTCTTTATCGAAGTTCCAGCCGAGCCTGTGATCTGCTGCACCTATCCGGCGCCGCCTGTCCCAGCGCAGCCACACTATCCCAAACGCAAATAGAGCCCGCGATCAGCGATAATGGTTCGCGTGAGTGACGGCGATGGCGAGCGCATCGGCTGCATCCCCAGCCTCCACATTCGCCCCCGGCAAGAGCAAGTTCATCATATGAGCGACCTGTGCCTTGTCCGCCGCCCCCGTTCCGACGACTGATTTTTTGACCAGCCGCGCCGCATATTCCCCAACGATGAGACCGGATTGCGTTGCTGCCAAAATACAGGCTGCGCGAGCCTGTCCCAGCTTTAACGCGCTCATCGCATTATCCTTCATGAAGGCCTCTTCCACGCCTGCTTCGGACGGCGAATGGACCTCAATCGCGTCCTGAGCCGCGACAAAGAGAAATGAGAGCCGACTGGCGAGCGGTTCTTTGCGCGGTGGCTTGATCACGCCATGCGCCACATGACGCATCTTATTGCCTACGACATCAATGACACCCCAGCCGCATGAGACGAGCGAAGGGTCAAACCCAATGATACGGCGCGGCTGTGACATGTGTTGGACTTAGAGGGGGGCTAATGCCCCGACAATCAAAACCGTCCCATTATTCGCCATCTTCCTGCCCAATGAGGCCATGGTGAGCCCGTCTGCCCCAGACTTTCCCGACCACTGGCCAAAACTGGCCGCATCTTGACCTGAAGACATCCACTCACCCGGTCATCTTTCCCCCAAGAGGAGGATCGGGTTTCGCCGGGGGCGAGCGTCGGTGCGGATGATCTCTCTCCGTCCGCACCGGCTTTTCCCCGCTATCCCCAGCACTTATCCAGAGTGCAAATGTATAAATCGAGTTCCTGCTTTGTGCTGTGATATGCTTCCCCGACTCGTGACACAAAGGCGCAATGGCCCACACACTCGACATACCCGATTATGATTCCGCCAATGACGGAATGATGGATGGATTCGAGGCGGAGCTCGACACGACACCCCATAGCATGGAGGCCGAACAGGCACTGCTGGGCGCCCTGCTCTACGATAATGAAATCTATCACCGGGTTAGCTCGATCGTCGAAGCGAAGCACTTCTACAATCCGGTTCACGTCAACATGTATCGGGCGATGGCGAGCCTGATCGAGCATGGCAAGCTGGCCGACGCAATCGTGCTCAAGAACCGGTTTAGCCAAGACGATGCGCTATCCGACATTGGCGGCGTCGAATATCTGGCCCTCCTGCTGGAACAAGCGCCGCCCGGCTCGACCGCACCGGAATATGCCAAACTGATATTTGACATGGCGATGCGACGCGAACTGATCCGTCTTGGCGACACGATGAAAGAGACCGCCAAGGATCAGAATAGCGACGATGATGCATCGGCGCAGATCCAGCAAGCCGAAATGCAGCTCTATAACCTCGCGGAGATTGGCGGCACGCAAACAGGCTTCGTCTCATTCGAAGACGCGCTAATCGACTCCATTGAAATGGCGACAGCTGCCTATCAGCGAAAGGGGCAGCTTTCCGGAATCTCGTCAGGCTTGGATGAATTAGATCGTCTGTTGGGCGGCTTGCATAAATCCGACTTGGTGATCCTCGCCGGACGCCCATCGATGGGGAAATCCTCTTTGGCACTGAACATCGCCTTCCATGTCGCCAAACAGCACAAGGTGGAGCGCGATGAAAACGGTGTCGAGAAGACGATAAATGGTGGCGTCGTCGGCGTCTACTCATTGGAAATGAGCAGCGAACAGCTCGCCACACGCTTGCTCGCTGAACACAGCCAAGTCCCTTCACACCGAATTCGACGCGGCGAAATCAACCCGGAACAATATGAACATTTGCGAGACGCTGCTGACGAGATCAGCCGAATCCCACTGCACATTGATGACACCGGTGGCCTGTCCATCGGCGCCATGGCGGCGCGCGCGCGGCGGCTGAAACGGATGAAAGGTCTCGACCTGATCGTGGTCGACTATCTGCAGCTTCTGACTGGTGGCGCGATGATGAATAGTTCGACCAACCGGGTGCAAGAAGTCACAATGATTACTCAAGGTCTCAAGGCCTTAGCGAAAGAACTTAATGTACCCGTCCTTGCTCTCGCTCAATTGTCTCGCCAAGTTGAGCAGCGAGATGACAAACGCCCGCAGCTCTCAGACTTGCGCGAATCTGGCTCCATCGAGCAGGATGCCGACGTCGTCATGTTCATCTATCGCGACGAATATTACTTGGCCCGCGAACAACCTGACGACGATGATCCGGAAGCCGTGATGAAGTGGCAGGCGAAAATGGACAATGCGGTCGGCAAGGCCGAAGTCCTGATCCAGAAACAACGTCACGGCCCCATCGGTTCCGTCATGCTTAGCTTCCAGCCAGAACTCACAAAGTTCGGCAACTTGGCGCAGGAAGAAGGCAGCGGTTACGCTGACTATTGAGTCGTCGCTCACGGGTCACGCTAACGACGGCCGGCATAACGATTGTTCCTAGGCTAATACTAATAGGGTATTTGATTACTCGCCATATTGACCTACAAGTAATTGTTCAATAAATTGCACAATTACTTGTAGAAAGCAGAATCGATGCAATTCCTAAAAACCGAAGCCGCGTTCGGGCTAAACCTGTCTCAATTCAGCGATCGCATTTACGCACAAATGTCAGACGCGCTAGCGGCAGAGGGCATTCTAGTACCCGCAAAATCGACCGGCATTATCCAAGTGCTCTTCTCAGAGGGCCCTTGTAGTCAGGCTGATATTGCGAGCCAGCTCAGGACCTCACACCAACTGATTGCTCAGCGCGTGACCGCATTACTGAAGCAATCGATTTTGGAGTTAAAACCCGACCCTAACGACGGTCGCCGCAAACTGCTTCTGCTGACGAAGAAAGGTCGGGATGAAGGGCAGAAGCTGCAAAGCTTCTTACCCAAACTGATCCGAGCTTATCACGATCTCAATGCCGAAATCGGACTCGATTTTCACGATCTTATAACTCGTGCAAACCGCGCACTTGATGGGCGCAGTCTATCAGACCGTCTTGGAGGTCAAACACAGTCATGATCCAACGCACGATCAAAGCCGCGGCCGAAATTTTTATCGGTGTCGCGACCATTATCCTGACAATTACAGTCATTCGCTTTGCCGCACTGCCAATTATCTCTGACAGTTTTGGATGGAGCGACACCACGACATCCACTGTAAGACGATTACTGATCATTCTGGCTGTGGCACTCATCTATTGGAGCTTCATTCGATGGAACAAGGCAAGGCGTGCAACGGAAATGGCGTTCACAATCGTGCCAATCGCACTCTCAGGCCTTGCCGGTATGGCCATAATTGGGTTTCCCATCCTTTATCTGTTTATGGATGGGTCCTACACCCTTCAAAGCGTTCAGTTTCACCCGGCCATATTCAACCTCGCATTGTTTATATTCAGCGCCGCCTTTCTTGAAGAAGTCCTGTTCCGTGGCATTTTATTCAGTAGTCTCGAGTGGCATTTTGGCATCAAAACAGCTCTAATCGTCCCAAGCATTGCCTTCTCGGCCCTGCATTTTTTCAATGCGGAATGGGGCGGAACCTTATCTTTCGTCTCCGGGATATTATTGGGGCTATTTTGGGCGCTGAACTTTGCGTGGACCCGCAATATCTGGGCAGTCGCTGTCAATCATGCCTTGTGGAACTTCACCATCGTGCTCGCGGGCCTGCCTCTGACGGGACAAAACGACTGGCTGGATATTTCTCCGCTGAAATCCAGTGTCAGCGGCGCAGATTGGTGGAGCGGTGGTGCAGCGGGTCCAGAGAACACGATCCTCACGGTTGTCATCTTATCGATCGTTGTGGCCGCGATGCTCTGGCGGCAATTTCGTATCGATCCGCGATTAACAGTCGAAATTGCACAGACATAAGCGTGTCTCGCTCACGGACTTGACTTCAGTCTCAACAACGCTATCGGGCGCGTGGGCCACGCCTCCCCACTGAGGCGCACTTCGACGGTGTACAAAAACGCACCCGATGGAGACATTGATGACTACTCTTCCGAAGCCGGACCTGCGTCCGGCCGATCCCCGTTTCTCTGCTGGACCGACACGTAAGCGCCCCGGATGGTCGCTAGACGCGCTGTCAGATGCCGCCTTGGGACGTTCCCACCGCTCCGCGATTGGCAAGGCCAAGCTCAAAGAGGTCATCGACCTCACCCGCGAAGTCCTACAAGTTCCTGACGGTTACCGCATCGGCATCGTGCCTGCATCTGACACAGGCGCCGTCGAAATGGCGATGTGGACTATGCTCGGCCCGAAGCCCGTTATCGTCGCCGCTTGGGAGAATTTCGGCCAAGCATGGGTCGTCGATGCTGACAAACAGCTCCCACTGGATGACCTCACATTGCTGACCGCCGATTATGGCAAACTACCCGATTTCTCTGCCTATGATGGCTCGCAAGACCTCGTCTTCACCGCCAACGGCACCACGTCCGGCGTCAAAGTCGCTGATTACGGGTTCATCCCGACGGATCGCGAAGGCGTCACAATTTGCGACGCGACTTCGGCCGTTTATGCGCAGGATCTGCCGTGGGATAAGCTCGATGTCGTCACTTACTCTTGGCAGAAAGTTATGGGCGGCGAGGCCGCACATGGCATGCTCATCCTCAGCCCCCGCGCCGTAGCCCGGTTAGAGAGCTATAATCCGCCTTGGCCGCTGCCAAAAATCTTCCGTCTCACCAAAGGCGGCAAGTTGATCGAAGGCATCTTTGAAGGCGCCACCATCAACACGCCGTCCCTGCTCTGTACTGAGGACCATCTCGATGCGCTGAACTGGGCGAAGGCCAATGGTGGCCTCAAAGGTATGCATGACCGCGCCGACGCCAATGCCAGAACCATTTGGGACTGGGTCGAACAACGCGATTGGATCGCCAATCTCTGTGAAGATGATGAGAAACGGTCCAACACCGGCGTGTGTTTAAAGATCGTGGATGCACGCGTTGCTGCGCTGCCCGCTGATGCACAGGCCGCTTTCGCCAAATCCATCGTCGCATTGCTGGGTGAGGAAAAAGTTGCGTTGGACTTCGGCGCTTACCGCACGGCCCCTCCGGGCTTTCGCCTCTGGGTCTCCGGACTCACACCCATCGATGATGTGAAAGCCGTCCTGCCTTGGCTCGACTGGGCGTTCGAAACTAAAATTGCGGAGCTGTAAAATGCCTAAAGTTCTTATCGCGGACAAAATGTCCAACCGCGCCGTTGAAGTCTTCAAGGCTCGCGGTGTCGATGTCGATGTCATCACTGGCCTGTCCAAAGACGAGCTGATGAACATCATTGGCGACTATGACGGCCTCGCCGTTCGGTCATCCACACGCCCCGACGCTGAAATCATTGGTCAGGCGACCAATCTTAAAGTCATTGGCCGGGCCGGCATCGGCGTCGACAATATCGACATCAAGGCCGCCACAGATCGCGGCGTCGTTGTCATGAACACGCCGTTCGGCAACGCCATCACGACGGCTGAACATGCCATCGCCATGCTGTTTTCCGCCGCGCGTCAAATCCCGTCAGCCTCTACGCGGACGCAAGCCGGGGAATGGCCAAAGTCTGATTACAAAGGCACGGAGCTGTTTAACAAAACGCTCGGTATTATTGGTTGCGGCAATATTGGCGCACTGGTCGCCGAACGCGCGCTCGGCTTGAAGATGAAGGTCATTGCCTTTGATCCCTATTTGACCCCAGAGCGGGCCGTTGAATTGGGCGTTCAAAAGGTCGAGTTAGACGAACTGTTCCAGCGCGCTGACGCGATCACGCTGCATACGCCGCTCGTTGAAAGCACGAAAAACATTGTCAATCGCGAACGGCTGGGCATGACACGCAAGGGCCTCATCTTGGTCAATTGTGCGCGGGGCGGCTTGGTTGATGAAGAAGCTCTGAAAGACGCGCTGGAAGCGGGCCATGTCCGCGCAGCCGCCTTGGATGTGTTCGCTGTCGAACCCGCCAAAGACCACGCATTGTTCGGCACCCCCGGCTTCATCGCCACGCCGCATCTCGGCGCGTCGACCAATGAAGCGCAGGAAAATGTCGCCGTTCAAGTCGCTGAACAGATGGCGGATTATCTTCTCACAGGTGCCATCAGCAACGCCATCAACACGCCGTCTATTTCAGCCGAAGAAGCCCCTCGCCTCAAGCCTTGGGTTGATCTGGCGGATAAGCTCGGCACGATGATGGGGCAACTCCTGCACGAGCCAGCCAAGTCGATCGAGATCGTCTATAAGGGCGGGATCACCAGCCTGAACACAAACCCCATGAGCGCCGCTGCGCTCGCCGGACTGCTCAAAGCTGCCATGCCCGAAGTGAACATGGTCAGCGCGCCTGTGCTCGCCAAAGAACGCGGGATTGAGCTGACGGAGAGCTATATTGACGAGGCCGAACGCGCCGAGTCGCTGATCCGACTCACGGTTGAGACGAAGGCGCGGAAATTCGCCATTGTCGGGACCATCTATCGCGGTGAACCGCGCATTGTGCGTCTGTTCGGCGTGCCGATGGATGCAGCATTCGCGCCCAATATGATCTATGTGCGCAATGACGATAAGCCCGGCTTCATTGGCGACCTCGGCGGCATTCTCGGCAATGCCAAGGTCAATATCGCGACGTTCTCACTCGGCCGTATGGAACAGGGCGGCGAAGCCGTCTGCCTGATTAGCGTCGACGGCGATGTCACCGATGCCACCGCTGATGCCATCAAGGCTATTGATCAGGTCAAGATTGTGGATCGCGTCCGGCTTTAAGGCTGGCTCAACAAAACTTAATCCTCCGCTCTGGGCCGTTCATCTATGGTTGATCGGAACAATGCGGAGGATGGACATGACGCGATTATTAGCAACGCTTCTGATAATGGGCTCAGTCGGGTTTGTTGGCCCCGCTCAGGCCGTAGATCACCAAACGGAAACCGAAGCCAACAAAGCCGCACTCAAACAAGCCAAAGTTCACACTTGGCGCCGCCTCTATCGTGACAACGACGTCAGAGGTCTGGATGCGTTCCTATCAGACGACTTCGTTATTATCGGAGCGAACGGGACAATCCAAACTAAAGCCCAGATCTTGGCCGAAATGAAGGCCGATCCATGGACCATGCCGGACGATTTTCTATATACCGTCACAGGCATTGTCTTTCCGACACCAAGTTCTGCCATCGTTTATGGTCACGGCGACAGCACGCGCCAACAGGCAGACGGATCAACCTGTCAGCATAATTACACATCATCAAATGTGTTCCGTCTTGATACCGACGCTTGGCGACCGGTCTCTTCACATGTGTCCGATGCGAGCTGTGAATAATCGACGCTTATAATTGGTCAATCACGGCCGCCATCGCGTCGAGTGTATCGCTACCCAGCTGTGCGCAACGATCACCACTCCAGCCGCGCGCCTCATCTGGCGCGTTGGCATTATCTTTGAACGGCATTTCCAGCGTCATGGCGAGGCAGTTATAACGCGCCGCCGTCTGGTTGGTGCACATGGATGGGTTACCCTTGCCCGGCGCCGTTTCGGGATAACCAACCTCCGTCTGGAAGTCGGCGCTAGCGGCCTTGTAAGCCGTTAGGAACGCGGCAAGATCGTCAGCCTGTTTCTGCGTGTAGCCCGGGATGCCTTCGGCCCCAGCGATGAAATTGTATGGCAAAGCCTCGTCGCCGTGAACATCAAGGCAGAGCACCGGCTTGTCCGCATCCATCGCGTCACGGACCAGCACAACTTCGGGGCTACTATCCATCGTTGGTGTATCCCATTCGCGGTTGAGGTTCGCGCCGGCCGCATTGGTCCGGAGATGACCTCGAAACGATCCGTCCGGATTCATGTTTGGCACGATCCGGAACCGGACTTTCTTGCGCATCTCGACCGCGACGTCGTCCTCTGGATCAGTCAGTCGAGCGACGAAACCTTCCATCCACCATTCGGCCATGCTCTCACCCGGGTGCTGCCGCGCGATGACCCAGACCGTTTTGTCACCTTCGCCGATCGAAAGACAATCCATGTCGCGACCGTCGAGCGTCTGGCCTAAAACAGACAGAGACACGCCGTCATGGGATAGCGCGTCTGCGATCAGGTCGCGATGACGCTCCATCGTATAGGGCGCGAAGTAAGCATAATAAACGGAGTCCAAAGCCGGTGTGTGTTCGATCACCAGCTCACCGCCAGAGAATGATGTCGGTACACGTAGCCAATCTTCGCGGTCTTCGCTCATACAGGTTTTATAGTCTTCCCAACCGCCTTTGAACGCTGCACCGCCTGCATTCTCAATCACTAGTCGAAGCGGGATATTTTTCGCGCCCGCAACGCGAAAATGGAACCACTGATAGAAATCACTATGCGCGTCTTGACGAATACGCAGCCGGATATTTTGCGGGTCAGTCGCATCGACCACCTCAATATTTCCGGAGTCAAAAGCGGCACTAATAGAAACTGTCATAAAGAACTCGGTTTGAAATCGTCAGGGGCGGTCGCCGCGGCGTGAATCGCATTAGGCAGGGCAGACGCCTCTAACCCTTTCCAATAGACGCGCCAATCCCCGCTCTTCTGCATTCCGTCACATGTTGACAGATACCAATCATTGAACGGATTGGTCTCACGTGATCGCCAGAAAAACCCGGGAATATTTTCGCAAACCTTTTCCCAAACATCGCGGGCCAGCCCTTCACCTTGAGCTTCAGGGACAACCCAAAATTTCGACAGATAGGGTTGATCTGCCAGCCGCGTAAAGATGGCTCCAGCGCGAAAATCCGTTTCCAGAAAAGCCGCTTCAATCGCTTGTTTTAGAAAGTCGCTGTCTAGCGTCTTCTCGAACGCCCGATCCATCGAACTGGCGAGCTCCATATGGCTAAGATCGTCCAACTTATCATGGCGCACGATGGCCGCGCCCCGCCGGATCAACGTGCCGGAGCCCTTGGTCGTGAACAGCTCGCTCAGAAGGTTAAGAGGCGACGCCAAAACATAGGCTCGGCGGCCTTCATTGGCATCCTGCTCAATCCGCTGCACCATGCGCAAAAATGTCTGCTGACCCGGAGTTAAGGTGGCTCTATCGATAAAGTCTTCGATCTCTGCCAGCGTCAGATTTCTTCGACGAACGCCGTCCACATCCAAGCCACCCGATGGTTGCAGCGATACAATCTTTGTCGGTCGCAAATCATTGATGAGTTTCGGCAAAGCGCCCTGCCCGCGACGTTCGGTCATTTCCAGAACAGGGATGATCCCAGCCTGAGCCCGACGGCGGATTTCACCAATCAGACCATAGGTTTTAGTGTCGAGCTTCGCGACCTTGACACCCGAACTGTCCAGATCACGCGTCAGTCTCTGGGCTTGGAACTTGATAGATGTTCGATTGTCGTCCAGCGCGCCAATCAGCAAGGTTGGGGCCAGCCCTAGATTTGACAGAATTTGCAAATTCGATGTCAGAGCTTCCAGGAGTGGATTTTTGAGCACGCGCGGATCGAGCAGGATTAAAGCGAACCGTTCTGGGTCCTCTTTGGCAAAAAGTTCCGCATAAAATTGCGCTTCCTGCGTGGCGCCAACCGCGGATAGGGACGACAAAACCGTCTGACGGACGCTATTCATGTCAGTCCTCCTGCCAAAACGGCGGCATAGCGGTTCTGCGCCAATTCAAGTTGTGAGAGCTCAACATATTCGTCCGGCCGATGCGCTTGCTCAAGATTGCCAGGACCAAACACAATCGCGTTGATTCCGGTTTCGCTCATCTGCGACGCCTCCGTCCAATACGGCAAATCCACGATCTCGTCGGGCTCAAAAACGGGCTTGAACGCTGACAGATCACGGCATGCAAAAGGCTCAAAAGCCACGATTGTATCTATTTCGGCTTTGTCAGTGATTGACTTCGCCAACGCAGTCACATCGGCTTCACGCGCCTGAACATGATCGCCGGGCGGCGGTCGCATAGATATCCACGCAGATGCGGTTGTTGGAATAACATTATAAGCGCCGTCCGACGTCAATTCGCCAATATTGACGCAGAGACCTTGGAACGGCGTTTCGCCAAAGGTTAGGTGATCGCGTTTGTAGACCCCCAATTTCGACGCAAAGTCGGCGGCTTGTAGTAAGGGCGCGTCAATCGTGTCCGCTAGGCTGGAATGCCCCCCCGGTCCGGAGAACGTCGCTTTCATCGCCAGCATACCGCGATGCGCGCGCCCAACGCGACAAGAGGTCGGCTCACAAACAACGGCTTGCCGGATAGTGTCCAGATAGCCGCGTTCCAGAACAGCCGGCATCACTTCGGATCCATGCTCTTCATCGCCTGAGAACAGGATCGCGACATTGTTCGGCTCGACATCATCTAGTGCGGCAAGGATAGCCGCGGCCGCCCCTTTAATATCCGCACTGCCAAGCCCGTAGGCCCGTCCGTAGCGAAGAGTCAGGTCGAGAGGGTTGGCCGTCCAGCCTTCCCCGCTTGGCACTGTATCGATATGAACGTTCAGCACGACCGTCGGTTGACCCCAGCTGGCAAAGACGAAAGCGCTGTCCGTCTTACCGCGTGACCGCGAAACAGTTTCGACGATGATCTGATCCGGTGCGTGCGCGCGAAGTCTGTCAGCCAGCCAATTCACGCAAGCGATCTCATCGCCGCTGCCATTGCGAGTGTCGAACGCGACTAGCGGACGGAGATAATTGGTGGCCTGTCCCATGAGGACGCTATGACCGCAGGACGATCAGGTTTCAATGTCTGAGCCCAATTCGGTCTTGCCAAAAGCCACTTCGCCTTATTAACCGTAACGTCTAAACAAGACACATAGGAGATCGCGATGTCCGATACATGGGAATTCTACGAAGATAAGGCAGGCGAACATCGCTGGCGCTGTACAGCCTCTAACGGCAACATTATCGGCGCCGCCACGGAAGGCTACAGCCAGAAAGCCAGCTGCGTCGCAAATGCGGAACGCCATGGCTATAATGGAAACCCAAAAAGCTTCGGCTCCAAAGACAAGTGGGAGTTTTACGAAGATAAAGCCGGTGAACATCGCTGGCGCCGGACAGCAAGCAATGGCGAACCCGTTGGTCGCAGTACCGAAGGCTATTCGTCCAAAGCGAATTGCGAGAGCAATGCCAAGCGTATGGGCTGGGCGGGTTAGACCCATCCAACACAGTATTTTTAAAAGCCGCCCACTGAGGCGGCTTTTTTTTGGCTATGGAATTGTCGTCAATGTTGGCCTATATAGATCGGGCTGGCTTGCCAGATATGACGATAAACGCGCGTGTAATAAGCGGACTGGACCCGGGGGCGGTACCCGGCGGCTCCACCATAAGCTCTCATTCTTCTCCACGGAAGAGAGAGGGCTTTTCATGGGGCCGACATAGTTTCGACAGACGCCTAAAGACGTTAGCTTTCGTTCGTGTGGGCCCCGTTAAAGGCCTGACAACAGTAATTGCTAATGACAATTCTGCTGAGGAATTCGCTCTAGCTGCGTAAGCGGCTCGGATGATTCCGACTTTTAACTCCTAGGGCTTCAGCGCCTTAGGCGGGCTCCGGAGGGTAGCTGGCAACAGAAACCCTCCACTTTTCCGAGAGATTATGAGGGCCCGAAGAGGGTTCAATTCATACCCAAAAAATATCTTAACTTTTTGGGAACCATTTGAAACTGTCACGCATTGTAATGCGGATGACATCATTTATGCACTCTATCGCCGTGCGGGCGGAAAACATTATCGACACATTTCAGGACGACATCCCGCCTGAAGATATCCATCTCCAGCCTTACTTTGGCTATTCCACCCCCGATAAGATCATTATTCGCGGTCGTGTGTTAGAAGCGGATACAAGCCGAGCCTCAAATGACACCCCGTCTCTGGTGAAAAACCTCGCCGCCATGGCGGCTTTATTCATGACGAAAGAAGTTGAAGGCGAGACGGTCAGCCTTGGCGACGCGACAGCCATATCGGATGAAGAAGGCTATTATCGTCTCGAATTGCGACGTAATAATCCACCAGCCGGGTGGACTGAGGCCGTTGTCAAATCGAACCGAACCGATGAAACCGTTCATCACCCCGTCCTAATCACATCTGAGACCGCCGAATATGGCATTATCTCCGATATTGACGACACGGTTATGCAAACCAAAGCTTGGTCGAGCCGTAAAAACCTCTGGACCAGCGTCACTGGATCGGTTGGCAGCCGGTATATTTTCCCTGATGCGGCGACGCTTTTGAAAATGATGTCCGGATCCATGTCAGGTCGCAAAAACCCCGTTTTTTATGTCAGTTCATCCCCGTGGAACTTGCATGGCTTTTTAGAAGCCGTTTTCACCGCGAACGGCGTTGTCCGTGGACCCAAATTCCTGCGCGATTTTGGCATTGACCCAACTAAGATGATCACAGGAATGCATGGTAATCATAAGGGTAACGCGATTGATACCGTTCTCGCCGCCAACCCTGACCTTCCCTTCTATCTTATCGGCGATAGCGGACAGCATGATCCTGAAGTTTATCGTGATGCTGTTCTGCGTCATCCTGGTCGCATCAAGGGCGTATTTATTCGGACGCCTGGAGGTGCCGGCATGGACGAAGAAGACCGCCTTCCTCTCAAAGAAATCGAAGCGCTTGGCATTCAGATTTTCGCTGGTGAAACATTCGAACCGTTATTGGACAACACGTTCTAGACGCGCCGGTACGCCGCCTTCTGGTCTCAATGTGACAGTCATGAGTGGGCGCGGATAGACATCATCAGCGACAATAATATCGAAGTCTCGCGCCAGCGTCGCGAGCACCATCATTGATTCCATGATCGCAAAGGCGGCTCCGACGCAAATCCGCGGACCTGCCCCGAACGGCATGTAAGGCGCGCCCTTTTTTGAGAGCAACGGATCACGAAGAAACCGATCCGGATCGAATAGAAGCGGATCAGTCCAGAGACGCTCGGTGCGGTGCATCACATAATTGTTGAGCAGCACAGCATCGCCCGGACGTAATGTTCGACCGAGAATCTCGACGGGTTCTTGCGGCTCCCGATTTAAAATCGGAGCTGGCGGGTATAAACGCATCGTTTCATCGATTACCGCACGCGTGAAGATAAGCTGGTCAAGCTGTTCATATTCAACAGCTTTTGATCCACATATTTCCAGAACTTCTGCCCGCACCCGTTCTAACGTCGGTCGATCACGGCCCAGCAGATAGAGCGCCCACGTCAAAGTTAGGGCCGTTGTTTCATGCCCCGCAATGAAGAAACCGATGAGGTTATCCCGTCGCTCACGCTGGCTTAGATTATCTGCATCAATCAGAAGACCAACAAGGTCGTCGGTCGGATGAACTGTCCGTTCGGCAATCAAATCATCTGCTGCCCGTTTCAATCGTCTCAGCGCCCGCGACCCGTTTGGCGTCATGGGGCGTGGCACCCATCGCGGCCAAGGCAGCAGATCGTCAAGTCGAAGCGTTCCAGCCCCTGTTACCACAGCCCGCGTCGCGACTTTCAATCGCTCACGATCGAGCCCTTTCGGATCTCCGAGCAGCGCCTTCGCTAAAACATCGAACGTCAACTCAGCCATCGCTATCGACAGATCCAGATTCGGCCTGTGGCCGAGTCGCTCCGTGAAACCCGCAATCACCTCAGTCATCAGCGGCACCAGATCAGCCATATGCCGCTTTCGAAACATGGGCGCGACAGATTTTCGTTGTCGCTTCCACTGCTCACCATGAACCGAAAGCAGACCTTCCTTCGTCGCCGGCCCGAGAATGCGCGCATCGATAGCCGTCTTCGTGAATTTGTCTGCATGGCGGACCAGAACGTCCGTCATGCCCACCGGGTCAGAGATAATGTGAAGCGTCTGACCCATCGTCTTCGCTGTGACGATCGGTTGGCGATAGGTCAGAGGACCGAATCCCTCAACCGGATTGCGGATAAATTTCCAAGTCGCTTCAACGAAGCTTTCTTGGCCTGTCAGAGGCTTAGCGTGAGGCGGTTGAAACAATGCTCTAGCCTGGCTGGGTGTCGGAGTATCGTTCATTACAACTTGCATACGGCTCATCGCCTCTATTGTCTTGCGACGCTTTCGCAGTTGGTCACAGGCTTGGCAGTTGACGCTTAACTGCGCCGCTCTAAGGTAGCCCCATGAGCCAGGACTTGATGAATTACGAACAGATGCGGAGCCTTGCGCTGCGTGGTGTCGTGCGTGATGCTATTCGTCGCGTTATCCGCGAAGACGGTCTGCCGGGCGCACACCATTTCTACATCACATTTCTGACCCGCTATCCGGGCGCAGAAATCGACGATTCGCTCGCCGAAAAATATCCCGAAGAAATCACCATCGTTTTGGAGCATCAGTTCTGGGATCTGGCGGCCAATGCCGACGATTTCGAAGTGACACTAAAGTTTGGCGGTATTCCCAAATATCTCCGCGTTCCCTATCATGCGATTACGCGCTTTCATGACCCAAGCGTTGGCTTCTCTCTGGCATTCGATACCCCGCCAGAGCTTGAAACCGGGCCTGTGCTTGGCCTCGCGCCGACGACATCCCTTGGCGTCCCCGCGCAGACCGGTCTTGCGTCAAATGCAGGGCCTACTTTCGGGAAAGCCGCAAAATCAGATCAAACACCGTCAGAACCCATTACGGAAGACGACGTTGCCCCTGTCGAAGAGGGACCGAAGGTCGTCAGCTTGGACAGCTTCCGCAAGAAGTAGCACGCCGAGAGGCTAGCCTGTTTACCGCGCCCCTGCTAACGGCGCAGTATGACTCAATACCGCACAGAATCTGACTCCTTTGGCGAACTCAAAGTTCCGTCTGACAAATATTACGGCGCGCAGACGGCGCGTTCGCTCATCAACTTCCCGATTGGGGTTGAGACTATGCCGCCTGCGCTGATCCGCGCGCTCGGCATCATCAAGCGGTCCGCCGCCATCGCCAATCACAAAGCCGACAATCTTGAAGTCCATCTGAAAGACGCGATCGTTCAGGCCGCCTCCGATGTGGCGGAAGGCAAGCTTGACGACAATTTCCCGCTCTCCGTCTGGCAGACCGGATCGGGCACGCAGTCCAACATGAATTCCAACGAAGTCGTATCGAACAAAGCCATTGAAATCCTCGGCGGCGAGATCGGCTCAAAGAACCCCGTTCACCCGAACGATCACGTCAATCGTAGCCAGTCCTCCAACGACACCTTCCCAACCGCCATGCATATTAGCGCGGCAGAACAGATCGTGCACAGACTGCTACCCGAGTTACAAGTTCTGCGAAACGCCCTCAACGATAAGGCGGAAGGCTTCAAAGACATCATCAAGATTGGCCGAACGCATACGCAGGACGCCACACCGATCACACTCGGTCAGGAATTTTCTGGCTACGTCGCGCAAATCGATCTGGGCATTGAGCGAGTCAAACGGGGCTTAGAGGAGCTCTATCCATTGGCCCAAGGCGGCACGGCTGTCGGCACGGGTCTGAACGCCAAACCCGGTTTCGCAGAGTCCTTTGCCGAGGAAGTCGCAAATTATACGAACCTCCCTTTTCGTACGGCAGAGAATAAGTTTGAGGCGCTCGCCGCCCATGACGCATTTGTCTCCGCCCACGGCGCCCTGAACACGGTCGCGGCTTCGCTGTTCAAAATTGCCAACGATATCCGTTTTCTTGCGTCCGGCCCGCGTTCGGGTCTGGGTGAGATTAGCTTGCCTGCCAACGAGCCGGGCAGCTCAATCATGCCCGGCAAGGTCAATCCGACCCAGTGCGAAGCACTGACTATGGTCTGCGCGCAGGTGATTGGGAACAACACGACGATGAGCGTGGCGGGTAGCCAAGGACACTTCGAACTGAATGTCTATAAGCCCGTTATGGCGTATAATATGTTGCAGTCGATTACGCTGTTGGCCGATGCGTCGCGCAGCTTTGCTGACAAATGTGTCGTCGGCATCACCGCAAATGAAGACCGGATCGCCGATTTGCTAGGCCGGTCTCTGATGCTTGTCACCGCTCTGGCTCCGACCATCGGCTATGATAATGCGACGAAAGTCGCGAAGACGGCGCATAAAAACGGAACAACGCTGCGAGAAGAAGCTGTGGCGCTCGGCTTCGTGACTGAAGCCGAATTCGATGCCGTCGTCCGGCCTGAACTGATGATTTCCCCTCGGTGAAGATCATCAACCTCAGACAGGCGCGCAAACGCAAGGCCAAGGAGGCAGCCTCAAAGCAGGCTGACGCCAACCGGGTCGCGCATGGATTAAGTGCGGCAGAACGGACGTTGGCGGAATCGACCCGAAAAGCGCAAACACATAGTCTTGACGGTCATAAGCTAGACCCAACCCTCTAGAGAATAAGGCTAACGTTCGGACTCGTGAAAAAACGCTCCATTTCACTCTATGGTCACGCGACGTCTGTCGCGCTTGAACCGGAATTCTGGGCCGAATTGGACCGAGCCGCAGATGAAGAAACAACATCTGTATCGGGTCTTATCCGCCGACTAGATGATAAGCGTCTGATGCAAAGCCCAGAACAGGGTCTTGCTAGCTATATAAGGGTTTGGATCCTCAAGCGCGCTGTGGAGCAGACTTCACCTCATGCCAAAGACCACTCAGAATAAACGATCTCAGACCATTTGCGCGGCACGCGCGACGAGGTCGAACGTCTCCATATCAACCACACCATCGACCTGTTCCTGCCGGAATCGCCGCTGGAAGGCTCGGGTAACAAGAACCGTCCGCTCGCTCATGACGCCATCGATTTCTACAGCATATCCAATGCCTGCGAGCGCGCGTTGTAGGATCGCAATACCCCTGTCCCGATCATCCGCTTCGAATAGAACACGCCGATCGCCATTTCCGTCGCCCGGCCAGAGGCCTATCCCAGCGGCAGCCAGTCCACGCCAAGGAAATTTCTCGCCCGGATCGTCTTTCCGCTCTGGGGCAATGTCGGAATGACCCACCACATTGTGCGGCTGAATATCGTGATCCGCGATGATCCGTTTACAAAGCGGGATTAGCGCATTGATCTGTACGTCCGGAAAGTCTGGCAAGCCGAAATCATGCCCGCCATTAACGATCTCAATGCCAATACTTGCGGAATTGACGTCTGTTATTCCGGTCCAGTTTGAAACGCCTGCATGCCAAGCGCGCTTGTCCTCTTCGACCATTCTAAAGATACGCCCGTCTTCTTCGATTAAATAATGGGCGCTGACCTTGGCTTCCGAGTCCCGTAATCGGGTCAGCGCGGCATCACCGCTCTCCATACCCGTATAGTGCAACACCAGCAGAGAGATGGGCAGTTTGCGCTCATTCTGGTTGGGGGACGGTGCGTCGATAATCGGTGTCATGACAGCGGATATCGCTCCGCCATGATTTCGATATCTTTGCGAACAATTTCCTTCAGCACATCCACATCAATATCCGACAGACGCTTAATGTAGAGACAGGACTTCCCTATTTTGTGCTTGCCGAGACGCGCCAGCTGATCGCCCATACTTTCATAGCCCGGCATGATGTAGACTGAGATATTCTGCGATCGATTGGCAAACCCCAACCGCATGAAGTCGCCTTCCCGCCCGCTCTCATACTTGTAGTGATACTCACCAAATCCAACGATGGCGCTACCCAGTGTATTGCCCCAAAGCTTGGGTTCCCAGCCCGATAATTCAGACATCATGTCCAAAATCTGCTGACAGTCCTCGCGACGCTGCGGATCTTTAATCGCGGCGATGTAGTCGGAAACTTTTAGCGCCATCGGAACAGTTTTGTTGGCCATCATCAATCCTCCTGCACGGGTGGAATAGTTCCGCGTCGGGCGATGATCCAAACACAGGGTAGGATCAACAGCGCGCCAATGATGTAGCGCGGATAAAGTGTCTCGTTCAACATCAACACGCCCAACAAGCACGCCCAAACCGTGGTCATCAGAGACAGAGGCACAACTTGGCTGACTTCATAAGTCTGTAGCAGGCGAAAATATTGGCCATGCGCAAAGACCGAGACAAACAGAGCGGCGTAGAGGGCCACGACAACCAGCTTCCACCCCGCAGTGTCCCACGCGACTGCGTGACCCGTTTCGAACACAGCTGTGGCCGGCAAAGATAGTGTAAACACCATCAGCGCGGTCCAAGCCACATATTGCCGCCAGTCGACGTTGGGGACTGTGCGCATCAGAACCGATCCTATGGCCAAGGCGACATACGCACAGAGAAGCAACATCATGCCTCTGTCCAGAGATAGCGCCCCCGGTTCGTAAACCATGATCATAACGCCCAGGAGCGACACACAGATCGCGACCGACCGAACCCAACCAATGCGCTCTTTCAGGAACAACACGGAGAGGACCGTCGTCATCGGGATTAGGGCCTGACTGATGATCGAACTTGCCGATGCAGGTGCGGTTTGCAGACCTGTATAGAGAAACCCTAAATGAGCGGGGCCAACACAAAACCCGACGATCAACAACCGGCCAAAAGATTCCGGCAGCGGTCGGAATAAGAACACACCCATGACCAGCAGAACAATGCCTGACCGGAATAAGGCAAGCATGAAGGGCGGAACGGGGTTAGACCCGACCACCCAAGCGCTCAGCACGAAATTGCCGCCCCAACCCAAGCAGCAGGCCATGAAAATGAGAAAATCGCGGCCTGTCATGGCCGCGCGCGTAAGCGCTTAGCGCTCTACGGTCCAGCCTTCCGGCGTTTCCCGGGCTTCAATAATCGGACCATCGGATGCGACGTCGACATCTGGCCGTTGATCCACGCCCATCTGACGGCGGATATCGGCCATATGCGCATCCATTTGCGCGCGCGGTCCAAAAGGACGCCCGGTCAGTTTAGCGCGGATCCAGAATACACTGACCGCAATAAGAGCCAAAATAGCGATCGCGCTAATCAGGACGAGCGCAAAAGCGGCAGAGAAAAACAGCATAAACGCTGCAGCAACAGTTACGCCCGCTAGGGTCAACCAGCGACCGATCTGTCCGAACAGCCCCGCACCGGGACCTGGGAGATGTTGTGTACCTGTCATTATGCGTCTCCTACTCTCTCTAGATCGGAAACAATTGCGGCGGGGTCAAGACCACACGCATTGCGATATCGTCACATCAGCGTGTAATTTCGCCCGAACTGCCCTAAATTAAAGCAGAATTGCCCGCTCTTTCTTGCGTTGCGCTTTTATCTGGGCGTAGGCCCGGTTGATCATCGCCATTTTATGCGTCGCCAATCCCGTCATTTCTGGCGGCAGCCCGCGCGATATGATCCGGTCCGGATGATTGGCGGCGGCAGCACGGCGATAAGCCTTTTTCAGCTCTTCATCGGTAACCGTCTCGTCGATGGCGAGAATAAGATAGGGGTCATTGGCATCGCGCCCAATATGGGTCGCTTTGAGACGTCCATACTCGGATTCAGAGAAGCCAAAAATCTCCGCGACACGGGCCAGATAATCATTCTCGTCACGTGTCAATATACCGTCTGCCAAGGCGATATGGAATAAACCGTCCATCACATCTTCAAGCGCAGCCGGGCGTGCCCGAAAATGCCGCGCCACCCTGCGCGCATAGCGTTCAAAGCCAAGTGTAGTTTGTCGAGCGAGACGGAAGAAGCGCTGCACCATCGCGCGCGAGTTGGGCTCCGCCTTGAAGACTTGTTCAAAGGCGGCAACATCTTCGGGTCGAACTTCACCGTCGGCTTTCGCCATTTTTGCACCGAGCGCAATCAGAGCCGCAGCAACGGGGGCATCTTCGACAGAGCCTGCCGTCCCGCGACCATCGGCTGACGTCGGTGGGCCAAATAGCTGCGCTGCGGCCGTAAAAAGACGGGTCCAAATCACGACTCGAAATTACCTCACGAGCTGCGTTCGTCGGTGCATACCCAAAACACGGGCGACGGCCCCTGCGATTTCGGCCCGGTTCAACGTATAGAGATGATATTGGCGAACCCCACGATCATAGAGTTCTGCCGTCAATTCCGACATGAGCGATGCGGTCAGCATGTCGCGAGTCAGAGGATCACCATCCAGCCCCTCAAACAACTCAATATACCAATCAGGAACCGCGACCCCGCAAAGCGACGACATCCGTTGGAGGCCTTTGACATTAGGTTGCAACATCAGGCCCGGCACAATGGGAATATCAAGCCCCGCATCGAGAACGCGGTCCTGAAAGCGCCAGAAAATGTCCGGTGAAAAGAAAAATTGCGTAATCGCGCGGGTCGCGCCAGCATCAATCTTACGTTTGAGATTATCGATCTCCGCGCGCCAGTCAGAACTTTCAGGATGAAGCTCGGGATAGGCGGACACTGAGACCTCAAAGTCGGCAATATTCTTGAGACCTGCGACCAATTCGGATGCATAATCATAGCCGTCGGGGTGCGGTTGATAGCGCTCTCCGATACCCTCGGTCGGATCCCCGCGCAGCGCAACAATGTGGCGAATACCCGCATCCCAATAGTCTTGCGCAATCGCGTCGATTTCTGCGCGCGGTGCGTCAACGCAGGTCAAATGCGCCGCCGGTGTGAAGCTGGTCTCCCGCGCCATACGCTCGACAGTGCGGTGCGTGCGTTCGCGCGTTGAACCCCCCGCCCCATAGGTGACGGAGACAAAGTCGGGGGCGAACGGTTCGAGTTTTTCAATCGCAGACCAGAGTCGATCTTCGGCAGCTCCCGTCTTGGGCGGGAAGAATTCGAAACTGACAGATACGTCATCCGAACCTGATCGGCTCGACACCTCAGATGATGTACGTGCGATCGCGCCGACTGGGGCGTTCGGATCGCGGCGTGGCATAGACATAGTCATGTGACGAGTTCCGGGGTTCGGGTTGTCGTGCGGGTGGCCCGCCAGACAAGTAGGTCAGGATGATCCGCATCAGAGGCGTCCACGCGTGTACAAACAACGTTGTGAAAGCCGGACGCGCCGATCTGATCCGCTATTTCACGCTCTGAGAAACCGAGTCGGCGGTGCGCATATTGATCGCGGAATTCCTCGCGTTCATGCTCGGCGAAATCAACAACCAGCAGAACACCGTCTGGGCGCAGCAAACGCATCGCTTCTGACAAGGCGTCCACGGGTTGATCTAAATGGTGCAACACTTGGTGGACCGTCACGAGGTCGGCGACCCCATCGGCCAAAGGCGTCTGGCAAAGATCGGATTGCTGAACAAAGAGATGTCCAAACCTCTCATCCCGCAAGGTATAGCGCGCAACACGCAACATATCCGGTGAGAGATCGACGCCTGTGCCCCGGCGAACGCGGTCCGCAAGTAGCGCTAGAATACGCCCTGACCCCGTACCCAAATCCACCATGAAGTCGAAAGTCCGGTCCCTGAGTTGGGCCAGAATCATGGCTTCGACGCGCGATTTCGGTAGAAACTCATGCGACAGTTGCCCGCGATTATTAGCTACATCAGCGAAAAACCGTTCAGCGCGCGTCGCCCGAGAGGCGCGGACATCTTCCAGTCGGTTGCGATCCGCGGCCAGAATTGGGTCAGCACTTGGTAGTTGTTTAAGAACACCACGCACAAGCGATGACACCGCATCGCCATCCGACCGAAGCCGAGAGAACACCCAAGAGCCTTCGCGCAATCGGTCAACGATCCCAGCATCTTCGAGTGATTTCACATATTGGGTCACGCGCGGCTGTGAGAGTTCCATGACAGACACAAGCTCGGAGACCGTTAACTCACCACGCCGCAACAATGCCAAAATTCGCAGGCGATCCGGGTGACCCAGTAGCTTCAATATGCGTGCAAATTGCTCCATATGCGCAACCTATCATGCGCGGTCCGCAAAGCATATAAAATTTTCTTTATATGTGTATTTAACGTGCGAATTTGCTAAGCAGTCGAATATAGTCGCTTTGATAGCCGAGTGAGTTTTCCGTGACAGACCAGCTATTGAGCGGCCATCCGTCGTTAAACTCCCCATAAGATTTAGCGGGCGGTTGACCTTCTGGCGGCACAATATTCTGACGGCGGCAAAGCCGATCACCATGCCCGCCGCACACATCTTCACAACATGCGTCTCGTGCATAGCCTTCATTTGGTCCACCGACCATCAGACCAGGGGCTGGACCAAAGCGAGATGTCTTTGTGCTGTCAAAATCCCTCGATCCGTCGACAAACCAAGCGTGGTACAGGGTCGAAACTGACCGCTCTGCGCCTGCGTGATCCATATTGGTGAGATAGACCAGCCCCATCGGATTTACGCCATGCAGGTAATGCAGGTAATGGGACGCCGCATTCAGAGCCTGCGTATGCGTCGCCGGATCAACACCGCCGACAATTGCCTGCGTGTAGACAGCCCCCCGACGCGCTTTCACGCCATTACTGCCCCACCAGTATCCATCTGTATGGGCGCCATAGGGGTCTGACGCATCCCGCACGGCCGGCCATCCGTTCCATTCATCCATAGCTGCCGCATAGTCAGAGCGCACCTTATCAGCGAAGCGCTCGGAAACGCCCTCCAATCCCACAAAGCTCAACAGAGTGAAGCCCAAATCGCCTTCAAAACCGTTGGCCGTGTCTGCCTTGACGCCGCCAACGCGTTCATAAAGTTGTTCGACTAAACGTGCATATTTGGGATCTTCCGTCAGAGGAAACAGTCGTGACGCCGCGATCAAGCGCATCTTGTTGAGGCGGTCTTGCTCGACTTCCTGCTGCCCCGCAGCGAGTCCGTCTGTGCCGTGTTCGTCGCTATTATTGTAAAACTCCACTGCCGGATTAGCCTCGGCCCAGTCCCATGCGCGGATCGCCCGTTCCCGATAACGCTTAGACCGCTTCGTCAGTTTCGGTTCGCTACGAAAGACATGTGCCGCCATTGCAAAAGCCCCCGACGCTGTGACGGTCGCCGATGTATTGGCTAGACCGTAGCGTGACGGGCCGGTCGATTTGGATGGTGGAGACGCTTCGTCGCGCGCTAAAACTGACAGCATCGATCCATCACGATTCTGCATGCGTTCGAGCCAGTCCAGCCCCCATTTCACTTCATCGAGCACATCCGGAATACCATTTCCGCTTTCTGGAATACCCATATCATCCGTCCAAACGGCGGGGTTTTCGAGATAGGATGCGAGCAGGCTAGAGACGTAATTCGCCGTCCAACTCGTATATTGATTATAATCGCCCGCATCATACCAGCCACCGCGCAAGTCCCGCGCCGTGGTCATATCACCCACAGCGTCATAGCGCTGGGCTTCTCTATCTTGACCATGGCGGAGGTGGGACGCTCTGTCGGCATAGCCAGTGGCCACATAGGGTTCGCGTTTTTCGAACCCCGCGCGCTGATAATAGAACGCCTTGAAGGCATCGCGCAGGACGGGTCTATAAACTGTCGGTGAAATATCGAACGGATCGCTATCGATGCGCTTATTAAGATCGCGTACCACATAGGTTCCGGGACGTGTCAGCGGGCTAAAATCAAACCACCAGATGCGGTCGCCCGATGTCTCGTCCATCTGCCCTCGCGCCCAAGCCACGGGTTCGCCTTCATAGGCCACCTGCCCCGTTTTCGTATCAATCACGACATAGGTCGGCCCAGGCGAGAAGGACCTATCGGAGTCGAACCCAATCACTGGATCACGGATGATCGCCCGTTTTTCTAGCTTTGGTAGATAACCAAACTGATCAACCAGAATGAACGGCGCCGGGTCCGTCGCTCGGGCCGTCGTGGCCAGAAGGAGGAGGACGATCAGGAAAGAGAGAAGCGCGCGCATGTTTGCCATATGCACGCTCAATCCTTTCAGATCGCTTTCTAGATTAGCGTTCGAACTTAACGAATTTCAGTTTCTTTGGAATATCGGCGTCATCACCAAGACGGCGCTTTTTGTCTTCGATATAGTCCGCAAAGTTACCTTCAAACCATTCCACATGGCTATCGCCTTCATAAGCAAGAATGTGGGTCGCGACCCGGTCGAGGAAGAAGCGGTCGTGCGAGATAACCACGGCACAGCCGGGGAATTTCTCCAAGGCGACTTCGAGACTGGCAAGCGTTTCGCGGTCCAAATCGTTGGTCGGTTCATCGAGCAACAGCAGGTTGGCTGGACGTGTCAACATCTTGGCCAGGTTCACGCGGTTTCGCTCACCCCCAGACAGTTGGCCGACATTTTTTGACTGATCCGTGCCTTTGAAGTTGAACGCACCAACATAGGCGCGGCTTGGCACTTCACGCTTACCAAGCTGCAAAATATCCAACCCGTCAGAGATCGCTTCCCAGACATTCTTGGAATTATCCAGCGCGTCACGGTTCTGATCGACATAGCCGAGTTCAACCGTTTCACCGACTTTGAAGCTACCTTCATCGGGCTGCTCATCGCCTGTAATCATCTTGAACAACGTGGTCTTACCCGCCCCGTTCGGACCGATGACGCCGACAATCCCGCCGCGTGGCAATTTGAACGATAGATCCTTGATCAACAATTTATCGCCAAAGCCCTTGGAGACATTATCGGCTTCAACCACAATATTGCCGAGCCGTTCACCCATCGGAATGCGGATTTCAGCATGGCTGACAACCTCTTTTTCGGCTTCGTCACGCAGATTTTCATAAGCGCTGATCCGCGCTTTTGATTTTGTCTGACGCGCTTTGGGGTTGGACCGAATCCATTCCAATTCGCGCTTGAGCGCTTTGGTCTTGGAATCGCTCTCGCGACCTTCTTGATCCATGCGCGCCGCTTTGGACGCGAGCCAAGATGAGTAATTGCCCTCATGCGGGAAGGTCCGGCCGCGATCGACTTCTAACGTCCAGTTGGTGATATTGTCGAGGAAGTAGCGGTCGTGCGTAATCAGGATGATCGCGCCTTTGTAATTGACCAGATAGTTTTCCAGCCAAGCGACCGTTTCCGCGTCCAAATGGTTGGTCGGTTCGTCCATCAACAACAAGTCAGGCTTGGCGAGCAACAGCTGGCAAATCGCGACACGGCGGCGTTCACCGCCCGACAGAGGCGTAACATCGGCATCCTTTGGTGGGCAGCGCAGAGCCTGCATGGCCATTTCAATTTTACTGTCGATGTCCCAAGCGTCACGCGCGTCGACTTGCTCTTGCAAGGCCGTCATTTCTTCCATCAACTCATCCGAATAGTCTTCGGCCATCTTCATGGCGACGGCATTATAAGCGTCAAAGATCGTCTTATCTTCACAGCCTGAGATGACGTTGCCCCAGACATCCTTGTCGGGATCAAGCTTCGGCTCTTGGCTCAAATAACCAACCTTCACGCCTTCAGCGGCCCAATGTTCGCCTGTGACTTCATTGTCGACGCCCGCCATGATTTTCATCAGCGTGGATTTACCAGCACCGTTCACGCCAACGAGGCCGATTTTGGCGTCGGGGTAGAAAGACAGATGGACGTTGTCGAGGATAGTCTTATTGCCGAATTTCTTCGTCAGACCCTGCATATGATAAGCGAATTGGCGAGCCATGGCGGCGATTCCCGTACGAGTAATTTGCGGTGTGAGTGGCGCCGGATGTCGCGGCGCATGTTCTGAGCCGCATATGTTCTCTAGAGAGCGATTTTTCAAGTCTTGAAGCCATGCAGCCACGTCCCACCAGGCATTCCGGCAAGGTCTGGTCGCGTAGCGAACAGTTTCGCGCTCGACCCTCACCGGAACTTGACAGCGGAGCATAAAGGCTCGACGCGCTCGACTATGAAAATAGCCTCTTGGAACATCAATTCGGTCAAGGCGCGGATGCACGCGCTGACGCATTGGCTAGAGACAGCCAAGCCCGATGTGCTTTGCCTGCAGGAGATCAAGACGGTCGATGACGGGTTTCCACGTATGGAAATCGAGGCACTTGGCTACCATTGCAGCATTCACGGCCAGAAGAGCTATAACGGCGTCGCGATCCTATCCCGACAGACACCAGAGGAAGTCCGGATCGGGCTCCCCGGTGATGATAGCGACGAGCAAGCTCGCTATATTGAAGTCGTCCTGCCCGCAAAGTCAGGCGTAGTTCGGGTCGCTTCAATTTATCTACCCAATGGCAACCCGGTCGGCGAAAACGGCGATAGCGAGAAATATCGCTATAAGCTCGACTGGATGCGCCGCTTGAAAGATCACGCGGCAGAGATGCTGACCTATGAAGAACCACTCGTTCTCGCCGGGGATTACAATGTCATTCCGCGCAATGGTGACACGCATGACCCTAAAGGCTGGTGGGGGGACGCGTTATTCCGAACCGAAACACTCGCCGCCTTTCGGACTATCAAGAACCTGGGACTCTATGATGCGTTTGAAACGCTCGATGGGCGCGATGGCCAGTATTCATTTTGGGATTATCAGGGCGGCGCTTGGCCAAACAATCTTGGCATCCGCATCGACCACCTGCTCTGCTCAGCGCAAGCTATGGATCGGATCGAGGATGTCAGCATCGACAAGTTTGTGCGCGATGGTGAAAGGCCCAGCGACCATGTGCCGATTGTCGGGCAGTTTGAGTTTTAGGTATAATCCCTATCAATATTTCTTGCTGTATCCGATTGTCGAGAAATGGGCGTATTGGCTCCCAAACACGCTAGCGCAAACTGTTGCCGGGGTTTCACCAGATGCCGCCAATGTCCAACCTTGATCATAGTAAGGCAGCGCGGGACTACGACAATTAATGATCCGATGATCAGCTTCTGTCGTCGCAATAGGTGAAATATATCCCGTTCCATCAACAACAGCGACTGTCACACCGTCGCAATTACTGTTTCCGGTGAAAAAGACGACAAATCTTCCAGATGACTTTGTAATCTTGCAGCGATAAATTTTGCTTGAGTATTCGGCGGTCTGGCTCGCCTTCATATAGAAAGCCAACCGTCGGACGGCATAGACTCCGGTCGATGTGCCTTCGTAACCCAAAGTATAATAATGACTGTCAGCGGGCGATAGAGCGCCTGATTTTGTAAACTCTAGATCATCATTATATTCAAAGACGGGTTTCCAAGTTAAGTCTTTGAGTCCGTTAATCGACGTTGTTGCGATCGCTTGGTAGAACATTTCGACTTGATCGGAATCCGCCCATGCTGGCGATACACTGGGCGCTATCACGGTCAGATAATTGAATGGAACAAGCCCGATGACATCATTATCATTGGCGGCCAGATCGACATATCTCGCTAAGACTTCGTTTGCACCCGTCGGACTTAGTCTCTGTGTACCCAGGGGAGGAGTAACGTAAAATGAGTTGCCAGGATATGTTCCCGGCACAAGGAGTATATCTTGATAAGGCGCTTTATGAGATTTCAACCGAGACAGTGTTGGGCTGACGATACTGGTCATATGGTCATCACTTTTGCAGTCCGCAGTCGAATTTAGACAATTATCAGGCTGTGTATCTGCGGCGTAATGATCGAAACCAACCCAAGTCAAATTACCTGGAATGGCGCAATATGTTGCTTGGGGCATCATGCAGGCTGATGATCTAGCCCCCGAACATGCAAAACAATCCTGAGCAAAATTGACCCATCTGGGGATTGAATCACTGAAATTGTAAGGACTTAGTTGGGACCTCCACCTTACATAATCCGTAGCGATTAGCAGGTCATTATAAGGAATACGGCGTCCGTCTGCATCAAGATATGGTTCGTCAATAATTATCCATGCCTTGACTTGGGAAGCTTTCCCAGAACTTACAATGGACGCAAAAGCGAGATTAACTTGCGTCACAATATCCGCCCGAACATCGGTTGTTCCTGATAGGACATCGCACGCAGGACCCTCAGGGTCCTCAGGGTCCTCAGGGTCCTCAGGGTCCTCATCTTCAGGATCATTTTTGCAGAACAGATAGTTAGACATGGATATAGCTATGTCGCTAGTCCCGATCGTCGCGAGTTCAGATGCACCCGGACCAACTGTCTTCAACGTGCTGCTCCGGTATGAAAGCGTGTTGTCATCTGAGAAATAGAAATACTCATCTATTCCGTTCCCGAGCGCATAGGTCGGAAGAAAAACGATAGAAAAAATGCAAACAATTCGTCCCAAGAACGTCATAGCAACCTCACATACAACTTTTCATTGTAATATCTCTTAACGCACTCAAGATGTTTCCACAAGGCATGCATCAAGATAGGTCTTTTTCTTGTCCTTTTATGGTCCGTAGATATTGCGCTGTATGGGACAGACGACAGCCGCCTGACCTGATCAAAAACTCAAACGCTTAGCCCATCGCGCATCGAGAGTTTGGAATATGGCTGCGCTCAAGAATCCGTAGAGACTGCCTAACGCTTTTGGCGACCCCGGTTGAAAGCCGATGCTAAAATGCCGGCTGGTAGAGCGACGGCGGCGATGCCAACGATCGCCAGCAGCGAGGCCACAACCTTCCCGGCCGCTGTGATGGGATAGACATCGCCATATCCAACCGTCGTCAAAGTCGCCACGGCCCACCACATGGCACGGGGGATCGATCCAAACGCTTCTGGTTGAACGTCGCGCTCGACCAAATACATCCCCGTCGCCCCCATAAGAATAAACGCCACAGAGATGAGCGTTGTAAAGGCGAGCTCTTCCCAGCTGTCCCGGAACGCACGCACCACGTCACGCGTGGCGTCACGAACGAACTTCAACTTTAAAAGCTGGGCAAGTCTCAGCAGGCGCAGCGCGCGGATGGCGGACACATTTTGCGTTAATGCACCGATAAATATCGGTAGCGCCGCAAGAAGGTCGACAATGCCATTGAAAGAAAAGGCATATTTCAGTCTTGGGCGATCCGCGTCCGGAAAGGTCAAATCTGCGACCCAAAGTCGGAGCAGATATTCAATTACAAACACAACCCCGACCACATCAATCGCGACGCGTAAGGCATCGCTATCTGTGAATTCGGTTTTCGCAATAATTAGCCCGATTGAAATCAGAATGATCACAGCGATGAAAACAGCGCCGCGACCTGATTCATTTAGCCAATAGGCAATGCGAGCTTTCATGGTTGATATCCCATCAGACGCACTCGCTTTATTGAGAAAATCCGATCCTGCCTATCGAAACCTATGCCAACAGCGCAGCCAAAATATTTGGCGCAACACCGCTATGTGCGGCGCGGTAAACATCACCGCGTTTTTCCCATAGAACCGTGACCATACCCTCGCCGACCCGATTAGCCGCCGTCACGGCCAGCCGCAAAGCCTCCATCAAAGAAGGCGCGACGAGGATGGGGCAATAACCGCGATAATATTTATGAGACGCCGCACCAGGTCGCGGCAGAGCATTCACCCAAAGCTCGGGGCCATTCTTCATGGCCCCGATAATGTGGGTCGAGTCGCTACTGATCCAAGAAGCTCCGCAATTTGCGGGAACGAGACGGGTGTTTCAGCTTGCGTAGCGCTTTCGCTTCAATCTGACGAATGCGTTCGCGAGTCACGCTGAACTGCTGACCGACTTCTTCGAGTGTGTGGTCAGTGTTCATGCCGATCCCGAAGCGCATACGTAGCACGCGTTCTTCGCGCGGCGTCAGCGACGCCAGAACCCGCGTTGTAGTTTCGCGTAGATTAGACTGGATCGCAGCTTCAATCGGCAGGATCGCATTACTGTCTTCGATGAAGTCACCGAGCTGGCTGTCTTCCTCGTCACCAATCGGTGTCTCAAGGCTGATTGGCTCCTTGGCGATCTTCATCACCTTACGAACCTTCTCCAGCGGCATAGACAGCTTGGCGGCAAGCTCTTCCGGCGTCGGCTCACGGCCGATTTCGTGCAGGATTTGACGGCTCGTACGCACGATCTTGTTGATCGTCTCGATCATGTGGACCGGAATCCGGATCGTCCGCGCCTGATCCGCGATAGAGCGCGTAATCGCCTGACGGATCCACCACGTCGCATAGGTCGAGAACTTGTAACCGCGACGATATTCGAACTTATCGACCGCTTTCATCAGGCCAATATTGCCCTCTTGGATGAGATCCAAGAACTGCAGGCCACGATTGGTGTATTTTTTCGCAATCGAGATCACGAGGCGCAGATTGGCCTCGACCATTTCCTTCTTGGCCTGACGCGCTTCGCGCTGACCCTTTTGGACGGTTTGAACAATGCGGCGGAACTCATCGACCGGCACGCCAGTTTCTTTCGCCATTTCGGCGATCTCAGCTCGAATCGTCTCAATTGTACCGCTCTCACGACCGATAAAGCGGTCCCAAGCATCAGATTTGCCCAATTGATCATCCAACCAGCTCGGGTTGAGCTCAGCGCCAAGGTAGGCAGCGAGAAACTCCTGCCGTGGTACGCCGTTGCCGTCAGCCAAACGCATCAAGCGGCCTTCGAGCGAAATAAAGCGCTTATTGATGTGGAAGAGCTGTTCGACCAGCGCTTCGATCCGAGCATTATTGAGCTGCAGGCCTTTGATCTCTTCAACGATCCGGTCCGAAATTTCTTCATACTCAGCCCGCTGCGGCGCGCGCAGTTTCTTACCTTTGAGACGCGCGGAAATGATCATTTGCTGCAGCTTCTGGAAGCGCGTGAAGTCTTCCGAAATCCGGTCGAGCTTCTCCATGATGTCTTCGCGCAAGGCCGCTTCCATCGCAGCCATGGAGAGGTTGGTTTTATCCTCTTCCTCATCCGTATCGTCTTCGATGGGCTTCTCGCCCGGCGCATAATTGCGTTCCGGCAGCTTGAGCTTACGCTCTTCCGCGAGACTCGGTAGATCGCCCTCTTGGGCTTCTAGTTCACCTTTTTCGATTTTCTCACGACGCACAGCGAGGTGCGAACGGTCTTCCTGAACATTGCCGATAGAGCGGTTATAAGTCGTATCGAGATCGATAATGTCACGTAGCAGAATCGCACCATCAGCAAGTTCGTCGCGCCAGATCATCAGAGCTTCAAAGGTCAGCGCGCTTTCGCACAGCCCCTTGATCATCGTATTGCGACCAGCCTCGATCCTCTTGGCGATGGCGATTTCGCCTTCGCGCGATAGCAGTTCAACCACGCCCATTTCGCGCAGATACATGCGTACTGGATCGTCAGTACGGTCGAGTTCTTCTTTGGAGTTTCCGCCTTTGACGGCTGTGGTCTCAGTCCGCGCTAGCGTCTTGGAGCCCAGCGTTTCCTCTTCCTTCTCCTCGTGGACAGAAATGCCCATTTCGGAAAGAGCTGCGAGAACAACCTCAATTTCCTCAGCGGAAATTCCGTTGAGGTCGAGATGCTGGTTCAGCTCCTCGGTGGTGAGTAGACCCGACTTGCGGGCCTTGGTGAGCATGCGCTTGACGTCGAGATTATCGAAGTCGAGACGGCTCTTAGGTTTGGTAGTAACGTCAGTGTTGGACGTCTTAGTATCGGCCTCAGCCATGTAGGTCCGTCTCCTTGCCGCGGTGCCGAATCGTATGACCGTCCAGCCCGCACAAACTCAAACAGCCCTCACATCCGGCATCGGACATTAGGGCCATAGATGGGTTACTCGCGCGCTCGCGTCTGAGCACGCATGAGGCGATGCATCGCCTCAGCATTATCCTTACGAATAGTCTCGGCCATCCTCGACCGTGCATCGGTGGAACCTGCGTCTGTTCGGGCGTTGTCCATAAAGGTGCCGGCTTCACTCATCCAGATAGCCGCGCGATCGCCGTTTTCCGCATTCGCACCCCCCAAGGCAGCCGTGATCAGCGTCCGCCGGGACAGGATGGTGCGTAATTCCTCCTCCAATCCGTCTTCTGACATATGCGCATGCAACCCGGTGATTTCAACCGCTTTTGTCTGACGCCAATAGCGCAAAATTGATCGTTGCAAGGCCACGTGCGCTGGATCGTCAAACTCCAGGCCAAAGACGGTCTCATCGACCTCGGAAAGTAGCCCTGGAAACAGAACGATGCCGCCGATCAGGGTCTGCGCCTGCCGCGAATTGCGGGACAGTTTGGCAGCACCCGCTGCAACCAGTGCCTTATCTGCCTTTTTTTCACGCGGCTTGCTGCGATTCGGCCTCCAGACGCGCCCGAACTGCTTATCAAACCGACCGATCAGACTGGCTTCATAGAGCTCGCGTACTGTCGGATCCTTGATCTCACGAAGCGCGTCATAGAGCCGGGATTTCAACCCAGCTTTGGCTTCCGGCGTATTCAGAGGCTCTTTCTCGGCCTCACGGCGCCACAACATATCAACTAACGGAACGCTACGTTCCAGCAAGGCTTGAAAGGCGGGCGCACCCTTGGCTTGGATCAAATCATCTGGATCTTGGCCTTCCGGCATCATCACAAAGCGCAAGCTCTGACCGGGTTTTAGCAGTGGTAAAGCGCGTTCGATTGAGCGGTAGGCGGCCCGCAGCCCCGCCTTATCCCCATCAAAACAGAGATAGCCATCCGGCCCGGCGCGCCAAAGCAGGGCGAGCTGGTCTTCTGTGAGCGCCGTCCCCATCGGCGCGACGGCATGACGAAATCCAGCGCGGCTGAGCGCGATGACGTCCATATAGCCTTCGGCCACGATCATCCCTCGAGCCCCATTATTCGGGTCCAGCAGAGCCGCGCGCGCGCGGTGATAATTGTAGAGAAGTTGACCTTTGGAAAAGAGCCTTGTTTCGGGCGAGTTGAGATATTTCGCCTTCGCGTCTTTCTCCATCGCGCGACCGCCAAACGCGACCAATCGCCCGCGGCTGTCATGGATCGGGAACATGATGCGGTTGCGGAACCGATCCCAGCTGCCCCGGCTTTTATCGTCGGGTTCGATCAACAAACCTGCTTCGATCAACTGGCGTTCCTCTGCCCCTTCCCGAATCAGATTGTCCTTAAGTGAGGAAAAACTGTCTTCGGCGAAGCCCATACCGAACTGTTTCGCTGCCGTTTGGGTCAGACCCCGGCTTTTAAGATATTCGCGAGCCGCCTCCCCCGGGGCACGGTAGAGTGTCTTTTCAAAATGATCAGCGGCACGTTCCATCCAACTGATCGCCGCTTTGCGTTCTTTCGCCCTCTCTTCGGCTTGAGGATCGGCGCGTGGCAATTCCATGCCCGCCATTTGGGCTAGTTGCTCCACCGCTTCGGGGAAGCTAAGACCTTGGACTTCCATCAAAAAACTGATCGCATCGCCATGCTTTCCGCTGGAAAAACAGTGGTAAAACCCCTTTTGATCATTGACAAAGAAGGACGGAGATTTTTCGTTTGTGAAGGGCGATAAACCTGCGAACTCTCGCCCTTGCCTTCGCAGTTTCACATGTTTTCCGATCACATCCGAGGGCCGGATGCGGGATTTCAGATCTTCAAGAAAGGCTTCGCCGAAACGCACGACCCAGAACTACCGCAGAAGTCAGCGCATAGCGAGTCAGGCCACCATATGTTTCGGTATCCCGGCATTGGGTGTAAACCCATAGATCGGCTCACCTGGCAAACCCTCTTCGAGGAAGCGGCGGCAGGCGATCAGCTTATTCATATTGATCCCAGTCTCGACACCCATCGCGTGAAACATCTGCACCAAATCCTCAGTCACGATATTGCCGCTTGCGCCCGGAGACGAGGGGCAACCACCGAGCCCGCCGAGCGAGCTATCAAACGTCTCTATCCCCTCTTCCCAAGCCGCAAACGCGTTGGCGAGGCCTTGACCATAGCTATTATGCAAATGAACTGACTTAACCTTGTCAGCACCCGCCACCTCGCGCGTGCGACGGATCAGGCGTTTGACCTGAACCGGGTTCGCGTACCCAACTGTGTCGGACAGGCCGAGTTCATCGACGCCAGCCTCGATCAGTCGTTCAGCCAGACGCAACACCGTCTCTTCAGAAATCACGCCTTCGATCGAACACCCAAAGGCTGTCGATAAAGCGCCCTCAAAGGACGGACGTTGGTCTTTTGGTTGCGTAGCAATTAAGGCCGCGATCTGGCGGACATTTTGCACGGCCTGATCATGGGTCTGGCGCAAATTCTTCTTCGAATGCGTTTCGGAGACGGACAGCGGAAAGCCCATCGCATCGACGCCCGCCGCAATCGCAGCCTGCGCCCCGCGTAGATTGGGCACCAAGGCCAGCACACGCAACCCTGGCAAAGTTTTGGCGTGAGCCACCATCTCTGCCGTATCGGCCAGTTGCGGAAATAGTTTAGGCGGCACGAAACTGCCGACCTCAATCTCTCTGACACCCGCCTCATACAGAGCCGTGATCCAGCGTGCCTTCATATCAGTCGGCATCACACCGCGGCAATTTTGCAAACCATCGCGCGGACCGACTTCAGAAATGGTGATCTTATTGAGCATATTACGCTATTCCTCCGCCTGACGGCTATACGAGTTGAGCAAACGCAAGATAAGCACGACCAATATTACGTGAAAGGCTCATCATGACTGACTCGACATCCCCTTCGACCATGATTCGCTCTGACAAGACCGCGCGCGAGATTTTCGAGGATATCCGCGCCAACCCGGCTCGCGCTCGGTTTGGATTTGGCGAACGGGTCGCCATCGTGAATGTCGACCCGCAAAAAAGCTATACCCGCCCCGACCTCTATAAGACGGCCTATGTCACCGATCCCCGCCAGATAGAGCATATAGATCGGATTAGCCGTAAAGCACGTGACAAGGGGCTGCCCGTGATCTGGACCCATGTCGCCTATATGGATAATGCGGCCGATGCCGGGGTTTGGGGCACGCGCACCGATACGCCCGACAGCCTGCAAAACATCAAATTTGACAGCGACCGGACAGAATTTGACGACCGTTTACACATCGACCGTGCGGTTGACGCTGTCTACACCAAGCGGATGCCGAGTGCTTTTTTCGAGACACCGCTAGCGAGTTTTCTACGTTGGCACAAAATAGATACCGTCGTGATCACGGGCGGCAGTACATCAGGCTGCGTGCGCGCCACGGCAGTCGATAGTTTGTCCTACGGCTTCCGCACCATCGTCCCGATCGAATGCGTCGCCGACAAACATGAGAGTTACCATTTCGCCAATCTAACTGACCTCCTGATCAAATATGCAGATGTCGTAGATGTGGCAGAGGTCGATGCGTGGTTGGAAGCGTACACACCTTGAACTCTGAACTTAAAAACGATCCCGAATACTCGGCGTCCTTGAATGGATTGCAAACCGCAAGTGAAGCTTTCGGTGAGCATCAGGCAACAGGCGTATTCATTCCGCACTTCCCAAAATCATGGTTCGAACGAAGCTCGTCGCTCAAAAAAATAATATGGTGCGGCAGCGCGACGCGTAAATGGGGGGAATGTGGAGCCTTAGACCATTGTCGAACACCGGAGTTTTACGATGACGACCCTAATGACAAAGACAGACACGCTATTTCCAAATCGATATTTTGGCGGACTATGCGTTCGGTCGGATGTCACCTAGAAAAAAGCGTTACGAGTTTTGACCCAGAGTTAAAATACTCGAAGCACAACCAACCAGAGACCGTTGTTTGGTCGAACGTTTTTAGAGTTGGCGGCCCCAATGGGGAGCCTTCAAGGAGATTACAGCAAGCCCAAATACAAGATTGTATAGCGTGTCTGAAACGGGAAATTCATTTGGCAAAACCGAACGCCGTCATATTTCACACAGGTTATCTTTCGACCAATTTTACCCAAGCCTATTTTGGGGCACAGGATGTCGGTGAGGATATTCCCGGCTGCGATGGTCGAGTAGGAGTTTACGCGCAGGCCAAAACGACTGTTCCGCACATTTGGATGACCCGGCATACAAAACATACGGATCAGATAAGAATTTCCGATGCTTTAGCCGCACTAAATTACGCAGGTGTCTTCAAATGAAACCCGACCCTAACCTCTACGATTACTGGCCCTATGCGGGTCGGCCGAAGATTGTTTGGCCGGGGGGCAAAAAACTCGCCTTCTGGATCGCACCCAATATCGAATTCTACGAATTCATGCCACCGACCAATCCGCAGCGCCAACCTTGGCCGAACGCCATTCCCAATGTGCAACAATATAGCCAGCGCGACTTTGGCAACCGGGTCGGCCATCAACGATTGATGGAGCTGCTGGATAAATACAGTCTGCGCGGCTCGGTCAGCCTCAATGTCGCACTGTGTGACCATCATCCAGAAATCATCGAGGATTGCGTTGCCCGCGATTGGGAGTTCTTCTCCCACGGAATTTACAATACTCGCTATTCCTACGGCTTATCGCCAGAGCAGGAACAGGCCGTTTTAGACGACAGTATCCGTACTGTTGAGAAGGCATCCGGTCAGCGGATTCGCGGCTATCTTGCGCCAGCCCTAACTCACACCGAACACACGCTGGACCTGATCGCGGAGAATGATTTTTGGTATAGTTGCGATCTGTTTCAGGACGACCAACCACAACCGCTCAAGACCAAGACGGGCAAGCTCGTCTCCATGCCCTATTCGCTCGAGGTCAATGACGTCATCACCTATTCGGTGATGGGGTTTGATCCCGACCGTTATACCGACATGCTCAAGCGGCATTTCGACCAACTGCTGAAAGAAGGCGAGCGATCCGGCACCGTGATGTGTATCCCGCTTCACGCCTATCTGGTCAGCCAACCGCACCGCATTCGCCCCTTCGAAGCGGCCCTGAAACATATCATGGCGCATCGCGACGATGTCTGGTTCGCGACGGGCCGCGAAATCGCGGAGTATTACCGCGAGCATTATTGGGATCAGGCTATCGCGGACATCGCAGCGCGCGGCGTCGCCACGGGCGGAACGGGGTTCGCGGCGTGACACGGGCATTACTTATCGTCGACGTTCAAGTGGGCATGTATGCTTTCGAGGACTTTCAGCCATATCGAGGCGACGCCGTCATCGGTGCCATCAACCGTCTGATTGAAAAAGCCCGCAAAGCCAACCGCCCGGTGATTTTTGTGCGCCACGCAGGCTGTGAAGGACATCCGCTACAAGCTGGCAGCTCAGGTCATGCGATTGACCCCCGTCTCCACATCAACGACGCAGACCCTATCGTCGACAAATCCCATTGCGTTGCTTTCCGAGGTACGACGCTCGTCATGGAGTTGACGGCCTTGAACGTCTCGGAACTCGTCATCTGCGGATTACAGACTGACCATTGCGTTGACAGCGCTGTAAGAATTGCCGTCGACCGAGGGTATAAGGTCATTATCGCGGCGGACGCCCATACAACATATGACACGGAATACCTCCCCGCGAAGTCGATCATCCAACATCATGAAGCTGTTTGGAGTGATAGTTTCGGATTGGTTCAGCCCGTCGAAAGCATTGAGTTTGCGGCATGATGGATCCAAGCTACCTCACCTACCCCAACCGGAAACAGGGTCAGGACCACAGGGTCTACGACTGGCGGCTATCTCGGGATCGCAAACCTATTCAGTGGGATAATGGCTCCAAGCTCGCGCTGTCCTTCGTCGTTCCGCTAGAGTTCTTCTCGCTCAATCCGTCAGGCTTACCGTTCAAACACCCCGGAGCGATGGCGACGCCCTACCCAGATCTGCGCCACTATACGGTGCGCGATTATGGCAATCGGGTCGGCGTCTACCGCATCCTTGAAACACTCGGCGATATGCGCGCCGGATTTGCGGTGAATGCGATGGTCGCGCAGCGCTACTCGCCCCTGATGGACTACCTCAAAAGTCATGAGATCATCGCGCACGGCGTCTCGACCGATCATATTCATCACGAAGGATTGAGTGAGGCCGAAGAAGACGTGCTCATCCAACAGACGCTTGAGGCCCTGCCCTCGGTCTCCGGCTGGATGAGCCCGGCGCGTAACCAATCCTCACGAACATTGGAACGACTTGGCAAGGCCGGGTTGGAATATTGTCTGGATTGGGAAAATGAAAACATACCAGTCGCGACGACGACCGGTGTGACGCTAGTACCGAACAGCTATGAGCTGTCGGATTTTACCTTGCTGCATACGCGAAGACAGACCGAGGAAAGTTGGAAGCGCCAGATATTAGAGGCGGTCGATTTCCTTGCTTCAGAACATGACCGCTTTGGCGGGCAATCGCTCTGCGTGACGCTCACACCCTATATTATCGGTCAGCCGTTCCGCATAGCGATGCTGACCGCGTTGCTGTCCGATCTGCGCGCGCGCGGCGATGTTGCCATCCTGACGCCGGGTGAGGTCGCCTCCCAATTCAAGGCTCAACAATGACCCTTCCTCTCCGACTCCCATTGGCCGGCATCAAAGTCGTCGAATTCTCGCATATGGTGATGGGGCCTGCGGCCGGATTGATGCTCGCCGACCTTGGCGCAGACGTCATCAAGGTGGAGCCGATTGGGGGCGACAAAACACGGCGTTTGCGCGGCGCCGGCGCGGGCTATTTCCCAATGTATAACCGCAATAAGCGCTCCATTGCTGTCGATCTAAAATCGGATGCGGGCCGCGATGCCGTGCTTAAACTGATCGACGCCGCCGATGTCTTCATCGAGAACTTTCGTCCCGGCGCCTTGGACAAGTTGGGTTTCGGTTGGGACGACGTCAAAACGCGGAATTATCGTCTGATCTATTGCTCAGAAAAAGGGTTTCTCGACGGTCCCTATGAACACCGTACAGCGCTGGACGAAGTCACGCAGATGATGGGCGGCCTTGCCTATATGACAGGACCACCGGGGCGCCCCTTGCGTGCTGGCTCTTCTATCATCGATGTCACGGGGGGCATGTTTGGCGCGATGGGTGTGCTCGCTGCGCTGTATGAGCGCGAACAGAGCGGCAAGGGCAAACGTATTACGGCGTCTCTGTTCGAAACCACCGTCTTCCTTGTAGGGCAGCATATGGCGCAGAAGTCCGTCACCGGACAGGTCGCCGCGCCGATGCCCGCCCGCACCTCGGCATGGGCGATCTATCAACTCTTCGACACAAAGGACGGCGAGCAAGTCTTCGTGGGTGTTGTGTCAGACGGACAGTGGAAAACGCTCTGTAATGCGTTTGGCTTAGAGCATCTGTTGAACGACCCGGAATTGGTCGAAAACCGAGACCGTGTGATCCACAAAGACAAATTCCTACCAGAAATCGAAGCGGCCTTCAAAGCACTGACGAAAGCTGACCTGATGGAGAAAATCGAGCATCTAGGTTTACCGTTTGCACCGATTGGCAAGCCCGAAGACATGTTCGACGACCCGCATTTGAATGCCTCTGGTGGATTGCTAGAGATGGAACTGGACGACGGTCAAATCGCTAAGCTGCCCGCCCTCCCCGTCGCTTTGGACGGCGAACGCGTCGGCCTCCGCCATAACCCACCCAAAGTCGGCGAACATACGGATGCCGTGCTACGGGAAGCCGGATTGTCAGAAACGCAGATTAGCGAAATGCGCAAGGGCGGCTTGGTCGCCTAAGCGATGTCGACTTTCGGAAAACCGCCAGCCCGACTGACCATACCCGGTAGTTGTTTCTCCATGACTTTGGAGAGCCAGTGGGCCGTTTCGATAATGGCATTGAGGTCGTAACCCGTCGCGTAACCCGCGCGTTCCAACATATAGACCACGTCTTCGGACGGCACGTTTCCGGTCGCATTGGGCGCAAACGGGCAGCCGCCAATGCCGCCAATCGAAGCATCTATCGTATTCACGCCAGCCTGAATGGCTGCATGCACGTTTGCGAGCCCGGTATTGCGCGTATTATGGAAATGGGCACGCATGGATAGATGCGGCAATTCCCTTGCGACCCGCTCAAACATTGAACTGACTTGCCACGGATTGGCGACACCGATTGTATCGGCAATTGCGACTTCTTCAAATCCCGCATCAGCAAAACGGTGAACCATGCTGATCACTGTGTCTTCAGCGATTTCGCCTTCGAACGGACAACCGAAAGCCGTCGCAATTGTGACATTAAATGCGCGATCAGCCGTCTGTGCTTTTTCTGACATGTCGCAGGCCATTTCGACAGACTCGTCTCGGGTCTGGTTTTGATTTTTTGTCGCGAAAGTGTCGCTCGCAGCCGCGACCAATCCCAGCTCATGAACATCCGTTTTTAGCGCCCGGTCCACTCCCCGTTCATTCATGACCAGCCCGATGAAAGTAGCGTCTGTGTCGCGCGGGAGGCCCGCGATGACGGCTTCCGCATCTGCCATTTGCGGAACATATTTCGGGTGGGCAAAGCTCGCCACTTCAATCCGCTTAGCCCCAGCCGAAAGAGCGCGACCAATTAGGTCGAGCTTTTCTGTTGTCGAGAACATACGCGCTTCGTTTTGCAGCCCGTCGCGAGCGGTGACGTCTAGGATTTCGATGGTTCGCATCGGCCCGTCCATCTAGAGGCTCATCCCGCCATCGACGTCAATCGCCGCGCCGGTGATAAAACTCGCTTCGTCAGACGCGAGAAAGGCAGCAAGCGCCGCCACTTCGTCCGCACGACCATAGCGGCCCAAGGCTGTCATCTGCTGCATCATATCAGAGAATTGACCATCTGCCGGATTCATATCCGTGTCGATAGGCCCCGGTTGAATCGCGTTCACACGAATATTTCGCGGTCCAAGGTCGCGCGCCCAGCCTTTGGTCATCGCAGTCACAGCCGCTTTGGTCGCGCCATAAACTGCCCCACCTGGCGCGGGCATTCTGTGAGCATTAATGCTACTCATCACAATCACGGATCCACCCTCTTTAAGTAACGGAATCGCGGCGTGGGTGCCGGCATAGACGCCGTCCACATTGACTTTGAACAGCCGACGAAACTCTTCAAACCCAGTCTTTGAGACATGGCCCATGCTCGCAATCCCAGCATTATGGACCAGAATATCGATACCGCCCTGCTTGGCGGCAACATCCAAATAAGCTTGCGCCGAAGTCGGATCGGAGGCGTCGGCTTTAACGGCAACAGCCGTTCCGCCCGCCGCAGAAATCGACGCAACCACATCATCGGCTGCGCCAGAACTGCTATTATACGTCAAAATCACGCTCGCCCCGTCGGCGGCTAAGCGTTTGGCAACAGCCGCGCCGATGCCGCGCGATCCACCCGTTACGATCGCCACTTTTCCGCTCAAATCATAGCTCATTACGTGTCTCTCCAATTTCCGTTCGAGCATCATCTAACACAAAAAAGGCCGCTCTAAAGAGCGGCCTTTTCACATCATACTGATGGAGTGCTTTAGCCATCGAGTTCAACACTGTGTGGATAAGGAATAGTGATGCCATTTTTGTCGAATGCTTCTTTGATCGACTTCTTTAGATCAAAATTGACGTCCCAATAATCGGCAGCATCGCACCAGACCCGGCTTTGAATATCGACTGAACTTTCGTTCAGGGTCACCACCTTAGCCCAAGGCGCCTCGGGCGTTTTTAGGACTTTCGGATGAGCATTGGCGACGTCGTTGATGATCTTGATCGCCTTGTCGATATCGTCGTCATAATGGATACCGTAATCCACATCGACCCGACGCACGCCCATCGACGTGTAGTTTTTGATGGTTGTGCCCCACGCTTCAGCATTGGCAATAATCACTTTGATATTATCGAGCGTGGCGAGTTCCGTCGTAAAAAGATTAATATCTTTCACAATCCCGGCTTCACCCGCGACCTCCACATATTCACCTAGCTTGTAAGGGCGGAACAACATCAACATCACACCCGCCGCGACATTAGACAGAGTGCCCTGCAGCGCGAGACCGATGGCGAGAGTGGCGGCACCGAGCATAGCCACCAGCGAGGCTGTCTCGACGCCGATCTGTGTCACGGCAGTGACGACCACCATTGCGACAACGACATACTTAGCGATTGAAGCCAAGAAGTTGACGAGCGTTTCATCAATACCCGGCGTTTTCTCGAGTGATTTGTGAACTATTTTGTAGATCCAGCCGGCGACTTTAAAACCGATCCAGAGGATTACGAGCGCAAAGAGGATATTCAACACAGCGGGTTGAATGGAGTCCCAAAGACCCATCAAGCCTTCAGCCGAGGTCAATTGCGACCAATCAAAATCAGTTACTGCGGCATCAGCAGGTACATCTGTTGCTGGCGGTTGAGTGTCAGACGTTTGTTGCATTGTCGGGTCCCCTAAATGTTTTTTGCCGAGTTCTGGACAGAGTTCTGGTCGCGAATTTTCGCGAGTTTATTGATGCGGTTCCAAGCCTTTGAATTCGGCACGGCCTGTCTGATCTTGATGAGGTGCGGATAAGGAATGCCGATGCCTGCGGCATCAAGCTCCGCTTTGACCGGTTGAGAGAGGCTGGCCTTAAGCCCCCTATAATTATCATAGTGGCACCAGACACGCAGCTCTATGTCGACCGAACTGTCGCCGAGATTGACGACCTTCGTCCAAGGGGCTGGGTCTGTGTGAACGCGGGCGTCGGCTGCCGCGGCATTTGCAATCGCGGTCATCGCCACGTCGATATCCGCGTCATAGGAAACGCCGAACACCATATCGAGGCGCCGCACACCATAAGCGCTATGGTTGCGAAGAACCTGCCCCCAGATTTGACCGTTGGGGATTATGATCGCGACATTGTCCCGGGTTTTCATTCGGGTCGCCGTCATCTCAATATCAGTCACAACGCCCTTGATCCCCTGCACTTCAATCTCATCTCCGACGGAGAATGGACGGAAGAATAGCATCATCGCGCCCGCCGCGAGATTAGCGAGCGGACCCTGCAAAACAAAGGCAATGGCGATACCGCTTGCTAGGATCATGCCGGAGAGAGAGGTCGTCTCTATGCCTAAAAAGCTCAACACAGCGAGCGCGACGACGGCGAGAATAGCAGCACGGATTAATCCCGCGATAAAGCGGGTGACAGCCGGATCTGATTTGGGGGCGAGATTGAGAGCGCGGTGAATAGCCCGCGAAACAGCCAGCGAAATCATGTTCCCGATCAGGGCCAGTCCAAGGACGGCCAATCCACGAATGACCCAAGGGATCAACGCTTGCACGAATTCCATAAACGTCATTCTGATGCCCACCTTCCCTTAACCTGTCTTAAAGACGACCCCATCTGAGCACAAGATGAACGGGTCATCTCGCCCTAAACTTGGACGCAATCCCCAAACAAAAAAGGCCGCTCTGAAGAGCGGCCTTTGATAGTTTGATGAAGCGCGTTGCCTATTCGGCTGCGTCGCCATCCAGTTCCGCTGGGAACGCTTCCAATGGCGCGGCTGCTGCCCGTTCTTCGAGCAGCTTCGTGTCCCGGTCATTGGCGAGCTTCTGATAGCGGCGCAAATTGCCGCCCGTGCCAGCTGGGATCAGACGACCAACAATCACGTTCTCTTTCAGACCTTCAAGCATGTCCTCCTTACCTTGAACCGAGGCTTCCGTGAGGACGCGTGTGGTTTCTTGGAAAGAAGCCGCAGAGATAAAGGAGCGCGTTTGCAGCGATGCCTTGGTGATACCAAGCAGAACCGGCTCAGCCGTGGCTGGACGAGCTTTCTTATTCTCGGCCAGCAAATCCGCATTGTTGGTATTGAACTCGATCTTATCGAGCTGCTCACCACGGATCATGGACGTATCGCCCGGGTCTGTGACTTCCACCTTCTGCAGCATCTGCCGGACAATCACTTCGATGTGCTTGTCGTTAATCGGCACGCCCTGCAGACGATAAACACCTTGGACTTCGTCGACGAGATACTCGGCCAGAGCCTCAACACCCATAACTTGCAGGATGTCGTGCGGTGCCGGGTTACCATCAACGATGTAATCACCGCGTTTCACCATGTCGCCGTCAGCCACAAGCATGTGCTTGCCTTTTGGCACGAGGAAACTGATCGACTCGCCATCTTCTGTTTCCGGCAGGATCGAGATCTTACGCTTGTTCTTATAGTCGCGCGTAAATTCGATTTTACCGTCCATCTGGGCGATAATCGCGTCATCTTTCGGACGACGGGCTTCAAACAGTTCGGCCACACGTGGCAGACCACCGGTAATGTCGCGCTGGGTCGCCGACCCTTTCGGGATCCGAGCCAGAACAGCACCCGGCTTGACTGTATCGCCGTCATTCAGTGAGAGAATAGCACCGACTGCGAGCATGTAGCGCGCAATGCGGTTCTCACCGAGACTGATGGGTTCGCCGTCAGGACCTTCGATTACCGCTGCAGGCTGAATGTCACCCGACTTGGAGCTGGCACGCCAGTCGACGATCACTTTGCTTGAGATACCCGTATCTTCGTCGGTCTCGTCTTTGGCGGAAACGCCTTCAACGATATCAAGAAGACGCACCTTACCGCCCACTTCTGTGAGGATCGGCATAGTGTATGGGTCCCAATCGGCCAGTTTCGTGCCGTGATTGACCATTGCCCCATTATCGAGCGGCAAGTGTGAGCCGTAATCCACTTTATGAATTTCGAGCGTTTTGCCTTCGGCATTGACGACTTCGAATTCCAGTTTGCGAGATTTGACCACATAGCCGTTTTCAGTCTCAATGACGTCGTTCTCATCATATTTGATGCGACCTTCATTGACGGCTTCGATAACGGATTTGTCGGCCACGGACGCCGTACCACCGATGTGGAAGGTCCGCATCGTCAGCTGTGTACCCGGTTCACCAATCGACTGCGCCGCAATAACGCCGACCGCTTCACCCATATTGACCTTCGTACCGCGGGCCAGATCGCGGCCATAACAGGTCGCGCAAATACCAGTGACGGTTTCGCAAGTCAGAGGCGAACGCACGCGAATATTCGCTGCACCGCTTTCGTCGACTTTCACCATGATGTCTTCGTCGACATAGGTGTTTGCTGGATAGAGCAGATCGCCCGTGCGTGGATCATGCATGTCCTCGGCCAGAACGCGGCCCAGAATACGCTCACCCAATGAGACGACAACATCACCGCCATCAACAACAGGCTTGATTTCGATACCCGTCTCGGTGCCGCAATCCTGTTCAGTCACGATACAATCCTGCGCGACGTCAACGAGGCGACGGGTCAGATAACCCGAGTTCGCTGTCTTCAACGCCGTATCCGCAAGACCCTTCCGAGCCCCGTGGGTGGAGTTAAAGTAATCCATCACTGTGAGGCCTTCTTTGAAGTTCGCAGTAATCGGCGTTTCGATGATTTCGCCGGACGGCTTGGCCATCAGGCCGCGCATACCCGCAAGTTGCTTCATCTGGTTCTTAGAACCCCGAGCGCCGGAATCAGCCATCATGAAGATCGAGTTGATGATCTTCCGCGGCTTCGCGGACTCGTCCATCATGGCATCCGCCACGCGGTCGGTACATTTTGACCAAGCATCGACAACCTTGTTGTACTTCTCACCTTTAGTGATCAGGCCGTCAGCATATTGCTGTTCGAAGTCCTTCACGAGCGCTTCGGTCTCAGCGACCAAAGTGTATTTCTCGTCCGGGATGATCATGTCGTCCTTACCGAACGAAATGCCAGCCTTACAGGCTTCACTGAACCCAAGACCCATCATCTTGTCGGCGAAGATCACCGTCGCCTTCTGACCGCCGTGACGATAAACGATGTCGATCAGTTTCCCGATCTCTTTCTTCGTCAGTTCCTTATTAATGACGGAATAAGGGATGTTGTGGTGCTTAGGCAGGAATTCACCGAGCTTAAGGCGACCTGGTGTCGTCTCGGCCACTTCCATCCGCTCTGTGCCATCGGCGTCGATAACTTTGAAGCGACCCTTCACCTTGGCGTGCAAGGAAACCAGCTTGTTATCTAATGCGGCTTCAACCTCATTGATGTCAGCAAACATCATGCCTTCACCCTTTTCGCCATCGCGCATCAGCGACATGTAGTAGAGACCGAGAACGATATCCTGTGACGGCACAATGATCGGACGACCATTGGCAGGCGAGAGGATGTTGTTGGTCGACATCATCAGAACCCGCGCTTCGAGCTGGGCTTCGATTGACAGCGGCACGTGAACGGCCATCTGGTCGCCATCAAAGTCAGCGTTAAACGCCGCACAGACGAGCGGGTGCAGGCGGATCGCCTTACCTTCTGTCAGTTTGGGCTCAAACGCTTGGATACCAAGACGGTGAAGCGTCGGCGCGCGGTTAAGAAGAACCGGGTGTTCGCGGATAACTTCGTCCAGAATATCCCAAATCTCAGGACGTTCCTTCTCGACCAATTTCTTGGACTGTTTGACGGTCCCTGACAGGCCCTTCGCGTCAAGACGCGAGTAAATAAACGGCTTGAACAGCTCGAGCGCCATTTTCTTCGGCAGACCGCATTCGTGCAGTTTGAGCTCTGGGCCCACTACGATCACGGAACGACCGGAATAGTCCACGCGCTTGCCGAGCAAGTTTTGGCGGAAACGGCCTTGCTTACCCTTAAGCATGTCGGACATGGATTTCAGCGGCCGCTTATTCGCACCCGTGATGGTCCGGCCACGACGGCCATTATCGAACAGAGCATCGACGGACTCTTGAAGCATCCGTTTCTCGTTACGGATGATGATGTCAGGCGCACGAAGTTCGATCAGACGCTTGAGGCGATTATTGCGGTTGATAACCCGGCGATAGAGATCGTTCAGGTCAGACGTCGCGAAACGGCCACCATCCAGCGGGACGAGCGGGCGCAATTCAGGCGGAATGACCGGAACAACGGTCAGAACCATCCATTCAGGACGGTTGCCAGACTTCTGGAACGCTTCCAACAGTTTCAGACGCTTAGACAGTTTTTTGAGCTTCAGCTCAGACCCGGTCTCGGTCATGTCGAAACGCGTGCGTTCAATCTCAGCAGCGAGGTCAAGGCCACCTAGCATTTCACGTACAGCTTCGGCGCCGATACCAGCCGTGAAGCTATCTTCGCCAAACTCAGCTTGAGCGTCGAGATATTCTTCTTCCGACAGGATCTGGCGTTCGTCGAGCGAGGTCAGGCCCGGCTCGGTTACGACATAGCTTTCAAAATAGAGCACGCGCTCTACTTCTTTAAGTGTCATGTTGAGCATCGTCGCGATACGCGATGGGAGTGACTTCAAGAACCAGATGTGAGCGACCGGTGCGGCCAACTCGATATGGCCCATGCGCTCACGACGCACGCGAGTGACGGTAACTTCGACGCCGCATTTTTCGCAAACGACGCCTTTATATTTCATGCGCTTATATTTGCCGCACAGGCACTCGTAATCTTTGACGGGGCCAAAGATACGCGCACAAAACAGGCCGTCCTTCTCAGGTTTGAAGGTCCGGTAGTTGATGGTTTCTGGCTTCTTGATCTCACCAAATGACCAGCTGAGGATTTTCTCAGGGCTGGCGAGCGAGATGCGGATCCGGTCGAAGGACGGGCCTTCTTGTGCCGGATTGAAGATGTTCATGACCTCTTGGTTCATGGGACTTCCTTTTCAAGTCGGCGTCACCGCGTCCGGATCCGCCTGAAAAATCATATCCCCGACAGTCTGTCGGGGCCTCGGGCGGCAAGGTGCCATCCCGAAAAAGACCCCGGCACAAGGCCGGGGACCAAACTCTTAGCCGTTCGTCAGTTCGACGTTCAGACCCAGCGAGCGGATCTCTTTGACCAGCACGTTGAAGCTTTCCGGAATACCGGCTTCGAAACTGTCATCGCCGCGCACGATGGATTCATAGACTTTCGTCCGACCCGCCACGTCATCTGACTTCACAGTCAGCATTTCCTGAAGCGTGTAAGCCGCGCCGTAAGCTTCCAGAGCCCAGACTTCCATCTCACCGAAGCGCTGACCACCGAACTGCGCTTTACCGCCCAGCGGCTGCTGAGTGACGAGCGAGTATGGGCCAATGCTCCGCGCGTGGATTTTGTCATCCACCAAGTGGTGCAGTTTCAGCAGGTATTTATAACCAACTGTGACCTGACGCGTGAACTGATCGCCTGAGCGACCATCAAACAGCGTCACCTGACCTGAGCTATGCAGCCCGGCTTTTTCGAGCATCGTAACGATGTCCGGCTCGCGCGCGCCGTCAAAGACTGGTGTTGCAATCGGCACGCCGCGCGTGACGTTACCGGCCAGCTCGATGATTTCATCGTTCTTGCGCGGTAGAGTGACGTCGTCGCCATAGGCATGCTGCACTGCATCACGAAGCTCTGACATATTGCCATCTTCACGATAGGCTTCCAGCGCTTCATTGATCATGTCGCCGATACCGGAACAAGCCCAACCGAGGTGGGTTTCCAGAATTTGTCCAACATTCATCCGCGATGGAACGCCGAGCGGGTTAAGCACAATGTCGACGGCTTTACCGTTAGCCAAGAAAGGCATGTCTTCGATCGGGTTGATCTTGGAAATGACACCCTTGTTACCGTGACGTCCGGCCATTTTGTCGCCCGGCTGTAGCTTACGCTTCACCGCCACGAACACTTTGACCATTTTCATCACACCCGGAGGCAGATCATCGCCGCGTTGCAGCTTGTCGACCTTGTCTTCGAAACGTGCATCAAGACGCGCTTTGGAGCTGTCATACTGCTCTTTGAGGGCTTCGAGTTCGCCAATGGCTTTCTCGTCGTCCAGACCGATGCGCCACCAATCAGAGCGTGGGACGTCGTCCAGCGTTTCTTCGGTGATCGGACCTTTCTTAAAGCCACGAGGACCAGACACGGCCGCTTTGCCCATAAGGACAGTGCGGACGTTGCTGTAGATGGAGCGCTCTAGGATGGCGAGTTCGTCATCACGGTCTTTGCCGAGGCTTTCGATCTCTTCACGCTCGATTTGCATCGCGCGCTCATCTTTTTCGACACCCTGACGGTTGAACACACGCACTTCCACGACCGTACCGGACGCACCGGGCGGCAGTTTCAGCGATGTATCGCGAACGTCAGACGCTTTCTCACCAAAGATGGCGCGCAGAAGTTTTTCTTCCGGCGTCATCGGGCTTTCGCCCTTTGGCGTGACTTTACCGACAAGAATGTCGCCAGCGTGCACTTCAGCACCCACAGCCACGATCCCGGCTTCATCAAGATTGCGCAAGCTCTCTTCGCCGACATTCGGAATGTCGCGCGTGATCTCTTCTGGCCCAAGCTTCGTGTCACGCGCCATCACCGAGAACTCCTCAATGTGGAGCGAGGTGTAGACATCGTCGCGCACGATACGCTCAGAAATTAGGATCGAGTCTTCGAAGTTATAGCCATTCCACGGCATAAACGCGACAAGCACGTTCTTACCCAGAGCCAACTCACCGAGGTCAGTCGACGGGCCATCCGCAATGATGTCGCCGGACTTCACTTCATCACCCACTTTGACCAGCGGGCGCTGATTGATGCAGGTTGATTGGTTGGAGCGTTGGAATTTCAGCAGGTTGTAGATATCCACGCCGGACTTTTTAAGGTCCGTTTCCTTGGTCGCGCGCACAACAATCCGCTTGGCGTCGACTTGTTCGACAATACCTTCGCGTTTTGCTGTCACAGTCGCACCCGAGTCGACAGCCACGACGCCTTCCATGCCTGTCCCGACCAGAGGCGCTTCCGCCTTCAGCAGAGGCACGGCCTGGCGCATCATGTTTGATCCCATCAAAGCGCGGTTCGCATCGTCGTTCTCGAGGAACGGGATCAAAGCCGCAGCAACAGAGACGAGCTGCTTGGGTGACACGTCGATGAAGTTCACTTCATCACGTGCAACCGGCAGAACTTCGCCGTTGGCCCGGCAGATAACGAAATCATCAACCAACATGCCGTCATCTGTGACTTTGGCATTAGCTTGCGCCACTGTGTAGCGAGCCTCTTCCATGGCCGACAGATATTCGACTTTATCCTTGAGCTTGCCGTTTTCAACTTTGCGGTATGGGCTCTCAATAAAGCCATATTTGTTGACGCGAGCGTGTGTTGCCAGCGAGTTGATCAGACCGATGTTCGGGCCTTCAGGCGTCTCAATCGGGCAAATCCGACCATAGTGAGTCGGGTGCACATCGCGGACTTCGAAGCCAGCGCGTTCGCGGGTCAGACCACCAGGGCCAAGCGCTGAGAGACGACGCTTATGCGTGATTTCAGACAGCGGGTTAGTTTGGTCCATAAACTGCGACAGCTGCGAAGAGCCGAAGAATTCACGCACCACGGCGGCTGCCGGTTTGGCATTGATTAGATCGTGCGGCATGACGGTTTCGATATCGACCGACTGCATGCGTTCTTTGATTGCACGTTCCATCCGTAACAGACCGATACGGTATTGGTTTTGCATCAGCTCACCAACAGACCGGACGCGGCGGTTACCGAGATTGTCGATATCGTCAATCGCGCCAATGCCGTCTTTCAGCTTCACCAGTGTGTTGACGACAGCCAGGATATCTTCCTTGCGCAAAACACGGACTTCCGGATCGGCGTCCAGTTCCATGCGCAGGTTCATCTTGACCCGGCCAACAGCCGAAAGGTCATAGCGTTCTTGATCGAAGAAGAGTGAGTTGAACAGATCTTCTGCCGCTTCCGCCGTCGGTGGCTCACCAGGACGCATGACACGATAAATGTCGACCAACGCACCTTCGCGCGAGTCGTTCTTGTCCGCAGCTAATGTGTTCCGAATATACGGTCCGACATTGATGTGATCGATGTTCAGGACTGAAATGTCACCAACACCGGCCTCGTTGATCTGCTCCATCGCATCGTCGCTCAGCTCATCTCCGGCTTCGGCGTAGATTTGACCTGTCTTCATGTTGACGATGTCTTCAGCTACGAAGCGCTCAGCCATTTCCGCATCGGAAATCAGAACCTTCTTCACGCCGTCGTCGACCAATTTCTTGGCGCCACGTTTCGTCAGCTTACGGCCTGCAGGCGCAATGACTTCGCCCGTCGCAGCGTCAACTAGATCACGTTGCAGCTTGCCGCCACGGTAGTCGTCAGCGTTGAACTCACGAGTCCAGCCGCCTTTTTTGGCGTCACGCTTGTAATCAACCGCATCGTAATATTCTTCGAGAATATCTTCACGCGTCATGCCGAGTGCATAGAGCACGGTCGTGGCCGGAAGTTTCCGGCGACGGTCAATCCGCGCATACAGAATATCTTTATGGTCGAACTCAAAGTCGAGCCATGAACCACGGTAAGGAATGATCCGCGCCGAGAAGAGGAACTTGCCAGAGCTGTGGGACTTGCCCTTATCATGGTCAAAGAACACGCCGGGCGAGCGGTGCATTTGTGAAACGATCACACGTTCCGTTCCGTTGACGATGAATGTGCCTTTGTCCGTCATGAGCGGAATATCGCCCATATAGACGTCCTGCTCTTTGATATCCTTGACGGAGCGGGCACCCGTATCGTCGTCAATATCAAACACGACGAGGCGCATTTTCACCTTAAGCGGCGCCGCGAATGTGATGTCCCGTTGCTGACATTCTTCTTCGTCGAACTTTGGCGGTTCAAAGACGAAGGAGACATATTCCAGCACAGCACGATCGGAAAAATCGCGGACAGGAAAGACGGAATTGAAAACACCATTGATGCCTTCATCTTTCCCGCGCTGGGACGGGTCCATATCTTTCTGGAGGAAGTGATCGTAGGAGCTTTTTTGCACCTCGATCAGGTTAGGCATGGAGACAGCCTCAGGGATACGCCCGAAGCTTTTGCGAATACGTTTCTTGCCGGTAAAGGTCAGTGACATGAAAGACACCCTTTAATAATGCGCGGCCAGACGACGAGGGCTGCAGTCCAACGTCGCCGGTCAATTTGTCCGGTTCGGATTATACTGACGACCGGGCGCCAGTTTGAACGGGTGATTTACCTCCCCAGCCCATCGGAGGTGTTCGCGAGCACCGTAAGCGCCCGCGAACGAAGTCGGTAGAAACCTACTTAAGCTCGACAGAGGCGCCGGCAGCTTCCAGCTTCTCTTTAATGTCGTTAGCTTCGGCTTCAGGTGCGCCTTCTTTGATGGCTTTTGGTGCACTTTCGACCAGCTCTTTAGCCTCTTTCAGGCCAAGACCTGTGATGGCGCGGACTTCCTTGATGACGGCAATTTTGTTGCCACCGAAGGATGTCATCACGACGTCGAAGTCAGTCTTTTCTTCAGCAGCAGCAGCGTCGCCGCCTGCTGGGCCAGCCATGACAGCAGCAGCTGCCGGCTCAATGCCATACTCATCCTTAAGGATGTCGTTGAGTTCTTTTGCTTCCAAGATAGTCAGTTCGACTAGCTCTTTCGCGAGTTTTTTAACATCAGCCATGATGTAGTTCCTTGAGTTTTATGCCGTCTCGGAAATATCCTTGACGGCGGTTTGGTTCGAGTTTTGCGAGAATGATGTCGTGAAGACTTACGCGGCAGCCTTTTCCTCGATTGTCGCGATCGCGCCGGAGAGGCTCCGAGCGGGCGACATGAGGGCGGAAGTGATATTCGTCGCTTGGCTCAGCAGACGCTGGGCAGCCATTGAAATCAACTCCTCGCGGGACGGCAACTTGGACAGGGCGTCGATCCCAGACGGGTCAAACACTTCCTCTCCCATGAACCCACCGATGATCTTGAAGGCGGACGAGTCCTTTTGGAACTCGACAGCCACCTTCGGTGCACTGATCATGTCTTCGGCCCAGGCAATTGCCACAGGACCTTTGAACATGTTGCCAGCACCTTCGAAGGGCTGATCTTTCAGGGCGATCTTCGCCAGGCGGTTCTTCACAACGCGAATCGTCGCGCCCTGCTCTCTGAGCTTGGCACGCAGTTCCGTCATTTCCGCAACGGTCATGCCCGAATATTCGGCCATCACCACGGATCCGGCTTCCGCGAAGATGCTTTTCAGCTCTTCGACGGCTTCCGCTTTTTGAGTGCGATCCATTTGCGGTCTCCGTTGTTGCGAGGCCCGACACCATTGCCGAACCCCTCTTGGGTGCCCGCTGCACCGTCACATTAGGACGAGGCAACGAACGGTTGTCTGTCCCAAAGCTCGAACCGAACCTTTGCAGACAAATGTCCACATTGATCTGGTCTTTCGCTCTGTCTGCGCCGGAATTATGGGTCCCGATTGGGCTCCACCGACGGTCTCGGACAGTCTATTCGGCGGACACCCGGAAAAATCCGGACGTCCGCCAAAATCTCTAATTAGACAATATCGGCTGTGTCGATCTTGATGCCCGGACCCATTGTGGAGCTGAGCGTGACACGCTTGATAAAGGTACCTTTAGCGCCCGCAGGACGCTCTTTCTGGATTTTAGACAGTAGAAAGTTGACGTTTTCCGCCAGCTTATCTGCATCAAAACTCGCTTTGCCGACACCTGCGTGAACAATACCGGTCTTTTCAGCCCGATATTCAACTGCACCACCTTTAGAATCGCGAACCGCTTGACCAACATTTGGCGTCACAGTTCCGACTTTCGGGTTTGGCATCATGCCTTTGGGGCCCAAAACCTTACCGAGGCGACCGACAAGCGGCATCATGTCCGGTGTCGCGATAACGCGATCAAACGGCATGTCGCCATTCTGGATCATTTCAGCCAAATCGTCTGTGCCGACAATATCAGCGCCAGCTTCGCGAGCTTCGTCAGCTTTCGCATCTTTTGCAAAAACGGCGACGCGAACTGTGCGACCTGTTCCGTTGGGCAAGTTAGCCACACCACGAACCATCTGGTCCGCATGGCGGGGATCAACACCCAAGTTCAAAGCGACCTCAATGGTTTCATCGAACTTCGCCTTGGCGCTGCCCTTAACCAGATCCACAGCGTCTTTGACGCTATATTCGACTTCGCGGTCAAAGGTCGACAGAGCCGCCTTCATACGTTTGCTTTGCTTTGCCATGATCCTACTCCGTCACCTCGAAGCCCATCGACCGGGCAGAACCCTCGATGATCTTCGTTGCTTGATCCAGATCGTTAGCCGACAGATCGACCATTTTCGCTTCGGCAATCTCACGGCACTGAGCGCGTGTGACTGTTCCGCCAACTTCAATACCTGGATTATTGCCGCCGGACTTTTTGCCCGCCGCTTTTTTCAGATAGTAGCTAGCAGGCGCCGTCTTCGTGATGAAACTGAACGACTTATCGCCGAATACTGTAATGATCGTTGGCGTTGGAATGCCTTTTTCCAGGTCTTCAGTCTTGGCGTTGAACGCCTTTGCGAATTCCATGATATTGACGCCGCGTTGACCCAATGCAGGGCCTAACGGCGGGGATGGGTTGGCCTGACCGGCCGGGATCGTCAGCTTGATATAGCCGCTAATCTTCTTTGCCATGTTCCACTCCTATGGCGGTTGCGCTCAGCAGGATTGCCTTTGCGCGTGTGGAGACCGTGGTGCGAGAACGACTGGACTTAGCCGCCCCTCCCACAGTCAGTATTTGCAAGCGGCGAGACTAGCTCTCCTTCTCCACTTGCGAATAATCGAGCTCAACGGGCGTTCCCTGCCCGAAGATATTGATAAGCACTTTGAGGCGAGCCGCCTCTTCATCGACGCTTTCAACCGTACCGGAGAAACTCTGGAACGGACCGTCGACAACTTTGATCGTTTCGCCAATGTCGAAACTGATCATTGGACGCGCCGCAACCACACCATCTTCGGTTTGGCCGATAATGCGTGCGACTTCTTTTTCCGGAACGGGACGCGGCTTATTGGAGGACCCCAAAAAGCCTGTCACTTTCGGTGAATTCTTGATCAGGTGATACGCTTCGTCAGTGAGATCCACTTTCACCAGCACATAACCGGGGAAGAATTTACGCTCACTCTCGACCTTACGGCCGCGACGCACTTCAATAACAGTCTCGGTCGGCACGAGGATCTCCTCGAACAGATCCGACAGACCCTTAGAGGCCGCATCGCGTTCCAGCGTTTCAGCAACCCGCTTCTCGAAATTCGAGTAGGCCTGAACGATATACCATTGTGCGGCCATTAGGAGGGACTCCCGAAACTCAACACCCACGGCACGACAATGCCGATGAGAAAATCAACCGCAAAAAAGAATACACCCATTATCACCACCATAATCATCACAAGGATGGTGGTCTGACGAGTTTCTTTCCAGCTCGGCCAGACGACCTTGCGGCCTTCTTGCTGAACCTGCGCCAAATACGTTGCCGGAGAGACCTTCGGCGCCACATCTGCGTCTTTCTTGGCTGGATTGCCTTTCGCCATCAGGGCGGTTCCTCGTTTAAACGGCGAAACGCGGAGACCAAAAGAGGTCTCCGCGACACCTGTTTCCCAAACCCTCTATCGGGCTTAGCTATGATTAAGACGTGGCAGGGGCAGAAGGACTCGAACCCTCGACACTCGGATTTGGAATCCGATGCTCTACCAACTGAGCTATACCCCTAAAATCCCTTAATCCGTGATTTTTGAGACGACGCCGGCGCCGACTGTGCGGCCACCTTCGCGGATGGCGAAGCGGAGCTTCTCTTCCATCGCGATCGGGACGATCAGCTCAACATCAACATTCACATTGT